>Ga0182013_10000083_pt1 | contig 109861 bp, 100 predicted proteins | sample 612S2MmetaG_FD_120487 | JGI IMG/M metagenome (GOLD analysis project Ga0182013, IMG submission 120487) | Permafrost microbial communities from Stordalen Mire, Sweden - 612S2M metaG | ecosystem: Environmental > Terrestrial > Soil > Wetlands > Permafrost | place: Sweden: Stordalen | collected...
ACATTTCCGAAAGGCGCAACTATTCGAAAAGCGTAAGTTTCCGATAAGCGAACGGCTGTAAGCCGTTGATTTGATGGTGAGCCCGGCGGGATTCGAACCCACGACCCCATGATTAAAAGTCACGTGCTCTACCGACTGAGCTACGGGCTCGCCAGGGGTTTGATAGCTTAAACCCGCTCGCGTTTTCCAGCCTTGCCCATGCTTATCGTGCGTGCGCCCGGCGGATCGATTGGGGGTGTCTATAGCAGCGCGGCGGCCTTTGCTAGACTAGACTGATCCGCCGGGTGGGCCGCTAACGAAGGACTTGTTCGATGCCGATCGTCAACCGCGTCGCCGACCTGCACGGCGAAATTACCGCCTGGCGGCGGGATCTGCACGCCCATCCTGAACTCCAATACGACGTCCACCGCACCGCGGGGTCGGTTGCCGAGAAGCTTAAAAGCTTCGGCTGCGACGATGTCGTGCCTGGAATCGGACGCACCGGCGTCGTCGGCGTCATTCGCGGCCGCAAGCCCGGCAATAAGGTCATCGGGCTGCGCGCCGACATGGATGCGCTGCCGCTCGAAGAGGAAACCGGCCTGCCGTACCAATCGACGGTGGCCGGCAAGATGCACGCCTGCGGCCACGACGGGCATACCGCCATGCTGCTTGGCGCCGCCAAATATCTGGCTGAAACCCGCAATTTCGCCGGTACCGCCGTGGTGATCTTCCAGCCGGCGGAGGAGGGCGGCGGCGGCGGGCTCGCCATGGTGAAAGACGGGCTGATCACCCGCTTCGGCATCCAGGAAGTCTACGGCATGCATAATTATCCGGGCATTCCGCTCGGCCAATTCGCCATTCGGCCGGGTGCCATCATGGCGTCCGCCGACCACATCGAGATCGCGATCGAGGGCAAAGGCGGCCACGCGGCGCGGCCGCACTTTGCCGTCGACACCATTCTGGTCGGCGCCCAGATCATCAACCAGCTGCAGTCCATCGTGTCGCGCAATGTCGATCCGTTGGAATCGGCGGTGGTCTCAGTCTGCATGTTCCAGGCCGGCCATACCGATAACGTCATTCCGCAGCACGCCAAGCTGCGCGGTACCGCGCGCAGTTTGAAACCGAAAATCCGCGAGCTGTTGCATAAGCGCATTAGCGAAGTGGTCGAAGGCACCGCCAAGCTTTACGGCGCCACCGCCAAGGTCACCTATACGTTTGGCTATCCGGTAGTGGTGAACCACGAGCGCGAGACCGATTTTGCCGCCGAAGTGGCGCGCGAAATCGCTGGGTTCGACAAGGTCGATACCGACGTCGCGCCGCTGATGGGGGCGGAGGATTTCGCTTATATGCTGCTGGAGCGGCCGGGGGCCTTCATCTTCGTCGGCAACGGCGACAGCGCCGGCCTGCATCACCCCGCTTACGACTTTAACGACGAGGTCATCCCGCTCGGCACGTCCTACTGGGTGCGGCTCGCGGAGAGCGCGCTGACGGGGTAACGATTATTGCGCCGCTTCGATGTTATCGGCCGGCAATTTCGGCGGCTCGGCCATCACCTGGGTTGCCATCACTTGGGTGATGACCTCCTGCGACTGCGGCAAGAGATCGACCGCCTTTGCTACGATCTTCGCGCCGATCTTGGCCTCGATGCCGCGCCAATAAACGAAGTTGTTGAATCGGGTTCCCTCGATCGTGGCGAGCGCGACGGCTGACAGGAACGGCAGGCTCTGCACCACCAGCACCCAAGCGAAAATGTTGATCTCGTGGACCTGCTTGTAATTGGTCACGACAAGCGTCATCGCGCCAACGAGAAGCAGTGCGGCGATCACGGCCTCCCAGAATGCCGGGAAGTCGGGTCCTTTGCGCGAGCTGCCGCCCTTTGCGGTGCGCAGGAACGGCACCCGTTCCTTGACCACGCCGATCGCAACCGCCCGCGCCACCGTCCATTGCAGCGCCATGGCCGCGAACACCGCGCCTAGCATCTCGGCGGCCGACGCCCGCACGCGCAGCCGGTACAGCGCTACGAAATGCGCGACCGAGACGGCGAATGCAGCGATGATGGGAATGGTGAGGATGCGATCCGGTACCGCGATATCGGCGAACGCGACCACCGGAACCCAAAGGATGTTCAAAATCACCACGACGACGCCGATCGAGTCCGAGCCGAGCCAATTGAGCCAGCCGATGCCGTATTCGCGTTTCTGCTCGGATACCAAGCCATCCGCGCCCGGCAGCATGCGGCGCCAATGCTTGCGCAACAGCTGGAATCCGCCAAACGCCCAGCGATGGCGTTGCTTGCGGTAGGCCTCGAAGGTGTCCGGCAGCAGTCCGTGGCCGTAACGCCGATTGCTGTAATGGGCGATCCAGCCTTGTTCGAGCATGCAAAGCCCGAGATCGGTATCCTCGACGATGGTATCGCTCGACCAGCCGCCGGCGTCCTCGATGGCGGCGCGGCGGATCAGGCACATGGTGCCGTGCATGACGATGGCGTTGACCTCGTTTCGCTGCACCATGCCGATGTCGAAGAAGCCGGCATATTCGGCATTCATGGCGAAATGCATCAGCGAGCGGTCGCCGTCGCGGTGGTCCTGCGGCGATTGGATGAAGCCGACGCGGGGATCGGCGAACAGCGGTACGAGGTCTTTCAGCCAGTCCGCGGCGACGACGTAATCGGCATCGATGCTGCCGATGATTTCGGCGTCCGGCGCGGTGTGGGCGAGCGCCAGGCGCAATGCACCGGCTTTGTAGCCGACCAGGTTCTCGATCCGGACCAGTTTGAAACGCTCGCCAAGCGTGCGGCAATGATCTTCCACCGGCCGCCACAGCGCCGGATCTGGCGTATTGTTAATGACTACCACGCATTCGAAATTGGGATAGTCGAGCCGGGCCAAGGCATCGAGCGTCGCCTTCAGCATCTCCGGTGGCTCGCAACAGGCCGGCACGTGGATGGAGACTTTCGGCGCGAAAGCGTCGGGCACCAGCGGCGGTGCGCTGGCGAGCCGGCGCGGCGGGCGTCCGAAGGCAATCGCTGCGATCTCATCCAGCCGGGACAGCGCGATAGCGACCAAGGGCACCAGAAGGATAATGCCCAGCCCCAGTGCAAAGGCCGCGCCCGGCACGAAATAATGGCCCTTCCAGAAGGCGACAATCGCGGCAAACCAGGCGCCGACGATGTTCGCCGAAGTCGCAAGCATCAGCGCTTGCGGCAGCGTTACGCCCGCGATGGTGAGGATCGGCAACGACAACAACAAACCGAGCGCAACGGCAAGACCGGCGCGTTTAAGATAATCGGAATCGGTGATCGGGCCGGTCCATGAGAATTTGGGCTGGTGGGAAGCGTCGAACAGTCCCCAATACGGACCAACGCCGCCCTCCATCGTTTTCCAGGGCTGGTCGATGGCTTCGACGATGTTGTAGTCGATGCCGTAGGCTTCGGCCCGGGTGACGAAATCGCGCACGATCACGGCCTGCTCGATGCTGCCGGGATTGGCATCGTGAAAATTGTAGCCGGCGCTCGGCCAGCCAAATTCGGCGATCACGATGCGCTTGCCGGGGAACGTCTTGCGCAGCTTGTCGTAGATTTCGATGCTGCTATCGACGGCCTTGTTGGCGTCGGTCCCGCCCCAGTAGGGCAGGATATGGGCGGCAATGAAATCGACCGACGAGGCGAGTTCCGGATGGTTGATCCATTCGCTCCAGATATCGCCCGTCGTGACCGGTACCGGGCTCGATCGCTTAACACGCTGGATGATCTTGATGAGTTCGTCCGCGCTCATATCGGTGCGCAGCAAGGTTTCGTTGCCGACCACGATCGCATTAACGTTGCTGTTGTGGCGGGCGAGATCGAGGGCGGAGCGGATTTCGCGTTCGTTGCGCTCCTGGTTCTTGTCGATCCAGGCTCCGACGGTGACTTTGAGGCCGAATTCGGCGGCGATCGGCGGCACCAGCTCGGCCCCCCCGGTCGACGAATAAAGCCGAATGGCGCGGGTGTAGGGTGCGATCGCCTTGAGGTCGGCGCGAATTTGTTCTGGCGTCGGCCGCTCCCCGGAATCCGGGTGCGAGGCGTTAACGAAGGGGGCGTAGGAAACGCTTGCAAGCTGACCGGCGAAATCCGGAGCTTTGCCTTCCGGTCTCAACAGAGCCCACATCCCGGCATGCACGCACGCTAACAGCGCGAGCACGGCAGCGACGGTGCGCATGGACTTCTAACCAAACGGGGCGAAACCACACAGGCCCGAACCTGCCCCCAGGTTCGACGATGGTCGTAAGGAACGCTACCTTGCGAGCGGCAAAGCTAAGTTAGCTTGGGGCAATGGCAATTTCAAGACAACAACACGCGAACAGCAGCGCCGCGACAAAAATTTTCGCGGTGCGAGCAGGCTAACGGGTCGTGGTCGGGCTCGGCGCGGCTGCGGCCGGCGGCGGGGCCGGCTGCAGTGCCGGGTTGATCCAGCAGGCTTGCACCCGACCGTTCAAACTGTCCGCTGCTTTCGGATCGATGGTATTGGCATGCAGCACCAGACAGCGAAACGTCGCCTGAATATGGCCGCTCGGGCAGCCAAAGCGATCGTAAAGGTCAAGATGGCGGAAGGCGGTATCGAGATCGTCGCGCCACAACAGACTGACTACCCGGCGGCCGAGCCAAACGCATTCCGGATTGCCGGCCGGTCCATTGAGGGCGCGCTGGGCTTCAGCGTATTCGTCGATTTTTTGCGCTTCTTTCGCGGCGTCGGCAGCGGCCGCGGGTTGCTGATCCGCGGGCTTGGCATCGCCGGCTTGGGCCAAAGCTTGGGCCATCGCCGAGGAGATCACAGGGCTTGCGCAAGCCCCGACCAGCCAGATCGCAACCCATAAGCCGACGGCAACGCTGAACACTCGATGGAACATGGTTCGCTGATCTGTTGGGCTTAAGTTGAGCCGATGAGAAGGACGTTCCCCCGAACGTTTGCCGGCCGTTTGCGCCCGACCGCGTTTTGGCCACTGGTCTTGGCCACCGGATTATGCCGCTATTGCGGCGGCCGTCCCGGAAGTTGCCACTAAGACATCACCCTAACTGCGTCCGTTTGTCCAGCGCGAGCCATGATGCCCATTTTGGCGCGCCCGGAGAGCTTGGCATCGGGTTCGGCGGAGGCTAATGGCAAGGAGTGCTTCGCCCCGCCGACGGAAATTCCTTAATTGTTGCGCTTGCGCATTACGTGCTTGCGGCGCTTGCGATCGGGCTCGCGTGGTGGTGGCTCGGCACGCCGGTGCGGCTGCCGCCGTCGCCGCTCGCCGCCGGCGGTAAGCTTTATTGCATGTCTTACGCGCCGTTCCGCGGCAGCCAGGATCCGCTGGTCGAGGGCACCCGGGTGTCGGCGGAAGAGATCGACGCAGATCTGGCTTTATTGTCGCACTACACGAATTGCATTCGGACCTATTCGGTCGACGACGTGCGGGCCGACGCGCTCGTCAGCGCCCGGCGCTACGGACTGAAAGTGCTCTATGGCATCTGGGTTTCCAGCGATGCGGCCAAGACCCGCCGCCAGATCGCCTCCACAATCGCATACGCCAAAGAGTTTCCCGACGTCATTCAGGCGATCGTGGTCGGCAACGAAGTTCTGTTGCGCGGTGAAATGACCGCGGCCGATCTCATCGGCTATATCCGCGACGTCAAATCCCAGGTGTCGATGCCGGTGACCTATGCCGATGTCTGGGAGTTCTGGCTGCGTTTTCCCGATGTGCACAACGCGGTCGATTTCGTCACCATCCACATCCTGCCCTATTGGGAGGATTTCCCGATCGCGGCGAGACAAGCCGCGGCCCATGTCGATGCCATTCACAAAAAAGTGGCCGACGCGTTCCCGAACAAGGAGATCGTCATCGGCGAGTTCGGCTGGCCGAGCGCCGGCCGCATGCGCGAGGGCGCGCGGCCGTCGCCGTCGAACCAGGCGCGCGCCATCGAGGAGACCTTGGCGCTGGCGCAGCGCGAGAATTTCCGCCTCAACGTTATCGAAGCTTTCGACCAGCCCTGGAAGCGCCAGCTCGAAGGCCCCACCGGCGGTTACTGGGGCATCATTGATCGGGCCACCGGGCAGCCGAAGTTCAGCTTTGGCGGCGATGTTTCCGATCACCCGCATTGGTTAATGCAAGCGATCGCCGGGATCGCGCTCGAAACCCTGATTTTCGCCGCCGCGTGGATCGCCGGCCGTGGCAAAAGCGCGCCGCGGTGGCTGTGGCCGCGCATCGCGGCGCTCGGCTTTTTGCCCGCTGTGTTGTTCGGCTGGACGATCGAAACGGTGCCGGTCGACAGTTTCGGCCTGGGCGGCTGGCTGCGCTTGCTCAGCCTTGCGGCCGTGGCCGCTGCCGCGCCGATCGCATGCGCGGCCGGCTGCGCCGCCGGCCGCAAGCAACCGAGCTTTGCCGCGTTGCTGTCACGCACCACGGAAGTGCGCGACGGACTGAATACCGCGCTCGGTGCGAGCTTGATCGCGCTGACCTTGCTTTCAGTCGAGACCGCCCTCGGCCTGGTGTTCGACCCGCGCTACCGCGACATTCCGTTCGCGCCTCAGAGCGCAGGCGCCGCAGCCTTCCTGGTGCTGATGATTTCCACCAAACGCGCGGCCGGCTCGCGGGCGATGGCGGAAACCTTGGCCGCGGCGGTACTCGCGGCTTCGGCCGGCTATATCGCCTTCAATGAGACCTTTGCCAACTGGCAGGCCATCTGGCTTTGTGCCGGTTTCGTCGGCCTTGCCGTCATTCTGGCACAGGCGCGCGCCGCGCCAGACTGAGGATCAGCAGGCCCGCTGCCAGCGCCGAGAGATCGGCATTATGCAGCACGACTCCAAACCCGGCCGCCGCGAGCGCGAAAGCGGTCAGCACGATCGACGGCCGCAGCAAATTGAGCGCGGCTGCGAGGAGCGCCACGATGCCGAACACTTCGTGATTGAACAGAACAATGCTGTGCCGGAACGCGCTGCATAGCCAGGTATTCAGCCCGGCCTGGCAGGCGAGCGACATATTGGTGTTCTCGATCGCCATGTAGCGAATATAAAGCGCCTCGCCGACCGCCAGGAATGCGACGATCAGAAGCCAATCGGCTTGAAGCGCGGTCGGTCGGAAAAGCGGGCGATGCATGAGTCTTGATCCGCAATACGTTTGGCCCACGGCGATTTCCTTGTGAGCCAGAACACAGCAATATTGAATTTGCAATATTGCGAATTTGCACGAACGTCGTTCCGCCGGGTGGCACCCGGCTTATCGGCCAAATCCTCAGCGCAGCGCCAGGCGCTGACCGTCGAACATTGTCGGCTGGCAGAACTGGCCGAACGACGCCAGTGCGGCGCATAACTGTTCTGCCGTGTTGGCCTCGGCGAACGGCCCCGCCACCAGCCGCAGTTCAACCCGGTTGGCGCGGGCGACTTCCCTGACGCTCACAATCGGGTGCAAACCGTCGAAGAGCTGCGGGTGAGCAGAGCTTATGGCCAGCCAACGCAGGCGCAGGGCCTGGATGGTCAGGCCGCTGCCAATGTCAACGCCATAAGCCATCTCCGGGGAGACCGGTGCTGCGGCGTCAGCCGGCGCCTGGATGGTGGCGGGTGCGGCGATGGGCGGCAGCGGCGGTGTCGGAACGGACAAAAGCGCCACGGACGCGGTCGCGGTGCCGGTGATGGTCGGCCCATCCTCGGCGCGCCGCGCCGCATCGACCGCCTCGATCTGTTTGCTCACCGAGCCCGTAACATCGTCCAGATTGTGCTCGACGGCGGCAAGACGGTTCTTCATGCGTTCGTTATCCGCGGCCAGCCCGCGCACGGCCTCGACAAGGCGTTCCGTCGCGGCCGTAGTCTCGGGCCGCGGCGTGGCAAATTGTGCATGACCCCCGTATGGCAGGCCGGCCAACCGTTGCGTCGCGACGTCGCCGCGGCTCGACAGCACGGCGATCAGCAGAGCGCCGGCCGCGCTGGCGCCCCACAGCGCTGCGTAGCGGAGCCTGTGCATAGTGAAAGACGTCCTTGCCGCGACCTTTGGGGCCGTTTCTTTGATAATTTGTGCTCTTACACCTTGCGCAAGATCGGTCATGCTGCGCACCGGCAGGCTCCCTCGGGCGAATCAGTGCTAAAAACTTAGCAGATTCTGTCATTTCGGACTTGGCATTGACGGAGGACTTGAGATTGACGATTTGGGATTGACCGCCGGTTTCCTGTTTTCGGGATCATGCTCTAAGACAGCGCCGCGGAGGTTGCGATGACGCCTCGAAGCTGCCTTGCGATCGTGCTCGCAGCCGGCGAGGGCACGCGCATGCGCTCGGCACGGCCGAAAGTGCTGCATGCGATCGCCGGTCAATCGCTGCTCGCTCATGTGCTCGCCGCAGTCGCCAAGGCCGGCGTCAGGACGACTGCGGCCGTTATCGGTCCGGGCCAAGATGCGGTCGCCGCGGAAGTCGCGCGGGTCTGTCCCGGCGCTGCGGTCTTTCTGCAGCAGGAACGTCGCGGCACCGCGCATGCCGTGCTTGCCGCTAAAGCTGCCATCGCGCAGCAGCCCGACGATATTCTGGTGGTCTATGGCGATACCCCGCTGATCCGGCCGGCGACGCTGCAACGGCTTCGCGCGCCGCTTGCCGACGGCGCGGCGATCGCCGTGCTCGGCTTCCGCCCAGCCGATCCGGCGGGTTACGGCCGCCTGATCATGTCAGGCGACGATCTCGTCGCCATTCGCGAAGAGGCCGATGCGAGCGCAAGCGAGCGGAAAATCGATTTCTGCAATGGCGGCATCATGGCGCTTTCGGGTGCGAGCGCGCTTGCCATTCTGGAGCGGATCGCTAACCACAATCGCAAGGGCGAATTCTATCTGACCGATGCGGTCGAGATCGCGCGCAGCATGGCACTTCGCTGTGTTGCGATCGAAGTCGAGGAGGATGACGTGCGCGGCATCAACACCAAAAGCCAGCTCGCCGAGGCGGAAGCGGTGGCGCAGCAACGGCTACGTGAGGCAGCGCTGGAGGCCGGCGTCACACTCATCGCGCCGGAGACGGTGCATCTGTGCGCCGATACCAAATTCGGCCGCGACGTGGTGGTCGAACCCTATGTGGTGTTCGGCGAGAAGGTGACGGTGGAGGACGGCGCCGTCATTCACTCATTTTCTCATTTGGTCGGCGCGCATGTCGGCAAGGGCGCGTCGGTCGGACCGTTTGCGCGGCTGCGGCCGGGCACGCAGCTCGGCGACAGTTCGCACATCGGCAATTTCGTCGAGGTCAAAGCCGCGCTCATTGAAGCCGGCGCCAAGGCCAACCACTTAAGCTATATCGGCGACGCGACGGTCGGCGCCAACGCCAATATCGGGGCCGGCACCATCACCTGCAATTATGACGGCACCGACAAGCATCGCACCGCAATCGGCAAGGATGCGTTTATCGGCTCGAACTCGGCGCTGGTGGCCCCGGTCGAAATCGGCGATGGCGCCTATATCGCCTCCGGATCGGTGATTACGGCCAATGTGCCGGCGAACGCGTTGGCGCTGGCGCGGGCCCGGCAAGTCGTTAAGGAAGGTTGGGCAACGCGCTTGCGTAGCCTGAAATCGCTCGGCAAGAAGAAGGCCCATTCGCGCGATTGAGCGGGGCGCCTGCGCCGGATGTGTCATGGAACGAAAAGTTTTTTGATTTCTGGCCCGCAGATCGTTGCGCTTTAACGGCTAGTCGCTCGGCGGCTTTAGCCGCTGCACCATTTGAGGAGAGCATGCACACGGATGTGCGGCATTATCGGTATCATCGGGAGTGAGCCGGCGGCGACTGGGCTCATCGACGCGCTCAAGCGTCTGGAGTATCGCGGCTACGATTCCGCCGGCGTCGCCACGCTCGAACATGGCACGCTGACGCGGCGGCGCGCCGAGGGCAAGCTGAAGAACCTCGAACTCAAACTTGCGCGCGAGCCGCTGTCGGGCACGATCGGTATCGGCCACACCCGCTGGGCGACGCACGGCCGGCCGACCGAAAACAACGCGCATCCGCACGCGACCGAGAAATTGGCGGTCGTGCATAACGGCATCATCGAGAATTTCAGCGAGTTGCGGCGTGAGCTCGAAGCCAAGGGCGTCAAATTCGCAACCGATACCGACACCGAGGTGATCGCTCACCTGGTTTCGGAGGAGATGAAACGCGGCGCTTCGCCGATTGCTGCGGTCAAGGCGGCGCTGCCGCGTTTACGTGGCGCCTTCGCGCTCGCCTTTTTGTTCGCGGGCGAGGACGATTTGTTGATCGGCGCGCGGCGCGGTTCGCCGCTGGCGATCGGTTTCGGCGACGGCGCCATGTATATCGGCTCCGACGCTATCGCGCTGGCGCCGTTCACCGATACCGTCAGCTATCTGGACGACGGCGATTGGGTGATCGTGCACCGCAACGGCGCCGAGATCCACGACAGTGATGGCAACATCGTGCATCGCCCCGTGCTCAAGTCGCAAGCCTCGGTGATGCTGATCGACAAGGGCAACCATCGCCATTTCATGGCCAAGGAGATTTTCGAACAGCCGGAAGTGGTCGGGCATACGCTCGCCAATTACGTCGTCATGGCGACGGAACAAGTGGCGCTGCCGATGCAGCTGCCGTTCGATTTCCGCGCGCTGAAGCAGATATCGATCGCGGCCTGCGGCACGGCTTATTACGCCGGCATGGTGGCAAGGTACTGGTTCGAACGCTTCGCGCAATTGCCGGTCGAGGTCGATATCGCGTCCGAGTTCCGCTACCGCGACGTGCCGCTCGCGCCGGGCAATCTCGCAATCTTCGTGTCGCAATCGGGCGAGACCGCCGATACGCTGGCGTCGCTGCGCTATGCGCGTGCGCATGGGCAGCACGTTCTCTCGGTGGTCAATGTGCCGAACTCGAGCATTGCGCGCGAAAGCGACGTCGTCATGCCGACGCTGGCCGGCCCCGAGATCGGCGTCGCGTCCACCAAGGCTTTTACGTGTCAGTTGGCCGCGCTTGCCGCACTCGCGATCGCCGCCGGCCGCGCCCGCGGCGTGCTGACCGAGAGCGACGAGAAGACTCTCGTCCATGCGCTGATCGAGGTGCCGCGACAGCTCAATGAGGCTTTGGCGCTCGAACCACAGATCGAACTCCTGGCGCGCGATCTGGCGAAATCAAGCGACGTGCTTTATCTCGGCCGCGGCACGAGCTATCCGCTGGCGCTGGAAGGCGCGCTGAAACTGAAGGAAATCTCCTACATCCATGCCGAAGGCTATGCGGCGGGCGAACTCAAACACGGCCCGATCGCGCTGATCGACGAGAACATGCCGGTGATCGTGATCGCGCCGCACGACAAAGTGTTCGAAAAGACGGTGTCGAACATGCAGGAGGTCGCCGCGCGCGGCGGCCGGCTCATCCTGATGACCGATGCCGAGGGTGCCCGCTTAGCCGACGTGCAGTCGATGATGACGCTGACCTTGCCGACGGTGCACCCGGCCGTGGCGCCGCTCATTTACGCGGTTCCGGTGCAGCTTCTCGCCTATCACACCGCCGTCATCATGGGCACCGATGTCGATCAGCCGCGCAATCTCGCCAAATCTGTTACGGTTGAATAGTTCGGTGACGGTGGCATGACCGGCCGCGGCCGTCGCGGCAGTGCAATTTCCGCTCCGGGTCCTATATAGTTTCGATCGCGGGGCTAAAGCGATCCGATGACGAATGACTATGAGCAAAATGCACGACCGTCCGCGACCCCTGTTAAGACGACAGGCATGATGAGCCGCATCCGCAATTATTTTCTGACCGGATTGGTGGTCGCCGGGCCGGGCGCGGTGACGTTGTGGCTGATCTGGTGGTTCGTGACCGCGGTCGACGCTCTGGTGCGGCCGCTCATCCCGGTGGTCTACCGGCCCGAGACCTATTTGCCGGTCAACATTCCCGGCCTCGGCCTGATCATCGTCTTTCTGGCGCTCACACTGCTCGGCTTCCTGACCGCCAATCTGCTCGGCCGCAAGCTCGTCGATTTTGGCGAGAGCCTGCTCAATCTGATGCCGATCGTGCGGCCGATCTACCGCACCACGAAACAGATTTTTCAGACCTTGTTCTCCAAGTCGGAATCGAGCTTCCGCGGCGTCGGCCTCGTGGAATTTCCGTCGCCCGGTATGTGGTCGCTGGTATTTCTGACCCAGCCGCCGGTCGGCGCAATCTCAGCCAGCCTGCCGGCAACCGAACACGTCTCGGCGTTCATGCCGTGCACGCCAAACCCGACCACTGGTTTCTTTTTCTATGTGCCGCGGCGCGACATCATCGAACTCGACATCACGGTCGAGCAGGCGATGACCGTGATCATGTCGGCCGGCATCGTGCAGCCCGGCGGCGATGCGCAGAGCCAAGGCAAGCTTGCCGCGCTCGCCGAAACCGCGCGGGCCGCGCAGGCGGCCCGGAAAGCCGAGCCGTCCGCAGCGCAATGAACCTGCGTTCCGCCCTGACCGACAAAGAGCTATCCTTGCGCCACAACGTCGGGGACGATCATGAACTTCTTAGAGGCGATCCGCGCGGGCTTATCCAATTATCTGAACTTCAAGACCCGCGCATGTCGTTCCGAGTTTTGGTATTGGCAGCTGTTTATGGGGCTTGGCGGGCTGGTCGCGGAACTGTTCGACTTTGGCACCGGGCTTGGCAGCGCGCCGTTTTCAACCCTGTTCGGCTTCGCCACGTTGATCCCCGCCATCGCCGTCTCCGTGCGCAGGCTTCATGACACCGACCGCAGCGGCTGGTGGCTGCTGCTGGTCCTGGTGCCGTTCTTCGGCACGCTCGTGCTGATCGTTTGGTGGTGCATACGCGGCACGACGGGATACAATAGGTTCGGCGCCGATTACTTCCGCCCCGGTGGTTACGTTACCCCGCGCCCAGCAGCCTGATCGCCTCGTCGCGGGCGAACAGATAGAGCAGGTGGCGGAGCGCCTGCCCACGCGGCGAGTTGAGTTTAGGATCGCGCGCGAGCACCAGCGCCGCGTCGTCGCGCGCAGCCGGCAACAGTTTACCGTGCACGTCAAGGCGCGCGATGCGGAAACCGGGCATGCCGCTTTGTCGCGTGCCGAGCACGTCGCCTTCGCCGCGCAGCTTTAAATCCTCCTCGGCGATGCGGAAACCATCGTCGGTCTCGCGCAACACGGCAAGCCGCGCCTTCGCGGTCACACCGAGCGGCGCGCGGTAAAGCAGCAAACAGATCGACCGCTCGGCGCCGCGGCCGACCCGGCCACGCAATTGGTGCAATTGCGCAAGCCCGAAGCGTTCGGCGTGCTCGATCACCATGACGCTCGCTTCCGGCACGTCGACCCCGACTTCGATCACCGTGGTCGCCACCAGAAGACGGGTCTCGCCCTTGGCGAAGCGCTCCATGGCGCGATCCTTTTCCGCGCCGCGCATCCGGCCATGAACGATGTCGACGGTGTCGCCGAAACGCTGCAGCAAGTGCCGGTAGCGCTCCTCGGCGGCGGCGAGGTCGATGCTTTCGGATTCCTCGACCAGGGGGCAGACCCAATAAACGCGGCGGCCCTCGTCGAGCGCGCGCGCCACCGCTTCGATCACTTCGTCGAGACGCGTCAGTGGAACGGCGCGGGTATCGATCTTCTGGCGGCCGGCCGGCTTCTCGCGCAGCTCGGACACGTCCATGTCGCCGAAATAAGTCAGCACCAATGTGCGCGGGATCGGGGTTGCGGTGAGCACCAACAGATCGACCGCCTCGCCCTTGCGCGCCAACGCCAGCCGTTGATGGACGCCAAAGCGGTGCTGCTCGTCGACGATGGCCAAGGCCAGATCGCGGAACGCCACCTCGTCCTGGAACAAAGCGTGGGTGCCGAGGATAAGATCGATGTCGCCCAAGGCAAGCGCCGCCAATGTTTCGCTCCGTTCGCGGCCGCGCTCGCGTCCGGTCAGGATGGCGACACGGATGCCGGCTGACGCCGCAAGCGGCGCGATGGTGGCGAAATGCTGTCGCGCCAAGATTTCCGTCGGCGCCATGAACGCCGCCTGGCGGCCGGCTTCGATCACATGGGCGGCCGCGATCAGCGCGACGACGGTCTTGCCCGAACCGACATCGCCGTGCAGCAGCCGCAGCATGCGTTGCGGCTGAGCCAGATCGGCTGTGATATCGCTGACCGCGCGCTGTTGCGACGGCGTCAGCGAGTAGGGCAGTGCGGCTGTGATGCGCGCGCGCAGCTTGCCCTCGGCGGCACTGCCGCGGCCAGTGCGCGAGCGCATATGCCCGCGCAACAAGGCGAGCGCCAACTGGCTCGCCAGCAATTCGTCATAGGCAAGCCGCGACCAGGCCGCGCTTTCCGGCGAGATATCGTCGGGCGTCGCCGGGCGATGAATGCTCGCAAGCGCGGCGGCAAAGCTCGGATAGGTATTCTTCGTGAGCCAAGCCGGGTCCTGCCATTCCGGCAGCGCCGGCAGGCGCTCGAGCGCGAGGTCGAGGGCCTTGCGCACCTGGTTGGGATGCAGCCCCTCGGTCAGCGGATAGACCGGATCGATCAGCGGCAGCCGGGCAAAGCCCGCCGCGTCGACCACGCGGTCGGGATGCAGCATCTGCAAATGGCCGTCGTAAAGGGTTGCGATGCCCGACACGTAGCGTAGCGCGCCTTCGGGAAAGAGCTTTTCCAGGTAATCCCGGCGCGCATTGAAATAGGTGATGGTGAGCGTATTGGTGTCGTCGCTGGCATCGATATTGTAGGGCGCACGCGGCCGGTTCGACGGCGGCGGCCGGTGCCGGTCTACGGTGACGGCCACCGTGACCACGGTATCTGGCGTGACGTTGCTGAGCTTCGGCTGATTGCGCCGGTCGACTAAACCGGTCGGCAAATGGAACAATAGATCGATGACGCGCGGCGGCTCGTCGTCACGGCCGATCAGGCGGGCGAACAGCTTTTCGAGCTTCGGCCCGATCCCGGGCAGGGCCGAGAGCGGCGCAAAAAGCGGATTGAGTACATTCGGCCGCATCGAAATCCCGCTGACATTCGGCGCGTCGCTCTCTATATACCGGTCGCCCGGCCGCGTCCGGGCTTTCGGCGTTTGGCGACGTGATCACTCTGGACGGTAATGAGGGGGCGCAAATGACAGAACGATCGAGCGAAGGACTTGATGTCCGCCGCCGCAAGCTCTTGTTTAGGGCTTGGCGGCGCGGCGTGCGCGAAATGGACCTGATCGTCGGCCGCTACGCCGACGTCTATATCGACAAATTCGACGAGCCGGGGCTCGACGATTTCGAACGGCTGATCGAGGTGCCCAATTCCGATCTCTATGCCTGGGTGGTCGGCGGCGAAAACGTTCCGGCTGCCTTTGACACGACGGTACTGCGTAACCTCATCAGCTTTCATAACAGCCTGGATAATCTGGTCGAGGCAAAAACGTGACAGCGCAAGGCCCCCGGCCTGTTCAGGGGTTGACGAAATCCGGCTCGATGAAATCTCCCGCGCTTCGGCTTCTTCCCGGCCGGCCGCTGACGCTGACCGGAATTGCCGACGGCGCCGAAGGCTTGGTGCTCGCCGATCTGGCCCGCGCGGTCGCCGCAGGTTCAAAGCCGCCGGCGATCAGCGTGGCGGTGGTCTGCCGCGACGGCCAGCGCATGGCGACGTTGTCGCGCGGGCTTGGATTCTTCGCACCCGACATCGAAGTGCTGGAATTTCCGGCCTGGGATTGCCTGCCTTACGACCGCGTGTCGCCGCATGCCGGCATGGTGGCGCAACGCATGATGACGTTGGCGCGTCTTGCGCGGGTCAAAGGTCGGGAACATCCGGCCGTGCTGCTGACCACCGTCAATGCCGTGCTGCAGCGGGTGCCGGCGCGCGATCTGGTCGCCAAGCAATCGCTCTCGGCCGCGCCCGGAAATCTGTTGTCGCTTTCCGGCGTCACCGCCTGGCTCGAGCTCAACGGCTTTAACCGCTCGGCGACGGTGCGCGAAGCCGGCGACTACGCCGTGCGCGGCGGCATCGTCGACCTGTTCGCGCCGGGCATGGACGCCCCGGTCCGTCTCGATTTTTTCGGCGACACTTTGGAATCCATCCGCAGCTTCGACCCGGAAACCCAGCGCACTTATGTCGACCTGCGCGCGCTTGACCTGGTGCCGATGGCGGAGTTCCAACTCACCTCCGACACCATCCGGCTGTTCCGCACCGGCTATGTCGCGACCTTCGGCGCGGCGGCGCCTGATGACATGCTTTACGAAGCGGTGAGTGAGGGTCGCCGCCACGCCGGCATGGAGCATTGGCTGCCACTGTTCCACCGCCAGATGGAAACGCTGTTCGACTATATCGAGCAAAGCCCGATCGCGATCGAACCTTTGGCCGAGGAAGCGGCCCACGAGCGGCTGGCGCAAATCACCGACTATTACGAGGCGCGCAAGGACGCGCTCGAACATGACAGTGGCGGCGCGCTTTATAAGCCGCTGCCGCCCGACCGGCTCTATCTCGCAGACGGCGAATGGCATGCGCGGCTCGCAAAGGTTGCGCTGGCGCGGCTGTCGCCGTTCTCGGCGCCCGAACAGGCCGACGAAATCATCGACATCGGCGCGCATGCCGGCCACAATTTTTCGGCCGAACGCAACACGCCCGGCGCCAATGTGTTCGAGGCGGTGACCAAGCACGTCACCGCGCTGCAAGCGTCAGGCAAGCGCGTCCTCCTCGCGCTGTGGAGCGAAGGCTCGCGCGAGCGCATGGCCCATGTCGTCGCCGAGCATGGGCTGCATAATCTGACGCCGGTGGCGTCGTGGCCGCAGGCGCTCGCTCTGCCGCCGCATCAGATCGCGCTCGCCGTGCTCGGCATCGAGACCGGTTTCGAAACCGCGGACTTCGCTTTCGTCACCGAAGTCGACATTCTGGGCGAGCGGCTGGTGCGCGCGCGGCGGCAATCCAAACGCGCCGACAATTTTATCGCCGAGGTGACGAGCCTCTCCGCCGGCGATCTCGTCGTGCATGTCGATCACGGCATCGGCCGCTTCATCGGGCTTCGCGCGATCGAGGCGGCGGGCGCGCCGCACGACTGCCTCGAAATCCATTATGCCGGCGGCGACAAATTGTTCCTGCCGGTCGAGAATATCGAGCTCCTCTCGCGCTACGGCTCCGACGAAGCCGGCGCCGAGCTCGACCGGCTCGGCTCCGGCGCTTGGCAGGCGCGCAAGTCGCGGATGAAAAATCGCATCCGCGAGATCGCCAGTGAACTGATCAAGGTCGCCGCCGAGCGGCAATTGCGGGAGGCGCCCAGGCTAGCGGTCGACTCCGGGCTCTATGACGAATTCTGCGCCGGATTTCCGTATGAGGAAACCGACGATCAATTGGCGGCGATCGACGCGGTGCTCAAGGATCTTTCCTCCGGCCGGCCGATGGACCGGCTGATCTGCGGCGACGTCGGCTTCGGCAAGACCGAAGTGGCGCTGCGCGCGGCCTTCGTCGCGGCGATGAACGGCAAACAGGTCGCCATCGTGGTGCCGACCACGCTGTTGGCGCGCCAGCACATGAAGACCTTTTCCGACCGGTTGCGCGGCTATCCGCTCAAGCTGGCGCAGGCGTCGCGGCTGATTACCGCCAAGGAGCTGGCGACGACAAAACAAACTCTCGCCGAAGGCTCGGTCGATATCGTCGTCGGCACCCATGCGCTTCTCGGCAAGGCGATCAAGTTCAAGGATCTCGGCTTGATCGTGGTCGACGAAGAACAGCATTTCGGAGTGGCGCACAAGGAAAAGCTCAAGCAGATGCGCGCCGAGGTGCATGTGCTGACGCTCACCGCAACCCCGATCCCGCGCACGCTGCAGCTAGCATTGTCCGGCGTGCGCGAAATGTCGATCATCGCAACGCCTCCCGTCGACCGGCTCGCGGTGCGCACCTTCGTCTCGCCGTTCGATCCGGTCATGGTGCGCGAGGCGCTCCTGCGCGAGCGCTATCGCGGCGGCCAGGCGTTTTATGTCTGCCCGCGCATCGAAGATTTGGCCGAGGCCAAATCGTTCCTCGACAAAAATGTCCCTGAGGTGCGGGTCGCGGTGGCGCACGGCCAGATGCCGCCGACCGTGCTCGAAGACATCATGGCCGCCTTCTATGACGGCAAATACGACGTGCTGTTGTCGACCACCATCATCGAATCCGGCCTCGATATCCCCAACGCAAATACGCTCATTGTCCACCGCGCCGACCGCTTCGGCCTGTCGCAGATCTATCAGCTGCGCGGCCGCGTCGGCCGTGCCAAGCTGCGCGCCTATGCGCTATTGACCCTGCCGGCGTCGAAAAAAATCACGCCGCAGGCCGAGCGCCGGCTAAAGGTGCTGCAATCGCTCGACACGCTCGGCGCCGGTTTTCAGCTCGCCTCGCACGATCTCGACATCCGCGGCGCCGGCAATCTTCTGGGCGACGAGCAGTCCGGCCATATCAAGGAGGTCGGCTTCGAGCTTTATCAGCAGATGCTGGAGGAGGCAGTCGTCTCCATGAAGGCCGGCATATTGGCGCCGGTCGCCGACAAATGGTCACCCCAAATCACCATCGGCACAGCGGTGCTGATCCCCGAAGACTATGTCGCCGATCTGCCGGTGCGGCTCGCGCTCTATCGCCGGCTTGCCGAGATCGAGGACGAGCGCGACATCGAACCCTTCGCCGCGGAACTGGTCGACCGCTTCGGCAAGCTGCCGGAAGAGGTCGAATATCTCCTCCAGATCGTCGCCATAAAATCGCTGTGCCGCCGAGCCAATGTCGAGCGCATCGAAGTCGGCCCCAAAGGCGCGGTGCTTGCCTTCCGCGACAATATTTTCTCGAACCCCGAGGGCCTGATCAAATACATCGCCAGGCACCCCGAAGGCGCCCGGGTGCGGCCGGATATGAAAGTCGTGTTCTTCGACGAATGGGACTCGCCGCCGCAACGCCTCAAGGGCGCGGCCGGGATTTTGAGGACGTTGGTCGGGATCGCGGAGAAGGGGGCGAAGGCTGCGTGAACGTCGTCATTGCGAGCAGGAAGGCGACTTACCCCCCACCCGAAAATCACGAGATCTCCTTATTTCCGGCGCGACCTCGTCTCAAACACCTGTTTGAATTTCAATCAGCCGTATGAGATTGCGCCGTCAACCGTGTCATGAGGTACCCCCATGTTTGTCATGCAGAATTCATCCCGTCCCGCCGGTGGCTCGATGACCGCGGGTCCGGCCTGCCCGAGCTGCGGGCGATCGATGCATCTGGCGCGCATTGCGCCGCGGCCGGAGGGGCTCTCGGAGCTGCGCGTCTATCGCTGCGGCGAATGCGGCGTGTCGCTGGCCGAAGCGGCCGACGACAGCGCGGCGTCGTCCCGGATCAACGCTTAGGGCCTTTACTGCCCCTAAGCGTTGACGAAGGGACCCGACGTCATTTGTTCCGCGGCGCATTCCGAACAGCGGTAGACCCGTTTCTCGAATTCATATTCGGTCGCGGGCTCGACATGCGAAAGGGTCATGAAGCCGGCACATATCGCGCATGTCGGCAGCAAGAAGGAATTGAATCTGACGGTAGCGGTGGGCTCCATGAGCATAACACCTCTCCCACAACCCTCGAATCGCTCTGTGGGAAATATAACATTAATTTGGGCGGGTGCGCCCGGCCATTGCGCCAGCAGGGAACTCGTGCGCTGCAATTGTTTGTTCGCGTGCTGCGTATTCGTGTGCCGCTACGGTATCCAAAAATTAGCATTTCACCCGCGATCGCGTTTGCCTCCGCGCAACAGATTCGGACTAAGGCTATTTTCGTCAAATTGCAGATTGCGGAGGCTCATCATGGACGAGCGCCGGTGTGTTCCGAGAACCAAAGTCTTCAGGGGCGCCAAAGCGATTCTGCCCGGCCGCGCGCCGATCGCCTGTATCGTGCGCAATCTGAGCACGCAGGGTGCGGGCTTGCAGCTTGCCAATAGCGACGACCTTCCAGCCGAATTCGATCTCACTTTGGATACCGGGCTGAAGCTGCACAATTGCCGGATCGCCTGGCGCAGCCGGACCGATGTCGGCGTGTCGTTTGCTCAGGCTGCGTAATGCGTGCCCGTGTCCGCTCGTCCCCGCGAAAGCGGGGACCCAGCAGTCTCCGTCGTAACCGTGCAGGCCGATCTGGATTCCCGCGTGCGCGGGAATGAGCGGAACATGCTCCAGCACTGGCGCCGCTGATTAGGTGGCGGCCTGGCGCTGACGCTACCGCCGGGTCAGCCCGGCGGATGCTTTTTCTCGTCAGGCGCGGGCTTGGCCGGCGGAGCGGGCGGATGCGGCGCTGGAGCAACCGGGTGCGGAGCCACCGCCGCACGCACCGGCGGCGCTGGCGGCTTCGGCGGCGGCGCCAGTTGCGGCTTGAGTTCCGGCGGCGGCAATTTGGCTTCGGTGGTCGGCGGCTTGCCTTCGGGAAGCCGCGGCTTTTCCTCGGTGTTTAACGGCCGCGCTTCGCTGTTCGGCGGCTTGGCTTCCGTGTTCAAGGGGTGCGCTTCATTGAGAGGCTTGGCCTCGTTTAAAGGCTTGCCCTCGTTTAAGGGCTTGGCTTCATTCAGCGGCTTGATTGCGCCGTTGGGCTCTTTCGGCGGCGTTGAACTGTTGATGGTCGCTTGACCTGGACTAGGCCGTTCCTCCAGACGCTTTTCCCCGGTCGGATTTGGGCCGACCACCGCCGCGCCGGTGGGTTTGGTCTCCGGCATCGATTTCGGTTCCGTTTCCCGCGCCGCCACCACGCCCTTGCCGGTGAAAGCGCCCGGTGTCGCTGTCGCTGCGATCGCCGGCCGGCCATGGTTCTCCGACGCCAGAAGCGATTTTTCGGTGCTTGCCGTGCGCTCGTGTTGCAGCTGCGCCGGAATGGCCGCGACATGCGGCTCATGCGCCGCTGCCTCCTGTTCCGGCGTCGGGCGCGTTCCGATGCCGCCCGAGCCGCCGTTGTAGCTTACGCGCGCCGCATTCGGATCGACCACGACGGCCTTCTCGTAGACATTGGTGATGCTCACGCCGCCAAAATTATTGACGGTCCGATTGTAGGCGAACACGCCATTGTCCCAACGGCCGCCCTCGTAGCCTTCGCCGACATAGCCGAAGCCGTAATCGATGCCGCCGTAGAAACCGACATGCGGTCCCCAATAACCGGCGCTCCAGGTGTAGATTCCATCGCGCCAGGCCCAATAGCCGGGCGTCCATAACAGCCCGACTTCCGGCGGCTCGACCCAGGTGCCCGGAACCCAGAAATAACCGTTCGGGCCGCCGGCCCAATAACCCGGTGTCCAGATATAACCGGGAGCCGGAATGTCGGGTTGTGCGTAGACCGGAAGTTCCGGCGGCGGAATATTATTGCTGATGCAAATGACTTGCGCGGTGGCGACCGCGGGAAGCATCATCGTGCCGAGCGCCAATGAAATTCCAATGACTAAACCATGGCGCCGCATGGACGTTCTCCTCAAGGATCGCGTTTGCCGTTCCGACGCACGGTCGGCCCGGAATGCCGCAGCAATAAGGCGCGCTGCGTTTTCACTGGGCCGATCGTCATGCGACTCGAGCGGACGAATCCTGGTCACGGAGACGCGATGTGGCGCACTGAGACAGTGGTCCCCAGTCATGTCAGATAGCTAAAATCCCACGCACCAAGGACGCCTTCGCGAGGGTGCTCCTGAAAGCGGGGCCGGGTACTTGCCTCAGGCCAAACTCGGACGCCAATGCATCGCGGGAAACGGGAAGAACGTCGCTTATGGGTAAGGCCCGCTGACCTAAGATTAAGGATCGTGTTGCCGTTTCTTGATCCAAATCAATGCCGGACTCGATAAAACGGCAGGCGATTGGTTTGTTGTCGTTTCGCGCTCGACGAGCACGAAAAAACGGAGGCTACGGCAAGGGAGGTTACCATGACGACGATTACACTTGCGTCCGATTACGGTACGCCCTGCGTGCAATGCGGCGAGCTCCTGCTTTCGCCGGAATGGTCGGAATTCGAAGACGACGAGCACGTCGTCAATCTTTGGTCTTGCGACAAATGCGGCTGTCAGTTTGAAACCAAGGCAGCGGTGCCGCCGATCGGCGAGGCCGTGATCCGGGCGTTCTTTTCGTCGCTGTTGGTCGCCTAAGCAGCTTTTAGCCGTCTCGGGACAACAACGTGGGCTAAGCCCGCAACCGCGTGTGCCGACCGGACGTCCGCTCGATCGCGCTTGCCAGGTATTCCGGCGACTGCGCGCCTGTGACAATGACGCTCGAGCCGAAGATGAAACATGGCACGCCGTCGATGCCGGCTTCCTTGGCGGAGGTTGCTTCGCCTTCGATGCGATCGACATCGGCGTCGCTCGCGAGAAGTCGCCGCACCAGATCGCCGTCCATGCCGCAATCGACCGCGGCCTGGATCAGCACTTTGGCGTCGCTCAAGTCGGCGCCTTCGGCGAAATAAAGATCCATCAGCCGCTGTTTCATGCGGCCGGGATCGGTGGCGCTGCGCGACCACAAAATCAGGCGGTGGCAGTCGAGTGTATTGGGCTGGCGGCTGACCTTGTCGGGAGCGTAGACCAGTCCTTCCATCGCCGCCGCCGCGACAACGCGCTCGGCGATCACCGCGTAGCGGTCGGCGGAACCGAACTTGGTTTCGAGATAAGTTTGCCGGTCGATGCCCTCGCGCGGGATCCAGGGATTGAGAAAATACGGCCGCCAATTGATGACGACGTCAACGTCGGGCGTGAGTGCAATGGCGGCTTCCAGCCGGCGCTTGCCGATATAGCACCATGGGCACACGACGTCGGAAACCACGTCGATATTGATGGAAGCCCGCGTCTCGGATGAATCGTCCATCGGAATGCCTCCATTGGGTTCGCGTTCAGCCTCGCCGGTGGCCGCTACCCCGGAATTAGTCTTCCGACAATAGATGGCGAGCGCCTCACTTGACCGCAACCTCGCCCACGATCCGCGAGATCAAGGAATCGACGCTGTCAGTCGGCTTCAAGGTCGCGAGCGTCACCGCGGCATCGACGCCCTTTTTGTTGCGGTCCGGCGCCAGCATGGTGTGCTTGAGCACGCTGGCGATGCGGCGGGCAACGACATGAGCGGCGCGCAAATCGGTCTCGGTGAATACCGCGAAGATGGAGTCGTCGGCTTCGCGGCAGGCGAAATCGACCTGGCGCATCAACCGGCCGACCAGACGCGCCGCGTCGAGACTGGTGCGCCGGTCGGAGCGATCGAACGAGAAACGCGCGATCGAAAGGCCCGTGCCGCGCTTCTCGGCGTCGTCGACGGCGCGGTTGAGATCGCGCCAGAAGGCGTCGTGGGCGAGCAGTCCGGTGTCGGGGTCGAGCATGCCCTTGGCGTCGAGCGATTTGAGCATGCGTTTGAGCCTTTGGCTAAAGGCGTGCAGCCGCACATAGGGTAGGAACCGCTCGACCAGACGCTGTGGCCCTTCGGAGATGCGCTCGAGATTGGCTAGCTCCATGGCGTAGGGCTCGATTGCGCCGGGATGACCGCCGAGCACCGTTACCGGCAGATCGCGGAAGCGCATATCGTCGGCAAGCACCGTCAACAAGGCATCGACAATGCGCGGGCTAAAGCCGTCGCCGATCACCATGCCGTCGATATCGCGCCCATTGAGCGCGCGCGCCGCGCTTTCGACGCTGAGCGCGCCGACTACGCCGACTTGTTCGCCGACCGCAACCGACAGCGCCGGATAATTGCGGCCGCGTCCGGTGACAAGCACGCTCGCCTCGCCGAGCGGATCGGCCGCCGGCAGATCCGGCACGGTTTCGCCGCGCGCGGAGAGCGTGCGCATGCGGCGCAATACCGTGCCGTGCAGCGTGCGCACGCGCAGCGCCGTGGTCAGCCGACGCACCAGACGCGCGGGCGGGGTGCTTGCGGACATCGCAAGCGCATCGGGCAGGGGCGATGCGCTGTCGTCGCGCATGCGGGCGAGCAGCGGCATGTAGAGACCGCCGGCCCTCTCGCGGAGGTCGCCGATGAGCGCTGCGATCGCGTCGGCCCGTGCCCGGTCCGGGCATGGCTCGGCGAGCACCAGCGCTTCCGGCTCGACCGCGGCGAGCGCGCTCGGCGCGTCGGCCCAGGTGGCTTCGATGATCGGAAAACCGCCGGCTGCACGCAGAGCCTCGACGACATCCGGCGCCGGAGTGTCGGCAATAACGGCGAACGGACCTTGCAATGCCATGGGGCTACGCGATGTGACTACGCAACGGGATACGGGCATTTCTCAGCGACGGCCCGCAACCATGCCAAAGTGCTGTTAATGGGCCGTCAACAAAGTCGCGGCGGCTCAAGCCACTGCGGACATGTCTACCGACATCGCCTCGCGTAGGACCCGCTCGCCCTGCGAGATGAATGCCGTGGCAACAAGCGGATTGACGCCAAGCGCGTTGAGCGCCGTCGTCATGGCGGTGCAATCGGCGGTATTGCCGAGCAAGCGCTGGCCTACCAATGGATCCGGCACGGCGGTGAGCGTTGCCGCGCCGTCGATGCGCCGGATCTTCGCCAAGAGATCGGGTAGCGGCAGGCGATAGCCGCCGATCGTGACAATGCCTGAGGGCGGGCCGGTCACCGTCACGGTTTTGGCCGTGGCGTCGACCCGGCACGGATAACCGGTGTCGACCCAGCCGTCGCTGCCGATAGCGAAATGCGGCTGATCGGAGCGCTCGATGCCGGGCGGAAAGGCGTGGCGCGGCACCATCGGACCGCGCAACGCCACTGTCGCGGTTTTTGTCATTCCGAGCTCGGCGACCGTCAGCGCGCCGGCGGCCTTGTACGGCGCAGCGATCCGACCCAATGGCAGCGGCACCGGTCGGCCATTTGCTCCGCGTCGCGTGGCGACCAAGCCCGCTTCGCCGAAAATCGGTACATCGACCAGAACGGCGTCGCGTTCAGGCCAATCCGCGCTATCGGCGAGCTGTTCCGGGGCATGCCACGGCGCCACGATTGTGGTCGGCGCATCGTCGGCGAACGGCCGGGCTCCGGCGATGCGCAACGCCACCGGCGCCGGCAAGATCAACGTGCCGCAGCGATCCTCCCGCCGCTGGCGTAGAAAAATCTCCACGTCGAACGGGTGGTGCAGCACCAGCGTTCCGCCGGTCAGCAGCCAAGGCACCAGCGTCAGGCAGAGGCCGGCAAATGACGCCGGCGCCAATGTCGACAGAATGGCCGCATCCTCCAGCAGGCGGCATTCGAGCAGAATGCCCAAGCCGCCCGCCAGCAATTCGAGATGGCGGCGCGCCACCGGAACCGGGCCGTTCTCGCCGACCTCGAAACTGATGACGGCGATATGGGCCGCGGCATTGCTCTTGCGTTCGAGCGGCGGGATCGGATCGAGCGCGGCGGCGGCGAACAAGTCATCGAACCCCACCACGCCGTCGGGAACATTACCGCCAAATCCGCAAACGTAGCGGATGGAAAACACTTCGGCGGCGACGCGGGTGGCGAACTGACTGTGCGAGAAATCGCCGGCCCGCTCGCAGGTGATGATCGCTTTGGCGCCGACGCGCACCAAAGCTGCGACCGTGTCGGCGCGTCGCCACAGCAACGGCAGCGGGGCTGCGATCATGCCCGCGCGCAGCACGCCGAGAATGGTCAGGACATTTTCGACCGTATGCGGCAATTGAATGCCGATGATCGCATCGGTCGGCAGACCCATCTGACGCAGCCGCCCGGCGATCGCCGACACAATGCGGTCGGCCTCGGCATAGGATAGCCGCAGCGCCCGGCCGCCGGTGAAGCTGGCGCGGTTCGGCGCATCGACCAGCGCAACGGCGTCCGGGCGGCGCGCCGCGGCACCGCGAAACAATTGGTCGAGGGTGATGCGGCTTTGACCTCGGGTCGCATCATCGGGTCGCGCGTTGCCGGCCGCAAGCGCGGCGTCGCCGAGAATGGGTTCACCGAGAATCATGGGCGCCTCTTCGGGCGTAGCATCGCGATACCCATCATTGCAGCGCCTTGATCGGTTGGCGCCACCATGTTTCGGGCAGAAAGCCCGACAGCGAGGTTTGCGCCGGATGCCCGACACCGGCCCAGCGCGCCACCCATTGCTCGGGCAGGTAAAACAGCGGCACGACGTAACTGCCCGAAATCAGCACGCGGTCGAGTGCGCGCACCGCGGCGACGAAATCGGCGCGGTCGCGCGCGCGCAACAGAGCTGCGATCATGGCGTCGACCGCGGCGTTCTTGACGCCCATGTAATTGCGCGAGCCTTGCTCATCGGCCGCCGCCGAGCCCCAGTAGAAGCTTTGCTCATTGCCGGGCGACAGCGATTCATCCCAGCGGTACTCGATCATATCGAAATCGAACGACGACTGGCGCTCCTGATATTGCACGGCGTCGACAAGCCGCACTTTGGCATCGATGCCGGCCCGCGCCAGGTCGTGGGAAAAGGCGAGCGCCAGCCGCTCATCGTTGCGGCTCGTCACCATGATTTCGAACGCGAAGGCGCGACCGCTGGCCCGTTCACGCAGCGTGGTGCCGTCAATCCCGTAGCCCGCCGCATTGAACAAAGCGAGCGCCTGGCGCAGCGTCGCGCGGTCGCGGCCGGAGCCGTCGCTGACCGGGGGCGACCAGGTGCCGTCGAGCACATCGGCGCGCACCGCATCGGGAAAAGGCGCGAGCAACGCGCGTTCCTTTTGATCGGCCGCGCGATGATAGGCGGACAATTCGCTATCGTCGAAGAAACTCGCGCTGCGGCGGTAGAGATTGTAGAAAAAACTCCGATTGATCCATTCGAAATCGAACAACAACGCGACCGCCTGCCGCACCCGGATATCGGCGAACATCGGCCGCCGCGTGTTGAAGACGAAATCGGAGCTGAATTTCGGCAAGCCGGTCTGGAACGTTTCCTTGACGACGCGGCCATCGCGCCGCGCCGGAAAGTCGTAACCGCTCTGCCAGCGGGTCGGATCGGTCTCGCTGCGCACATCGTAGAGGCCGGCCTTGAAGGCCTCGAAATAAGCCTCGTCGTCGCGATAAAAATCGAAACGCAGTTCGTCGAAATTCCACAGGCCGCGATTAATGGCAAGATTGCGGCCCCAGTAATTTGGATCGCGCTCGAAGGTGACGCTTTTTCCGGCATCGACGGCGGCGAGGACGTAAGGACCGCTGCCGATCGGCTTCGTCAATGTCGTTTTCTCGAAACTCGCGATATCGATCGCGTGTTTCGGCAACACCGGCATCAGTGCGAGAATGAGCGGCAATTCGCGATCGCCGCTGTCGACGAAATCGAACCGCACGGTGCGCGGACCGAGAGCCTCGGCGGTGGCGACTTTCGAATAATAGCTGCGGTGATTGGGCCGGCCGTGGTCGCGCAACAATTGCCAGGAGAACACCACGTCGTCCGCCGTCACCGGCGCGCCGTCGGAAAAATGCGCCGCGGGATCGAGCGTGAAGGTGACGTAGCTGCGTGCGTCATCGGTTTCGACCGTCTGCGCCAACAGGCCATAGAGCGTAAACGGCTCGTCGTAACCGCGCGCCATCAGGCTTTCGATGACGTAACCGCGCACCGGCTGCACGGCGAGGCCTTGCACGATCAGCGGATTGAGGCTGTCGAAGGTCCCAAGCACGCCCTCGACCAACCGGCCGCCCTGCGGTGCGTCGGCATTGGCATAAGGCAGGGCCGAAAAGTCATCCGGCAGTGCCGGCATACCCTGCATCGCGATGGCATGCGTCGCCTCCGCTTCGGCCGGCACTGCAAATCCGACAACGAGCGCCAATAGGATATGGCCTGCGCACAATGCGCTGCGCATTCCACGGCTGGCGCGCTGTCCGGCATAACCGGGAAGCGGCGGGCCGGTAGGGAGCGTTGTCATCGGCGGCGGACTATCGAACGTTGATTCGGTCGTGCATAGGCGAATGTAACACGGCAGAGCCATAACGGCGGCTGACGCCAACATTCCGGCCTTTGCAGGAAATTGCAAAGCACGCCGCGCACTGACCGGACATGGGCCGAAGCGGGCTTTATCTGCGCGCGCAATTGGGCTATGGGGCCGGGCTGGGGGTCACGTTGTTGCCGTATTCTACGTCGATTGACCGTCAAGCCGGGGGCTCGCGCGGCGCGATGTGGCTGACCAGGCCGATCGACCAGTGTCGGTTTGCGGCTGACAGCACCAAAAAGGAACTGCATTCATGAATTATGGGAACGCGTCGGCGCCGGGCCGCCCGGTGAGCCGGACGCTCGCCGCCATCGGCAAAACTATCGGCCAAACCGCAATCCTGACCATCGGGGTCGGCTTGGCGTTTGTATTGGCGACCGGCGCGCCCGCCATGGCGCAGCAAACGCCGGCACCGGCCGCGCCGGCTCCCGCCGCCAAGCCGAAACCGCCGGCACCACCGGCCAAAAAGCCTGCGGCACCGGCTGCACAAGTTGCGCCCGCGGCGCCCCAAGCTCAGCAACCGGCGCCAGCTCAGGGCGGTGAGCAGCAGCAGGCCCAGCTCATCTATTCGCCCTGGACCAAGTTCTGCCTCAAGGGTCAGGATGCCAACGCCAAGCAAGTTTGCTTCACCGGCAAGGATGCCCGTATCGAGTCCGGAATGCCGGTGGTCGCCGCGGTGCTAATCGAGCCGGAAGGTGAGCCAAAGAAAATCCTGCGTGTCACGCTGCCGCTCGGCATGCAGCTCGTTCACGGCACGCGCGTCATCCTCGACCAGGACCAGCCGCTGACCGCGCCCTATGTCATCTGCTTCACCAACGGCTGCATGGCCGATTACGAGGCCACCGCCGACATGATCGGCAAAATGAAGAAGGGGCAGGGTCTCGCCGTCCAGGCGATCAATTCGACCGGTCAGCCGATCAGCCTCGTTCTGCCGCTCGCCGATTTTGCCAAGGCCTATGACGGCCCGCCGACCGATCCCAAGGTCTTTGAGGAGCAGCAGAAGAAGCTGCAGGACGAATTGCAGCGCCGCGCCGACGAAGCACGAAAGAAGCTTGAGAGTCAGCAGGGCCAACCGCAATCCTCGAACGCGCCGGCGACGCCGGCACCGGCACAATAAGCCTGATCGTTGGCCGAAATCTGGTCTGATCCGCTCGTCTCCGCGTCAGCGGGACGGGCGGACTGACTAACACCGGTCTGTTCATCTGGATTCCAACTTAGGCGGCAAAGTCGGAACAGCGGACCATCAGTGCATGGTCGCCGAGCGGGGCCGATAGCCGCCTTTGCCGTCTTTGATGAACACTTCCGCGACCTGCGGATGACGCACCGGCTCGCCGCTATCGTCGGGCAACAGGTTTTGCTCCGAGACATAGGCGACGTATTCGGTGTCGTCGTTTTCGGCAAACAAATGATAGAACGGCTGGTCCTTGTGCGGCCGGATCTCGGCCGGGATCGCGTCGTACCACTCCTCGGTGTTGTCGAAAATCGGATCGATATCGAACACGACGCCGCGAAACGGATAAAGGCGGTGCCGCACGACTTGACCGATCTGATATTTGGCGTTCCGAATCTTGCTCATCTGGGGACGTAGCTTACAGACTTTGTGACGGGAGAATGCAACGACGCGATTGTGGCCAAGACGAGGACTAGTGCGGCCCGCGCACCGGACTTAAATGCTGAACATTCGTTCATAGTCCGTACCGTTGGGCCATTTCGGGGTCTTTTTCCGCAACCAGCCCGGCCAGGTCGACCAGGACCTTGGCCTGCTTCCAGGTCGCGTCGTCCTGCATCTTGCCGTCGATCATAACCGCGCCGCTGCCGTCCGGCATGGCGGCAATGATTTTCTTGGCGAAGGCGACTTCGCCCGGATCGGGCGAGAATACCCGCTTGGCGATCGGTACTTGGCTCGGATGCAGCGTCCAGGCGCCGACGCAGCCCATCAGGAAGGCGTTGCGGAATTGCGCCTCGCAGGCCGCGCCGTCGGCGAAATCGCCAAACGGGCCGTAGAAGGCCTTGATGCCGGCCGACGCGCAGGCATCGACCATTTTCGCGATCGTATAGTGCCACAGATCCTGCTGGTAAGCCGGCCGGGGTGCATCGGCCGCACCGGCATCGGCAAGCACTTTGTAGTCGGGATGGCCGCCGCCGACGCGCGTCGTCTTCATCGCGCGTGAGGCGGCGAGATCGGCCGGGCCTAAGCTGATGCCGTGCATGCGCGGCGACGCCACCGCGATCGAGGCGACATTGTCGACGCCCTCGGCGGTTTCCAAAATGGCGTGGATCAAAATCGGTTTTTTGACCCCGTGTTTGGCTTCGAGCTGGGCGAGCAGCTGATCGAGATAATGGATGTCCCACGCGCCCTCGACTTTGGGCAGCATGATCACATCGAGCTTTTGCCCGATGGCGGCGACGATCTCACAAACGTCGTCGAGCACCCAAGGCGAATTGAGCGCGTTGATCCGGGTCCACAAGCCGGTCTCGCCGTAGTCGCAACTCTTCGCCATGGTTATGAAGCCGCTTCGCGCAGCCTCCTTGGCGTCGGCCGGGATCGCATCCTCCAGGTTGCCGAGCACCACGTCGACCTGATGCACCAGTTCCGGCACTTTGGCGCGGACCTTCTCGATATGCGGCGGGACAAAGTGGATCATCCGCTCGAGCCGCAGCGGCAGGTCACGCATCGGCGCTGGCGCGCCGATCGCGAGCGGCTTAAAAAAGTTACGCGGCAGCTTCATGCGACGACCCCACAACCCACGATTACGAAGGGTAGGATGAACGGCCGGGCCTCGCCAAGCCGCTTTTCACGGCAGTCCTGCCTAGGAAATGGCATCCATCACACCATCTCGCCGCGCATCAGGCGGGGCTGCGAGGCGACGGGCATCACACCCTCGCGCATCACGGCCCGGCGCAGCGGGCCGATCCGGTCCACGAGATAGAGCGAAAGTCCCCGCGCGCCATGCGCCGGAAAGAAATCAGTGAGCAGACTGCGGTTGAGAAGGTCGATGGCGATGGTGCGGCTGGTCACATCGGCGCGACGGGCAGCGTCATAACGGGCAAGCACATCCGGCGCGCCGACGTCCAGACTTTCCCTGAGCGCGTCGGCGACGATTTCGGCGATGGCCGCGCCGTCGCGCAGGCCGAGATTAAGCCCTTGCGCGCCGATCGGCGGCACCACGTGGGCGGCTTCGCCGACCAGCGCAATGCGGCCGCGGGCGAATGCATCCGCGGTCTCGACGGCGAGTGGAAAAACGCCCCGGCCAGACTCGACGCTCATCTTGCCGAGAAGTGAATGCGCGCGGCGTTCGATCTCGGCCGCTAGCGCCAAGTCGTCCATGATCGAGAGCTCGGCCGCGCGCTCGGGTTCGATGACGCAGACCAGACTCGACCGCGAACCGGGCAGGGGCACGAGCGTGAATGGTCCGGTTTCAGTATGGAATTCCGTCGATATATCGCCGTGCGGTCGGGCGTGTCCGAGATTAAGCGTCAGCGCGGCCTGCGGATAAGCCCGTTGCCGCATGCCGATTCCGGCTGCCGCGCGGCACGGCGACTGCCGTCCGTCGGCCCCGATCGCAAGCCGCACCCTCGCTTGCCCGCCAGCGTGCTTGATGGTGACGCCAGTCTGATCGCTTAAAACCGCGAGCGCTGTGGCATAGATCCGCGTGAGGTGAAGCTCGCCGGCCCGCGCTTCGAGGGTTGCGATCAGGTGCCGGTTTTCGATATTGTAGCCGAACGCTTCGAGATCGATCTCGGCCGCGGCGAAACACACTTCCGGCGCCCGCAACAGCCGCCGGGTGTCGTCGATGATGCGCATCTTCCGAAGCGGCGCGGCATAGGGTAGGCAGGCTTGCCATGCCCCCAGCGTTTCGAGCGCGATGAGCGAGCTCGAAATCAGCATGGTGGTGCGGTTGTCCGCTACCGCCGCGGGGGCGATCAGACACGTTTTTACGCCCGCAGCGGCAAGCGCAATCGCACTGACGAGGCCGGCCGGTCCGCCGCCAACGACCGCCACTTCGGCGGTGAAAGTGTTACCGTCGTTCACGCTTGCCACCATCCCTTGCGACGCGCTCGGCCATCCCGGTGATTTATGGTCGAAACATCAGTCGTGACAGAGAGCTTCCGCACGATCTTCGATTTAACGTGTAAGCTTAGCTCATGGACCTAATCGACCAGCCCGCCAAGCCTAAAGAAGATCGAAAGTCGCGGACCGCGGCAGCTTTTGCGGTTCACATCTTTACCGCAAGCGGCGCCGCCTGCGCACTACTCGCCTTGATCGCGGCGGTGCGCAGCGATTGGCCGCAAATGTTCGTCTGGCTCGGCATCGCGCTGTTTGTCGATGGCGTCGACGGCACATTCGCTCGGCGGCTCTGTGTCGCCGAAGTGCTGCCGCGGTGGTCGGGCGACGTCCTCGATCTCGTCGTCGACATCCTCAATTACGTTTTCGTGCCAGCCTATGCTCTAGCCGCGAGCGGCCTCTTGCCGGCCTCGGTTGCGATCCCGCTCGGCATTGTCGTTGTGGTCACCGGTACGCTTTATTTCGCCGACCGGCTGATGAAGACGTCCGACTATTATTTTCGCGGCTTCCCGGCGCTGTGGAACGTAGCGGCGTTCTATCTGTTTGTGCTTAAGCCCGCGCCGTGGCTCGGCGCTCTAGCGGTCGCCATCCTGGCGGCGCTGACTTTCGTGCCGTTTCACGTCGTGCATCCCGTCCGCATCGCGCATTTGCGCGCGCTCACCACAACGGCGCTCGTGGTATGGGCGCTGCTCGCGATGCTGGCCCTGGCGAAAAACCTAGATCCGGGTCTATGGGCGGTCTTGGTCTTATGCCTGTTGGCAATCTATTTCGTCGGTGTCGGTTTTCTGCGCCGCCATCATCCTTGACACAATTTGTCCGCATATCAGCAAGGAGTCGATCATGTCGCGACCCGTTCTTCTCATCGCCGGTGGCAGCCGCGGCATCGGCGCGGCGACGGCGCGGCTCGCGGCCGAGCGCGGCTATGATGTCGCGGTGAACTACGTGAACAATGCCCATGCGGCGGCCGAGGTCGCCAGCGCCGTGCAAAAATCTGGCGGCAATGCGGTCACGCTGCAAGGCGACATGGCGAAGGAGACCGACATTGAGCGGGTGTTCGAAGACACGACGCGAACGCTCGGGCCGATCACTCATTTTGTCCACAGCTCCGGTATCCCCGGCAAGAATTCGCGGCTCGATGTCGCCAGCGCCGACACCATCCGCGACGTGCTCGATGTCAATTTGTTCGGCGCCTTGCTGTGCGCGCGCGCCGCGGTGCGCCGGATGTCGACGGTTCACGGCGGCAGGGGCGGATCGATCGTGCTGTTGTCGTCGATCGCGTCGCTGACCGGCGGCGCCGGTGAATATGTGTTTTACGCCGCCGCCAAAGGCGGCGTCGACGCGCTCACCAACGGCTTGGCGCGCGAAGTCGTGAAGGAGGGTATCCGGGTCAATGCGGTGCGGCCGGGCCCGACCGATACCGAGATTCACGAGCCGGGGCGCCTCGAGCGGATCACGCCGCTATTGCCGATGGGGCGCCCGGGCCATCCCGACGAAATCGCGGAGGCCGTGCTGTTCCTGCTGTCACACGCGGCGTCTTATGTTACCGGCGCCGTGCTCAACGTTTCGGGCGGGCGCTAGCCAGGGCGTCTTGTGTTCGCCACTCGGCTGCCTATGATCCGGCCGAGTTTTTAGCCCAGACAATTCGAAACGCTTCAAGGGAGACGAAAATGGTTGCTGCAGTACGCGTTCATAAGGTCGGCGGACCCGAGGTTCTGACCTACGAAGAAGTCGACGTGGCCGCGCCCGGACCGGGCCAGATCAAGGTCAAGCAGCACGCCTGCGGCGTCAATTTCATCGACACCTATTTCCGCATGGGCATGTATCCGTCGCCGGTCGGCCTGCCGTTCATCTCCGGCAATGAGGCCGCCGGCGAGGTCGTCGCGATCGGGCCGGGCGTCACCGACTTCAAGGTTGGCGACCGGGTCGCCTATGTGGTCGCGCTCGGATGTTACGCGGCGGAACGCCTAGTGCCGGCCGACCGCGCCGTAAAGCTTCCGGCCAATATCAGCTACGACCAAGCCGCCGCCATGATGCTCAAGGGCATGACGGCGGAATATCTCGTGCGCCGCACCTTCAAGGTCGAAAAAGGCATGAATGTGCTGATGCATGCCGCGGCCGGCGGCGTCGGTCTCATTCTATGCCAATGGGCGAATTATCTCGGCGCCAATGTCATCGGTACGGTCGGATCAAAGGACAAGGCCGAACTCGCCAAAGCCAACGGCTGTCACCACACCATCCTATACCGCGACGAAGATTTTGTCGCCCGCGTCAAGGAAATCACCGGCGGCAAATTATGCGATGTGGTCTATGACGGCATCGGCAAGACGACCTTCCCGGCGTCGCTCGATTGCATCCGGCCGCTCGGCATGTTCGTCAGCTTCGGCAGTGCGTCGGGGCAGATCGATGCCTTCAATATCAACATTCTGCAAGCCAAGGGCTCGCTGTTCGCAACGCGTCCGACGCTCAATAACTACGCCGCCAAGCGCGCGGATCTTCTGGCCATCGCCGACGGCCTGTTCGACGTCGTCGGCAAGGGTGCGGTGAAGATTGCGATCAGCCAGAAATACCCGCTGCGCGAAGCGGCGCAAGCGCACCGCGATCTGGAAGGACGCGCCACCACCGGCTCGTCCATCCTGGTGCCATAAAGGCTTGGTCGTTCCGGGCCGCCGTGTAGAGCGGCGCGCCCGGAATCCATATTCACAATTCGCGTCGTTTTGGCGCGGGTGTGCTTGTCTTAACCGATAGTGTCTATGGATTCCGGGCACGCGGGTTCATGCCCGCGTTCCGGAACGACAAGATCTATTTTGTGCTAGGCGAATAGAAATGACCGAAACGAAAGCCTGGGGCTATTGGACGACGCTGGGCTGGGCCGTTCTCGCCTTCCTGGCGGGACAATTCTTCGGCTTCGGCCTGCTGCTGTGGCTGCGCGCGGGGGTCTGGAATTCGATCTTGGAAACCCCCTATGACGGCGTGCTCGTCACGCTCTTCATCGTCATCTCCAATCCGGTCACGATCGCCGTGCTGGCGCTTGCCGTATCGTTCCTGCGCGCCAATCCGGCGGAATACCTGGCGCTCAATTGGCCACGCAGCCGCGATGTCGTGGTCGGCGTCGCCGTGCTGATCGCTCTCATCGCGGTCGCCGACGGACTGCTGTACTTCAGCGGGCGTGCGCTGGTGACGCCGTTTCAGCTGGAGTCCTATACCACCGCATCCGCCGAGGGCTGGCTGCCGGCCATGCTGCTCGCCGCCATCGTGGTGGCGCCGGCGGGAGAGGAGATCATGTTCCGCGGCTTTCTATTCCGCGGCTGGGCGCGTACCGAACGCTCCACTTGGCCGGCCATCATCGTGATCTCGGTGCTGTGGGCGGCGCTACACGTGCAGTATGACTGGACCGGTATTTTACAAATCGTCGTCATCGGCCTGTTTTTGGGCTGGATGCGCTGGCGTAGCGGGTCGACGTTGCTGACGATGCTGTTGCATGCGCTCTTTAATCTCGAAGGTTCGCTCGAAACGCTGGCGCAGGTGCATTTTTTCGCTAAATAGCCGGCCCAAACAGGCGACCGTCGAGTCTTGATCTTTACGGCCCGAAGATGCGGTCGAGAGGGGAGGCGGGTTCGCCCGGTTTGCCGCTTCCGCTCTGACGCGGCAAGGCGATCACCGGCGCGGCAAAACGGCCGATGCTGGCGACCGTGTCGTCGAGCGGCACGCTGGAGCCCGGCGTTTCGCTGACGATGACCGCCAAAACCTTCAACTCACGCTGGTACAGTGCGTCTAGCGCCGTCAGCGTGTGGCTGATCGTGCCGAGATAACTCCCGGCGACCAGGATCAGCGGCACATGCAGCGCCATCATGACGTCGAGGATGGTGCGCTCGGCGTCGAGCGGCACCATCACGCCGCCGATGCCTTCGATCAAAAGAATGTCCCGACGCTGATCGATGGCGGTTCGGCAGAAGGTTACGACGCTGTCGACATCGATGCTGCGGCCCTCGCGCTCGGCCGCGATGTCGGGCGACAGTGGGGCGGCAAACCGCCAGGGCGAAATCCGATCAACCTCCGGCAGCGTCACCGGCAGGCCGAGTGCGTGGAGGAGGACGCCGGGATCGCTCAACGCAAGATGTGCCGGATCGAACCCGCTCACCACCGGTTTGATGGCGTCCACCAAGCGGCCCATCTGGCGTAAGTGCCGGATCAGCGAAGCGGCGACGTAAGTCTTGCCGACATCGGTCCCCGTCGCGGTGATGAAGATCGCGGTCACTGCCTAACGTCTCAACACACGGCGACGCACGACATCCGCGAGCCGATCGATCTCGGCATCGGGATGTTGCGCGGTGAAGGCAAAACGCAGCCGCGCCGTGCCCTCAGGCACGGTCGGCGGCCGGATCGCGACGACCAGAAAATTTTCATCGCGCAGCAGCTCCGACGCCGCAAGCGCCGCTTCGGTGTCGCCGACGATGACGGGAACGATAGCGCTTTGCGCCTCGGCCAAATTGAGCGCGCGGGTGAATGCTCGGGCCTTGCGCAGTGGCTCGGCGGCGTAATCCGGGTCGCGTTCGATCAGGCCGAGCGCAGCCGTGGCAGCGGCGACCACAGGCGGCGGCAGGCCGGTCGAATAGATGAAGGTGCGGGCGCGCGTCTGCATGAGATCGATGACGGCGCGTGAGGCGCATAAATAACCGCCATAGGCGCCGACCGCCTTCGACAGCGTGCCCATCTGCAGCGGCACCTCGGCAGCGCCATTGACGAAACTGGAACCGCGACCGCCGCCGACCACACCGATGCCGTGCGCATCGTCGGACAATAGCCAAGCGTCGAAACGCTGCGCGAGCTCCGACAAAGCGGTAAGCGGCGCCAGATCGCCGTCCATGGAGAATACGCCGTCGGTCGCGATCAGCGCGCGCTGTTTGCCGGAGCGGTGCGCCGTCAAAAGCGCTTCCGCGTCGGCAGTGTCGGCGTGACGATAAAGCTTTACGACGGCCCCGCTCAGCTTCGCGCCGGCATGGATGCAGGCGTGCGACAGTTCGTCGACCACGATCAAATCGTCGGGCCCGACCAGGGCGGGGATAATGCCGGTATTGGCAAGATAGCCGGAACCGAAGACGCAAGCCGCCTCGGTGCCCTTGAGCCGCGCCAGCCGGCGCTCGAGCTCGGCGTAAAGCGGATGGTTGCCGGTGACGAGCCGCGAGGCGCCGGCGCCGACGCCGTAGAGCCCCGCCGCCTCGACTGCGGCCGCGATCACTTCGGGATGCTGACTGAAGTTGAGATAGTCGTTGCAGGAAAACGACAAGAGGCGCCGGCCATCGCGCTCGGCCCAAATCCCGGCGCGTGTGGTGACCGAAGGCGTGCGGCGAAGCTTGGCCCGCTCCAGGACGCCAAGCTTTTCGCGGGCAAATTCGTCGAGCGAACGCATCGCCTTACCCAAAAAACGTGACCGCGGCACAGCCGACAGGCACAATGGTACCCTTAACATGCATGAAAGCGCCGAATGGCCGGCAATGCTAGCGAAATCAAGGGAATAGGCGGGGCGACGCCGGGCTGGTACGCGGCCGGCCTCGATCACGTCTGGCTACCCTATGCGCAGATGAAGACCGTAACGCCCCCGCTTGCGGTCACCGCAACGCACGGCAGCCGCATCGTGCTGGCCGACGGGCGCGAATTTGTCGACGGCATCGCCTCGTGGTGGACGGCCTGCCACGGCTATAACCACCCCCACATTCAAGCGGCGGTCGAACGGCAACTCGCAGCAATGCCGCATGTCATGTTCGGCGGCCTGGTGCACGAACCGGCGCTGACGCTGGCGCGACGGCTCGCCGCGATGCTCGCCGGAGATAACTGCAGCACCGATCTTGACCGTGTGTTCTTCAGCGATTCCGGTTCGGTTGCCGTCGAAGTCGCGCTGAAAATGGCGGTGCAGTACTGGGGCAACCAAGGCATTCGCGGCCGTACCCGCTTCGTCGCCTTCAACGGCGGTTATCACGGCGACACCACCGGCGCGATGGCGGTATCCGATCCGCAAGGGAGCTTTCACACTGCTTTTCGTGGCTTATTGCCGGAGCAGATCGTGGTCGATCTGCCGGTCGATGCGGCCAGCACGTCGGCGCTTGAGGCCGTGCTGGCGGATCGCGCCGAACAGATCGCCGCGATCATTGTCGAGCCGCTGGTACAGGGCGCCGGCGGCATGCACTTCCATGACGCGCATGTGCTCAAGACTTTGCGCGCATTGGCAGAGCGTTACGAGCTTTTACTGGTGTTCGATGAGATCTTCACCGGGTTCGGCCGCACCGGCGCGATGTTCGCGTTCCAAGAGGCCGGGGTCGTGCCCGACATTCTAACGCTGTCCAAGGCGCTGACCGGCGGCACGCTGCCGCTTGCCGCCACGGTCGCGCGGCGCAAAGTCTTCGACGCCTTCTGGTCGGACGATCCAGCGAAAGCGCTGATGCACGGACCGACCTTCATGGCAAACCCGCTTGCCTGCGCCGCGGCCAACGCCTCGCTCGATCTGTTCGAGGGCGAGCCGCGGCTCGTTCAGGTCGCGAAAATCGCCGATGCATTGCGGCAAGGATTGGAACCGTGCCGAACACTGCCGGGCGTCAAGGATGTGCGGGTTAAAGGCGCTATCGGCGTGGTCGAGCTCGAACGCATTGAAAATATCAATGCCTTACGACAACGCTTTATAGCGGAAGGCGTTTTTATCAGGCCGTTTGGATCAATCGTTTATCTGGCGCCGGCCTTCACGATTGCCGAGGACGAACTTGCCAAATTGCTGGCTGTCGTCCGAACGGTGCTCGGGAACGGTGCCGCTCAGTAGCCCACCACCGTGCCGTGGAGGTCGTAGGCATCAGCGCGCTCGATCTTCACGGTGGCAATTTCGCCAACGCGCAGCGGCCGGTGGCTGGTGACGTGGACGGCACCGTCGATCTGCGGCGCGTCGCCTTTGCTGCGGCCCTTGCCGCTAAGCGAGCCGCCATCGACCGCATCGATAATGACGCGTTCGCGGTTGCCGACTTTGCGCTTGAGCCGCTTTTGCGAAATCTCCTGCTGGCGCGCCATGAAGCGGTGCCAGCGATCTTCTTTGACGGCATCGGGCACCGGGGCGGCGAGATCGTTGGCGGTGGCGCCGGCCACCGGCTCGTAGCGAAAGCAGCCGACGCGATCGAGTTGCGCCTCATCGAGCCAAGCGAGGAGCTGGGTAAAATCGTCGTCGGTTTCGCCGGGAAATCCGACGATGAAGGTCGAGCGAATGGTGAGCGTCGGGCAGATTTCCCGCCATTTGCTGATGCGCCGCAGCGTCTCCTCCTGCGCGGCAGGCCGCTTCATGCGTTTGAGCACGGCGGGACTGGCGTGTTGAAACGGCACGTCGAGATACGGCAGCACCTTGCCGTCCGCCATCAATTCGATCACCTCGTCGACATGCGGGTAGGGGTAGACGTAATGCAGTCGTACCCAGACGCCGAATTCGCCGAGTTCGCGCGCGAGATCGAGAAATTTCGCACGCACCTCGCGGCCTTGCCAGCGGCTCGCCGCGTATTTGACATCGACGCCATAGGCCGAGGTGTCCTGCGAAATGACGAGGAGTTCTTTGACCCCCGCGGCGACCAACCGTTCGGCCTCGCGCAACACCTCGGCGGCCGGGCGCGACACCAGATCGCCACGCAATTTTGGGATAATGCAGAAGGTGCAACGATTGTTACAACCCTCTGATATTTTTAAATAAGCGTAGTGCCTTGGCGTCAGCTTGACGCCCTCTGGCGGGATCAGGGCGGCATACGGATCGTGTTGCGGCGGCGCGGCGCGATGGACCGCATCGAGCACGCTTTCATACTGCTGCGGACCGGTGATCGCGAGCACGCCAGGATGCACGGCGGTGATTTTGTCCGGCTCCGCGCCCATGCAGCCGGTGACGATGACCTTGCCGTTTTCGGCTATAGCGGCCCCGATCGCGGCAAGCGACTCGGCCTGGGCGCTGTCGAGAAAGCCGCAGGTGTTGACGATGGCGAGATCGGCGCCGGCATGCTCGCGCGCCAATTCATAACCCTCCGCGCGCAGCCGCGTGATGATGCGCTCGGAATCCACCAGCGCCTTGGGGCAGCCGAGCGAAACGAAGGAAATACGGGGCACGCGGGTCATAGTTTTCAACATTGGCAGACGGTTCCTAACATGCCGGCGGCTTGCGCAAGGCCTGGGGGTTTCGGCGTTACCAGCAGGTATTCCGGCGTAAATCCGCGGTCCGCTCAAATTTCGCGCGAGTTACCTTCATACCGTCATGCGGGCGTTTCGAGGGCTATGATCGGCATCAAGAACCGAGGGGAACACATGAGTTTTCTGACCGCGCTCGCCGCGCTTTGTTTTCTGATGTTTGTCGCCTATCGCGGCTTCAGCGTCATTCTCTTCGCACCCATCGCAGCGCTTGGAGCGGTTTTGCTGACCGATCCCGGCGCCGTGCCGGCGGCCTTCACCAGCCTGTTCATGGACAAGATGGTGGGGTTCGCCAAGCTCTATTTTCCGGTGTTCCTGCTTGGCGCGGTGTTCGGCAAGGTGATCGAACTTTCCGGCTTCTCCAAGGCGATCGTTTCCGCGATCATCCGTATGGTCGGCAAACAGCGCGCAATCGTCGCCATCGTGCTGGTCTGCGCCGTGCTGACCTATGGCGGCGTTTCGTTGTTTGTGGTCGTGTTCGCCGCCTATCCGTTTGCCGCCGAACTGTTTCGTGCCGGCAACATTCCCAAGAGGCTCATTCCCGGCGCCATCGCGCTCGGGGCGTTTTCTTTCACCATGGATTCGCTGCCGTTCAGCCCGCAGATCCAGAACATCATCCCGACGGCCTATTTCAACACCACGACCGCCGCAGCGCCGGTGCTCGGCATATCGGGGGCGGTCTTCATCTTCGTTGTCGGCGTCGCTTATCTGGAATGGCGCCGGCGCGTCGCCCACGCGGCGGGCGAGGGCTACGGCGAAGGTCACATCAACGAGCCGCCGCCGGTCGATATCACCCATCTCGCGTCGCCCTGGATCGCCTTTTTGCCGCTGGCCGTCGTGTTTCTTCTCAATATCGCGCTCGGCGGCTTTCCCGGCGTGTTCACCGGACTGATCGACCGCGCCTATGGTGTGAGCTACGACCTGACGCTGGCGATGGATCACGCTATCGCCACACCGGTGCCGCCGATCCGCGCGATCTGGGCCGTCGAAGGCGCACTTCTCGCCGGCATCGTCACCGTATTCGTGTTCGCGTTCCGGCAACTGTCCAAGACCTTTGCCGAGGGCAGTAAATCGGCGATCGGCGGCGCGCTGCTGGCCGCTATGAACACCGCCTCCGAATACGGCTTCGGTGGCGTTATTGCCGCTTTGCCGGGCTTTCTCGTCATCCGGGAAACGCTGCAGTCCATTCCCAATCCACTGGTCAACGAAGCCGTCACCGTCACCGCGCTCGCCGGCATCACCGGCTCCGCGTCTGGTGGTATGTCGATCGCGCTTGCGGCGATGGCGAAGGACTTCCTCGCCATGGCCCAAGCGGCGCATATCCCGCCGGAGGTTCTACACCGCATCGCCTCGATGGCGAGCGGCGGCATGGACACGTTGCCGCACAACGGCGCGGTCATTACGTTGCTCGCCGTCACCGGCCTCACCCACCGCCAATCCTATCGCGACATTTTCGTCGTCACTTTGCTGAAGACGGCCGCGGTTTTCGTGGCGATCGGCGTCTATTACTTTACCGGCTTCTACTGAACGGCAGGGAGGTTCGCCATGCGGCCGCATCCCGCCTTACCGTTCCTGCGGTCGCCCGAAAAGGGAAAGGTCGTCACCGCCGCCGACGCGGTGCGGCTGGTGCGCGATAACGACACGCTCGCGACCGGCGGCTTTGTCGGTATCGGCTTCGCCGAGGAAATCGCCATCGCGCTTGAGGAGCGCTTTCTTTCCGCCCCCGACGCCGGCCCGCGTGGCCTCACCTTGGTCTATGCGGCGGGACAAGGCGACGGCAACACCAAGGGTCTCAATCACCTCGCGCATGACGGGCTGGTGCGGCGCGTGATTGGCGGTCATTGGGGACTGGCGCCAAAACTGCAGAAGATGGCGATCGACAATACGATCGAGGCCTACAATCTGCCGCAGGGTGTCATCACCCATCTGTTTCGCGACATCGCGGCGCACCGGCCGGTCCACGTGACGCGGGTCGGCATCGAGACTTTCGTCGACCCGAAGAACGGCGGCGGCAAGCTCAACGCCAGGACCAAGCACGACCTGGTCGAGCGCGTCACATTCGATGGCGAGGATTACCTCGCCTACAAGACCTTTCCCATCGACGTCGGAATCATCCGGGCGACGACCGGCGACGCCGAGGGCAATCTGACGATGGAAAAGGAGGCGCTGACGCTGGAGGCGCTCGCGATTGCGATGGCGGCGCACAATTCGGGCGGCATTGTTATTGCTCAGGTCGAGCGGGTCGCCGAGAGCGGCAGCCTCAACCCGCGTCAGGTCAAAATTCCCGGAATCCTGGTCGATTGCGTCGTCATTGCTCGTCCTGAGCATCATTGGCAGACATTCGGCACGCAATATAACCCCGCCTTCAGCGGCGAGATCCGGGTGCGCGCCGGCCTGCTACCGCCGATGCCGATGAGCGAGCGCAAGATCATCGCTCGTCGCGCGGCGTTCGAACTCAAGGCCAATAGCGTCGTCAATCTCGGTATCGGTATGCCCGAAGGTGTCGCCGCTATCGCCAATGAAGAAAAGATCATCGACCTCATCACGCTCACTGCCGAGCCCGGCGTCATCGGCGGCATTCCGGCGAGCGGCATCGATTTCGGCGCCGCCAGCAATACGCAAGCGGTGATCGACCAGCCCTATCAGTTCGATCTCTACGATGGCGGCGGGCTTGACTCGGCCTTTCTAGGCCTCGCCCAGGTCGACCGTTTCGGCAATTTGAATGTAAGCAAGTTCGGTCCAAAACTCGCCGGCGCCGGCGGCTTCATCAACATCAGCCAGAACGCAAAGGAGGTCATATTCGTCGGCACTTTCGGCGCCGGCCGGCAGCGCATTGCCGCGCGCGAGGGCAGGCTGTTCATCGACGAGGAGGCGCAGAAGCGCAAGTTCGTCAATGCCGTCGAACATGTGACGTTCTCGGGCGCCTACGCGGGTAAACGCGGCCAAAGCGCGCTCTACGTCACCGAACGCTGCGTGTTCGCGTTGCGGGCCGACGGCCTCGAACTCCTCGAGGTGGCGCCCGGGGTCGACATCGAACGCGATATTCTCGCCCGCATGGAGTTCAAGCCGCTCATCCCGCGCGATCCGGCTCCGATGGATGCGCGGATTTTCAGGCCCGAGCCGATGAATCTGCGCGCCGACCTCGTCGGCATTCCGCTCGACCAGCGCTTTACCTACGATCCGGTGCAGAACCTGTTCTTTGTCAATCTCGAACGCTTCGCGCTGCATAGCCGCGACGACATTGCTGCGATCGAGAAGACGGTCGAGACAAAGCTCGGGCGGCTCGGCGCTCGCGCCTACGCGATCGTCAACTACGACAACTTCACCATTTTGCCGGAACTGCTCGACGAATATTCGGCGATGGTGCGCACACTCGTCGACCGCTTCTATTCCGGCGTCTCGCGCTACACGACCTCAGGCTTCCTGCGCATGAAGCTCGGCGAGTCGCTCGAAAAACGCGGGGTCGCGCCGCATATCTTCGAAAGCGCCGCCGAAGCCCGCAAGGACTGGCGCGAGGGGATGGGCTAGGGCACGCGCTTTAGGCGCCGGCGTCCAAATCGGCGCCGTGGACGGCGCGCCGCCACAAAAATGCCGGTCGGCCACCCTCAATTCACCCGTGGGCGCGGCTATCGCTGGGCCTGCATTCGGAGAATTTTAAGCATATTGGCGGGAAATTAAGGAATTCACGGTCTGCTCGCTGTGTGGCGAGTCATTAGGGTCAGCCGGGCCGGTATGGTGCAACCGGATCGGCCGGTTATTATTCGCTTTGTCGCTCGGATGATCGGAAGCGTATCGTGCAAGTTCAAGTGCAGGTTAAGGTGCAAGTGAGGCATATCGCAGTATTGCTACTCGCGACCTGCCTCGCCGGCTGCGGCAGCTATGCGCTGCTCGACCGCGATACCGTCGGATCGACGCCCGCGGCGGCAGGCGCAAAATCCGACAGAGCGGAGTCTGCCGCCATGAACTCGTTGTTTGCGCGCGCCGCCGAAGACAAGGCCGCCGACGGTGCGGCCGTGCCGGCTCCCGCCACTAAGCCTAAGCCGGTCGCGGTCGCCGATGCCACTACGATCGCGCTCGAACCGTCACCTGCCACCGCGGACAAGTTCGCGGCAGAGCCGCGCGGCCGTGCCTACCTGTTTCGCGGCGTCGCCGGCCTGATCTATTCACGCGGCATGGACAAGCTCGAGGAGCGCATCAGGCACGCCGGCATTACCGCAAGCGTGGAAACCTATCTGATGTGGCGTCCGGTAGCCGACCAAGCGATCCGCGACTATCGCCGCGATCCCCAACCGATCACCCTGATCGGCCATTCGATGGGCGGCGATTCCGCCTTGGCCTTCGCCGAGACGCTCAACGCCGAAAATATCCCGGTGAGCTTACTCGTCACCTACGATCCGAGCCGCATTGCCGACGACGTGCCGCCCAATGTCGAGCGCTACATCAATATCTTCCAATCTTCCAACTTCATGGGCGGCGGCAATGTTGTGCAGGGCGCGCGTTTCCATGGCCATTATGCGAGCTACAATCTTAAGGACCACAGCGAGATCATCCACATCAATATCGAAAAGACCGACCGCATTCAGGAGCAATTGATCACCAAAATCCGGGAGATCGCGGCAACGCCGGCAGCTGCGGAAGGCGAAGCGGTGCCGATCCATGTAGAGGTTCCGGCCGACGCCGCGATCGAACTGTGGGACTCCGGATTGCCCGTGGCTGCGCATGCCGGCGATACGCTGAAAACTATTGCGGAAAGCTACCACGTGCCATTGTGGTCGCTCGAACAGACCAATTCGGTGTCGGACCGCACAGCGCTCGGCGAAGGTCAGCGCATCGTGGTGCCGCGCCATCTGACGCCGATGACCGTTCCAAACGCCTTGCCCAGTACGGTATCGAGCTACGCGCCGGTCGCACGCTGAGCTAAAACGTCAGCAATGCGGCGCGAGGCAAAGCCCACTGGGCTGGAAGCAGCGCCAAAACGGTACTGGCGTCGACTGACCGTTGATGCATGTGTACACCGTGCACCAGTTCAGTGCATCGCAATCGGACACGCAACGGCCGGCCGATTGGGCGCAGGCGCCGGACGCCTTTAAATGCTTAGCCGCTAGCGCCGGAGATAGCGCCGCCAAATCAAGCGCCCCAATAAGCGCCCCGGCCGCCACGATTGTTATGATCGATCTGATACGCATGGCACAGCCTCCCAATACCCGCGACCAAACAAATGTCTCATAGTCTGTCCCATAATCTCCGGGTGCGGACAAGCCGCGCTGACGAGGGCCCAATGCTGCTTCCCGATCCGCCACTACTGGTGGTGACCGACCGCCACCAGGCCCGTCGCCCGCTGCCCGGCATCATTGCCGCCGCGCTCGCGGCCGGTTGTCGCTGGGTGAGTTTGCGCGAAAAAGACCTCCCCGACGACGAACAGGTGCCGCTGTTGCGAAGCCTGCTGCCGGTCGCGCGACGCCATGGCGCGCGTCTGATGCTGCACGGCGAGGCGGCACTGGCAAAGCTCGCCGGCGCCGACGGCGTGCATCTGCCGTCGGGCAGCGATCCCGGCGCCGCGCGCGCCCTGATGGGCCCCGGGAAACTTATCGGCGTCTCCATCCATACCGTTACCGAAGCCGAGGCAATCGATCCGCAAGTGGCCGATTATGCGCTGGCGGGTCCCGCCTTCGAGACGCCGAGCAAGCCCGGCTACGGCCCCGAAGTCGGCCGCAAGGGGTTGACTGAAATCGCCCGCGCATCGCGCGTGCCGCTCTTCGCCATCGGTGGGATTAATACCGCGCGTGTCGGCGAAGTGATCGCCGCGGGCTGCGCGGGCGTAGCCGTGATGGGAGGCGTCATGCGCGCAGCCGATCCGGGAAGCGAAGTCGGCGCGCTGATTGCGACGCTGACAGGCTATCCGCGTGCCCGATAAGTACCGATACCCTGATCCGGCGCCCAAACACCGGACGGTAGCTTTCCCGCCTGCCAAAACACGTCGATCGGCATGCCACCGCGGGGATGGAAATAACCGCCGATACGCAGCCATTTGGGCTTGAGGACCGCAACCAGTTTTTTGCCGATGCCGACCGTGCAAGCCTCATGGAAATCAGCATGATTGCGGAAGCTGTTGAGATAAAGCTTTAGCGATTTGGATTCGACAAGAAAGTTCTTCGGCACATAGTCGATCACCACGGTGGCGAAATCCGGCTGGCCGGTGACCGGGCACATCAAGGTAAATTCGGGAAACGTGAATCGCGCGACATAGTTCGTATCCGGGTGCGGATTAGGCACGCGATCGAGCACTGCCTCCTCCGGGGAGGCGGGTATTGCTACAGGGCGGCCCAACTGGAGCGATCGCTTAGTCATAACGCACTGCATGCCTTGCTTTGGCCGGGCATGACAAGTGCCTGCCCGATCCTGTAGAAGCCCCCATAAATGCCAGCCGGGAGTTCTCATGACCGCCATTGTCGACATTATCGGCCGGGAAATTCTGGACAGCCGCGGCAATCCGACCGTCGAGGTCGATGTTGTGCTGGAGGACGGCTCGCGCGGCCGTGCCGGCGTGCCCTCGGGCGCTTCGACCGGAGCGCATGAGGCGATCGAACTGCGCGACGGCGATAAGGCTCGCTATCTCGGCAAAGGCGTGACCAAGGCGGTCGAGGCAGTCAACAGCGAGATTTTCGATGCGCTTGGCGGCCTGGAAGCCGAAGCGCAGGTCAAGATCGACGAGACCATGATCGCGCTCGACGGTACGCCGAACAAAGGCCGGCTCGGCGCCAATGCCATTCTCGGCGTCTCGCTTGCCGTCGCCAAGGCGGCGGCGACCGCGAACCGGCTGCCACTCTACCGCTATGTCGGGGGCACGTCGGCGCGGCTTCTGCCGGTGCCAATGATGAACATCGTCAACGGCGGCATGCATGCCGACAATCCGATCGACTTCCAGGAATTCATGATCGTGCCGCTCGGCGCGCCGAGCTTTGCCGAAGCACTTCGCGCCGGCGCCGAAGTCTTTCATACGCTACGCGCGGCGCTCAAAGCCGCCGGCCACAACACCAATGTCGGCGACGAGGGCGGCTTTGCCCCTAACCTGCCTTCGGCGGAGGCGGCACTCGATTTCGTGCTCTCCGCGATCGAAAAGGCGGGCTACCGCCCGGGCGAACAAGTGGCGCTTGCGCTCGATCCGGCGGCGAGCGAATTTTTTGGCGACGGCGCCTACCAGTACAAAGGCGAGGGCAAGACGCGTTCGATCGAACAGCAGGTCGATTATCTTGCGGCGCTGGTCAAACGCTATCCGATCGTGTCGATCGAAGACGGCATGGCCGAAGACGATTTCAAGGGCTGGAAACTCTTGACCGACAAAATCGGCAAACAATGCCAGCTGGTCGGCGACGATATTTTCGTGACCAATGTGGCGCGGTTGTCGGACGGCATCAAAAACGGCATCGGCAATTCGATCCTGATCAAGGTCAATCAGATCGGCACGCTCACCGAAACGCTGGCCGCGGTCGAGACCGCGCACAAGGCGGGCTACACCGCGGTGATCTCGCATCGCTCGGGCGAGACGGAAGACTCCACCATCGCCGATCTCGCGGTCGCCACCAATTGCGGGCAGATCAAGACCGGCTCGCTCGCGCGCGCCGACCGCACGGCGAAATACAATCAGCTGTTACGCATCGAGGAGGAACTCGGCGCCCAGGCCGCCTATGCCGGCCGCTCGGTGTTCAAGGCGCTTTAGTCTGCTTGGCCTTAGCCACGCTTGTCCGACTGCGGCATTCAGGGGTATATCGGCGCAATGGATCAATCGCTTGAATTGAGGGCTGGGAACCGGCGGCTCGCGGTCGAACGCTTGGCCGACTTCATCGCCACGTCGGTCGACGCCGCGCCAGCGTTTGACGCGCCGTTCACCCATCTGGTGCTCGACCGAGTCTTTCCCGACGACATTTATTCCCTGATGCTCACCAATATGCCTGAAGCGTCGGATTACCGGCCGATGCACGGCCGCAGCAAGGGCCACGATCTTACCGACGGCACCCATACGCGGGTGAAGATCGATCTGTTCCCGGAATATATCCGGCACCTGCCGCCGCAGCAGCGCGCGGTATGGGACATCGTCGGCCGCGCGCTGTGCTCGCGGCCGGTGCGCGATGCCTTCGTGCGCCGTCTGGCGCCCGCCCTCGAGCGCCGCTTTGGCCCCACCTACGCCAAGACCGGCATGTATCCGATCCCGATCCTGACGCGCGACATTCCGGGCTACCTGATCACGCCGCACACTGACACCCGGTGGAAGGGCATCACCGTGCAGCTCTATCTGCCGCGCGACCGCTCGACGACTCATATCGGCACGATTTTTCACGAAAAGCTCGCCGACGGAACGCTGCCGAAGACAAAGCAAATGAGTTTTTCGCCCAATACCGGCTATGCCTTCGCGGTCGGCACCGACACCTGGCATTCCGCCGACGCGGTCGGGCCCGAAGTGCGTAGCCGCGATAGCATTCTGCTGACTTATTTCGTCGATGCCGGCATGCTGCGATTCTTCCGCAATCGCGGCAAGCGTTTGGGCAATTTCGCGCTCTCGGAAGTGCGCAACCGGCTACCTTAGCCGGGCTCATGCTGCGGCCATTAATATCGCTTTAAGCCGCCCCTTCCATGGTAGCGCTATGGTCACTCGTAAGCGCCTCCGCAGGGTCCTCTCAACGCTCGGCCTCTACGTCTTGGCAGCCTTGCTGATCGGCTATTTCGGCGTCAACGCCTATAGCGGCGATCGCGGCCTCAAGGCCAAGGAGGACATCGACCGCCAGATGGCGAGCCTAGACGCCGAACTCAATCGCCTGAAGGTCGAGCATGGCCAATGGGAGCGCCGGGTCGCGCTTTTGAAATCCGACGATATCGATCCCGATATGCTCGACGAACGCGCCCGGGCGCTGCTCGATGACGCCGACCCCAACGACTTGACGATGATGTTTGACGCTGCGCCACGCCCAGGGGCCACACAAAGCCCCTAAATCCTGGCCTTGAATCAGGGCCTTGAACTTGGCCGCGACGGTTCCGAAATCAAGTTTTGCCACAAGGATTTTGCGGCCGCCCGGCAATCCCCATTGTGCTGACGAGCCGGCTTTCGCAAGAGGGTGATTTCGGCTATTGGAGAATGGCCGCCGGGATGTTCGTGGACTATTCGAGAACAATGGCGTTTCGAGGACAATAATGGCCGTCGCCCAAACCAAGCAAACGGCTCCCAGCGCTCACGGATTGCTTCCAGCCGCGGATCTCGCGGCAAGTGAATCTTCCGCCCCGGAAGTCCCAGTATTCGACAAGGAGCAGGAGCTTGCGGCATTGCGCCAGATGCTCTTGATCCGCCGTTTCGAGGAAAAGGCCGGCCAGATGTACGGCATGGGCCTGATCGGAGGTTTCTGCCACCTCTATATCGGCCAGGAGGCTGTCGTGGTCGGCATGAAGCTCGCCATGCGCCCCGGCGACCAGATGATCACCGGCTATCGCGACCATGGCCATATGCTCGCCAGCGGCATGGACCCGAAGGGCGTCATGGCCGAGCTCACCGGCCGGCGCGGCGGCTATTCCAAGGGCAAAGGCGGCTCGATGCACATGTTCTCGCTCGAGGAGCAATTTTACGGCGGGCACGGCATCGTCGGCGCCCAGGTGCCGCTCGGCACCGGGCTCGCCTTTGCCAATAAATATCGCGGCAACGACACCGTTTGCCTGACCTATTTCGGCGACGGCGCGGCCAACCAGGGCCAGGTCTATGAAAGCTTCAACATGGCCGAGCTGTGGAAATTGCCGGTCGTCTATGTCATCGAGAACAACCGCTACGCCATGGGAACAGCAGTGGCGCGCTCTTCAGCGCAGACCGATTTCTCCAAACGCGGCGCCTCATTCAATATTCCAGGCAGTCAAGTTGACGGCATGGATGTGCGCGCCGTGAAAGCGGCGGCCGAAACGGCGATCGGCTGGTGCCGCTCCGGCAAAGGCCCGATCATTTTGGAAATGATGACCTACCGTTATCGTGGTCATTCGATGTCCGATCCGGCGAAATATCGGACCAAGGAGGAAGTCGACAAAATGCGCACCGAGCACGATCCGATCGAGCAGGTGCGTAAGCGGCTCCTTGACAAGAAATGGACGAGCGAGGACGAGTTGAAGAAAATCGACGCCGCGGTACGCGCCGTCGTTAACGAAGCGTCCGAATTTGCCACCCACGACGTCGAGCCCGATCCCGCCGAACTTTATACCGACGTCTATCGCTGAGCGCTGTTTCCGCGACGCCAGTTGTTCTTTAAGTGAGCCGCCATGCCCGTCCAGGTTTTGATGCCCGCTTTGTCGCCGACGATGGAGAAGGGCAACCTCGCCAAGTGGCTCAAGAAGGAAGGCGACGCTGTGCGCTCCGGCGATGTCATCGCCGAGATCGAGACCGACAAGGCCACCATGGAAGTGGAAGCGGTCGACGAGGGCACGCTGGGCAGAATTCTGGTGCCGGAAGGCACCAATGACGTCGCGGTCAATACCCCGATCGCCATGATCCTCGGCGAAGGCGAAGACGCCGCCACCCTTAACGGCGCGCCCGTTCAGGCCAGGTCGCAACCGAAAGCCGAAGAACCGGTGCGGCAGGAGAAGGCCGCGGAGTCAGCGCCTGCCGCCGAAACGGAGGAGCCGGCCAAAAAGGCAGACGCTCCCACGCCGGCAAAGACCGGCACCGCCAAACCGCCGTCGGCGCATCTTGAGCCCGAGCCGGAGGTCCCGGAAGGCACCGAACTTGTAACGATGACCATGCGCGAAGCGCTGCGCGACGCCATGGCCGAGGAAATGCGCCGCGACCCCGATGTGTTCGTCATGGGCGAAGAGGTCGCCGAATATCAAGGCGCCTATAAAGTCACCCAAGGCCTGTTGGATGAATTTGGCGCCCGGCGCGTCATCGACACTCCGATCACCGAGCACGGTTTTGCCGGCGTCGGCGTCGGCGCGGCGCTGGCCGGATTAAAACCGATCGTCGAATTCATGACCTTCAATTTCGCCATGCAGGCGATGGATCAGATCATCAATTCGGCGGCCAAAACCCAATATATGTCGGGCGGTCAGGTCAAGGTCTCGATCGTATTTCGTGGACCGAATGGGCCGGCCTCACGGGTGGCCGCCCAGCACAGCCAGGATTATTCGTCCTGGTATTCGCACATTCCCGGACTGAAAGTGATCGCGCCGTCGAACGCGGCCGACGCCAAGGGGCTCCTTAAAGCCGCGATCCGCGATACCAACCCGGTGGTTTTCCTGGAAAACGAGCTTCTCTACGGCCATTCCTCGCCGGTGCCGAAACTCGACGATTACGTGCTGCCGATCGGCCGCGCGCGCATCGTGCGCCCCGGCAAGGACATGACGATTGTCGCCTGGTCGATGGGCATGAATTACGCGCTCAAGGCCGCGGAAGAATTGGCCAAGGACAATATCGAGGCCGAAGTCATCGATTTGCGCACGCTCAAGCCGATGGACTCCGACGCCATCATCGAGTCGGTGAGAAAAACCGGCCGCCTCGTCACCGTCGAGGAAGGCTGGAAGCAATCCGGCGTCGGCGCCGAGATCGCCGCGCGGGTGATGGAGGAAGCCTTCGACTATCTCGACGCACCGGTGGCGCGCGTGTGCGGCAAGGACGTGCCGATGCCCTATGCCGCGAATTTGGAAAAGCTTGCGCTGCCTTCGGTCGCCGAAGTCGTCGAGGCGGCAAAAGCCGTCTGCTACCGCTGATTTGTTTTTGGTGAAATTGTAGCGCCATGCCCATCAACATTCTCATGCCAGCTTTGTCGCCCACGATGGAGAAGGGCAACCTTTCAAAGTGGCTCAAGAAAGAAGGCGACCCGGTCAAGACCGGCGACGTGATCGCCGAGATCGAGACCGACAAGGCGACGATGGAATACGAATCCGTCGATGACGGCGTGTTGGCGAAGATCGTGGTGCCCGAAGGCACCAGCGACGTGGCGGTCAATCAGCTGATCGCTGTCCTGGCGCAGGAAGGCGAGGACGTGAAGGCCGCGGCCGCCGGGGCGGGGAAGGGACCTGCCCGCGGCGCCGGAGCCCCCTCATCCCCCCCTTCTCCCCCTCGGGGAGAAGGAGCGGCCGCGCAAGCCGCTTCACCGTCACCAAGCACCACTCCGGCTGAACGAGAGGCGAAGGCTCCGCCCCCTGCGATAGTGCCGCGCGCACCCTCTCCCCAACGGGGAGAGGGTGGGGGTGAGGGGGCTTGGACCAACGGGCAAGTCTCCGATCGGATTTTCTCCTCGCCGCTGGCGCGCCGATTGGCAAAGGAATCCGGCATCGACATCGGCCGCATTTCCGGCTCGGGTCCGCACGGCCGCGTCATCGCCCGCGACGTCGCTGAGGCGAAAGCAGGCGGCGGTTTGCGCGCGCCGGCGGCGGCGCCTGCACTGGGTGCGGCTCCAGCGTCTTCCATCGCGCCGTCAATGTCGGACCAACAGATCCGCGCGCTTTACGAGGATGGCAGCTACGAGGTCGTACCGCATGACGGCATGCGCCGCACGATTGCGCAACGACTGACGGCATCAGTGCAGACCATTCCGCATTTCTACCTGACGGTGGACTGCGATATCGGCAAGCTTCTTGAGGCGCGCGAAGAGATCAACGGCTTGGCGCCGAAGGACAAGGACGGCAAGCCCGCTTACAAGCTTTCGGTCAACGATTTCGTCGTCAAGGCGCTGGCGCTGGCGTTACAGCGCGTGCCGGACGCCAATGTGAGCTGGACCGAAGGCGGCATGCTCAAGCACAAGCATTCCGATATCGGGGTTGCGGTGGCGATGCCAAACGGCCTGATCACGCCGATCGTGCGCAACGCCGAGACCAAATCGCTGTCCGCGATCTCCAACGAAATGCGCGACCTCGCCGCGCGCGCGCGCGCGCGCAAACTCAAACCGCAGGAATATCAGGGCGGCTCCACGGCAGTGTCCAATCTCGGCATGTACGGGATTAAGGATTTCACGGCCGTTATCAATCCGCCGCATGCCACCATCCTTGCCGTCGGCACCGGCGAGGAGCGCGCCGTGGTGCGGCACGGCAAGATCGAAGCAGCCCACATCATGAGCGTGACCATGTCGTGCGACCATCGCGCCGTCGACGGCGCGCTCGGTGCGGTGTTGATCGGCGCGTTCAAGGCGCTGATCGAGAACCCGGTGATGATGCTGGTTTAGCAATCAGCTCGGATCGAGCCCTTTCGAGCGGAACACCGCATCCCCCTCCGGCGATCGCAACGACTTGATCAATAAATCCGCCAAGGCGGCATTTTTGCTCTCGGGCGCGATGCCTGCGCCGAACACCGTGACGCTGTTGTAATCGCCCGGCAGCTCGCCGACGATATCGACGCCCTTCACATACATGATTTCGGGCTTCTGCTGCACAGCAAGATCCGCCTCCCCGGTTAACAAGAGGCTCGCCGAATTGCCGCCCGGCGGCGGAAACCTGGTCTTCGCCTTGATCTGATGGGCGATACCCATGCGGTCGAGCAATTTTGCGAAATAGACGCCGCTGGCGCCGCCGGCAGCTGGGTCGCTATAGGCGATGCCGTTGGCCTTGAGCAGCGTTTGCTTGAGCGCCTCCGGCGTCGAAATGTCAGGCTTGGGCGCGCCCGCTTTGACCGCGATCGCGACCCCCGAGCTCGCCAGCGTCACCGCGGAGGCCGGCACCACTTTGCCTTCTTTGGCAAGCGCATCGATCCCTGAGCGAGTCAGGATATAGAGGTCGGCGGATTCGCCGCCCTCGATCCGCTTGAGCAGCATGGCCGCCGTCGACCAGGTGGTGACAACTTTATTGCCCGTTGCCTTCTCGAACAGCGGCAGGAGTTCTTCGAGGGCGCCCTGCACGCCAATGGTGCTGAACAGCTTCAATTCCGCGGTGTGTGCGGTAGACACTTGTGCGATAACCATCATTGCGATGGCCGCGACGAGGCCAATGAGGCTGGTCACGACTTGATCCCTTTATGAGTGATTGCGCCTTCCGCGTGAGGCGGCATTACACACCTGATCCAGATGGCGTTCAATCGGTAAGGCATTCTTCTTGCTTCACGATGATTTGCGTGCGAGTGAGCCGCGGACAAGCAGCACGCCATCGGTCGGATTATGGACGATCTTATCGCAGGCTATCATCGCTTCCGGGCCAGCACCTGGCGGAGCGAACGCGGTCGTTTCGAGGAGTTGAGCCGGCACGGGCAGCACCCGCGTGCGCTGGTGATTGCCTGCTCGGACAGCCGCACCGATCCGCAGATGGTGTTCAACGCCGTGCCGGGCGAGCTCTTCGTCGTCCGCAATGTGGCCAATTTGACGCCGCCTTATAGTCCAGATGACCAGCCGAAGGGCATCAGCGCCGCGATCGAATTCGCGGTGCGGGCGCTTCGCGTGCACGACATCATCGTCATGGGTCACGCGATGTGCGGCGGCATCCACGCGCTGCTCAACGGAGCGCCGGCCGAAGTATCGGATTTCGTCGGCCAATGGGTGCGCATCGCCGAGCCGGCGCGGCAGCGCGCCATGACGGCGCCGCCGGAACTCCGACAGCATGTGTGCGAGCACGAGGCGGTACGGCTGTCGCTCGGTAACCTGATGACCTTCCCGTGGATCAAAAGTGCCGTCGAGGCCGGTGGGCTGAAGCTCCATGGCTGCTATTTCGATATCCGCTCGGGGATTCTCGAACGGCTGGGCGAAGATGGTATTTTTCGGTCTATCCCAGATTAATTGCACGTTGTCACGATCGGGCTTGTTCCGGCCATCTGCGGCTTTAAATCACTGCTGAACCAAAGGTCGCGGATGGCCGCGACAAAGGCTGGCGTGACAGCTAAAAGAATGCCGGAACGCGAGGCTGGGTGAGGAAACGGAATGGCTGATACGAATTTCGACATCATTATCATCGGCTCGGGGCCGGGCGGCTATGTCTGCGCCATCCGCGCCGCCCAACTGGGCTACAAGACCGCCATCGTCGAGCGCGACTATCTCGGCGGCATCTGCCTGAATTGGGGCTGCATCCCAACCAAGGCATTGCTGCGCTCGGCCGAGATTTTCCATTACCTCCAGCACGCCAAGGATTACGGCCTCTCCGCTGGCGAAGTGACTTACGATCCGGCCGCCGTGGTGAAACGCTCGCGCGCGGTGTCGAAGCGGCTCAACGAGGGCGTCGGCTTCCTCATGAAGAAGAACAAGGTGACGATCATCTGGGGCGAGGCCGCAATCGATGCGCCCGGCAAAGTCACCGTGAAGACCGGCCGCGGCGAAGCGCCGAAGGGCGTGCTCGGCCCCGGCTCTTATCAAGCGAAGCACATCATCCTCGCCACCGGCGCACGACCGCGCGTGCTCCCTGGCTTGGAGCCCGACAAGAAACTGATCTGGACTTATTTCGAGGCCATGGTGCCGGAGAAGATGCCGAAGACGCTCTTGGTCGTCGGCTCGGGCGCCATCGGCATCGAATTCGCGTCCTTCTACCGCACGCTCGGCGTCGAGGTGACCGTGGTCGAGGTGCTGCCGCAAATCCTGCCGGTAGAGGACGCCGAGATCGCGGCCTTCGCGCGCAAGAGTTTCGAAAAGCAGGGCATCAAGATTTTCACTGGCGCCAAAGTGACCAAGCTCGACAAGAAGGCCGACAGCGTCACCGCAACCATCGACGACGGCAAGGGCGGCACGCAGACTTTGACCGTCGATCGCGTCATCGCCGCGGTCGGCGTCGTCGGCAATATTGAGAATTTGGGCTTGGAAAAACTCGGCGTGAAAACCGAGCGCGGCGCTATTGTCGTAGACGGCGCGTGCAAAACCAATGTGCCCGGCATCTACGCTATCGGCGACGTCGCCGGTGGGCCGCTGCTCGCGCACAAGGCCGAGCACGAAGGCGTCATCTGCATTGAGGCGATCAAGGGGTTGCATCCGCATCCGATGGACAAGCGGCTTATTCCCGGCTGCACCTATTGCACGCCGCAGGTCGCCTCCGTCGGCCTCACCGAACAGGCGTGCAAGGACAAGAAAATCGACATCCGCGTCGGCCGCTTCCCCTTCGTCGGCAACGGCAAGGCCATCGCGCTCGGCGAGGATCAGGGTCTGGTCAAGGTCATCTTCGACAAAAAGACCGGCCAACTTCTTGGTGCGCACATGGTCGGCGCGGAAGTCACCGAGCTGATCCAAGGCTACGTAGTCGCAATGAATCTTGAGACAACCGAAGAAGAGCTCATGCACACCATTTTCCCGCATCCGACGCTTTCGGAGATGATGAAGGAAGCGGTGCTCGATGCGTATGGGCGCGTGCTTAATATGTAAGAGGACGCGCTATACCTATTGATCAGGCGATCAACCCCGCCATCGGCTTCACGCCGTCGCTGCCGGGAAACACGCTCTGGGCCAACACGCGCTCGTCGGCGTGCAGGTGATCTTTCAGCACGCCTTTAAGCACGGCGCGCAGATCGGTCGTCGGGTTGAGATCGCGGTTCTCGTAAAGATTTGCGTTTTTTAGCCCGGGCCAATCGGCGATGACGCTACCGCCCTTGAGCGCGCCGCCGATCAGAAGCGCAACCGTCGCTGTGCCATGGTCGGTGCCGTCGGTGCCGTTGATATGGGCGGTGCGGCCAAATTCGGTAGCAAGCACGACGACGGTGTCGCGCCAAGCCGCGCCCATATTGGCCTTCACCGCACCAAGCGCGTCGTCGAGCGATCCGAGCAATTGCGATAACCGGCCATTGGCGATGCCTTCGTTGACATGGGTGTCCCAGCCGTCGAGCGCGAGCGCGCCGACGCGCGGCCCGTCGGGCTGCGCCATAAATTTCGCGGCGTTGCCTGCGGCCTCGGTAAAATAGGCGCGCACTTGTGCGGGACCCGGACCGCCGGATTTCTGCGCCATATCGCCGGCGTGCTCGATGGCGGAGAGCTTGGAATTATCTTCAAGCACGGCTGCCAGCTTCGGATCGGCGTGGCGATAAAGCTCAAGAAGCCGCGCAAACGTATCGTCACCTGCCGGCATGAGCCGTTGCGGCGACCACGATAATACCGGCGCCGAACCGCGCACCACGAGCGGGGTCACCGGGCCAACCGCGAACACTTTGCTGCCTTGAGGATCGACCCGCCCGCCCGGTGCGAGACCGGCCAGCGCGCGATTGAGCCAGCCTGAATCGCTCGGCGCGGGCTTTGGCAGGCCGCTTTCGAGCAAATCCTGGCCGTCGAAATGCGAGCGTTCGCGATAAGGCGTGGCGCAGGCGTGAACGACGATCGCCTCGTTGCCGGCAAACATGCGGTGCAGATTGGGCATCGCCGGATTGAGCGCAAAGAACTTGTCGAGTTTGAGCGCCGGCACTTTGCTGTCGAAAGTGAGCGCGTTGTCGCCGCGCAGCGCTACCCAGTCCGGATCGCCGACCGGCGCGACGGTGGCGAGCCCGTCGAGTGCGCCCCGCAAGATGATGGCGAGGAACCGCGGGTCGCGGCCTTCCGCATGCGCGAGCCTCGGCAGATGCGCCCAGGCAAACAGCGTGCCGGACGCGAGTAGCAATTGCCGACGCGAGGGGGCGTGAAGTTTCATCATCATCTCCGCAAGAATTCCGGCGCCATCACCAGCAGCGCCACGGCCTGGTTGCGGGTCTCGGCGCGCGCGACGGTCTGCCGCGTATCCGACGAGGCGAGCGGACCGAGCCCGCTATCGAGAAGAGCCAGCGGATCGGCAACCCGCACGCGGCCGGCAATCTGGTTGGCGATCTCGATGCGGTGCGGCACGCCATCGATCCAGGCCGCTTCGGTGTCAGCGTAGCCGTTCGGCGCCAACGGCCGCCACAATGGCGCGCCAAGCGTCGCTTGCGCATTCATGATGGGCCCGATGGGCATTGCCGCCTGCGCCCCGGTGAGCCGCAGCGCACCCGCGATCCATTCGGCGGGAGGTTTGAGCTTTTGCCGCTGCGGCGCCCAGGACTCCTCCGCCGTGACCAGCGTTTTGGCGACTTCCTTGAGATTGCCGTCACTGTCTTTGAACGTCTTCGCAAGTTTGGCGACGAGGCTCGGCGGCGGTGCGTCGGCGACGAAATGGCAGGCGAGTTTCTCGGCGATGTGATGCGCGGTGGCGGGATGGCGCGCCAGATCGGCGAGCACGGCACGACCTTGGTCGAAGCCGGTGTCGGGATAGCGTTTGCCGAGCACGATTTGGTCGCCCGGCTGATGCAGACGCTTCATGAAAATAAATTCGCCACCGCGGTCCGGGTCTTCCGGTTTGATCCAGGACCAGCCGGTCAGCACGTTGGCGAAACTCGTGACGTCGGCCTGCGTGTAGCCGCTGCGGACGCCGAGCGTATGCAGTTCGAGCGTTTCGCGCGCGAGATTTTCGTTCAGACCCTTGTCGCGGTTGATGCCCGCTGTGGAATCCGCGCCCATCGACTCGACGTTGTCGAGATAGAACAGCATGCCTGGATGGCTTTCGACCGTTTGCAACAGATCGGCGAAGCGGCCGAGCACGTGCGGGCGGATCGCCTCGCGCTCGTAGGGTCCGACCATCTCGACGATCTTGTCGGCGGAAATGCAGAAATGGTTCGACCAGAACCACACCAGCCGCTCGACAAAGCCGATTTCGGCGCCGATCGCAGCATCGAAACGCGCCTTGGCTTCATTCTGCAGGAGTTGCTGCGGCAAGGCCGGCGGCTGATTCGGGGGCTTTGGCTGCAGCGGGGCTTTGCCGGCATCCGACATCGTCGATGCCGTCGTCGCCGCCATTGATGCCGACTGATTGCCATTGGGCTCGGCATTTTTGAGAGCGCGCTGCGCAAGTTTTTTCTGCGCGTTCTCTTCGGCGCGAAAGTCGAACACCGCGCGCGCGGCTTGTCCGCTCGACGGCAGGTCCATGGCGCCAGGGACTACGGCAACCAGGCCGGCATTCGGCCGGTCAAGATCGGATAACACCGCGCCGCGCGGATCGGCGGCGATGGCCGCGATCAAGTCACCAACCGGCCCGAAGCCAAATCTGTGTAATGCGAGGGCCGCCGCCGCTTTGCCGCTTGCGGTCATCAATTCCTCCCGCGATGCATCCATCGCGCGCACGATCAATAACCGTTTTATTGTGGCAAAAGTTACGGTGAGAGAGGGCGAAATCGTAGTAAGAGCCTAACAATCCGTTCATCACCTTCGCCGTTTTCCGGCCGGCATAACCGAGAGAACCAGAGCCTTGCGGCACGGCACCGGGGGCCGTAGATATTTGTTGCGGCTCAATGCCCGCACGGATTCGTTATGGCCGTCTTGATCGACACAGTCGCTGACACCGCCGGCCGTCCCCGCCATCCAGAAAAGGCGCATCGGCCCGACCAGCCGGCATTGCGCAAGCCGGATTGGATTCGCGTCAAGGCACCAGTTTCGCCGGGTTACCTGGATACCCACCGGATCGTGCGGCAGAACGGTCTGCATACGGTTTGCGAGGAGGCCGGCTGCCCCAATATCGGCGAGTGCTGGGAGAAAAAGCACGCGACCTTCATGATCATGGGGGACACCTGCACCCGGGCCTGCGCCTTCTGCAACGTCAAGACCGGGCTGCCCGGTGCGCTCGATGCGAGCGAGCCGCAACATGTCGCGGAAGCAACCGCGAAGCTCGGGCTGGCGCATGTCGTCATCACCTCGGTCGATCGCGACGATCTCGATGACGGCGGGGCAGCACATTTTGCAGCCGTTATTCGCGCCATCCGCGCGCATTGCCCGGACACCACGATTGAAGTGCTGACACCGGATTTTTTGCGCAAGGATGGCGCAGTGGACATCGTCGTCACTGCAAAACCCGACATCTTCAACCACAATCTGGAAACGGTACCGTCGAAATATCTCACCGTGCGACCCGGCGCGCGATACTTTGCCTCCATCCGGTTATTGCAGCGGGTCAAGGACATCGACGCTACGATGTTCACCAAATCCGGCATCATGCTAGGCCTTGGCGAGGAGCGTAATGAGGTCCTGCAGGTCATGGATGACTTGCGCGCGGCCGGCGTCGACTTCCTAACTATCGGCCAATATCTGCAACCGTCGCGCAAGCATCATCCGGTTGTGCGCTTCGTGCCGCCGGAAGAATTCCAGGCGTTGGAGACAATCGCCTATGCCAAGGGATTTTCAATGGTCGCGGCAAGCCCGCTGACGCGGTCATCACATCACGCAGGCGAGGCTTTTGCACGGCTGAAGGCGCTGCGAGCGGCCCGCTAAGCGATGCCGCAATTTTCCACCAAGCGGCGGGTACGGCACTCCGCGAACAACATGTTCGATCTTGTTGCCGATGTCGATCATTATCCGGAATTCGTACCGCTGTGCCGTGCGCTGCACGTGCGCCGGCGCACGATCGACAGCGAGGGCAGGGAGGTAATCGTCGTCGACATGACGGTCGCCTATAAGCTCGTGCGCGAAAGCTTCACCACCCGCGTCACGCTCGACCGCCCTAAACTGCAGATTTTGGTCCAATATCTCGAAGGCCCGTTCCAGAAAATGAACAACCGCTGGACGTTCCGGGCGGCGGGAGACATCGCTTGCGAGGTCGAGTTTTTCATCGCCTATGAATTCCGTAGCCGTACGCTCGGTCTGTTGATGGGCGCGATGTTTGACGCAGCCTTCCGACGTTTTTCGGCCGCCTTCGAACGGCGTGCCGATGAAGTGTACGGCGTGGCTTAGAGCCTGATCGGTCCTGATTGGATCAGAACCGGGCTCTAGCATTTTGTTTGAGCATGGTCTTTTCGGAAAATTGGTATCCACTTTTCCGGATCATGCTCTGGCGGATTTTTCCGCTTAACTATCTCGATCGTTTGATTGCGAAAGCGGTCGCCTTCGCTCTGCCGAAGGCCGATAATGCATGGCGTCACTGTGGCCTGGCGTGGCTAGGAAACCGATGCGTGTGAAAAACCTCTTCGTCGTGACTGCGGTCATTTGTCTCGGCATCGCCTTGGCTCAGGTCGACGCCGCAGCGCGAGGCTCCGGCGGTGCGCACGGCGGTTTGAGCGCGGGCCTTAGCGGTGGCTTCTACCGCGGTAGCTTTCATTCCTTCTACGGACGCGGCGTCCGACACGCAGAGCACAGCGACACCCATCACGATACGCATGGGCATCACTTCGCCGATCATGATTTCCGGCATTGGGCCAGCCATGGCTCGGAGAGCCATTTTGGCCACCGTCAGGCTGGTCATTGGCAGCTGTCGTCCGGTTTCGGCGACAATGGACACTGGTCCCAGCACGGCGAGGGGGGCTGGAGCCGGTGACGGTGTCGCGCCGTTAACGATCGGCCGTCAAGCGTGCGCGTCCTCCGCTAAGGTCTCAAGCAACGCCAGTGCTTGCTCGACGGAACGCAGCCGCACCCGTTGCCGCCCGATCTTACCGAACCGCCGGCTCCGCGCGAGGCGTTTGCCGTTGCGGCTTGCGGCGGCGAAATAGACGAGGCCGACCGGTTTTCGTTTCGAGCCGCCGCCCGGACCGGCGATGCCGGTGATCGCGACTGCGAAATCCGCTTGCGAATTCTTCAACGCGCCTTTGGCCATCGCCGCCGCAGTCTGCGCGCTCACCGCGCCGTGGCGCGCCAGCGTCACCGCCGGCACGTCGAGCATGGCTTGCTTGGCAGCGTTAGAATAGGTGACGAAGCCGCAATCGACGACCTCGGAGGAGCCCGCGATTTCGGTCAGTGCCGCGGCCACCAGCCCGCCGGTGCAGGATTCCGCGGTGACGATATGCAGGCCCTGCGCGCGGCACAGATCGAGGACGCGGCGCGCCGCACCGTGCAGCTTGTCTTCGATCATGCCGCGCTCCACGGCAACCGCACCGTCGCCGTCGCCATTGCCACCATGCCCTCGCCGCGGCCCGTGAAACCGAGTTTCTCGCTGGTCGTCGCCTTCACACCAACGCGAGCGACAGGGATACCGGCTATCGCTGCGATGCGCGCTCGCACGGCGTCGCGATGCGGCGACACCCGCGGCTCCTCACAAACGACTGTCACGTCGAGATGGGCGATCATGCCGCGGCGCGCCCGTACCCGCTCGCAGGCGAATGCAAGAAAACGGTCCGACGCGGCGCCTTTCCATTGCGGATCGGATGGCGGAAAATGCGCGCCGATATCGCCGTCGGCAAGTGCGCCGAGAATGGCGTCGACCAGGGCGTGAAGCACAACGTCGGCGTCGGAATGTCCGGTCAGGCCGCGCGAATGCGGGATGCGGATGCCACCGATCATGACATGATCGCCGTCGCCGAAAACGTGCACGTCGAATCCGTTGCCGGTACGAATGTCAGAAAGACTTGCCAGGTGCATGATTTCGGCGCGGGCAAAATCGTCGCTGGTCGTCACCTTCACATTGCCGGCTTCGCCTTCGAAGACGCTGACGCGATGACCGGCCCATTCGGCCAGCGCGGCATCGTCGGTAAAGCTCTCGAGCCCAGCCGCAGCCGCACGGCGGTGCGCGTCGAGGATGAGGTCGAATACGAACGCCTGTGGGGTTTGCACGATCCGCAAGCGGCTGCGGTCGAGCGTCGCGGCGACGGTCGCCGCGGCATCGATCTCTTTCACGGTGTCGGGGATCACGATGCCGGGCACGGCAGCGCCGGCCACCCTGGCTGCAGCGATCGCGCGGTCGATCAGGCGGCCGGTCAGAAACGGGCGCGCAGCGTCGTGGATCAGGACGATATCGGGTGAGCTTGAAGTCAGCACCTCGAGCCCGGCGCGCACCGAGGCCTGTCGCGTTGCACCACCGGCAACCGGCGCCGGCAGTCCGTCGAGGCCCGCGACCGCCCCGCGATAGATGCCTTCGTCGCCGGGGAAGATGACCGTCTGAACCGGTCCAATCTGCGGATGATTAAGCAGACTAGACAGCGTCGTCCGAATCATCGGCTCGCCTGCGATGTCACGATATTGCTTCGGCACGCCGCCACCGGCGCGTTCGCCACGTCCGGCAGCAACGACGACAGCAGCCACCATGCCCGTCATAAAACCCTCTAATTCCGGTTCAGCTATGGCTTTAACGCATGTCCCGGCAATGTGCGAACCGCTCGGCGGCGGCCGGGGACCTCGCGGGCTAGTGATGTGCACAGGTTAGGTATATTGCAGTGCAGCACTTGCGCCCTTGGAAGTTTTTTGGCTAAACTCTATGCAATGACGCTTTGTCGCCTAATCCATGTGCAACCGAAGACAACGCACACCCGAATTTCACTTTTAATGGCCAAGGCCCTGACTTCACAGTTTTTATTTCCAACGGGCGCACTCGGAGGCGCCTCTTGGAGAGCCAATCAATGAGCGCCGTCGCGCCACTATTAGCTGCATCAGCTGCTGACGCAGTGCTCAATGCGTTACCGCATCCCGTCATCGTCGTGTCATCTGACGGTAAAGTAGTCGATGCCAATGTCGCGGCAGAAGCTTTTTTCGAGGTTTCGGTGGCGCTGTTACGGCGCAACCTATTACGCGATTTGGTGCCGTTCGGCAGTCCGCTGTTACCACTGATCGAGCAAGTGCGCGGGCGCGGCGCCGCGGTCAACGAATACAAGGTCGATCTCGGCACCCCGCGTAATCCCGGCGACCGGCTGGTCGACCTTTTCGTCGCGCCGCTGCCCGAGCGTCCCGATTACGTCGTGGTGATGCTGCAGGAGCGCAGTATCGCCGACAAAATGGATCGTCAGCTCACCCATCGCGGCGCGGCGCGTTCGGTCAGTGCGCTCGCCGCCATGCTCGCCCATGAGATCAAAAATCCGTTGTCCGGCATCCGCGGCGCCGCACAATTGCTCGAACAATCCGTCGAGGATGAGGACCGGACATTGACACGGCTCATCTGCGACGAAGCCGATCGGATCGTGAAACTCGTCGACCGTATGGAAGTCTTCACCGACGAACGGCCGATCGAGCGCGAGCCGATCAACATCCATGTCGTGCTCGATCATGTGAAGCGCCTGGCGCAATCCGGCTTCGCGCGGCACATCAAATTTATCGAGGACTACGATCCGTCACTGCCGCCGGTGCTCGCCAACCGCGATCAGCTGGTGCAGGTTTTTCTCAATCTGGTCAAAAATGCCGCCGAGTCGATCGGTGAAAATTCCGGCGGCGGCGAAATCGCGTTGACCACCGCGTTCCGGCCGGGCGTGCGACTATCGCTGCCGGGCGGCAACGCGCGCATCTCATTACCACTCGAATTTTGCGTGCGGGATAACGGACCAGGCGTGCCCGACGAATTGATGCCGCACCTTTTCGATCCTTTCGTTACGACCAAGCCGAGCGGATCGGGTTTGGGTCTCGCACTGGTCGCCAAAATCGTCGGCGACCATGGCGGCATCATCGAATGCGAGTCGCAGCCGCGCCGAACCACGTTCCGCATCCTCATGCCCAAATATACCGCCCCCGATCACGCTGAGGCCGCGGAGGCGGACGGTACCCTGCATTCACAAGGGGATCATTGATGCCCGCGGGTAGCATTCTCGTCGCCGACGATGACTCAGCGATCCGGACCGTGCTCAATCAGGCGCTGTCGCGCGCCGGTTACGAGGTCCGCTCCACCGGCAATGCCGCCACGCTTTGGCGCTGGATCAGCCAAGGCGACGGCGATCTAATCATCAGCGACGTGCTTTTGCCGGACGAAAACGCCTTCGATCTGTTGCCGCGCATCAAAAAACTGCGACCGGACTTGCCGATCATCATTATGAGCGCGCAGAACACGTTCATGACGGCCATTCGCGCCTCCGAGCGGGGTGCCTACGAATATTTGCCAAAGCCGTTCGATCTCAAGGAGCTCATCGCGATTGTCGGCCGCGCGCTCTCGGAGCCGAAGGAAAAGTCGCGGCCGCCCGCCAAGGTCGAGGAATTCGACTCTATCCCCCTGGTCGGCCGCTCACCGGCGATGCAGGAAATCTATCGCGTCTTGGCGCGGCTGATGCAGACCGATTTGACGGTCATGATCTCAGGCGAATCCGGCACCGGCAAGGAGCTGGTGGCGCGTGCGCTGCATGACTACGGCAAGCGGCGCAGCGGACCTTTTGTCGCCATCAATATGGCGGCAATCCCGCGCGATTTGATCGAATCGGAACTCTTCGGCCACGAGAAGGGCGCCTTCACAGGCGCCAATACCCGCAGTTCCGGCCGCTTCGAGCAGGCCGAAGGTGGCACGCTGTTCCTTGACGAAATCGGCGACATGCCGATGGAGGCGCAAACCCGGCTGCTGCGGGTGCTTCAACAGGGCGAATACACCACCGTCGGCGGCCGCACCCCGATCAAGGCCGACGTGCGGATCATCGCGGCGACCAATAAGGACCTGCGCCAGCTCATCCAGCAGGGCCTTTTCCGCGAGGACCTGTTCTTCCGTCTTAATGTTGTGCCGCTGCGCTTACCGCCGCTACGCGAGCGTACTGAAGACATTTCCGATCTGATCCGGCACTTCTTCACCATCGTCGAGCGTGAAGGGTTGCCGCCCAAGCAAATCGATCAGGCCGCTCTCGACCGGCTCAAGCGCCATCGCTGGCCCGGCAATGTGCGCGAACTGGAAAACCTGGCCCGGCGGCTTGCCGCGCTTTATCCTCAGGAGACGATCACGGCAGCCGTGGTCGATGCCGAATTATCCCAGCCGGCGCTGGTGGCGCCGGGTGAGAGCCGAAGCGCCGATGAGAATCTTTCCGGTGCGGTCGAGCGCCATCTGGCGCGCTACTTCTCCGGATTCGATGACGGTTTGCCGCCGCCCGGCCTCTACCACCGCATCCTCCGTGAGATCGAAGGCCCGCTGCTTTCCGCGGCGCTGGCGGCGACCCGTGGCAATCAGATCCGTGCCGCCGACCTTTTGGGGGTCAATCGGAACACATTGCGTAAGAAAATCCGAGATTTAGACATTCAAGTCTATCGTAGCAGCGGCGGCTGAGCGGCGGGCGACGAATATCCTGAGGCGCAAACGGACGCCCAGTAATTGTCGCAATTAGGCAACATTGTTGTATAAAAGCATCACTCGGGGAGGGTGAGGCGGTCTGCTGTTGTCTAGAAATCCTCCTTTCTGGCCTGCGATCGCGTCCGGGAAGAACCTCTAAATGACCAATCTCGATCAGGTCGCTCCGCTCGATCCGGCGGTCGCTGCACCGGTGCCAGTTGCCTCGCGGCTGCTCGGAGCCGTCGCGGTCGGCATTGCGTTGCTCTCGGCCACGGCGACCTTTTTGGTGCTTGCCGGGCTGACCCCGATCGATCCCGTTCAGAGCGTTGTCGTCACGTTTCTCGCCGTCAATGTTGGAACCGGGCTGTTACTGCTGGGCATCATCGGACGGGAAGTCTGGGTCGTGGTCCAGGCGCGGCGTCGAGGCCGCGCAGGCTCGCGGCTGCACGTGCAAATCGTCAGCCTGTTTGCAGTGATCGCAGCGGTGCCGACTATCCTTGTCGCCGGGGTTGCTTCGACCACTCTTCATCGAGGCCTTGATCGTTTCTTCTCGAACCACACGCGGGTCTTGATCGAGCAGTCGCTGATCGTGGCCGAGGCCTATATCAACGAACATGTGCAGGCTATTCGCGCTGAGGATGTGGCGGTCGCGTCGGATCTCAGCCGCGCCAAGCCGCTTTTCGATCAGAACCGTGACCAATTCCAGCAATTGCTCACCGCCGAAGCCACCCAACGCGGGCTTTCCGCCGCGATCATCATCAAAAGCGACGGTTCGACGGTGCTGCGCGCCGATGTTCCCGCCGACGCAAAAATTGTGCTGCCGACCGCCGAAGTGTTGGCGGCGGTCACTGAAGCGGATCCGCAGGCCGTGTTCGGGGATCATGCCGCCGCCGTCGTCAAGCTGCATGGTTACGACGACATGTATCTTTACGTGGCCGGATTGCTCAATCCCCAAGTTGTAAAGCAATTGCGAGCGACATCGCAGAGCCTCGCCGAATACGGCGATCTCGAAGCCCATAGTCTCGGCATTCAGATCGCCTTTGCATTGATGTTCGCCGTCATTGCGCTCATCGTCCTTTTGTCTTCCGCCTGGATTGGACTCGATTTCGCCAATCGGCTGGTCGCTCCGATCCGTCGCTTGATCGGCGCCGCCAACGAAGTCTCGACCGGCAATCTTAACATCCAGGTGCCCGTCCGCCGCTCGGAAGGCGACCTTGCGAGATTGGGCGAAACGTTCAACAACATGACGCAGGAGCTGCGCACCCAGCATGACGATATCGTGCGCGCCCGCGATCTCATCGACAGCCGGCGGCGTTTCACCGAAGCGGTGCTCGCCGGCGCCAGCGCCGGCGTCATCGGCGTCAACGCCGAAGGCCGGATCTCCATTCTCAACCGCTCGGCGGAGCGATTGATCGGACGAGTCGAAAATGAGGTGCTCGGTCAGCCGCTCGCCAAGGTCGCGCCCGAACTCGCCGAAATATTCGAAGCCGGGCGGAGCGGCAATCAGCGCCTGGTGCAGCGTCAGATTGCCGTGACCCGCGATGACCAGGAACGCAATTACTCGGTGCGCGTCACCAGCGAGCAGGCGACCGAATCCGAGCATGGCTTCGTCATCACCATCGACGACATTACCGAATTGGTGCTGGCGCAGCGCACCTCGGCCTGGGCCGACATTGCCCGGCGCATAGCACACGAGATCAAGAATCCGCTGACCCCGATCCAATTGTCGGCCGAACGGCTGCGCCGCAAATACGGCAAATCAATCACCGAGGATCCCGCCGTCTTCCAGCAGTGCACAGAGACGATCATACGGCAGGTCGACGATATCAAGCGTATGGTCGACGAGTTTTCACGCTTCGCGCGCATGCCCAAGGCCGTAATCGCCGACGAGGACGTGGCGGAAACCGTGCGTCAGGTCGTCTTCCTGCTGCGCGTCGGCCATCCCGACATCGATTTCGATGTCGATCTCGCCGCCGATGCGATGCCGGCGCGCTTCGACCGACGGCTGATTTCGCAGGCTCTGACCAATATCATCAAGAATGCGACCGAGGCTATCGCCGCCGTGCCGCCGGCCGAACTCGGTCGCGGCCGCATTATTGTGCGGGCGCAACGCGAGGGCATGGAAGTGGTCGTCGATGTGATCGACAACGGCATAGGCCTCCCCAAGGAAAACCGCGCGCGCCTGCTTGAACCCTATGTGACGACTCGGGAAAAAGGCACCGGCCTCGGCCTCGCCATCGTCGGCCGAATCCTTGAAGAACATGGCGGCCGCATCGAATTGCGCGACGCCTCCGATAAGATTCCCGGCGCCCGCGGCGCCGGGATGCAACTGCGTTTTATCGTGTCGCCTCTTGAGGCGACACGAGAGCCGTCGCTCCAACCTCGCGCGGCGGCAGAGTGACAATACTACGTATGATTTAACGAGAAAAACTGCGACAGGCAGATCATGGCATCCGATATTCTCATCGTCGACGATGAAGCGGACATTCGCGATTTGGTCGCGGGTATCCTGCAGGACGAGGGTCACGGCACTCGCACCGCGCGCGACAGCGACGAGGCGCTCGGCGCCGTCATCGCGCGAAGGCCCAATCTGGTGTTCCTCGATATCTGGCTGCAAGGCAGTCGGCTCGACGGGTTGCAATTGCTCGACGGTCTCAAGCAGCAGCATCCCGAATTGCCGATCGTGATGATTTCGGGGCACGGCAATATCGAAACCGCGGTTTCGGCCATCAAACGCGGCGCCTACGACTTCATCGAGAAGCCGTTCAAGGCCGACCGGCTGTTGCTGGTGGCCGAACGCGCTCTGGAAAATTCGCGGCTGCGGCGCGAGGTGCGGGAGCTCAAGCAACTCGCCCCGCTCGCCGCGACGTTGGTGGGCCGCTCGCCCGCCGCCAACCAGTTGCGCCAGACCATCGAAAAAGTGGCGCCGACCAACAGCCGGGTCTTGATCGTCGGACCGCCCGGCAGCGGCAAGGAGCTCGCGGCACGCACCATTCACGCTCATTCGGGGCGGACGGACGGACCGTTCGTCGTGATCAATGCCGCCGCTATCACGCCGGAATTCATGGAAGTCGAATTGTTCGGCGTCGAAGGCGGCAATGGCGCGCACAGCCGCAAGGTCGGTGCGTTGGAAGAAGCCCATGGCGGCACGCTGTTCATCGACGAAATCGCCGACATGCCGCGCGAGACCCAAAACAAGATCTTGCGTGTCCTGGTCGATCAGACCTTCCAGCGCGTCGGCGGCAATACCAAGGTCACGGTCGACGTGCGCATCGTCTCCTCGACCAGCCGCAACATCGAAGCCGACATTGCGGTCGGAAAATTCCGCGAGGATCTCTATCACCGGCTTTCGGTGGTGCCGATCAAGGTGCCGGGGCTCGCCGAACGGCGCGAGGACATTCCGGAACTTGTCGACTATTTCATGACACAGATTTCACAAGTCACCGGGCTGCCGCGGCGCAATGTCGGCGCCGACGCGCTCGCCGTCCTGCAGTCGCACGATTGGCCGGGCAATGTGCGCCAGCTGCGCAACAATGTGGAGCGGCTGATGATACTGGCCGGCGGCGATCCCGATGCCGTGATCACCGCGTCGATGTTGCCGCAGGACGTTGGCTCGATGATTCCCAACATGCCGAACGGCAATGGCGGCGAGCACTTGATGAGTTTGGCTTTGCGCGAAGCGCGTGAAGTGTTCGAGCGCGAATACCTGTTGGCGCAGATCAACCGCTTCGGCGGCAACATCTCGCGCACCGCCGAATTCGTCGGCATGGAACGCTCGGCGCTGCATCGCAAGCTCAAGGCGCTGGGGATCGACTGAGTCCCGATGTCGCGCATCGCTTACGTTAACGGCCGCTATCTTTTGTTCCGTGAGGCTAAGGTCCACGTCGAGGATCGCGGCTACCAATTCGCCGACGCCGTCTATGAAGTCTGCGAGGTGAGGGGAGGCCGCCTGATCGACGAGCGGCGGCATCTCGAACGGCTCAAGCGCTCGCTCACTGAAATACGCATCGCCATGCCGGTGACGCCGCGCGCGCTCGGCGTGGTGCTGCGCGAGGTCGTCGCGCGCAACCGTATCGGCTACGGCTTCGTCTATCTGCAGATTGGCCGCGGCGTGGCGCGGCGCGATCCCGCTTTTCCGGCACCCGAAGTGGCGCCGAGCCTGGTGGTGACGGCGCGCTCTCTCAGCAGGACGAAGAACGAAGCGCTCGCCGAAAAAGGAATAGGGGTCGTCAGTGTGCCGGATAACCGCTGGGGCCGCGTCGACATCAAGACCGTCGGCCTCCTGCCTAACGTCTTGGCGCGCCAGGCCGCGATCGACCAGGGCGCGCGGGACGCATGGTTCGTCGACAAAGACGGTTTCGTCACCGAAGCTGCATCGTCGAATGCCTGGATCGTCACGGCGAATGGCAACCTCGTAACGCGCCAAGCCGACCACGCCATCCTACGCGGCATTACGCGCATGGTCGCGTTCGAGGTCATCAAGGCGCGGGGTGTCAGCGTCGAAGAGCGCGACTTCGCGCTCGAGGAAGCCTACGCCGCGCGCGAGGCCTTCGTGACTTCGGCGACCCAAATCGTGCTGCCGGTGGTGTCGATCGACGGCCATGTCATCGGCGACGGCAAGCCCGGGCCGGTCGCTAGAATGCTACGGCTGGAGTTTCATCGCTACGTCGGGGCGGAGTAAGCATGCTTGAGCCCCCACTTCTCTTCAACTTCCCTCCAACTTGGGCTTGCATCGCCCGCCGCCGCGCCCTCTAATGGCTGTTCCTTCGGGATCGTCCGACCCGGGAACGTCGGATGGGGTGCGAAGGGGTACAAGAAACGACCCGCGGGGCAGGGGCCCGCGGTACAACGAACGGAACAACGGCCATGGCAGCCGACCGCGCACAAAACCTACAAGACACCTTCCTCAATCACGTCCGCAAAAACAAAATTCCGCTCACCATTTTTCTGGTGAACGGCGTCAAGCTTCAGGGCGTGGTGACCTGGTTCGATAATTTTTGCGTGCTGTTGCGTCGCGACGGGCATTCGCAACTCGTCTACAAGCACGCGATATCGACCATCATGCCGGGGCATCCGGTCCAGCTGTTCGAAGGCGCTGAAGAACCGCCGGCTGGGGACTAGAGTTTATTGGAGCCGCGCCGTCGCGACACGGGCACTGACCGGCTGAGCCCCACCCGCTCGGCAACCGCCCGCGCGCTCGTCATCGAGCCGGTGCTGCGGCGGGCCGACGTTCGCGCCAAGGCTGACGCAAGTTCAACCGACCGCTCGGCCGAGGCGAAGCTCGATGAGGCCGTAGGCCTGGCGCGCGCCATCGACCTCGAAGTCGAACACTCCGGCATCGTCATGCTGCGCGCGCTCAGTCCCGCGACCTATCTCAGCAAGGGCAAGGTCGAAGAGATTTCGGGCCTCGTCAAAAGCTTCGAAGCCGGCATCGTGGTGATGGATTGCGCGCTCACGCCGGTGCAGCAGCGCAATCTGGAACAGGCCTGGAACGCCAAGGTGCTCGACCGCACCAGTCTCATTCTGGAGATTTTCGGCCGCCGGGCGCGCACCCGCGAAGGCTCGCTTCAGGTCGAGCACGCGCATCTGACCTATCAGAAGGGCCGGCTGGTACGCACCTGGACCCATCTCGAACGCCAGCGCGGCGGCTTCGGATTCCTCGGCGGGCCCGGCGAGACCCAGCTCGAAGCCGACCGCCGGTTGATCGAAGAGCGTCTCGCCAAGATCGAGGGCGAACTCGTCAAGGTCAAGCGCACGCGCGAACTGCATCGCGAAAGCCGCCGCCGCGTGCCTTATCCGATCGTCGCGCTGGTCGGCTACACCAATGCCGGCAAGTCGACGCTATTCAACCGCCTGACGGCCGCGAGCGTGCTGTCCGCCGACATGCTGTTCGCAACCCTCGATCCGACGCTGCGGGCGGTGGCGCTGCCACACGGCGCACGCATCATCCTGTCCGACACCGTGGGCTTTATCTCCGACCTGCCCACCATGCTGGTCGCGGCGTTCCGCGCCACGCTCGAGGAAGTCATCGAAGCCGACGTGATCCTGCATGTGCGCGACGTGTCGCACGAGGACGCCGAAGCGCAATTGCACGACGTCGAGAAAATCCTGCGCGAGCTCGGCATCGACCCGCACAGTGCGACCCACAAGCGGGCGCTGATCGAGGTGTGGAACAAGATCGACCGGGTCGATGCGGCCGAGCGGGCACGGCTGCAAAATATCGTCGAACGGAGGCCGGTCGAGGAGCGCCCGGTGCTGGTCTCGGCGATCACCGGGGAGGGGTTCGATGCTCTTGCGATCGCGATCGAGACGCGGCTCGCCGCCGGCCGTGTTCTCATCGAACTTGAGCTTGATCCGGCCGACGGCGCAGGCGTCAGCTGGCTGCACCGCCACACAGAGGTGATCCACAAGGCGAGCGACGCCCAAGGCCGCATTGCCATGACCGTGCGCGTGGCGCCGGATAGAGCCGACGAAGTGCGGACGAAATTCGGCTCTTCGGTATTGACGGGCGAATAAACTATCTCCGCGCCGTCATTCTTGCTGTTTGGCCTCGTCCCATAGCGCATCCATTTCCGCAAGCGTTGCGTCCTGGGGCGCCTTACCGCGCGCGACAAGCGCACTCTCAATAGCGCCAAAGCGCCGCTCGAATTTCGCGTTGGTCTGCCTTAGGATCGCCTCCGGATCGGCGCCCAGATGCCGCGCCAGATTGACCGCTGCGAACAGCAGATCGCCGACCTCGGCAGCGGCGCGCTCCGGTGCACCGTCAAGCTCGGCTTCGATCTCGTCGGCTTCCTCGCGGATCTTGCGTAACACCTCGCGCGGATCGTTCCAGTCGAAGCCGACCTTGCTGGCCTTGTCCTGCAGCTTGAGCGCACGGGTGAGGGCGGGCAGCACCAGCGGCACACCGGCAAGCGCGCCGGCTTCGGCCGCCTGTCCATTGCGCGCCGCCTTGTCCAATTTCTCCTGCGTCTTGATCCGCTCCCACAATCCTTTGACGGCCTCAGGCGTCGAGGAGTGCACGTCGCCGAACACATGCGGATGCCGGCGGATCAGTTTCTCGGTGATGGCTTGGACCACGTCGCCGAAAGCGAAAGCGCCCTGTTCCTGCGCCATGCGGGCGTGAAATACGACCTGAAGCAAAAGGTCGCCGAGTTCGTCTTTCAGATCGGAGAGATCGCCGCGCGCGATGGCATCGGCGACCTCATAGGCCTCTTCCAACGTATAGGGCGCGATGGTCGAAAAATTTTGCGCCAGATCCCACGGGCAGCCGGTCTCGGGCGTGCGCAGCGCCGCCATGATTTCGAGCAGCCGCCCGATGTCGCGCGAGGAGGTAAAGGCCGATGCCATCGCAGCAATCCTGATAGGGTCCGACGGCGCAGACCCTATCAGAGCTGACCCGGTCGAGGCCGGAAAATCGCGGCGCCAATGGCTACAAATGGCGCCAGCCCCGCTCATCCACGAGCGGCCATTACAGGTCCGATTTGTGGGTGCGGCTTGCCTCGAACAGGAACCAGGTGCGCCGTTCGGCTTCGTCGATGAAGTTTTCGAGGAGGCTTGTGGTCGCGACGTCCTCATGCTTGTCGGCAACCTCGTGCGCTACGCGCATCGAGGCGACCAAAGCCTTGTTGTCGCGCAGCAATTCCCGCAGCATTTCAAGCGGCGGCACGAATTCCTCGTCGTTGTCTTTGCTGGTCTGCAGGCGCGCAATCTGGCCGATGGACCGCAGCGTCAAGCCGCCGATTTTGCGGACGCGCTCGGCGAGGTCGTCGGTGATGGCGAAAATCTGCTCGGACTGTTGGTCGAGCAGCAGATGGTAGTCGCGAAAATGCGGGCCGCTGACATGCCAATGGAAGTTCTTGGTCTTGAGGTAGAGCGCAAAAACGTCGGCCAGCACCACATTGAGCTTGGCCGAAATGTCGCGCACGGCATCGGTACCGAGATCGGTCGGCGTGTCGAGGGCAGGGGCGGTTTTGCGGCGCGTATCGAGGGCTCGGACTTTATTGTTCACGGCATCACCTTGCGGATTGTGTGGTGGGAAACGAAAATGGCCGCCCGGGCGTTAATTTGCCGAACAGCCCGGGCGCTTTTCGTGCAACGCTGCGGCGGGGATTTTTGTTCCAGGCCCGGTTGCTCGATTCCGGCGCGCCGGCCACACGAATGAGGTAGGCCCATGCCCGTTTCCGCCTACGTTCAGTCGGCAGGTTTCCTCGTTGTGGCGGGATTTGCGCTTTTCTTCTCGGCCGGCACGGTCGCCATCACCGGCTTTTGGATTTATCTGGCGATCTACGTCGCTGTGTTCGTAGCCTCGTTCCTGGCGCTTGATCCTGGCCTGTTCCGTGAGCGCATGCGCCCGGGCGGCAAGCGGCCGCCGTTAGGGCTGCAGCTATTCACACTGGTCATGGTTCTACATTGGATCGTCGCCGGGCTCGACCGCGGCCGCTTTCATTGGAGCGACGGCGTGCCGGCATGGCTCCGCACCGCGGGCCTGATCGTGCTCGCGGCCGGCTATGCCTTGTGCTTCTGGGCGATGCGTGAGAACCGGTTCTTTTCGTCGGTCGTCCGCATTCAGTCCGACCGCGGCCAATATGTGGTGACGACCGGTCCTTACGCTTTCATCCGCCATCCGGGCTATACCGCCGGCATCATCATCATTCTGGCGAGCGGTGTCGCGCTCGGCTCCTGGCTCGCCGCGGCACTCGTGGTAATCGCCAGCCTGCCGTTCCTGCTGTACCGGGCGGTTACCGAGGACCGAATTCTTCAAGTCGAACTGCCTGGATATGCCGATTACGCTAGGCAGGTGCGTTGGCGACTCTGTCCGGGCGTTTGGTGAGAGGGAACGTAGATTTAGGTCAAATTGTAAATGTCAGACCTGAATAGCTTATTCGCATAAGACATATTATGGAATATCTCCGGGCGATGTTTCACTTGACTTACCCAACGGCTAGGCGTAGTGTTTTCGTCAATGGAGATTGCCATGGCGAAACCAGTCCTTTCCGATCCCCGGTTCTTTAGCGAGGAAGCCGCTTTCGATTACGTCGAAGCGCAGATTTGGCCGGAAGGCCCCGTATGCCCGCACTGTGGGGCACTCGGCGACAAGATCGGGCGTCTGCAAGGCGTCCGCTCCAAGCCGAGCAAAAAGAACCCCGAAGGCGTTGTGCAGGTCGGCTTGCGCAAGTGCTACGCCTGCCGTGGTGCTGCCTTTACGGTGCGCAAGGGTTCGATTTTTGAAGATAGCCACCTTCCCTTGCGGACGTGGCTTCAGGCCATTCACCTGCTTTGCGCGTCGAAGAAAGGCATTTCTACGCGCCAGCTTCAACGGATGCTCGGCTGCGGTATGAAAACCGCATGGCACCTTGGCCATCGTATTCGCGAAATGATGAACCCCGATAAGAGCGGCCCGATGGGCGGCGAAGGCAAGACGGTCGAAGCCGACGATATGGAAATGGGCCGCTCGACCAAGACCCGCCGCCGTCCCGAAGGGCGTAAGGGCAACGTCAAGGTTTTGAGCCTTGTCGAGCGCGGCGGCCCGATCCGCTCCGTTGTCATCGACCATCGCGGCATCGGGGGCTTGTTCTACAAGCACTTTGACCGGAAAAGCCGACTGGTGACTGACAGCGCCCCGGTGTTCAAGCACACCGGCGCGGCCAGCCACGGTGCGGTTGACCATTCCAAGTTTGAATGGGTGCGCGGCGACGTACACACCAACACCCTTGAAGGCTTCTTTTCGATCTTCAAGCGCGGAATTGTTGGGGTTTATCAGCACATTGATGCCAAGCATTTCGACAGGTACTTGAGCGAGTTCGATTTCCGGCAGAACACCCGCGCCAAGTTGGGCATCAATGACGTGCAGCGCGAAGCGGTTGCGGTCAAAGGCGCAGCCGGCAAGCGGCTTACGTATCAAACAACTCATAGCGCCGAAGCCTAAGCCTGAGACTTTTGATGAGCTTGTCATGAGATGGCTCGCACGGCTTAATAGCGGGGACGATCATGGGGGCTGACAAACAAGGAACGGAGCATCGCCTGGAAATGCTCCGGCAACTCAAGGAAAAATATAACCAGCCTGATCCACCCGAAGTGCTTAAAAACAAGCAGGCCAAGGCGGATATTTACCAACAGATATTGCGCGCGGAGTCTCCACCGGATGACCCTGAGCTTTGCTTGGATTGCTGGGTCTATCATGGCGAGCGCCTAAAGATGGTGGCGCACGATTCCACGGAATACGGGATTGATATATTCCGATGCGCTAACGACCACGAGCGGCGCGCAAAACACAAATAAAGGGGCTTCTTTCTGGAGGCTGAAAGCGGCAAATGAATAGCAAGACGCGCGCTTACATTATCTATCCAGCAATCGGATTTATTTTGGCCGGAGCCTACATTTTTGTGACCGATGGCAATAAATTCGGATGGGATAATGTGGACTTGACGTTGCTTACAGCCCGTGGTGCTGGTGGAGGTCTCTTCGGCGCTATCGTTGGGTTTATTATCGCGTGGTTTTCTCGGCGAAAAAATCCCGTCAAATAGGTTCAAAACCGTGTCAGAGAAACCAAAGCCCAAGCCCGACGATCCGGCGCAATACAAACGCTTCCTAGAAGCCGCACGCGAAGCGCAGGCCGACGAAACGGAAGAGGGCGCGGACAAGGCTTTCAAAAAGGTCGTCATCAGGAAGCCTAAATAATCGAGCCTGTTTTCTTGAATCTATCAATGGTCAGCAGGAGCGCGCGGGCATCAAACCCACCGCCGACATGCATTCCGTTGAATGCCGTGGCGTTGCTGAGCGCCAGCGTTCGCCCCATGTTTTGGAGCGTCAACTCGTCGTATTCCCTGTGCTCCCACTCTTTATTGATCTGATGAGCAACAAAATCCGCGGTCTGTAAGGGGACATTTTGCGACGGGAATCCAAACGCTATTGGACCTAGCACGCGCCGATACCAATCCTGCGCTCCGTAGACTCTGCCAATCTCTGACATTCTGGCGTGATACTCAGGCTGATAGGCGAACATCGGCACAACCAGTTCGCCCGCAGCCTTCTTGCTGGACCAACCCCAGAGTTGTTGGACGACGTGCTCAAAACACAGGTCTAGGGGCTTCGGAAACCGAGCTAGAAAGCCGACATCGGTAACGGCAGCGGTCCAGTCCTCGTTAATGACCATGGACCAGATGGCCTGCACGTCATGGTCCCGAAGTATCTCGGATAGCGAATAGATGAGTGCCCGGCTGAAAAAAGTGTCCAATCCCGCAAATTCACCCGTCTGCGCTATGCAATTAGTCATATGGAAGGTGCGTACTCCTTTGTCGGAATAAATCGCCAGTTCGGCCTGCCATTTGGCCTCAACCGCAACCCACACCTCCTTGGTCGCTACGTAGCCAGCCAAGACCGTGATGAGAGACTTGGTGTCGATACCGCTTTCGTCAAAGTAAGCGTTCAGCATGAACATGGCCTTCCACAAGTTGCCCCGTGGGTGAAGCCAATCCGCCAGTGCAGCGATGCGGACAGGCGCGCTCACTTGAGGCTACCCCCAGTACGGGGTAAGTCAAGTGAAACATCGCCTATCTCCGTATAAGGCTGGATTACCGGGCTTCGGCAACGGCGTAAGTCATCCCATCGAACGCCGGCACGACATGGACCGGCAGCTTGCCGCGCAGCACCTCGTAGTCGAGGTCGGAATGCAGATTGGTCAGAATGGCGCGACGGGGTTTCAGCCGCTCGATCCACTCCAACGCCTCATCGAGCGAAAAGTGGCTCGGGTGCGGCCGGTAGCGCAGCGCGTCGACGATCCAGACATCGAGGTCGGCCAAGGCCGCGACGCTCTGCGGCGGGAGGGCGCTTAAGTCGCAGGAGTAGGCGAGGTTGCCGAAGCGAAAGCCAAGGGAAGCGATGTCGCCGTGCTGCTGGAGGATCGGCAGCGCTGCGATCGATCCCCCCTCGCCTTCGATGCCGACCGGAGTGCCCGGCGTCAGCCGGTGCTCGGTCAGGATCGGCGGATACTCGCTGCCGGGCGGAGTTTCGAAGCAATAGCCGAACCGGACATGCATGACGGCGGAGGTCGCCTCGTCGAGATAGGCGTCGACCCGGCGGCGGCGCTTGATGAACAGCGAGCGCAGATCGTCGATGCCATGGGTGTGGTCGGCATGTTCATGGGTGTAGAGCACGCCGTCGACCCAATCGACGTCGGCATCGATGAGTTGCTCGCGCAAATCGGGCGAGGTGTCGACCAGCACGCGGGTGACGCCAGGGGCTTCGTGCCGTTCGACCAAGAGCGAAGTGCGCCGGCGCCGGTTCTTCGGATTGTTCGGATCGCAATCGCCCCAACCCAAAGCCGGCCGCGGCACGCCGCCGGACGAGCCGCAGCCCAGAATGGTGAATTTAAGCGTCATGCGGCCGCCGCGGTCGAGCGCGGCACTTTGCCGAACAGGCGGAAGAAGTTCGCGGTGGTTTGCTGCGCGGTCTCCTCGAACGAAACGCCGCGGGTTTCGGCCAGCACCTTTGCGGTTTCCACCACGTAAGACGGCTCGTTGCGCTTGCCGCGAAAGCGCCCCGGCGCGAGATACGGCGCATCGGTCTCGACCAGAATGCGGTCCGCCGGCAGATCGGCGGCAATCGCGCGCAGCGCGGTCGAGTTCTTAAAAGTCAGGATGCCGGTGAACGAGATGAACAGACCGAGCGCTATGGCGCGGCGGGCAAGCTCTGGACCGCCGGTGTAACAATGTAAGACAGCCGGGAAGGCGCCCTTCCCTGTTTCTTCTTCCAGAATTCGCGCGGTATCGTCATCGGCCTCGCGCGTGTGAATGACCAGCGGCAGTCCGGTCTCGCGGGCGGCTGCGATATGGGTGCGAAAGCCCCGTTCCTGCGCCTCGCGCGGCGAATTGTCGTAGTGATAGTCGAGGCCGGCCTCGCCCAGCGCCACGACTTTTGCCGCGCGCGTGCGGGCAACGAGATCGGCCGTCGTCACGCCGAGCTCTTCATGCGCATAATGCGGGTGCGTGCCGACCGAGCAATAGACGTCGTGAAAGCGCTCCGTGATCGCCAGCAGATCGGCCTGGCGCGCCACCCGCGTCGAAATCGTGACCATGCGCTCGACGCCGGCCGCGCGGGCGCGACCGACGACGGCGTCAAGCTCGCCCGAAAAGTCTGGGAAATCGAGATGGCAATGGCTGTCGACGATCATGCGGGCTGTGCCGGTTCGACGTAGCGCGGAAAAATCCCCGCCGGCGCCGGGAGTTTCGTGCCGGCGACGAGGCGGTGCTTGCCGTCGAGATAAGAGAACGTTCGCTCGCCTTCCGGCACCGCCAAAAGGTCGAGCAGCTTGCCGGCGGATTCAGGTACAAAAGGCTGAGCCAGAATCCCGATCTGACGCAACACTTCGGCGGTCACGTAGAGCACGGTGCCCTGCCGCGGCGGATCGGTCTTGGCCAGCGCCCACGGTGCTTCGCCGGCAAAATAGCGGTTGGCGTCGGCGACCACGGCCCACACCGCATTGAGCACATGGTGAAGCTGTTGCGTCGCCATGGCCTCGCGCGCCTTGCCGATCATGGCGTCGGCGGCGCTCAAGATTGCCTGGTCGTTGCCGGTGAACGCGCCCGGCTGCGGCAGCACGCCGCCCAGCGCCTTGCCCACCATCGACAGCGAGCGCTGCGCCAGATTGCCGAGGTCGTTGGCAAGATCGGCATTGATGCGATTGACGATCGCTTCGTGGCTGTAATTGCCGTCCTGGCCGAACGGCACTTCGCGCAACAGAAAAAAGCGCAAGGGATCTACGCCATAGGCGTCAGCCAGCGCGAACGGATCGATGACATTGCCGACCGATTTCGACATTTTCTCACCACGATTGAACAGGAAACCGTGGGAGAAAATCCGGCGCGGTACGTCGAGCCTAGCCGACATCAGAAAGGCCGGCCAATAGACGGCGTGGAAGCGCACGATGTCCTTGCCGATCACATGCAGATTGGCCGGCCAATATTTCTTGAATTTCTCGCTGTCGGTATCGGGAAAGTCGACGGCGGTGATGTAATTGGTCAGTGCGTCGACCCAGACATACATGATGTGCTTGTCATTACCGGGCACTTTGATGCCCCAATCAAATGTCGTGCGCGACAGCGACAGATCCTGCAGGCCGCCGCGCACGAAACTTGCGACTTCGTTCATGCGCTCCTTCGGCAGCACGAAATCCGGCACGTCGCGGTAGAGCTTGAGCAATTTGTCCTGGTAGGCGGACAGCCTGAAGAAATAGCTCTCCTCCTCGACCCATTCGACCGGCGTGCCATGTGGGCCGACGCGCTGGCCTTTCTCGTCGAGGCGGGTTTCGCTTTCGTCGTAATAGGCTTCGTCGCGCACCGAATACCAGCCGGAATATTTGTCGAGATAGATATCGCCCGCCGCCTCCATGCGCTGCCAGATCGCTTGCGACGAACGGAAATGCCGTTCTTCGGTGGTGCGGATGAAGTCGTCATTCGAGCAATTGAAGCGTTTCACCATGGCCTGGAAGCGCGGCACGTTGCGCTCGACGAGCTGTCGCGGCGTCAGCTGCTCCTTGGCCGCGGTTTGCAGCATCTTGATGCCGTGCTCGTCGGTGCCGGTGAGAAAATACACATCGCGGCCGTCGAGCCGCATGAAGCGGGCGATGGCGTCGGTGGCGATCACTTCGTAGGCGTGGCCGATATGCGGCGCGCCGTTCGGATAGGCGATCGCGGTGGTGATGTAATAGGGCTTCGCAGGCAAGTCTTGTTCTACGGACATGAGGGTTGGTATCAACCGCGCGTCGCCTCGGCAAGCAAGCCGAAGACGTTGAAAACTAGCGGTTTGCGCTCGAGATTGTAGGTTTCGGCGTCGCGCGCGGCGGCATTCACGCGCTGCCAGGCTTCGGCAAGCCGCGCCATGCGCGACAGCGCGTCGGGTTCGCGATCGAGCCGCCGCGACAGCCAGACATTGACGGTGTCGATGAAGGCCGCGAGCGGTTGCGGGTCGCTGCCGGTAAGCGCCTCACCGAGCGCGTGCAGCGCCCTGGTGTCGAGCAGCGGCAGGCGGTCGAGGAGGTCGAGCGCCTGCTGGCGCAGCGCCAAAGCGCCTTCGTCGAGCAAAGCCAGAGCGCGCGCCACCGAACCCTCGGCGGCGGCCGCAGCCGCAGCGACATTCCGATCGTCCGCCGCGGCTCCGGTCGCGGCAGCAACTGCTGCCGTCACCTCGGTCTCGGCCAAAGGCCGCAGAGTGAGGATGCGGCAGCGCGAGCGGAGCGTCGCGGGCACCCGCGACGCGGAATGACTGACCAGGAGCAAGAGCGCGCGCTCCGGCGGCTCCTCCAGCACCTTGAGCAGTGCATTGGCGCCGGAACGGTTGAGTTCATCAACCGCATCCACGATCGCGACCCGCCAGCCGCCTTCGCCCGCGGTCGAACCGAAAAACGCCACCGTGCGGCGGATGTCTTCGACCGCGATCTGCTTATGCAACACGCCTTTATCGTTAAGCGTGCGCTCCACGATCAAGAGATCGGGTTGCGCTTGGGCGGCGATCCGCCGCGCCACAGGATGATTCGACGCCACGGCAAGCGAGGCGGCCGTCTGCGCCTCGCGTCCAGCCGGATCGGGAAGCGCGAGCACGAAACGCGCCATGCGGTAGGCAAGCGTCGCCTTGCCCACGCCTTTCGGCCCCGCGATCAGGAAGGCGTGCGGCACGCGGCCGGAGCGATAGGCAGCAAGCAGCGCAGCCTCCGCGGCGGCGTGACCGAACAAGACTGTCGTGGCGCGCGGCGGCGGCGCCTCGTCGGTTTCGTCGTCGCTCGCGCGCGGGCTCATGCTCAGGCGCCAACCTCGGTACGACGCGTTTCGCTGGCGATAGGAAACGTCATCGGATCGAGTCTAGCGCCGACCGTATTCCAGATCTTGCGTGCGACCGCCTCCTTGGGGGCGCTGGCGTCGATAACCACGCAACGGTCGGGCGCTTCGGCGGCGACCGCGAGAAAGGCCTGGCGCAGCTTTTGGTGAAACTCCACGCTCTCCGCTTCGAACCGGTCAGGCACGGCATCGCCGCGGCGCAGCTTTATCCGCTCCAGGCCCAATTCCACCGGCACGTCGAGGATGATCGTGAGATCGGGGGCCAGATCGCCGACCGACACCCGCTCGAGGACGTTGATAAGCCTTTCATCGACTTGGCCGAGAATGCCCTGGTAAACGCGGGTGGAGTCGGCAAATCGATCGCAAATCACCCATTTACCGGCGTCCAGCGCCGGCAAAATCGTACATTGCACGTGGTCGTCGCGGGCGGCGGTGAACAGCATCGCCTCGACATCCGGACCCAAGGGTTTCGCTGCCCCGGACAAAAGCACATGGCGGATGATCTCGGCGCCAGGCGAACCGCCCGGCTCACGGGTCAGCTGTACGGAGAGACCGAGCGATTCTAGCCGCAGCGCCAGCATGGCGGCCTGCGTCGACTTGCCGGTGCCTTCGCCACCCTCGAAGGTGATGAACTTGCCTCGCATTGCCGCTCTCGAGACCTTTAGCGTGATAAATAGTGCATTATTATAATAACTTACATATGTTATTGAATGCAGGATCTGAGCCTAACTGTCGACTCGGACGAGCACTATATAGGCGACGCGGCATGCGGAAGCATCCGCCGCTTCGAGCGGAGACCGCGAGCTCACAGCTTACCGACTCCGGCACGCAATAGGCCGATCACCAATTCGCTCGCGCCATCCATGGCGCGTTGCGACATACTCCCCGGACCGACATCGTCGGCCGCCTGCAGCGGGACTTCGAGCGCCAGATTGTCGCCGCGCCAGACTTTCAGCGTGGCTATGGTCTGACCCTTGGCGATCGGCGCCGGCACCGGACCGGTATAGACGATCCGCGCGATCAGACGGTCGGTGGTGTTGCGCGGCATCATCACTTTGATGGTGCCGGGAGCGATCAGCGGAACGTAGCTTTTTTCGCCGCCGAACACCTTGGCGTCGCCGATGGTCTGGCCTTCGGCGAACACGACGCGGGCTTGAAATCCGTGGAAGCCCAAGTCGAGCAATTTTTTCGCCTCGTCGGCGCGCTCTTTGTCGGTCTTTGCCCCGGTAACCACGACGATCAGGCGGAAGTTGTCCTGTACCGCAGAACCGACCAGATTGAACCCCGCTTCGGTCGTCTCGCCGGTTTTCAGGCCGTCGGCGCCGATGCCCATGCCCAAAAGCGGATTGCGGTTTTGCTGTCGGATATTGTCCCAGGTGAATTCGCGCAAGGAAAAGTCCGGGTAGAAGTCGGGATACGCCCGCATGATATGGCGCGCGAGCTCCGCCATGTCGCGCACCGTGACGCGCAGATTGGGATCGGAAAAGCCGGTCGCATTGGTGAAGGTCGAATGCTGCAGTCCGATCTCGCGCGCCCGTTTGGTCAGCATCGCGCCGAACGCTACTTCATTGCCGCCGAGTGCTTCGGCGACCGCAATACAGGCATCATTGGCGGAATCGACGATGATGCCTTGAATGAGGTCGGAGACTTTGACCCGGCTGTGGATCGCGGCAAACATGGTCGAGCCATGCGACGGCGCCCCGCCTTTGCGCCACGCGTTCTCGCTGATGATGTATTCGTCGTCGAGCTTGACCCTGCCCTGCGTGATCTCGTTGAACAGAAATTCGAGCGTCATCAGCTTGGCAAGGCTCGCCGGCTCGACCGGCTGATCGCCGTTTTTCTCGAACAAAACACTGTCGCTTTCGGGGTCAAGCAGGAGTGCGGCCGGGATGCTGGTCTGGAAGGACTCGTCTTTCTTCGGAGCCGCGACGGGGGCGCCACGCGCGCTCGCCACAGCGCCGAACGCTATCCCGACGATTAGCACGGCCGCCGCCCCCAATCGCGGGCTCCTGCCCGGCCACGCTCCACAATGCTTGCTAAACAAACTCGCCTCCGCTGCAACGGCCGTCATTGTCGCCCAAACATCCCGGACAAAATAGCGCGCGCGTCGGCACTCGGCGAATACAGGAAAAAACAGTGGATTGCGGCGCTTGCAATGACAGTTCGATCAATAGAGTCCGCGCCCGTTGAGGAATTGGACGGTGCCATCGGCGCCTTCGGGCGGATCGGCATACGATATCGCTTGAGTCAATCCGGACGACGGCAACGCGTCGTTGGCGGTGTTCCCACTCAAGACGCTGGCGAAGCGTTGGTTGCGGACCGGCGGCGGCTGAGGCGGTAAATCCGGAATGATGGAGGTTGCGGCGAGCCGCATGTCCCCCGGCGCTGGCGCCGGGCCGTTCTCGCGCAGTGTCGCTTCAAGGACGCGATCGTCCGAGCCTTCCATCGGCGCGCGACCGACATATTCGACCCGCACCGAGGCGGTGCCGCGAGCGGCAAAGCCCAACAGGTGGGCCGCCCGCTTCGACACGTCGATGATGCGATTGGCGGCATAAGGCCCGCGATCGTTGACGCGCACGATCAGCGAATGTCCGTTATTGAGGTTGGTCACCCGCGCGTAACTCGGCAATGGCAGCGTTGGGTGCGCCGCGGAAATGCTATCGGCGTCGAAAATCTCGCCGTTCGCAGTAGCGCGGCCGTGGAAATCCGACCCGTACCAGGAGGCAATACCCTCGGCGCGATAATGCGGGTTGTCTTCCGGAACATAAACGCGGCCGGCCACCACATAGGGAGAGCCTACCCGATAGACGCCGCCGCCTTTGGGCACCGGCTCGCCGGGATCGACCAGACGGGCGCTCGGCGAAACACCATAGCGCTCATCGACCCTGCTGCTATTGGCGCAATGCGCGAGCAAAAGACAAAGCAGAGCGCAGCCGACGGCGCGCGCCAAGCCTCTTGAATTCGAGCTTACCCGACCCCGCATCGTGCCCCATCCCAGAGCGTTACATATCGAATTTCAGCATGGTCAGAATGTGGCAAAAATGCGCGTAACGGGTTCCATAGTGAACGGACCCTTGCAATGCGGGGACAGCCTTTGCCGAGGCGCGATGCTGGCGCGCTTGAAATTTCGAAAATTCGTACTCGAATCGCCGAAGTAAGCTTGAAGTTGACGCCTATATCCGTTTTCGACGCCTAATAGGGAATCGCTTCATGAGAGATATACGCCGATGACCCAACACACTCTGCGCGCAGGCGTAAAGTCGGTCCACCGCGGCATGTTCGACGCCGCTCTGCCCGCGGTCATCACCATCGAGTCTGGCGACAGCATCGCGGTGACAACGCTGTCGGGCAACGCCGAGGACCTGCCCTACCCGGGCTCGGGCTTTACCGTTCTTGCCGAGCATCGCGAGGTGCTGGCTGGCGTCCCTGCAGGGGTCGGGCCGCATCTCATGACCGGCCCGATCGCCGTGAATGATGCCGAGCCCGGCGACGAGATCGCGGTCGAGATCGTCGAGATCGGCCCGTCGCAGGATTGGGGCTGGAACCTGATCAAGCCGCAAGCGGGTACGCTGCCCGAGCATTTTCCGCGTACGCGGCGCATCCACGTGCCGATCGACCGGGCCCGCGGCATCATTACGATGCCGTGGGGGCTCACACTGAAGACCGAACCGTTCTTCGGCATTATCGGCGTGGCGCCGCCGCCGAAAATGGGACAGGTAACATCGATCATTCCGCGCGCGTTCGGTGGCAACATCGACAACAAGCATCTCGGCAAAGGGGCTGTGCTGCATCTACCGGTTTTCAATCCGGGTGCATTGCTCTCGGTTGGCGACGGCCACGCGCTCCAAGGCGACGGCGAGGTCTGCGTCACAGCGATCGAAACCGGGCTTGAGGCGACGCTCCGCGTCACGCTCATCAAGCGTACGCAGACCGCGCAACCTTGGGCGGAAACGCCATCACATGTGATAACCATGGCGTTCGATCCCGACCTCGACACCGCGGCACAATCCGCCGTACTGCAAATGATCAAGCTGATCGAACAGCGCACCGGTTTGAGCGCCGAAGACGCCTATACGCTCTGCAGCGTCGCTGCCGATGTGCATGTCACCCAGCTCGTCAACGTGCACAAAGGCATCCACGTGCTGTTGGCAAAATCGGCGCTGCAGAGTGCTTGAAACGGCTCCGCCGATGGCGATGGTCGCTCGCTTATCTCAACGACGATGCCTGCAAATCATGAGACCTGCACACTGTGGCGGGCTTTCTCCAGACGTTGCTGCTGGCCGACAAAATTCTGCGCGGCGTCGGTGCGGAACAGCTCGTGGGTGCGAAACTCGTCGTCGGATACCGGAGTCATGGCAAGATCGGTGTAGTCAAGACGCTGCGGATCGTGCTTGATCGCAAGATAAACGCGCCGTAGCCGTAGATATAGCCACGCCCAGCGTACGAGTTTTCCAACCACCTCCGATGCATACCTCGGATAAAAGCGCCACACCGGCTCAAGCACGCGACCCGGGCGCCGGTCACGACGGAACTTTAGCCGCAAAAAGCCGCCTTCGAGCGGATGCATTTTTTCCAAATCGATGCTGCCCTTGAACCACGTACTCAGGAACAACGCATTGCCTGCGTTGGCGCCGACAGAGGCGACACGGCGCAAAATCGTCTCGATGTGCTCGAAGGTGTAGTAGTGCTGCCAGGCGAGCGCGTAAGCGCGCTCCCACTCCGTACGCGACATACGCGGGTGCGCCATACAGACGTGATCGAGGTCGTACTTGTTCATGTCGGGATCGAGAACGGCGCCGGCGCGAACCAGCTTGAGATGATCCTCCGAGCCCGGCAGCGGCGTCAGATTGAAGAATTCGAGGAGATCGACCGGCAATTCGCGCTTGATGACGTCGATGTCATGGAGGATCGACTCCAGCGTGTCGTTAGGAAAGCCGATGATGTAGCCCGCATAAGTGATGACGCGGGCGGACTTCCAAGCGAGCAGCATGGTGCGGTATTCGGTGATCTTGTTCTGCCGCTTCTTGGCGCCCAGCAGATTGGCCGGATTGATGTTTTCCAGGCCGATAAAAACCCGTCGCACGCCGGCAAGCGCGCATTTCTCGACAAAATTCGGCAGTTTGTAACAGAGCGTGTCGACCTGGATAATGAACCCGATTTGTAGCTTCTCGATTTGGCGCAAGACGATGAGGCGATCGAGAATCGGCTCCCAGTCCTTGTTGCGGGCGAAATTGTCGTCGGTAATGAAAAAGCTGCGCAAGCCTTGCGCGTAATTGACCCGAATAATCTTCTCAATATCATCCGGTGAACGGTGGCGCGATTTCCTGCCCTGGACGTTGATGATGGTGCAAAACGAGCACTGGTAGGGGCAGCCTCGGCCAGCATCGAAGCTCGTCACCCCGCCCACCGTGCGATGCGCGCGCTCCGCCGGCATGAGCGGGATCGGGCTGTCTTCAAGGCCTGGCAGGTCGTCCATGAAATTGTATAGCGGCTTGAGCCCGACGCCGGCCGCATCCTGGAGCAATTGATCGAGACGGCCCTCGGCCTCGCCGGCGAACAGCGAAACACCCATGGCCTTGGCGCGGTCGAGATCGGCATCGGCGCCATCGAGCATGCCGATCGTGCCTGAGACGTGGAAGCCGCCGACGCAGACCGCAATGCCGCGTGCGCATAGCGGCGCCGCGATATCGAGAGCGCGCGGAAATTGGTTCGATTGAACACCGACCAGCATGACCATGCCGGCACCGGCGCGCTCGATCATCCGAGCGAGGCGGGCGGGTTTGATGCGCGTGTTGGTCTCGTCGAAGGCGTGGACTTCGAGGTCGACGTTCGCCCCCAACACCGCGCGTTCGCCGCAATCCTTCGCGAGTCCATAGAGCGAGGCGAGCGAATTCGACGGAATTGGCGAACGCAGCCATTGGATGACGTACCCGTCATCGTCGTAATGCGACGGCTTGACGAGCGTGAGGCAAAAGCGCCGCCGAGGGCCGGCGCTCAACCCAACTGGCAAATTCATAAAAGCCCCAAGTGCACACTACCCAGCCCCCGCTGGACACTACACTGTCCTTGTCGCCACCAATACCCCTTCGCATTGGCAGCGCTAAATCACGCTCGCCGTTGGTTTCGGGACCACAGGCGGAACATGAGCCTCCGCCCAAAGCGGGCTTTTCGCGACGGCGGCACGAAGGCCGACTTTTGGGGCAAAGACATTGACCGAGCTATGCACACCCCGCTCGATCTATGAGTCCATGATCTAGTTCGTCAGAGTCACCGGCATGCGCTCGGCCTTCGGCGGCAAGAACGAGCGGTCGAACACCTCGCCCGCCTTTGGTACGCGCGGCAGTTTGTAGGATTCGACGATGGTCGCGATCGCATCGGTGAGACGCGCATCGCTAACGTCGCCGATGCCGAGCGAGCGCGCTTCCGGCGTGTCGATCAACGTCTTATAGACATAAATCAGCCGGCGCTTTTCAATGTCTTTGTTGAGCAATGGCTCAGTTTGCGCAAGCAGCTCGATCGCGGCGGTGGGATCGGTCATGGTCTCCCGCAACGCCCTATTGATCGCGCGCACCAGCCCTTTGACGGCCTCTGGCTTTTCCTTCGCCAGCTTCTGCGACACCATAATGCCGTTCGAATAGAGGTCGACGCCGGCGTCGGCGTAATAGATCCAGCGGAAATCCTTATCGGGGTCGAGCTTTTGCGCGATCAGGTTCATATAGCTCGTCGCCGTGAACACGGCCGCGGCGTCGACCTGACCGCCGATCAGAATCTGCTCCTGCAGGTTCGGGGCGACCTGCATAATGTCGATCGTCGCCGGATCGATGCCGTTCTTCTTCGCCAGCATCGGCAACAGCGCGAGCGAGGCGCCGCCGGGCGCGGAATCGAGCTTACGGCCGCTCAAATCCTTGACCGCCATGATCGGACTTGAGGCCTTGGTCAGGATTGCAAACGGCGCCTTGCTGTAGATCATATAGACCATCAACGGCGCTTCGCCCGGCTTCTGCGCCGCGGTCTGAATCACCGCATTGGCGTCGCCGAAACCGGCGTCGTAAGCGCCCGACATGATCCGCGTCACCGTCATGGCGGAGCCTTCGCCCTGATCGATGGTAACGTCGAGATTTTCGTCGGCGAAATAATTCTTGCTCTTGGCCCAGAAATACCAAGCGTGGATGCCCTGCAGCTTCCAGTCGAGCGTGAAGCGGATCTTGGTCTTGTCCTGCGCCGACGCGGTGGAGAGCGCGCAACACAATGCGACAACTATGGCGACGACGTATCGCGGCAACGGCATGATCGGCTCCTCATGGCGGACGAGCACTTAGCCCATCGCCAAATCATCCTTGCGATGCGCCCATCCGGTGATGTGGGATTCCAGCAGTGAGAAGACAGCGTAGAGCGCTACGCCCATCACCGCGAGAATGAACAAGCCGGCAAACACCAGCGGTACGTCGAAATTGGAGCTGGCGATCATCATCACATTGCCGATGCCGCGGTTCGACGCGACGGTCTCGGAAATCACGGTGCCGACGAAAGCCAAGGTGACGGCCACTTTGAGCGACGCGAAGAAATACGGCATGGTGCGCGGCAAACCCACGTTCCAAAGTATCTCTAGCTTGCTGGCGTGCAGCGCGCGCATCACATCTTCGAGTTCGGGCTCGGTGGTGGCAAGCCCGGTCGCGACATTCACCACGATCGGAAAGATGCTCATGATCATTGCGGTCAGCACCGCGGGCACCGTGCCGGCGCCGAACCAGAGCACGAAAATCGGCACCACCGCGACCTTGGGGATGGTGGCAAAGCCGATCAAGAGCGGATAGGCCACGTCATAAGCGAGCCGCGAAGAGCCGACCAGCACGCCGAGCATGATGCCTATAATTATGCCGAACGCGAACCCGATCAGCGTCGTGTAGAGCGTCTGCAACGTGTGCGGCCATAAAGCCGGCATCCGCTCGACCAGCGTGACGACAATCTGGCTCGGCTTCGGCAGCACGATATCGCTGACATTGAACAGCCAGCACAACGCCTCCCAGAGCAGAAAAAAGCCGATGATGAACAAGGTCGAATCCAACCGGCGGCGCAATTGCGTATCCATCAGGCGGCCTCTTTCGCCGGACGCGCGGTGACAATCAGTTCGCGCAGCCGCTGCGTCATCGACACAAAACCGGGTGTATAGGACATTTCGATGGTACGAGGCCTCTCGAACGGCACTTCGGCGTCGTCGATAATTTGCCCCGGCCGCGCCCGCATCACGCAAATTCGGTTGGCGAGATAGCCGGCCTCCTTAAGGTCGTGAGTGACCAAGAGCACGGTCGGCCGCAACTTCATCCATAATTCCTGCATGATCGCCCACAGCTCCTCGCGGGTGAACTGATCGAGCGCGCCGAACGGCTCGTCGAGCATGAGCAGCTGCGGCTCATGCACCAGCGCCCGGCACAGCGAGGCGCGCTGCAGCATGCCGCCGGACAATTGCCAGGGATGCTTATCGCCGAATTGGGCAAGCCCGACTTCCTTGAGCAGCGCTTCGGCGCGGTCGCGGAACTCGGTCTTGCGCTTTTGCCGATATTGCTCGCGAAACGGCGGCACGATCTTGAGCGGCAGCATCACATTGTCGCGCACCGTCAGCCACGGCAGCATGGTCGGGTTCTGAAACGCCATTCCGACGCGCACCGGCTCGGCGCCGACTTCGCGGCCGGCGACGTAAACGTAGCCGGTGGACGCAGTGAGAAGCCCGGTGACAAGCTTCAATATGGTGGACTTGCCGCAGCCCGAGGGGCCCACCAAAGCGACGAAATCACCCTGCTTCAGCCGCAGATTGGTCAAGCCCAGCGCGTTGACCTGCTTTTCGGCCCGCCCGTATGTCAGCGTCACGCCCTCAAGCTCGACAAAGAATTCGGAGTGTTGTGCCGGTTTTGCGGCGCTGGCGGCGGTCATGCGATGTGCTCCACGCGGCGATCGGCGGCTTCGCCGACGATCGCCTGCATTGTCAAATCGGTGTTGCGCGGCTGCGGCGCCGGCATGTTCTGGATCTCATGCACCGAGCGCCCGAAGCCGCGCATGCCGTCGACGAGTTTGCGGTCCTTCATGACGAAGCGCCCGCGCACCAAAGTATGGAGCGGCAGGCCTTTGATGCGGCGACCGTTCCACGGCGAGATCTTCGAGCGCGACTGCAGCTCTTTGTCGTACAGCGTGTGCTCGCGCGCCAGATCGACGATCGCCAGATCGGCGTCGCTGCCGGGTAAAATGCCGCCCTTGCGCGGATAAAGCCCCCAGATCTTCGCCGGGTTATACGAGCTCCGGCGGACGTAGTCGCAGATCGACATACGCCCCCGATTGACCTCCGTCAGCATCAAGGGCATCTGGGTCTCGACCCCTGGAAAACCGCAATCCACCGCCCAGATGTCGTTGCGCGTCTTCTCTTCCGGCGTATGCGGCGCGTGATCGGTCGCGATCAGGTCGATGGTGCCGTCGGTCAGCGCCGCCCACAGCGGCTCGCGGTTGCGCGCCTCGCGCACCGGCGGATTGACGCGGATGATGCCGGCGAGATCGTGGTAATCGTCGGTCGAGAGCAACAAATAATGCGGGCAGGTTTCGCCGGTGATGTCGACGCCGCGCGCCTTGCCTTCGCGCAAGGGACGCAATTCCTCGGCCGAGGAAATGTGCAGAATATGGATACGCGCTCCGGTCCACTCGGCGAGGATAGCGGCGCGGCTGACGGCTTCGACGGCAACGACCGCGGGCCGCGACGCAATATGCGCCAACGGGTCTTGCCGTCCGGCCGCGGCCAAGCGCTCCTGGCGCCGTTCCATGATCGAGTTGGTCTCGGCGTGCAGCGAAATTCGTTTCCCCGTCGGCGCCACGACTTCGAAGGCTTCCAGCATCGCGCCGGTCGAAGGCGACGGAATCTTGCCGAATGTATTTCCCATATAGAGCTTGAAGCCGATGACGCCACCTTCGATCAGCGCCGGCACATGCGCGATCGTGTCATCGCCAAGCAAGCCGTAGAGACCGAAGTCGACGCAGGCCTTGCTGGCGGCGATGTCGTGCTTGGCGGCAAGGATCGCCGCGGTGCCGGTCGGCGGAATGGTGTTCGGCATGTCGAACACCGTGGTCACGCCGCCGAATGCTGCCGCCGCGGTGCCGCTTGCCCAGTCTTCCTTGGCCGGATAGCCCGGATCGCGAAAATGCACATGCACGTCGATGGCGCCCGGCAGCACGTGCAAACCGGTAACGTCGACAGTTTCGCGCGCTTGAGGCATTGCTTCGGCGGCGCCGACCGCGAGCACTCGGCCGTCCTTGATAGCGATGCTGCCGACTGTGCTGGCGTCAGCCGAAACGATCGTGCCGTTCTGAATAATCAGATCAGCGGTCACGGCGCTCATCGCATGTCCTCATGACGTTTTCTCACACCATGGCCCAGCCGCCGTCGACCGGAAGATCGACGCCGGTGATCTGGCGCGCGGCGTCGCTGGCAAGGAATAAGCACGCATTGGCGACATCGCGATCGACCGTGACGCGCTTGAGCGCATATTCGGCGGCGTGCCGCTCGGCTGCCTCCTCGGCGCTGATGCCTAAGCGCTTGGCCATGTCGGCACAGACTTTGTCGCGAAAGCGCGGCCCATCGACCATGCCCGGAGCGACACAATTGACGTTGATGTTGTATTGGCCGACCTCGAGCGCGAAACTTTTGGTGATGCCGCGCAGCCCCCATTTCGAAGCCGAATAGGCCATCCGGCCAGCACGACCGCGCATGCCGAACGTCCCGCCGACATTGACGATCTTACCGTAGCGCTGCGCGATCATGGTCGGCAGCACGCTGCGCATGGTGTAAAATGAGCCGTTCATGTTGAGCGTGACGATGGAGTCGAACTCTTCCGGCGTGGTATCGACGCCGGTCTTGCCGATCGGCCCCGAACCGCCCGCGACATTGACAAGAATATCGATGCGGCCGTCATAGCTGCTTTTGGTCTTTGCCGCCGCGGCGGCGCATTGTTGCGGATCGGTGAGATCGCAGGGCACGACGATCGCTTCCCGGCCCGCCGCCGTGATCGCTTTGGCGAATGGCTCGATGGCACTGCAATCGCGGCCGACCAACGCCAGACGCGCGCCCTCGGTGGCAAAGGCTTCGGTGATGGCCGCACCCATCCCTTTTGCCGGTCCGGTGATCATCACCACCCGACCCTTGAGATTCAATTCCATGGTCGCATTTCCAGATCGCTAATCTCGCTCGTCCCTGCGAAAGGGGGACCCCGCAGGGTCCCCGCATTCGCTACGCTGCGCTAGAACAGCTTTTTCGGCAGATCGCTGGTCGGCGGTAGAAACTCGGGCGTAAAGATTTCGCTGACCGTCGGCGTGCGCGGCAGGTTGTCGGCATCGACCAGGATGTCGATAGAGCGCTTTAGCCGGTCAGTGTCGACGTTGCCGACGCCGATCTTGGCGATCTCGGGGTGGTTCATCTCGTCCTTCAACGTGGCGTCCAACCGCTCGCGCTCGACCGCGACTTTGATCAGCGGCTCGCGCTTAGCGACCGCGGCGACAGCAGCGTCGGGGTCTTTGAGTGCGTCCTCCAGCCCGTGATTGATGGCGGCAAGGAGCCCCCGTACCGCCGCGGGGTTCTCCTTGGCGAGTTTCTTCGAGACGATAATGGCGTTCGAGTAGAGATCCATGCCGTAATCGCCGTAATTGATGAAGCGGATTTGCTTATCGGGATCAACGCCCATCAGCTTGGCGGAAAACCGGATCGTGTTGACATAGCCGAACACTCCGTCGACCTGGCCCTGCATTAGCATCTGCTCGCGCAAGTTCGGCTGCATGTTGGTGACATTCACTTTCGTGCAGTCGATTTTTGCGATCTTGCAGAATGCCGGAAACAGCTTGAGCGCACCGTCGCCGGCGGCGCCGCCGAGCGTCTTGCCCTCAAAATCTTTCGGCGTCTTGATGCTGCTGTCGGAGCGGACCGCAATGGTAAATGGCGGCCGGTTGTACATCACATAAACTGCAATCGGCGCCTCGTCGGGCTTTTTGGCGGCGAATTCGATCAGCGCATTGATGTCGCCGAAACCCACATCATAAGTGCCGCTCGCTACCAGCGGAATCGGCGCGCCCGAGCCGTTGCCCTGGTCGAGCGTCACGTTGAGACCGGCGGCTTTGAAATACCCGCGGTCGTCGGCGAGGAAGAACCAGCCTTGCGGGCCCTGGTACTTCCAGTTCAGCACCATTTTCAGGTTGGTCTCGGCGGAAGCAGGGGCGGCCGCCGATAGCGAAGCGCTCAGTCCGAGTGCGGCGGCAAAGGCGATCACGCACCGACGGGTCGTTGACGTCATGGCATTGGCTCCTATTGCGGATTCTCTTGCGCTGCGAACAGACGTCGGTCCGGCACGTCGTCTGCCGCAGGATCGGGGTACCGAGGATCATGGCGTGAATGAGCGTTGCCTTCTATTGCTGATTTCTTGCTAGAGTGATGCCGAAACGGCATCACTGGCTGCAGACGGGCGAAAGCGCATGAAACACCTGAGGATCCTCAGTTACGTGGATGAGGTCGCGCGCTCGGGCTCGATCAGAAAGGCCGCCGAACGGCTCAATGTCACCGCTTCCGCAGTTAATCGGCGAATCGCGGATCTGGAGAGCGAACTCGGCGCGCCGCTGTTTGACCGGCGCCCGCGCGGCATGCGGCTCACCGCTGCGGGCGAGGTCTTTGTCCATTATCTGCGCGGCCATAACGGCGAAGTCGAGCGCATGAAATCGCAGATCGAGGATCTCAAGGGGCTGCGCCGCGGCACCGTGAGGATCGCTTGCAGCCAAGCGCTGGCGCTGGATTTCCTGCCGCGGCAGATCGCCGAGTTTCGCTCCCAACATCCGCTGGTATCGTTCGACCTGAAGGTCGTTGACCACGAATGGGCGATGGCGGCACTTGCCGCCTACGAAGTCGATCTGGTCGTGGTATTCCGGCCGCCGTTTCTCGCCAATTTCCAGCCGATGATGATGCTGGAACAGCAATTGGTGGCGGTCATGGCGAACGATCATCCACTTGCCGCGCGCAAGCAGCTGCGCTTAAGCGATTGCGCCGCCTATCCGGTCGCCATGCCGGAGCGGTCGATCGGCGGCCGGCAATTGCTCGAGGAGATATCGGCGCGCAGCGGCGTTACCTTCAACATCGCTGCCGAATCGAATTCGTTCGAAATGCTGCGTGGCCTTGTCATCCACGCCGGCCTGATCTCATTTCAAATCCAGATCGGGACTATGCCGCCAGGCAACAAGCTCGGTGTCGTTGCCCGAGAAATCGACGGTCGGGACGTGCCGCGCGCCAATTTGGTGATCGGCCGTCTGCACGGCCGCAATCTACCGATCGCCACGGCGGTCTTTGCTGAAACGCTCAGCCGCAAGCTCGAGTCGATGCGGTCTGATCGCGCCGCGCCCGCGCCGCGGCTAATAAAGCCAAAACCGGTCCCGAGCGCGCAGGCTGGATAAAGCCTGACCAAACCGGCAGGTCGGCGTTATTGCGCAAGCCACACTGATCGCTATATAAAGAATGCGGGGGAGCAAAGCGCTCGTCCCGACCGAACCATTGAAAATTGACCGTCAGGCCCGTCGCAAGCGGCGGGCCATTAGCTTTTTGGTCTCTGCTATGAACCGTTCAAATCGAACCGATCACATCCGGATCACGTCGCACCCGGAGCCCCACGGCAAAACACGATACCCGATCCACTGGGGTGCGCCGAGCGCGCGTGAACGCGGCCCGGTGATTGGCACCGTATCCCGGCAGGGCGACCGTAATGCCATCGGCAGTCATGGCGGCTCCTATGCGCTTTATCGCGCGCTTGCCGTATCGTCCGGCGCGCTTGATCCGATTCGCCGGCCGGACCTCACCAATACCCATCCCGCCGTGACCATCCCGCAGGTAGCGCAATGGAGCGAACCAGGGCGCATCGTTTCACTCGATCCTTGGGGGCACCTCGTCGCCGACGTGTTCAAAACGCAGATTGCCGAAGGTGTCGATATCCGCCCGACCATCGCCATCACCAAGGCGCGGCTCGACTTGAACGAAATGCAGAATGCCATCGTCCATGGTCGGCTCAAGGTTGACGGCGACTTGGTTCATGCCAACGGCAGCATCGCGGTGTCGAAAATCGCGATCGACCCAGTTTGGTACCTGCCCGGCATCGCTCACCGTTTCGGCTGCAGCGAAACTACACTCCGTCACACTTTGTTTGAGCAGACCGCCGGTATGTTCCCTGAGTTGGTAACGCGTCCCGACCTTCACGTCTTCCTGCCGCCGATCGGCGGCACGACGATTTATATGTTTGGCGACGTCGAGAAGCTTTCCGATTCTACGACCAAGATCACCTGCCGGGTGCACGACGAATGCAACGGCTCGGACGTATTCGGTTCCGATATCTGCACCTGCCGACCATATCTCATTCACGGCATCGAGGAATGCGCGCGAGCTGCGCAGCAAGGTGGACTCGGCATCATCGTCTATAATCGCAAGGAAGGCCGCGCACTCGGCGAAGTGACGAAGTTCCTCGTCTATAATGCACGCAAGCGGCAGGAGGGCGGGGACGCTGCATCGGCCTATTTCGAACGCACCGAATGCGTCGCCGGCGTCCAGGACGCGCGTTTCCAGCAATTAATGCCGGATGCGCTTCATTGGCTGGGCTTACGGCGCATCGATCGCCTGGTATCGATGAGCGACATGAAATACGACGCGCTGGTCGGCCAGGGCATCGCTGTCGTCGAGCGCGTTCCGCTGCCCGATGAACTGGTGCCGGCAGACGCTCATGTCGAGATGGCCGCCAAAAAGGCCGCCGGATATTACTCGCCGGAACTGCCGCAGGACGATTCGGCGGCATCGGTCGGCCGTTCGCTCGATAAATACTGAGCACTCACCGGCTTGGTTCCATGAATTCCGACACGGCTGCCGCACTGTCTCTTTTGAATGCCAAGGCCGTTCGTGCGCGCGCCAGGCAGATTCTCAAAGCCGGTCTTGCAGACCAGCTGCCGAACTTCCTCGTCGACCTTGAACGGCTCGATGACGCGGTCGATCTCGTCGTGGCAACGATGCGGAAGAATTATCCGACGCTCCAGGTTCCGTTTCATTCGCGCTGGCGGCATTTTGTGCTGAACGGGCTCGATCGCTTTGCGGCACTCGCGGCTGCCTCTTCCGATCGATTGGGGCGGGCCCGCTTAGCCTTCGACCTTGCCATCATCAGCGTATTACTCGACGCCGGAGCCGGTCCGGAGTGGTGCTATCGCGACCCCGTGACGGATCAGATGGTTGGCCGCTCCGAGGGACTTGCATTGGCAAGCTTGAACATGTTCGCGCAGGGTGCTTTCTCCGCGGATGCGCAGGATCAGCTGCGCGCCGACGCGGCGGTGTTGGCCAAACTCGACACTGAGACATTGTGCTGGGGCTTTCAGGTCACCGGCGACAATCCCCTCGTCGGGCTGGAAGGCCGCGCGGCGCTGCTGCGCGCCGTCGGGCAACTTGTGGCGTCGCGCCCGGAAATATTTGCGCTCAACGACACGCCGCGGCCCGGCGGCTTCTTTGATCATCTCGTTAGCAAGGCGAACGGCGGCGCGATCTCGGCGCCGACAATCTTGTCCGAACTGCTGCTGCAGTTCGGTCCGATCTGGCCGTCGCGGCTCACGCTCGGCGGCGTGCCGCTTGGCGATTGCTGGCGCCATCCGGCGGTTGTCGCGCCGGATGCGACCAACGGCCTCGTTCCGCTGCACAAGCTGTCGCAATGGCTTGCCTATTCGCTGATCGAGCCGCTGCAGCAATCAGGGTTTACTGTCACCGACATCGATGGGCTGACCGGGCTCGCCGAATATCGCAACGGCGGCCTGTTCGTCGATACCGGAGTGCTGGCGCTCCGCGAGCCGAAGGACGCGGCCCGGGCCCACGACGTTTCGTCCGAGCTTGTCGTCGAATGGCGGGCACTGACCGTGGCGCTGCTCGACCGGCTGGCGCTGGCAGCGCGCGCCAAACTGAACAAAGATGCCGCGGCGATGCCGCTTGCGAAAATTCTCGAAGGCGGCAGCTGGGCGGCCGGCCGTGCCATTGCGTTTGCGCGACGTGCCGACGGTGCGCCACCGCTCAAAGTCATCAGTGACGGTACAGTGTTTTGAACTGATATTCTAAAGCGGCAATTCGCCCCGAGGAGGAAGAGCCATGGAAGGCGTCACCGTCGTCGATCACCCGTTGGTCCAGCACAAACTCACGCTGGTCCGCGACAAAAACCAATCGACCAAATCGTTTCGTGAACTCGTCAATGAAATCGGTATGCTGTTATGCTACGAGGTCACGCGCGATCTGCCGCTGACCGATGTCGAAATAGAAACGCCGCTGGCGAAAATGACATCGAAGCGCATCGCCGGCAAAAAATTGGTGTTCGCTCCGATCCTGCGCTCCGGCCTCACTTTTGTCGGAGGCATGCTGGAGCTCGTGCCTGCCGCGCGAGTGGCTCACATTGGCCTCTATCGGGACCCGCAGACTTTCACCGCCGTCGAATACTACTTCAAGGCGCCGACCGACCTCGGCGATCGGCTCGTCATTGTAGTCGAGCCCATCTTGGCGACCGGAAACACCGCCGTCGCGGCGGTCGAGAGACTCAAAGAAAGCGGTGCGAAGCAGATCCGCTTCGTGTGTCTCATTTGCGCGCGACAGGGCGTCGATCAACTGCGTAGCGCCCATCCCGACGTCACAATCTGGACCGCGGCCATCGACGATGAGCTCAATGACCACGCCTATATCGTACCGGGCCTCGGCGACGCCGGCGACCGTTCCTACGGCACCAAATGATCGTGCTCAGTCCCGTAATCCGCCCGTTTCGGAAGGTAACAGGGGGCGCTGAGCCATGCTGCAATTGCATTTCGCATATGCTCAAAAAGTAGGCTCCGTCCGCCGCTGAAAGTCGCTCTCGATTTCGAGCGTGAATATTATTTATTTATATCAAACACTTGGCTTGTCGCAATATTGGCACATGCTTTGCGATAGTCCTCGTCGGCAGGCCACGATCCCGGGCGCCTGTCCAATCAAAGCGAGGGTCATTCATGTTCAGCTCCTGGACAAATTCAATGCCGCCAAAGGCGCGCCGTTGGCTTGCCGCCGCGGCAGGACTTGCCTTTGGCCTCACGGCGGCGCTACCCGCCAAGGCCGCCGACGACACCATCAAAGTCGGTATTTTGCATTCACTTTCCGGCACCATGGCGATCAGCGAGACGACGCTGAAAGACGTTATGCTCATGCTCATCGATGAGCAGAACAAGAAAGGTGGTCTGCTCGGCAAGAAGCTAGAAGCGGTGGTCGTCGATCCCGCGTCGAACTGGCCGTTGTTCGCGGAAAAGGCCCGCGAGCTGATCAGCAAGGACAAGGTCTCCGTCGTGTTCGGCTGCTGGACGTCGGTGTCGCGCAAATCCGTGCTGCCGGTGTTCAAAGAGCTCGACAGCATTCTGTTCTATCCCGTTCAATTCGAGGGCGAAGAGGGCGAGCGTAACGTGTTCTACACCGGCGCGGCGCCGAATCAGCAGGCGATCCCGGCGGTCGATTACCTGATGAGCGCCGACGGCGGCTCGGTGAAGCGGTGGGTGCTGGAAGGCACCGACTACGTCTATCCGCGCACCACCAACAAGGTCCTCGAGGCCTACCTCAAGCAGAAGGGGGTAAAGGACGAGGATATCATGATCAACTACACCCCGTTCGGCTTCTCCGATTGGCAGACCGAAGTCTCCAAGATCAAGGCATTCGGTTCGGCCGGCAAGAAGACAGCGGTGGTGTCTACCGTCAACGGCGACGCTAACGTGCCGTTCTACAAAGAGCTCGGCAACCAGGGCATCAAGGCGACCGATATTCCGGTCATGGCGTTCTCGGTCGGCGAAGAGGAATTGGCCGGTCTCGACACCAAACCGCTGGTCGGCCATCTCGCCGCGTGGAACTATTTCGAGTCGATCAAGACACCGGAGAACGAGGCCTTCATCAAGAGTTGGCACGAGTTCACCAAGAATCCGAAGCGCACCACCAACGATCCGATGGAAGCGCATTACATCGGCTTCAATATGTGGGTGAAGGCGGTGGAGAAGGCGAAATCGACCGATCCCGACAAGGTGATCGCGGCTCTGCCCGGTATCAAGCAGGCCAACCTCACCGGCGGCGTGTCTGAAATGTTGCCCAATCACTACATCACCAAGCCGGTCTTCATCGGTGAAATTCGCGGCGACGGTCAATTCAACGTGGTGTGGAAGACGAAGGGTCTGGTGCCGGGCGATGCGTGGTCGCCCTATCTGCCCGGGTCGAAGGACCTGATTGCGGATTGGGTCACGCTCAAGTGCGGCAACTACAATACCGTGACCAAGACCTGCGGCGGTTCGTAACCCCGGCGGCGTCGACGATTTTCCAAGACTTCACGGGGAGGCGGCAGGTCCGCCTCCCCGCCTCAAGAGCATGATCGCGAAAATCCAAACGATCCTGCTTCAACAAAAAACAAGAGCCCGGTTCTGATACCATCAGAACGGATCAGGCTTCAGTCCGGGGACATCGGAATGCATATCTACCGAGCCTGCCTCGTCGCTCTGCTATTGGTCTTTGTCGTCGCGCTTGGCCACACCGCGGCGCATGCGGCGAGCCTCGACGAGGCGGTCGCGCATTTCGCCGCCGACGATTTTGACGAGAGCATCGCGGGCGTTGGCGAGCTTGCGGCAAGCGGCAGTCCGCGCGCCGAAATCATCATCCGAGCTCTGCAAAACGGCCAGCTGATGTTCAGCGCCGAACGTAAGGCGGTTTATATCCAAGAGGCCGCCGACAAACTGACAGACGCCGCCACCGGGCAGCCGATAACAGGCAGTCCGCCCGACGATCTCGACAATGTTCGCCTCAACAATCGATTGCGCGGAGCAATCGATGGCGCGCTTGGCGGCCTGACATTGTTGTCCAGCGATCCGGCCAAGCGCTACGCCGCCGGTGAGGCGGTGTTCAAGTCGCGCGAGGCCAGCGTGTTACCCACGCTCGAAACCGCCATCGCCAAGGAGCAGGACCCGCGAGTCAAACAGGTGCTGCTACAGGCTCGCGCCGCCATCACCCTGTCAAGCGACAGCGCCACCGATGCCGACAAGCTCACGGCCGTCGAGATCATCGGCCTGCGCGGCGATCAGGACGCGCTGGGGCTCTTGTCCAGCCTGCCGGCGAGCACCTCGGCAGCGGTCGTAAAGGCCGCCGGCGTGGCCGCCCTCGCCATTCAGAAGCGCCTCGCCGTATGGGATGCCGTGCAAAATGCCTGGTACGGGATTTCGCTCGGCTCGGTATTGTTGCTGGCCGCGATCGGCCTCGCCATCACCTTCGGCGTGATGGGCGTCATCAATATGGCCCACGGCGAAATGGTCATGATCGGCGCCTACGCCACTTATGTGGTGCAGGAATTGATCCGGAACTACGATCCGGGCTTATTCGACTACTCGCTCGCGATTGCGTTCCCGCTGGCGTTCGTCGTCTCCGGAATCGTCGGCATCCTCATCGAGCGCTGCGTTATCCGATTTCTCTATGGCCGCCCGCTGGAAACCCTGTTGGCGACGTGGGGCCTGTCTTTGATTTTGCAGCAGGCGGTTCGTTCGGCCTTCGGCCCTAACAACCGCGAGGTCGGCAATCCGTCCTGGATGAGCGGCGCGTTCGATCTGGGCGGGATCACCATTACCTATAATCGGATGTGGATCATCTGCTTCTCGCTGGGCGTGTTTGTCGCGCTGCTCGCCTTGCTTCGCTATACCCGCTTCGGTCTCGAGATGCGGGCGGTGACCCAGAACCGGCCCATGGCCGCCTCGATGGGCATCCGCACCAGTCGTGTCGATGCGCTCACCTTCGGCTTGGGCTCAGGGATCGCCGGTATCGCCGGCGTGGCCTTGTCGCAGATCGACAATGTCAGCCCCAATCTCGGCCAAGGCTACATTATCGACAGCTTCATGGTCGTGGTATTCGGCGGCGTTGGCAATTTGTGGGGAACCTTCGTGGGCTCATTCGTGCTCGGCATCGCCAATAAGTTCCTGGAGCCCTATGCGGGCGCGGTGCTCGGCAAGATCGCCATCCTGGTCTTGATCATCCTCTTCATTCAGAAACGCCCCAGAGGTATGTTCGCACTCAAGGGACGAGCGGTCGAGGCATGACGCTGGAGCCATGATGTGACATCGCACTTCCTCATCCGTTCGCTCGACCGTGGCGCGATCGCCTTTGTGATCGTGGTGGCGGCGCTTGCCGTGATAATTCCGCTCTTCAATCTCGCGGTCCCGGAATCCTCGGCCTTTCATTTGCCGACCTATCTCGTGGCGTTGTTCGGCAAATACGCCTGCTACGCGCTCCTGGCGCTGTCGATCGACCTGATCTGGGGCTATTGCGGCATCCTATCGCTCGGCCACGGCGCATTCTTCGCGCTCGGCGGTTACGCGATGGGCATGTATCTGATGCGGCAGATCGGTACCCGCGGCGTCTATGCCGATCCGATCCTGCCGGACTTCATGGTGTTCCTGAATTGGAAGGACTTGCCGATCGCCTGGTACGGCTTCTGGTTTTTCCCCTATGCGGCGCTGATGGTCTTTCTGGTGCCTGGCGCGCTCGCCTTCGTGTTCGGCTGGTTCGCGTTTCGCAGCCGCGTCACCGGGGTATATCTGTCGATCATTACCCAAGCGCTGACCTACGCGCTGATGCTCGGTTTCTTCCGCAACAATTTCGGGTTCGGCGGCAATAACGGCCTCACGGACTTCAAGGATATCCTCGGTTTCAACGTGCAGTCCGAGACGACACGCAACGCATTATTCGCGATATCGTGTCTGATGCTGATCCTCTGCTTCCTGCTCTGCCGCGCCATCATTGGCTCGAAGTTCGGCAAGGTGCTGATCGCCATTCGCGACGCGGAAGCCCGTACGCGTTTCCTTGGCTACCGGGTCGAATCTTACAAGCTGTTCGTGTTCACGCTGTCGGCGTGTATGGCCGGCCTGGCTGGGGCGCTTTACGTGCCGCAAGTCGGCATCATCAATCCGGGCGAGTTCGCCCCGGGCAATTCCATCGAGGCGGTGATCTGGGTCGCGGTCGGCGGCCGCGGCACGCTGATCGGAGCGGCGCTCGGCGCAGTCGTCGTCAATTACGCCAAGACCTTCTTCACATCCGGACCGCTCGCCCCGTACTGGCTGTTCCTGCTCGGTAGCCTGTTCGTCGCGGTGACGCTGCTGTTGCCGCGCGGCATCATTGGCACGCTACGGCATTGGACCGCGCTCAAGCGCGATCGGGCTTCCGCCGCCGCCGAGGACGGGGTCACCGGGCCGCCGCCCGAACCGGCCCCGGCTGAATGAGGAGCTCGCAATGGAACCCCTCACAAGTGCGCTTTTGTATCTGAACGGCGTAAGCGTGTCCTTCGACGGCTTCAAGGCGCTGAACAATCTATCGTTTATGATCGAGCCCGGTGAGATGCGTGCCATCATCGGCCCGAACGGCGCCGGCAAGACCACCATGATGGACGTGGTCACCGGCAAAACTCGGCCGGACACCGGCGACATCATGTTCGACGGTCTGCACAATCTGACCCGGCTCGACGAGACCGAAATCGCCGAACTCGGCATCGGCCGCAAATTTCAGAAACCCACCGTTTTCGACAGCCAGACCGTCTTTGACAACATCGAGCTGGCGCTCAAGTCGGACCGCCGTGCGCGCTCATCGTTGTTCTGGCAGGAAACTCCCGCGGAACATCGTCGCATCGACGAATTGCTGGAGATTATCCGCCTCACGGCGATGCGCGACCGGCTTGCCGGCAGCCTATCGCACGGCCAGAAGCAATGGCTTGAGATCGGCATGTTGCTGGCGCAGGAGCCGAAGCTTCTTCTGGTCGACGAACCGGTCGCCGGCATGACCGATGTGGAAACGCACCAGACGGCGGAGTTGCTCAAGCAGATCAACCGCGATCGCACCGTCGTCGTGGTCGAACACGACATGACATTCGTGCGCGAACTCGGCGTCAAGGTGACCTGCTTGCACGAGGGCTCCGTGCTGGCCGAGGGCACGATCGATCAGGTCTCGCAGAACGACCGCGTGGTGGAAGTTTATTTGGGACGATAATTCATGCTCGATGCCAACGCCCTCAATCTTCATTACGGCGCCGCGCAGGCGCTGCGCGCGGTGTCGCTCAAGGCCGAGCCCGGCAAGGTGACTTGCGTGCTCGGCCGGAACGGGGTGGGCAAGACAAGTCTGCTCGACGCGCTGGCCGGACAGCACCCGGTGAGCGGCGGCACGATCACCTGGGAAGGTAGCGACATCACGGCACTGCGGCCACCGGATCGCGCGCGGCGTGGGATCGCCTATGTGCCGCAAGGTCGGGAAATCTTCCCATTATTGACGGTCGAGGAAAACCTGCGGACCGGCTTCGCACCACTCAAGCGCGACGAACGCAGCATACCCGCCGAGGTGTATACGCTGTTTCCAGTGCTCCAAAGCATGCTGCGGCGGCGCGGCGGCGACCTTTCGGGCGGCCAGCAACAGCAGCTCGCCATCGGCCGCGCGCTGGTAACCCGGCCGCGGCTTCTCCTGCTCGATGAGCCGACCGAAGGCATCCAGCCGTCGATTATCAAGGATATCGGCCGCGCCATCACCTATTTGCGCTCGCTCGGCAAGATCGCCATCGTGCTGGTCGAGCAATATCTCGACTTTGCCCGCGAACTCGGCGACCATTTCGTGGTCATGGACCGCGGCGCCATCGTCTATTCCTGCAATCGCGACGACCTTGACGAAGCGGCGCTCAAGCAAGCCATGGCCATATGAGACATGGCTATTTGAGCTCTCGCCATGCCAGCCTTGGCCATTTGACGCGTGGCCTTAAATACGGGCTATTGAGGTATGGCCGTTTGCCGCTCGATGCTTGACAGAACATGAGTGCGAGCCCGTCGCTAGGCAATAACACCTTTGACAGCAATCGCGCGGTCGGGCGCATTGCCCTCGCCATTGGCGTCACCGCCGGTATGAGCCGGCGAAGTCGCGTGCACGAAGCGGGTTCGCTGCGGGTGCGCTTTCCCAGGAGCGAGCGGCCCGATACGCTCGATGCCGTGATCGTCAACACCGCTGGTGGCATGACCGGCGGCGACCGTTTCGATATCGATATCGCGGTCGGCGCCGGCGCACGCTTGAGCCTGACCACTGCCGCCGCAGAAAAGATCTACCGGTCGCTCGGTCCCGACACCGAGATCGGCGTCAAGCTCGTCGTCGGTCGCGATGGCGCGCTTGCATGGCTGCCGCAGGAGACGATCCTGTTCGACCAGGTCCGGCTGCGGCGGACCATTGACGTCGAGCTTGAGCGCGGCGCCAGTCTGCTGTTGGCCGAGGCGATCGTGTTTGGCCGCTCCGCCATGGGCGAGACGGTCGCTCAAGGCCGTCTGTTCGATCGTTGGCGCGTGCGCATCGACGGCGGGCTTGCCTTCGCCGAAACTATCCACCTCGATGGCATGATCGCGCAGTGTCTGGCGCAGCCGGCGAGCGCGGCCGGCGGCGTGGCTGTCGCCACCATCGTGAAAATCCCCGGCGGCGACAAAGACATTGCGGCCGTGCGCGCAATGACGGACAATTTGGCCGGCGCGGCGGGGGTCTCCGCCTGGAATGGCCTCGCGGTTGCACGGCTGGTTGCCGCGGACGGCGCTGTGCTGCGCCGCGATCTCGTGACCGTGTTGACGGCGCTCGACGCGGCGCCTTTGCCGCGGCTGTGGCTGAACTGAGGACGACATGCATCTCACACCACGCGAAAAGGACAAGCTTTTGATCGCGATGGCCGCGACGGTGGCTCGGCGGCGTCTCGACCGCGGCGTCAAACTCAACCATCCCGAGGCGGTTGCACTGATCTCCGACTTTATCGTCGAAGGCGCCCGCGACGGACGCAGTGTCGCCGAGCTGATGGAGCAAGGCGCCCACGTGCTCACCCGCGCGCAAGTGATGGACGGCATCGCCGAGATGATTCCCGATATCCAGGTTGAAGCGACATTTCCCGACGGCACCAAGCTCGTCACCGTGCATGAGCCGATACGATGAGGGCAAAATGATTCCCGGCGAACTCTTCATCAAGGACGGCGAGATCGAGCTCAACAAGGGCCGCCGCGGCGTTACGCTTACGGTATCCAACACCGGCGATCGGCCGATTCAGGTCGGCTCGCATTATCATTTCTTCGAAACCAACCCGGCGCTGAAATTCGATCGCAAGAAGGCGCGCGGCATGCGGCTCGACATCGCCGCCGGCACGGCGGTTCGTTTTGAGCCGGGGCAGACACGCGAGGTCAATCTGGTGGCGCTTGCGGGCAAGAAAACGGTCTACGGCTTTCGCCAAGACATCATGGGAAAACTCTAAAGGCGCCGTCATGCCACGCAAAATCAGCCGTACGATCTATGCCGATATGTTTGGCCCGACGACGGGAGACCGCGTGCGGCTCGCCGACACCAATTTGATTATCGAAGTTGAAAAGGACTTCACCGTGTACGGCGAAGAGGTGAAGTTCGGTGGCGGCAAGGTGATCCGCGACGGCATGGGACAGAGCCAGATCACCAACAAGGCGGGTGCTGTCGATACCGTCATTACCAATGCGCTGATCGTCGATCATTGGGGCATCGTCAAAGCCGATGTCGGCATCAAGGACGGCAATATTTTCACTATCGGCAAAGCCGGCAATCCCGATATTCAGCCCAACGTCACCATCGTCATCGGCCCGGGTACCGAGGTGATCGCCGGCGAGGGCAAAATTCTGACCGCCGGCGGATTCGATACGCATATCCACTTCATCTGTCCGCAGCAGGTCGACGAAGCCCTCATGTCGGGTGTCACGTCGATGCTCGGCGGTGGCACCGGTCCGGCACACGGCACATTCGCGACCACCTGCACGCCCGGTCCGTTTCACCTCGCGCGCATGATTCAGGCCGCCGACGATTTTCCCGTAAATCTCGGTTTCGCCGGCAAGGGCAATGCCTCGCGGCCGGCGGCGCTCGAGGAAATGATCAAAGCCGGTGCCTGTGCGCTGAAGCTGCACGAAGATTGGGGCACCACGCCGGCCGCGATCGATTGCTGCCTTTCGGTAGCGGACGACTACGATGTACAGGTAATGATCCACTCCGACACTTTGAATGAATCAGGCTTCGTCGAGGACACCATCAAGGCTTTCAAAGGCCGCACCATTCACGCCTTCCATACCGAAGGTGCCGGCGGCGGCCACGCCCCCGATATCATCAAAGTGGCGGGTCTGAAAAACGTGTTGCCGTCGTCGACCAATCCGACGCGGCCCTATACGAAAAACACGGTCGACGAACATCTCGATATGATGATGGTGTGTCACCATCTCGATCCATCAATTGCGGAGGATTTGGCGTTTGCGGAAAGCCGCATCCGCAAGGAAACCATCGCGGCGGAGGACATTCTGCACGACATCGGCGCACTCTCGATGATGTCGTCGGACTCCCAAGCCATGGGCCGGTTGGGCGAGGTCATCATTCGCACCTGGCAGACCGCCGACAAAATGAAGGCGCAGCGCGGCCCCCTGCCCCAGGAAAAAGGCGACAACGATAATTTTCGGGTGAAGCGTTACATAGCCAAATACACCATCAATCCCGCCATCGCGCATGGCGTGTCGAAGCTCATCGGCTCGGTGGAGAAAGGCAAGCTCGCGGACCTGGTCTTGTGGTCGCCGGCCTTCTTTGGCGTAAAACCCGATTGCATCATCAAAGGTGGCTCGATTGTCGCGGCGCCCATGGGCGATCCCAATGCCTCGATCCCGACGCCGCAGCCGGTACATTACCGGCCGATGTTCGGCGCATATGGCCGCGCCCGCACCGCCTCGTCGGTGGTGTTTGCTTCAAAGGCCGCCGTGGCGGGTGGACTCGCTAAGAAGCTCGGCATCCAGAAAAAGCTCGTCGCGGTGCAGAATACGCGCGGCAGGATCTCCAAAAAAAGCATGATCCATAATGACGCAACGCCGCATATCGAAGTCGATCCGGAGACTTACGAAGTGCGCGCCGACGGCGAACTCCTCACCTGCGCGCCTGCCGAGGTCTTGCCGATGGCGCAACGGTATTTTCTGTTTTGATTCAAAAACGCGACGGCGGGTTGTCATGCGTGCGATCGCAATCAAGAAGGCGGCGACTTGGTCGGGCGAGACCGCCGACAGCGTCGTCCTGGATTATGACGACCGTCATCGTCGCCGCCTCGCCATGACCGGGTCAAAGGGCATGTCGTTTCTGCTCGATCTGCCGGCCGCCGAAGAACTGCGCGGCGGCGACGCGCTGGTGCTGGAGGACGGCCGCTTGATCAACGTAGTCGCCGCACCCGAGCCGCTCCTGGAAATCCGCTGCAGCGATGTGCGCCACTTCGCCCGCGTCGCCTGGCATCTCGGCAACCGGCATCTGCCGACGCAATTGCTGCCCGATGCGCTGCGGATCCGGCGCGATCACGTTATTGCCGACATGGTCGTAAAACTCGGCGCTGAAGCCATCGAGATCGAGGCGCCATTTGATCCGGAGCGCGGCGCCTATGCCGCGCCTGTCGAGCGTCACGATCATGACGATCACGGCCATCGTCATGCCCATTCGCATGATCACCGTCACGATCATGGCCGGTGAAGAACGCATGCGGCGGGCCGACACGCCGCACTTTACGCCAGCCGACGAAGCGACATTGTCGGAAGCCGCATTATATCGGCTGATGATCTGGCTTTCGCCGGCCTATCCGATCGGCGCCTTTTCTTATTCGAGCGGCATCGAATGGGCGGTGGAGGCAGGCGATCTCACCAGCGCCGCGACCTTGCGCGGTTGGCTCGTGGCCATGCTGACAGTGGGCGCCGGGTTTAATGACGGCATTTTCTTCGCGGCGGCGCATCGCGCGGCAATGCGGGGCGACGATGCCGCCATCGTTGCGCTCGCCGAGCTTGCCGCGGCCTTCGTGTCCTCGCGCGAACGCTATCTCGAAACGACCACGCTGGGCCGCGCCTTTGTCGAAGTGACTGACGCGGCGTGGCCGTGTACGGCGCTCACCAAGCTGAAACAGCTGTGTGCCGGCCCGGTCGCCTATCCGATTGCCGTCGCCACAGCCTGCGCCGGTCACGGTATCCCGCTTGCCCCGGCAATGCACGCCTTTATGACGGCGGTGGCGGCCAATTGGATATCCGCCGGCGTCCGCCTGATCCCGCTCGGCCACACCGATAGCCAGAGATTATTGAATGCGCTGGAACGGGCTATCGCGGCAACGGCGCAACGCGCATTAACCGCCACGCTCGACGATCTCGGCAGCGCCTGCTTTCGCGCCGACCTCGCAAGCATGGCGCATGAAGCGCAATATACGCGCCTGTTTCGCAGCTAAAGCGTGATCCCGAAAGTGGATGCCGGTATTCGGATAAGATCACGCCATCAAATACAAGGAACACAACATGCCCACACCTAATGGCCCGCTTCGTGTCGGCATCGGCGGCCCGGTCGGCTCCGGAAAAACGGCGCTGATGGATGCGCTGTGCAAAACGATGCGCGCCAGTTACGACATCGCCGCCATCACCAACGATATCTACACCAAGTGGGACGCCGAATTCCTGGTGCGGGCGGGCTCGCTCGACGCCGAGCGCATCATCGGCGTCGAGACCGGCGGCTGCCCGCATACCGCGATCCGCGAGGACGCTTCGATGAATCTCGCGGCGGTCGCCGACATGCGGGCAAAATTTCCCGCGCTTGATCTGGTGCTGATCGAATCCGGCGGCGACAATCTTGCCGCGACGTTCTCGCCGGAACTCGCCGACGTGACGATCTATGTCATCGACGTGGCGGCGGGAGACAAAATCCCCTCCAAGGGCGGACCGGGCATCACCCGCTCGGATCTTCTCGTCATCAATAAGATCGATCTTGCGCCTTATGTCGGGGCTTCATTGACGAAAATGGAAGCCGATACGAGGAAAATGCGCGGTGTACGGCCCTATGTCATGACCAATCTGCGCCAGGGCGACGGCGTACAAACCATCGTTCGTTTTATCGAAGCGGCAGGCGGGCTTTCGGCGCAATAGTTCCGCATCGCGGATTTCGGCGGGGCGGACAAGCCTGTCGGGTAAATTTTAATTTTGCTCCGCCCTCGCCTCTCTGGTAACCCATCGCCTCCGGACGGAAGGGTGGCCGAGTGGTTTAAGGCACCGGTCTTGAAAACCGGCAGGCGGGCAACCGTCTCGTGAGTTCGAATCTCACCCCTTCCGCCA
>Ga0182013_10000085_pt1 | contig 109210 bp, 104 predicted proteins | sample 612S2MmetaG_FD_120487 | JGI IMG/M metagenome (GOLD analysis project Ga0182013, IMG submission 120487) | Permafrost microbial communities from Stordalen Mire, Sweden - 612S2M metaG | ecosystem: Environmental > Terrestrial > Soil > Wetlands > Permafrost | place: Sweden: Stordalen | collected...
CCCCACGCTTTCGCACCTCAGCGTCAGTACCGGGCCAGTGAGCCGCCTTCGCCACTGGTGTTCTTGCGAATATCTACGAATTTCACCTCTACACTCGCAGTTCCACTCACCTCTCCCGGACTCAAGCTTCTCAGTATCAAAGGCAGTTCTGGAGTTGAGCTCCAGGATTTCACCCCTGACTTAAAAAGCCGCCTACGTGCGCTTTACGCCCAGTGATTCCGAGCAACGCTAGCCCCCTTCGTATTACCGCGGCTGCTGGCACGAAGTTAGCCGGGGCTTCTTCTGCGGGTACCGTCATTATCTTCCCCGCCGAAAGGACTTTACAACCCTAGGGCCTTCATCATCCACGCGGCATGGCTGGATCAGGCTTGCGCCCATTGTCCAATATTCCCCACTGCTGCCTCCCGTAGGAGTCTGGGCCGTGTCTCAGTCCCAGTGAGGCTGATCATCCTCTCAGACCAGCTACTGATCGTCGCCTTGGTGAGCCGTTACCTCACCAACAAGCTAATCAGACGCGGGCCGATCCTTCAGCGATAAATCTTTCTCCTTACGGACGTATCCGGCATTAGCCCAAGTTTCCCTGGGTTGTTCCGAACTGAAGGGTACGTTCCCACGTGTTACTCTCCCGTCTGCCGCTCCCCTTGCGGGGCGCTCGACTTGCATGTGTTAGGCCTGCCGCCAGCGTTCGCTCTGAGCCAGGATCAAACTCTCAAGTTGGATGAGAACTTTTTCCCGGCAGATCACACGTTTGACGAGGTCCCACTTTAGTTTCCTGCGAAGCGTGAGCCTCGCAGGAGGTCCAAAGTGTTGACCTAAAACGTCGACCGCCGAAGTCTCTTCCTGACCATTTCCGCGTAACGGATTCCCTTTCGAGTTTCCCTTATCGCGAAAGCGGCCCGCAAGGACTCCGCCGTCCACGTTTCTCTTTCTTCCGATTCACTTGTCAAACAGCCCGGAACCTTGCGGCCCCGTCTTCAAACTACGCCTCCACATCCGACACAGCGACGCGAACATGGCCATTAGGAGCATGGCCGGATGCTCGGTCACCGTGTGAACAGTGAGGGGCTTCGCGGACGCGCCATCGCGCCAGGCGGCGGCGCGTCCAGAGCGGCGTATATAGTCTTCAGCGGCCGACGTTGTCAACCGTTCGCTTGATCGAATTTGGGCCTGTGGACGGTCGGCATGGCGGTATTTTTGCGGGCCATTTTTCCTTGCATAGGATGGCCGGCCGGACGCGGGTTACCGATCGGTTTTTGCGCCGCACTGCGGCCACATTCCTCCGCCGTTCTTTGCATCCCGCGCCGGATGTCGCAACAGGGGGTAAGCGACAGCGCTTCTTAAGTTTTCGGGCTTCTTGCATCGGCTCGCGTTGACGGTCTGGGGGTACCGGAGCATCGTGTTCTATACCGGATCTAGCCTTAATTTTGGGCGGGCGCGGATGGTGCCGAAAATCTCAGCACTCAAGTTGACGACAAAAAGAATCCGCAGCTGAGAAGAACTTGTGAAAGAAGACTAGTCGCACCGCGTGTGATCGCGTGTGCGGGGGACGTTTTAAGGGGACTTTAGGCTTTGGACCAAGCTCGGCTACGGGGCGCAGCGCGCAGGATCTATGCCGAGGCCATCGATCTCGGCAATGAACCGCCGCTTTCGGTGGACGGCGGCGTCGGCGGCTTGGTCGACCGGCGCCGTCTTTCGGTCCAATGGTTCTCGGGAACGATCCTGACCGGCCTGTGCGGCGCGGCCTTAATGGGCGGCGCCGTTTTTGCGTCGCTCGACGGCGAGACCAATTTCGCCAGTGCGCCGGAGCAGGTCGAGACCGCATTGCGCGGAGCAATCAACAGCATCGGCGACCGGTTGAGCGGCTTGCGCAAGACCGACCGCCTGCCGGCGCTCAGCGAACCGAGCGTCGCGCGGCAAATCCTGCGCGTTCCGACTTCGACACATGTCCGCGACCGCGAATTGGTGCGCGTGCGTCCCTATGTGCGCGTCACCGGCAATCTTTCACTCACCGTCACCGATCTCTCCGCGAATATTCCGCCGTTCAATTCGCAAAAACTGCTCGCCGATTCAGTCGCCGGCGACGACCAGACGCCGGCGGCGGAACCGGATGCCGAGGTGTCTTTCGTCACCTGCGATCTCGCATCGAGTAGCGTGCGCGGCAAGGTGATGCCGGCCGTCTGCGACCTCAATTCACTGTTGGCGAAGGTCAAGCCGTCGACGCAATTGCCGCTCGACGATGTGGTGACGCGCGTCCGCGATACCGCCTCCCGCGCCGGAACCGGCACCACTCTCACCATGAACGCCGACGGCACGCCGAATCTCAAGCTCAGCTACGCCGCCGAAAACGATCCCGAAGCGTTTTTCGGTTTCCGGCCGCGCGTCGTGCCCGAGAACGTAACGCTGTTGCCGAAAACGACGACGCTGATGAACGGCGGCGATTGGAGCGAGCGCATGATCGCCGCCAAAAGAGGCGAAACGGTCGGCTCGATCTTGCGCGAAATCGGCGCCGCGCCCGACGAGATCAAGAGCATTATCGCCGTGATCGGGCCGCCGGCGCTCGAAGGCGGCATCAAGGAAGGGCAGAAGCTGCGGGTGCTGATGACGCCGGCCGGCCTCGGCCACGTGCAGCCGTTGCGTGTCATCATCGTCGGCGACAGCGGCATCATCGCTGCGGTCGCGCTGTCCGATCTCGGCAAATACGTTCCCGTCGATATTCGCAACATCGATACCGATGTCGCCGACACCAACGAGGACCAGACCGGCGACGACGACGGTAGCGGCGTGCGACTCTATCAGAGCCTGTACGAGACCGCGCTACGCAACAGCGTGCCGAAGTCGGTCATCGAGGATCTGGTCCGCATCTATTCCTACGACGTCGATTTCGAGCGCAAAGTGCAGCCCGGCGACAGCTTCGACGTGCTCTATGCGGACGACGAGACCGGCGAAGGCAGAAATGAAGTGCGCTACGCCGCGCTCACCGTCGGCGGCGAGACCAAAAAATACTACCGCTTTCAGACCGCCGACGACGGCGTTTACGACTACTACGACGAGACCGGCGTCAGCGCCAAGAAATTCCTGGTGCGCAAGCCCGTTGCGGTCGGCATGGTAACGTCGGGATTCGGCTGGCGCACCCATCCGTTGTTGCACATCAGCGAACTGCATAGCGGGGTCGATTGGGGCGCGCCGTTCGGCACCCCGATCTTCGCCGCCGGCAATGGCGACATCGAAGAGATCGGGCTCAAGGGCGGCTACGGCAAATATGTGCGCATCCACCACGCCAACGGTTATGAGACCGCTTACGGCCACATGACCGCATTCGCGCGCGGTCTCGACGTCGGCAGCCACGTGCGTCAGGGTCAGATCATCGGCTTCGTCGGCTCGTCCGGCATGTCGACTGGCTCGCATGTGCATTTCGAGATCATCGTCAACGACCGTTTTGTCGACCCGATGCGGATCAAGCTGCCGCGCGGCCGCGTGCTCGCCGGCCCGGTGCTCGTCGGTTTCGACAAAGACCGCGATCAGCTCGACGCCGTGCTGTCGCACACGCCGTCCGCCCACATCGCCCAGGCGCGATGAGCGCAGCCCCGGACGATCACCTCGAAGTCTGTTCCAGCCGGCTGTGGGCGGTGTTTCACCTAAGCCCGACACGATGGATATTCCCCGGCCGTATGATCGCCGATCACGTCGGGATTTCGACCAAGGAAGTCCGATTCTGGCTAACGCCATGGGTCCGCACGGACGACCATCTGCCGCTGGCGCACATTGCCGAAGTTCTTCATAAGCGCGGACTGTTCTGGGACAGCATCAGCGTGGAAAGCAGCGGAGGTGCGAACCCTCTGACAATCAAAGGCGTATCGAAATTCCGCTCCGGCTACTTCGTCGAGCACATGCGCGAACGCATCAATACCGCCGCCGGCGCGGCACCGCGCTGATGCATCGTTGCCAGCCGGCGCCATGGCAAGCTCCGCGATGCAATCCAACACCGCCTCGCGTGGCGATGGATTGCTTCGTCGCTTTGTTCCTCGCAACGACGAGCGCCGTTACGCCGCCGCCTTCACTTCGGCGCCGTTGAAGACGAGGCCGTTGCGCCCGGCCGAAATCGCGACCTTCTCGCCGTCCTTGATGCGGCCGGAGAGAATGAATTCGGCGAGCGGATCCTGCACCGACTTCTGAATCACCCGCTTGAGCGGCCGCGCCCCGTAAGCGGGATCGTAGCCCTTCTCGGCGAGCCATTCGCGCGCCTTGCCGTCGAGCGTGATCGCGATCTTGCGATCCTCAAGCAGCTTTTGCAGACGCTCGATCTGGATATCGACGATGCGGCCCATGTGCTCGCGCTTTAGACGGTGGAACAGGATGATCTCATCGACACGATTGAGGAATTCGGGCCGGAAATGCGCGCGCACTTCCGCCATCACGTGATCGCGGACCTTCTCGGTCTCCTCGCCGTCGGCTTGCGCCACCAGATATTCGGCACCGAGATTCGAGGTCATGATGATCAGCGTGTTGCGGAAATCAACAGTGCGGCCCTGACCGTCAGTCAGCCGGCCGTCGTCGAGCACTTGCAAGAGCACGTTGAACACATCCGGATGCGCCTTTTCGATTTCGTCGAACAGCACGACCTGATAGGGCCGCCGCCGCACCGCTTCGGTCAGCGTGCCGCCTTCGTCGTAGCCGACATAACCGGGCGGCGCGCCGATCAAACGAGCCACCGAATGCTTCTCCATGAATTCCGACATGTCGATACGAAGGAGCGCATGCTCGTCGTCGAACAAATATTGTGCCAGCGCCTTGGTCAGCTCGGTTTTGCCGACGCCCGTGGGCCCGAGGAACATGAACGAACCGATCGGCCGGTTCGGATCCTGCAAGCCGGCGCGGGCGCGACGCACCGCGGTCGAGACCGAGTGGACCGCTTCGGCCTGACTGACCACGCGCTTGCCGATCGCGTCCTCCATTTTGAGGAGCTTATCGCGCTCGCCTTCGAGCATGCGGTCGACCGGGATGCCGGTCCAGCGCGACACCACCTGCGCCACGTGATTGGCGGTCACCGCTTCTTCGGCCACAATATTTGAACCCCCGGCGGCGGCGCCCGCCCCCGCGGCCGCTTTCAGCTTGGCTTCGAGCTGCGGGATGGTGGCGTATTGCAGTTCACCTGCACGCTGGTAGTCGCCGCGCCGGATCGCATCGGCGAGATCGTTCTTGGCCTTGTCGAGCTGCTTCTGCCATTCGGCGGCCGAGGACAGCTTGTCCTTCTCGGATCTCCATTTGGCCGTGAGCGCATCGGACTGCTCCTGAAGACCGGCGAGATCCTTCTCCAGGCGCTTGAGCCGGTCCTTAGAGCCCGGGTCGCTTTCCTTCTTCAGCGCCTCCTGCTCGATCTTCATGCGCACGATTTCGCGGTCGAAATTATCGAGCTCTTCGGGCTTGGAATCGATTTGCATGCGCAACCGCGCCGCCGCCTCGTCGATCAGATCGATCGCCTTGTCGGGCAGAAAACGGTCGGCAATGTAGCGATGCGATAACGTCGCCGCTGCGACCAGAGCTGCGTCGGTGATGCGCACTTTGTGGTGCGCCTCGTATTTCTCTTTGAGGCCGCGCAGGATCGAGATGGTGTCCTCGACCGACGGCTCGTTGACGTAGATCGGCTGGAAGCGCCGCGCCAGGGCCGCGTCCTTCTCGACGTGCTTTTTATATTCGTCGAGCGTGGTGGCGCCGATGCAATGCAATTCGCCGCGCGCCAACGCGGGCTTCAACAGATTGGACGCGTCCATCGCGCCGTCGGCCTTGCCGGCACCGATGATGGTGTGCATTTCGTCGATGAACAGCACGTAAGCGCCGGCCGACCCGGTGACTTCCGACAGCACGGACTTGAGCCGCTCCTCGAACTCGCCGCGATATTTGGCGCCGGCGATTAACGCGCCCATGTCGAGCGCAAGGAGCTTCTTGTCCTGCAGGCTTTCCGGCACGTCGCCGTTGACGATGCGCAGCGCCAAGCCCTCGACGATCGCGGTCTTGCCGACGCCTGGCTCGCCGATCAGCACGGGATTATTCTTGGTCCGGCGCGACAGCACCTGAATGGTGCGGCGGATTTCTTCGTCCCGTCCAATAACGGGATCGAGCTTGCCGTCGCGCGCCGCTTGGGTCAGATCGCGGGCGTATTTCTTCAGCGCGTCGTAAGCGTTCTCGGCCGATGCAGAGTCGGCGGTGCGGCCTTTGCGCAGAGCTTCGATCGCGGCGTTAAGCGTTTGCGGCGTGACGCCGGCCTGGCTCAGAATCTTTCCGGCTTCGCTGCCCTTTTCGAGAGCCAGAGCGAGCAATAGCCGTTCAACGGTGACAAAACTGTCGCCAGCCTTCTCGCCCGCTTTCTCGGCGGTGTCGAACACGCGCGCCAGCGCCGGGTCGAGATAGACTTGCCCCGCCCCGCCGCCGGACACGCTCGGCCGCTTGGCGAGCGCCGCCTCGACGGCCGTAAGCGCGGCGCGCGAATTGCCTCCGGCGCGGTCGATCAAGCCAGCAGCGAGCCCTTCGGGGTCGTCGAGCAGGACCTTGAGCAGATGTTCGGGTGCGAATTGCTGGTGTCCCTCGCGTTGGGCGAGCGACTGGGCGGACTGCACGAAACCGCGGCTGCGGTCGGTATATTTCTCAAAATTCATGACACTCCCTCGGCCTATTCCGGACGCCCTAGCGCATGATCCCGAAAAGTGGTCGCCGGTTTTCAGAACAGATCATGCACCTCTATGAAGGCGCGAGCGGAACATCGTCATTGGGTTTACAGGCGGCACCGGCGTCGATGACGAACATCAAAGAAGCCTGTGCCGGTGAACCCCAAAAGGCGATCCACCGCTACAAAATATGGGGGTTCAAGCGGCCGAGAAAAGAGGCAAGACTGCTCGATGACTAAAATTCAAGGGCTTTACCGTTACCCGATAAAAGGCCTGGGCCCCGAGCCGCTTAACCGCATCGCATTGACGCCCGGACAAACCATCCCCGGCGACCGGCTCTATGCCATCGAGAATGGGCCGTCCGGCTTCGATCCCGCAGCGCCTGCCTATCTGTCGAAGACGCATTTCCTGATGCTGATGAAGAACGAACGGCTCGCCAGGCTGCGTAGCTCGTTCGACCAGGACAGCCACATGCTCATTATCAGGGGCGGCAAATGCGAGGTACGCGGAAACCTCCGCACTGCGACAGGCCGCGCCGGGATCGAGCGATTCTTCGCCGATTATTGCGCCGGCGAGTTGCGCGGGGCGCCGAAAATCCTGCATGTCGACGGCCACAGCTTCTCAGACGTCGCCCGCAAGGTGGTGTCGATCATCAACCTCAGCTCGGTCGCCGCGATCGAGAGCATGATCGGCGCGCCGGTCCATCCGTTACGCTTTCGCGGCAATGTCTATGTCGAGGGCTTATCCGCCTGGAGCGAGCTCGAGCTCGTCGGCAAGGAACTGAAAGTGGGTCGACCATCGTCCGACCGCACAGTGCGGCTGAAAGTGGTCAAGCGCACCGTCCGCTGCGCCGCCACCAATGTCGATCCTGACACCGGCGCGCGCGACCTCGAAGTGCCGAAAACGCTGCTGCGCCAACTCGGCCACGCCGACTGCGGCATCTACGCCGAAGTCGTCGAGGGCGGCGAGATCGCGCCGGGCGATCAGATCGAAATTCTCTGAGCCTCAGGCGACGATGCCGGTGAGCGTCGCCGGGCTGTCGATGTGCACCGTCGAGCCGCGAACGCCGGACCACACCGCAACCACCGTCAAGTCGCCGGACTGGCTCAGCGCCACCGGGACGGTAAGCGTGGTGGGGATACGGCCTGTGCTTGGCGGATTGACCTCGTTGTAGGTGAATGATGCGAATGCGCTCTGCACCGTACCATTGACCTGCACCCCGAAATTGCCGCCGGGGTTACTGTTGCCGGTGGCAAAAGGATTGGGAACGTTGAGGATCACCAAAGCCTGCACCCCGACGCCTTGCGGGATCGTGACAGTGAGGCCCGTTATGGGCGTCCAGGAACCGCTATTCGTGGTCAGCGTTCCGCTCGTTTGCGCAGAGACGATCATCGTACCCCCCATGAAAGACGCGGCCGCGTGACGGGCCGCGCAAATCTAATACGATCCTATCGCCAATTACAACTTACATGAGTATTATTTTATTTCACACTTAAATATGCGGGATTTTAGCGCCGAACGAATTTCCATCTGCGGCCTCACCGTCCCCCGCGGCGCGAACGGGATTTTTGCTTACATCCGCAGCAAGCGCTTGGCGTTGCCGGACAGGATCTTGGCTTTATCCTCGTCGCACAGCGGCACACCCTCCATCCAAAGCGTTGCCGGCGGGTTGGGCACGAACGGCCAATCGACCGCGAACAGAATATGGTCGATGCCCATTTCCATGACGCAGCAGAGCAGCGCCGGATTGGAGAAGTTGCCGCTCGTCGTGACGTAAAAGTTGTTGCAGAAAATATCGCGAAAACTCATCGACTTCTGACCCGGCCGCCGCAGCGTGTAATCGACGCGCCAGACCAGAAACGGCAACGTCTCGCCGAGATGGCCGAGGATGATCTTCAGCTTGGGATATTTTTCGAACACACCGGACAACACAAGCCGGATGCCGAGCGTCGCGGTTTCCACCGTATAGCCCCAAGCGGCGCGCGTAAGCATCGGGAAATCCTTGACGTAATCCTGATAGTAGGCCGCGATCACCTCGGCGTGCGGCAATGACGGATGCATATAGACCGGCACGTCGAGCGCTTCGGCGCGCGCATAGATTGGCCAGAATTTTTTGTCGTCGAGGAAGCTGCCGTTGGCGAGGCCGTGCAGCATGGCGCCTTTGAAGCCGAGTTTGACGGTGCGTTCGAGCTCGTCGGCAGCGGCTTCGGGGACCGCGGTCGGTAGCGCCGCAAAGGCGGCGAAGCGTGACGGATTGGCGGCGACGACCCGGTGCAGACGGTCGTTGACACGGCGGGCGAGGTCGACTGCGGTTTCGGCGGGCAGCTTTTGCGTCGACGGTGCGCCGTGCGAGAGTACTTGGATATCGATCGCCGCTTCGTCCATCTCCTTCAGCCGCAGCGCGCCGAGATCCTGCAATTGCGTCATCTGCAAGCCGGGCCGCGCCGCCTCGCTACCGGTGTAGGTCTTGACCAGTTCCTCGTCCCAATAATGCTCTTCGAGCGCGATCACGGGACAATGCGGTTTCTTGAACATAGGCCTCCCCTGTACGTTGCCGGTTGCGTCTTTGCTGTTTCGTCCTGCCTGTTCCGGATTTGTCGGTCGCGCTTAGCGAGCCAACGATCGGCGGTCACGAGCCGTCATTCGTCATGCTGGACACGCAAGTCCCGCCGTAGCGCGGACCAGCCCCGCATGACGGCCTCTCGAATTTTCTGAAAGGCTCCGAAAATGAACAGGGAATAGAAATCCACCGTTGGCGGTCGTGAAGAAAAAGGGCATCTCGAACAGGAACTATCTGTTCGGCGCCGGTGTTAGTGAGCTTGGATGCCAGCATTTCGACCGATTACGGAGACTAACGGATGCGCATGATCACAGTGTCAGTAAACTTGCTCGCGGCCGGGCTGCTGTCAACGACGCTTTCCGTTTCGTCCGCGTCGGCGCAGTCGTCCGCGAACTACCCCTGGTGCCTGATGACCGGGCCCGCGCAGTCGTGCTTCTATATTTCGATGGCGCAATGCATGGCATCGCGGCGCGGCGCCGGCGATTTCTGCGAGCCGAACAATACCTATGTCGGGAACACCTATCCGTGGTCTTACGGATACCGTGCGCCGCAATAGTAGACAGCTGACGAGCAATTCAGACGACCGGATGGGTCCGATAATATTCGGCGTCTTCGGCGCGTTGCGTCCACCCGGCGCGGCCGCGCCACTCGCTGTGGCGCGAGGTCATGTCGCTGCCGTAACGGACGCGGAAAAGAAGCGTGCGCTGCGGCCCGTTGGCATATTCATGCACTTCGCCGGGCGGATGAACGACGAAGGCGCCGGGTACCACGTCGATCGTCTGGTGCGGCGTGCGCATAGTGCCGCCGCCTTCGAAACAGAAATAGATTTCGGTGGCATGCGGATGGCAATGATATGGGCTGATCTGCCCCGGCTCCCAGCAGGCGACCGTGACGTCGCCGTCTTCAATAGTGCCGAGGATTTTCTCGACGTGCTTTTTGGGGTTGAACTCGGCCTCGCGCACCACGCTGAATACATGCATCGCCAATCTCCTCCGCTGCGTTGTTGTAGAGTTTCAGGTGCGTGAGCTTAGGACATGATCTGGTAAAGTGGAAACCGGCTGTTTATTTGGCGGTTACGCCGAAAGCCACGCGGCTCTCGCAATGCTGCTTTGCTACCGCGGCCCATACCGATCGGCCTGAGTCGTTGTTTAATAGAACAGGGGACATCGCGGGCGGCGAAGATATTGCGACGACTGGGGACGACGACCATGGTCCATCTCGCCGATCGGATCCATTTCGACAGGATCCATCTCGACAAAGCGACACTTGCCCGCGTGAATTCGGCCGTCATGCTCGGCGCGATCGTAAGCGGGCTCGCGGCCTGCGCGGTCGGGGCGCTGATCATCGACATCGGCCGATTGTTCTCGATCTGGTGAAACCGCCCGGGCGAGGGCTTCACGAGCCGTTTTCAATCCGGAGCGAGGGCCCTTGCCGCGCTGCAAGTCACTGAATTTTCATAAGAACCTCCGGTAACACGACCTTAATTATGTCCGGCCTATTGTTCGCAGTGCGCGCCATTGGGGGCAGCTATGGGCGAACGTCGCAATTCCAGACGGTCAAAGAGTTTTCTGCAGGGCTTCGTCTATGTCAGCCGCAAGCGCGGAGCGCTCGCTTGCCTGGTCCGCGACCTATCCGACAAGGGCGCCCGCATCATCTTTTCCGATACCGTGACGCTGCCCGATTTGGTCGAGCTCTACATCCCGCAGCGCGAGCAGACGCTGCGCGCCCGCGTGCAATGGCGCCGTAACGACGAGATCGGTCTGCTGTTCACCGCAGTCGAGCACGCAGCCGAGCCCGGTCCGACCGCGAGCGAGGTGGTTCAGCGCGTCGCCATGCTCGAAGCCGAAATCGTTTCGCTGCGCGGGCTGCTCAAGCGGCTCAAACGCGAAAAAGCCGACGACGACAACGAAGCGGCCGCCTAAAGCCCCCTCTCGCTTTCGACGTCCGGCCTGATAATCTCTCCCGCCGAACAAGGGAGAGAAATCGTCATGGCCAAGGCTTATTGGATCGCTACCTATTTCTCGGTTTCCAATCCGGAAGCGCTGGCGGAATATGCCAAGCTTGCCGGTCCTGCGATTGCCGCCGCCGGCGGCAAATTTCTCGCTCGCGGCACCGCGGCCAAGGCCTATGAGAAGGGGCTAAAGCAGCGCGTCGTCCTCATCGAATTCGACAGCGTCGACAAGGCGGCCGGCGCCCATGACAGCCCGGGTTACCAGGCTGCGCTTAAGGTTCTGGGCAACGCCGTCGAGCGCGATTTGCGCATCGTCGAAGCGCTGGCCTGACCGGCCGCCAAATCAAACATCGTCACGGAGTTTTGTCACATGCCGAAAGCCTATTGGGTGACCTGCTATCGCGCCATCTCGGACCCGCAAAAAGTCGCGGCCTATGCCAAGCTTGCCCCGCTCGCGATCGCGCCGTTCGGCGGCCGCTATCTGGCGCGCGCCACGGCGACGGCAGCTTACGAGGCCGGCCAGAAGGAGCGCATCGTGATGTCGGAATTCCCGAGCGTCGAGAAAGCCATCGCCGCTTACGAATGCCCGGCCTACCAGGAAGCGCTCAAGGCGCTCGGCAACGGTGCGGTGCGCGACATCCGCATCGTCGAAGGATTGGAGTAACCACCCGGCCGGGCCACGCTCGAGCGCGATTGCAAAATCGCCCCAACGCCACTATGTAGACGCCATTCGCGATTTAGCCTGCCTTGCCGTCTCGCCCGAAACGTCCGATCCGATACGATCGAGCGCCATAAGATGCCGGAGCCAAATACTCCAGCGGGCCTTTCCCAAGACCACGCAAATCCGGATTGAAGACCGTGCGAATGGTTCGCACGGCCCCCAAAACGCATGATGCGTTGCAAAAGGAGGGCCATGATGGCTCAAGGTACCGTCAAGTTTTTTAACGCCCAGAAGGGTTACGGCTTCATCGTCCAGGACGCCGGCGGCCCGGATGTGTTCGTTCACATCTCCGCAGTCGAGCGCGCCGGCATGAGCGGCCTCGCCGAGGGCCAGAAGCTTCGTTTCGACATCGAAGCCGACCGGCGCAGCGGCAAGTCGTCCGCGACCAACCTGCAAGCGGCGTAATTGACGGCATAAATGAAGCGCCGGCGTCATAATGGCGCCGGCGTTATTATTTAGAGCATGATCTCTAGAGGTGGGAACCGGTCTTCGAAAGAGATCATGCTCAAACCGACTCCTGCGGATCATGCTCGGACAACAAGGAGAACAACAATGCCGAGAAAACCCGGACTGAATTCGGAGTTCGTCATGTTCGACGTGCTCTATGAAGACGGCACGCAGCGCTCCAACCGTAAGGTGCCGCGCGCGCTCGTCGGCGGCATCGATGGCGACAAGCCCGCGCACGGCTTTCTGATCGAACAGGACCGCGACATCGCCGAAAAATCCGGCCGGCCGCCGATCCCTATCAAGAGCATCAGCCGCTCCGGCGCGAAGAAGAAAGCGCAAGCCTACTCGTAACAAGCCTGCGCGTGTCAGGCTTAGACGCGGCCGCGTGCGAAATGCTCCCGGAGCAGCGCAACATTCCGGCGATTGGCGCGAAAGAACACGTCGAACGCATCGCCGGCAAACGGCACGGCGCCCGCGGTGCCTTCGAGTAAGACATTGGCGAGCATACGGGCAAACAGCAGCCGCGGCACGCCGAGCCGATAGGCCTCGTAGAGCAGATAACACGAAAGCGCCGACGCCGCGGCATCGCCGATGCCAGGCACAAGGCGCAATAGCGACTCCACGCCGAAACGCACATTAGTGCCCGGCAGGATGAAGGCTGTGTCGAACAAAGTGGCGAGGCGATCGAGCCGGTCGAGCGCGGCGCGGCGGGTTGTCGCATCGTATGGCCCGGCGCCGGCAAAACCGAAACCGCCGAACCCGGAGCTAAATCCGCCACTGCGTGAGAAGTTCATCGCGTCCGTCCATCTGCCCCTTTGCCGAAGGTGGGAGCGCGGCGGCCAAGTGCAAGAGCCGGGCAAGAAATGATGCCGGCCTGCCCAAATGGCGCTAGTCTCTCGCTCCCGCCACTGCCAATTTCGCGGAGCCATTCATGTCTGCAACCCAGCCGCAAATCCAAATCCTCAATCCTGAAACCCTCGGCAAGCCGCTCGGGCAATACTCCCAGATGACCCGGGTGAAAGCCTCGGAGTTTCTGTTCATCGCCGGCCAGGTCGGCGCCGACAAGGACGGCAAGGGGGCGGCTGATTTCGACGCGCAATGCGGTCTCGTCTTCGCCAATATCGGCGCGGCGCTTGCCTCGCAGGGTGCGAGCTTCGCCAATATCGTCGAGTTCACGACCTACCTCATACACTCGCAGGACATTGCGAAATTCATGGCCTACCGCATCCGCGAATTTCCAAAACTGTTCAAAGACGGCGCTTATCCGCCCAACACGCTGCTGGTCATCGATCGCCTCGTCCAGGAGCAGTTTTTGATCGAAGTAAGCGCGGTCGCGGCGCTGTAGAATTCATCGCTCCGGAAATTTCCGCCGCGCCGTGGTGGCAGCCAACAGCGCGCCGTCCGTCGCGAACGCCTTGACGGTAAACTCGTAAGTGTGGACTTCGCCCGGCGGTGGTGCGGGACCGATAAAGCCCGATGCGAATGCGTCGCACGGCACCTCGGTCTGGCCCCGGTAACCGACCGTGCCGCCGCCGTGATTGAAGGCGGGCTTGTCGAGATCCCGCATCGCGAATTGCAGCGTCGTCGTGCCGCGCGGCACGTCATTGAGTTGAAAGGCTGGCGAGCCTGTACACCACGAGAAGGCCACTGAAAACGCAAAAGCCTTCGACGCACCGAGGCCCAGAGCGACGACGACGATGCCGAATGCCGCGGCAAGTCGGAAGAAGCGCGTGGCGATCAAATTTTGTGTTTCGACCATTTCGGCTCCGAGAAAGCATAATAGCGAAATCCGCCCGGATGTTTAGCCCGGTTCGGCAAAACGGCTGGCGGTAAGTCGAAGTCGCGGGCGGCAACGTAATGACACGTTGGAGATCAATTAAGCCCGAGGCCTTCACGGATCGCGGCGACGAAGCGCGCGAAAGTCGCGATGTCGCCGCGGCGGGACGGGCCGAAACCCCAGACCGGCTTCGGCCAGAGCGGATCGCCCTTGCGCCGCGCGACGATGTGGACGTGAAGCTGCGGCACGATATTGCCGATCGCGGCGATATTGAGCTTGTCGCACTGGGTGAGGAGTTTGAGCGCGCGCGAAGCCGAGGCGACCTCGGTCATCAATCGCGCCGCGTCGTCGCCAAGATCGGTGACCTCGGACGCGCCTAAGCGCCGCGGCACCAGAATGAGCCACGGATAGTCGGCATCGTTGATCGCCAGCACGCGCGATAAAGCGAGATCGCCGACCGGCGCCGTGTCGTTCGCAAGCTGAGGATGGAGCGACCAGTTCGCCTCGGACATCTAGGGATGGCCGCCGAGTTGCTCAGCGAACAGCACCAGCGTCTTGCGATAGACCTCCGAGTGATTCCATTCGCGCATCGCGTCGAAATTCGCGGTGCCTTCGCGATAAGGCTGCCCCGGCTGCCAGCCATTGGTGTGGAGAAGGTTCGCCGTCGAGGCCAGCACGTCCGGCACCGAGTGGCGCAGATCGACGCGGCCGTCGTGGTCATAGTCGACGCCGTATTTAATATAGGACGACGGCAGAAATTGGGTCTGGCCGATCTCGCCCGCATAGGCGCCGACCAAATCCCGTAACGGCAGATCGCCGCGCTGCAAAATCTTCAGCGCCGCGATCAATTCACCCTGGAACAGGTCGGTGCGCCGGCAATCCCAGGCGAGCGTGGAGAGCGTGCGGATCACCGGCAGCTTGCCCATGTCGCCGGTGCCGTTGTCGGTCTCCATGGTCCAAATCGCCATGATGAGTTCGCGCGGCACGCCGAACTGATGCTCGATGCGCGACAGGAGGTCGGCATCTTGCGCCATCAGCTTTTTCGCGCGGTTGATGCGCGCCGGGATGACCCGAGTGCGCGCATACTCCTCGAAACTCTTGGAGTGGAACATGCCGTGCTGGCGGCGGTCGAAGGCGAGCACCGTCTGGTCGGGCGAAAGCCCGGCAAACGCCGTGTTGATGGTCTGCTGGCTGACACCCGCCGCCAGCGCATCCTTCTGCATCTGGGCGAGGAAGCACTCGTAACTGCCGCCGCATTGCGCGGCGGATGCCGGCGCGGCGAGCGCCAGCACGGCGGCTGCAAGCGCAAACATGAAGGCCATCATGCGGATAAACCTAAAACGCGCGCTCACCTCAGGATGACGAAATAGCGATAACGCAGCGTTGAATCAGACGTCACCGCTCAAGAGCGCAGTCTCCCTTCCCCCCTACCGCGGGGGCGGATGATCAGTTGTCCAGGAAACTCCGCAGCTTCCGGCTTCGCGACGGATGCTTCAGCTTGCGCAGCGCCTTGGCCTCGATCTGACGGATACGCTCGCGGGTCACCGAGAACTGCTGGCCGACTTCTTCCAGCGTGTGGTCCGTGTTCATGCCGATGCCGAAGCGCATGCGCAGCACGCGCTCTTCGCGCGGCGTCAGCGAGGCGAGCACCCGCGTCGTGGTTTCCCGCAAGTTCGACTGGATCGCCGCGTCGATCGGCAGGATGGCGTTCTTGTCCTCGATGAAATCGCCGAGGTGGGAATCCTCTTCGTCGCCGATCGGCGTTTCGAGCGACAGCGGCTCCTTGGCGATCTTCAAAACCTTGCGCACTTTTTCCAGCGGCATGCCGAGCTTTTCCGCCAATTCTTCCGGCGTCGGCTCGCGGCCGATCTCGTTGAGCATCTGGCGCGAGGTGCGCACGATCTTGTTGATGGTCTCGATCATGTGCACCGGAATGCGGATGGTGCGGGCCTGATCGGCGATCGATCGCGTGATCGCCTGACGGATCCACCAGGTGGCGTAGGTCGAGAACTTGTAGCCGCGGCGGTATTCGAACTTATCGACCGCCTTCATCAAGCCGATATTGCCTTCCTGGATCAGATCGAGGAATTGCAGGCCGCGGTTGGTGTATTTCTTGGCGATCGAAATGACGAGGCGCAAATTGGCCTCGACCATTTCCTTCTTGGCCTGGCGGGCTTCGCGTTCGCCCTTTTGCACCATGTGCACAAGCTTGCGGAACTCGCCGATTTCGAGGCCGGTCTCCGACGCAAGCGTATGGATGTGCGTGCGCAGATCCTTGATGCGGTCCTTGTCGCGAGCGATGAAGTTCTTCCAGCCCTTCTCGGAAAGTTTGGAGACCCGATTAAGCCAGCGCGGATCGAGCTCCGAGCCCTGGTACTGGCGCAGAAAGCTCTCGCGGGCAACGCCGTGGCTTTCGGCAAGCCGCATCAGACGGCCTTCGTGGCCGACCAGGCGCTTGTTGATGTCGTAGAGCTGCTCGACCAGCGCATCGATACGCGCCTGATTAAGCCGCAGCGACTTCACCTCCTGGATGATCTCTTCCTTGAGCTTCTTGTATTTGCGCTCCTGGGAGGGCGTCAGCGTCTCCGAGTGCAGCTTGTTGTGGATGTCCTGTTCCTGCAACCGGCGCAGCCGCTTGAAGGAGTCCGCGATGTTGTCGAAGGTCTCGAGCACTTTCGGCTTGAGCTCGGCCTCGATCGCGGCGAGCGACATCGAATTTTCGAGATCGTCCTCGTCGAGATCGGCTTCGCCGATCGGCGGCTCCTCGCCGCCTTCCTCGCCGGCACCAGGCGCGGGGCCGGCCGCTTTGAAGGGCGTGGCGCCGGGCGGCGCCGACGGCGGCGAAGCCGCCTGCACCGGCTGCTGCGGCACAAAGCCGGGAACAGCTCCCGGCACGGCTGCGCCGTCGCCACCGGGCGCGCCGCCGGGCGCCACCTGCTTGGCGTCGGGGCCGGCATAGGTCGCTTCGAGGTCGATGATGTCGCGCAGGAAGACTTTGCCCTCGTTTAATTCGTCGCGCCAAATGATGACGGCCTGGAACGACAGCGGGCTTTCGCACAGCCCCGCAATCATGGCCTCGCGGCCGGCCTCGATGCGCTTGGCGATGGCGATCTCGCCCTCGCGCGAGAGCAGTTCAACCGAGCCCATTTCACGCAAATACATCCGCACCGGATCGTCGGTGCGCTCGGTCGGCTCCTTGGCTTCGGATTTGGCGACGGGCTTCGGGGTGACCTCGACGAGTTCGCCGGATTCGGCCTCCTCCTCCTCGGGCTCCTCGCGGGCGGCCTCCTCGTCCTCAGCCTCGGCTTCCTCGGTCTCCACGACGTTGATGCCCATCTCGTTCATCATCGCCAAAATGTCTTCGATCCGCTCGGAGGTGACCTCCTCCGACGGCATGACGGCGTTGAGCTGCTCATAGGTGACGTAGCCGCGCTTCTTGGCCTGCTTGATCATCTTCTTGACTGCGGCGTCAGAGAGATCGAGCAGCGGCAGCGGCGCATCCGGGGTTTCCGGAGTTTCCTTCTCCGGCGCATCGGCGTCCTTCGGCGGCGGCGCCTTAGCCTTGGTCGTCGCAACGGTCTTGGTGGCCACGCTCTTGCTTGCCATTCTTATCTCCACCGACCCTAATCTCCACGGGGCGCGTCCTTCGCACCCCCCTACCCTATGGCGTGAGTCTCGACCGTGAGTCTCGCCGCCGGATAAGACCGCAACCGGGCCCTATGCCCTGGCGTCCCTTGTTATTGGACCGTCGACCCTTACCCGCCCGGCTTGCGCCAAAAGTGGCGTTTTTGCCGGGTTTGGCGCGTGCCAACGGCCAAAAATGGCCGCGCCGAGACCGGCACCGCCCGAATCGAGGCCGCAACCTTGTCGGAACTCCGTTAAGCTCCGACTAACCTTGAACCGCGAGGGCGACCTCTTAGTCCCTCGGCAACATGCCGTCTAGCCGATCCGTTCCCAAAATCGGCCTGATCCCACATCGACTTGCCCACGTCGACTTGCCTACATCGACTTGGCCGGGCGGCCCGAGGACGCGCCGAAACCCTCGATCAGAGCCTCGGTACCGTCGAGCGAAGACAGCTGGGCTTTGACGTCGCGCAACCGCGCGTAGTTCGTTTCAGTGTTATCCTGACCAAGGGCTGCTTCCGCGTCCCTCAGTTCCCTAGTTAGGGAATGCCATTGCCGATGCAAGGCAACAAGCTGCTTCCAGGTCAGCAAAACATCGGCAGCGGCGGCCTCTGGCCTCGCGCCCCAGACCGATCGCGTGGTGATGGTGCGCTCGATGCGGGCAAGGAGCGGCTCGAAACCGAGGCGGTTCCTCAGGCAGAAATGGGGGCTAGCTGACGGTGGGGTAAGGGCGTTTCGGCAACTCTGCCCGCGACCTTGATTTGGCTGGCGTCTTCCGCGAGCCTGGAGCCGGTTTCATTGTAGTTTCCGATATTTCTGTGGATTTCGCGCACTAAGTCACCGATGCGGTTGCTGATCGTCTCGAAGTCCGCGTCGGCGATCACCTGGCTTTTCAAGCGACTTAGGTCGAGCAGCATTTGCTCGATCTCCAAGTCATGGATGAAGTGATCAATACAATCTTCGACGAACTGCGGAGGCGGATCGTAAGCCAATTTAGGGAATCGCGCAAAAAGACTGTGACCGCGCTGTAAATTTTCGGTCCGGTCGCCATGAATATCTTGAAGGACTTTGTAGTAACGCGGGTACTGGTATCCAAGCTGCGAGTAGATCAGCTCAACGTCGACTTCGCCGTGCGCATACAACAAATCGTAGAGCCCCTTGCTAAACTCCTCCAGCTCTTCGGACAATTGAAGTTTGGAAACCCTCTCCCCTTTCGCATCCAAAAACTCAGGATAGTGAACAAGCATCCCAAGCAGAATTTTTTGAAGTCCGTGCTTGTACCCTTCCTTCTCAATATTGAGCTCGCGCTCTACTAACGCGCTTTTCTTGGATAAGTCGCGCCTACCTCTGGTGATGCTCCAAAAAAATTCTGACAATTCAATACGGCATGTCCGAAAGTAGGCCATATTAACAACCTTGTCTTCGATGGCCCTTATTATCGAGTACAACTTGTGTTCTAATTTGGCGCGCGCATCTGGGGTGTCGAATTTTTGGTTTAATGTCTCACGATCCCATAGCACATCCCACAGCGGCAAAGACCCCAAAAGAACATCTTTGAACACGTCCAATCCCTTCTGACGGATTAGCTCGTCAGGGTCCTTTCCACCTTGCATGAATGCAAATCGAAACGTGTGACCAACTTTCAAAATCGGTAAGATGCGATCTACCGAGCGGTAAGCGGCAGCAATACCCGCATTGTCAGCGTCGAAACAGACAATTGGCTCCGGCGATAACCGCCACAACAGTTTTATCTGGTCTTCCGAGAACGCAGTTCCCATTGTCGCAACAACGCTCTTGAGTCCTGCCTGATAGATGGAAATTGCATCCATATAACCTTCGACCACGACTACCGACCCATCATTATGCGCGGGCTGGCGTGCGCGATGAAAATTGAAAACTGTCGTTCCCTTTTGAAACAAAGATGTGTCTGGCGAATTTAGATATTTGGGCTGCATATCTGGATTTAGTGCTCTCGCACCAAACGCAATAACTCTGCCACGCTGATCGTGTATTGGGATCGTGATACGGTCGCGAAAGCGATCATATGGGATTGCGATGTCCTCGCCGGCAATCAGCAATCCAGCTGCAATCATGTCTTCGACGGACACGCCGCGCGAGCCAAGGTGCTCCTTTAAGGCGTACCTATCGGCCGGAGCATACCCTAATCTGAATTCAATTTGAGTTGCCGGCTTCACGCCGCGATCGGCGAGATAGCCACGCGCATTTGCGCCCTTCCCTGAAGCGAGCGTCGCCTCAAAAAACTTTGCGGCAAGGTCCATCACGTCGTAGAGGGTTTGAGCTTTCCGCTCCCTAGCCTGCGCCTCTGGTGAGACCTCTGGAAGTGGGACGCCAGCTATCGACGCAAGCTTCTCCACGGCTTCGGGAAAGGAAAGACCTTCCGTCTGCATCACAAAGTCGAAGATGTTGCCGTTCTTGTTTGACGAGAAGTCGAACCAAGCCTGCTTTTGGTCATTGACGAAAAACGACGGCGTCTTTTCCTGGTTGAAAGGTGACAGCCCCTTCCATTCCCGGCCTGCCTTGCGCAATTTCACGCGCTTACCCACGACTTCCGAGACCGGAAGCCGAGCGCGGAGTTCATCCAAAAAAGCCGGGGAAAAGCGCATCGCTATTACTCTGCTTTACTTACTCAACGCCGCAAGAGACCCCTGGCTGTCTCAAAAATTGCGAATCACCATTATACAAACTTTTGGAACAAAAAGTGAACTAATAATCTATTGAATTTGCTCAATAATTCTAGACTATCCTCGTTATTCACAGCACCGGAGTTATCAACAGCTGTTTTTTTGTGAACGAAACTCACTCCGGCTCCATCCCCGCCTGCTTGACCACCTGTTCCGCCACCAGGCGGTCGTCGGCGATCAGCTTGGCGAATTCGTCCGGCGTGTCGGTCGAGCCGACCAAGCTGCGCTCCTTCAATTGCTTTTCGGCAAATTCCGGATCGGCGACGATGGCCGCCGTCTCCTTGGCAATGCGGTCGATAATCGGCCGCGGCGTGCCGGCCGGCGCGAACAGGCCGTACCAGCCGCGCGACGGCGGACCGTTATAGCCGGTCTCTTTCAGGGTCGGGACCTTGGGAAAATTCGGCGAATGAATGTTGTTCATCATGACCAGCGGCGTCATCGTGCCGGCCCTGATCTGGCCGACCACGTTGCCTTCGCCGATCAACGCGATCGGCGTCGAACCGCCCAACACTGAATTGACCGCTTCGCCGCCGCCCTTGAACGGCACCCGCACCCAGTCGGCGCCGCGCTCTCGCTTCAAGGTTTCCATATACAGCACCATCGGCGCGCCGGGCGTGACGTAGCTCAGCGTGCCGGGCCGCGCCTTCGACAGTGCGACGAGTTCGTCGACGTTTTTGACTTTCAGATCCGAATTCACCACCAGCACGTGGATCAGATCGAACAGATTGGTGATCGGCTGCAGGCCGTGCACCGGGTCGAACGGCATATCCTTGATCAGAAACTGATTGTAGATGATCGGATCGGCGTTGATGATGCAGATCGTATAGCCGTCCGGCGCCGCATCCTGGCAGGCTCTGGCGCCGACATTCTGCATGCCGCCGGGCCGGTTCTCGACCACGATCGGCCGGCCCAGCCGTTCGCCAAGCTTTTCGCCGAGCGCGCGCATGAACACGTCGCTGATGCCGCCGGCGCTGGCGGTGGTGAGCGCGCGGATCGGGCGCGTCGGCCAATCCTGCGCCACCGCGCCGCATACCGAGCCGGCGAGCGTAAGGAGCGTTGCGATCAACAGCATGGATGAGCGACGCACGATGGTTCTCTCCCTGAACAACACGGCTTGTTGGCGGCGAGCCTAGCACTTTAACGGGCCGCCGCGCAGACGCCGTCGGCCGCAACAATTTGTCGCCGGCAGTGCTTAGCCGAGACGGTCGCCGTCGGAGCTGTAGCCGAAAAGCCTCTGAACGCGATAGTAGCGCGCCGAGCGCGGCTGCGTGATGCCCCATTGGTCGGAGCGGCCGGGCGCGAATTTCCAGTATGTCGACGGCCGCGGCTGGTAGCTGTCGTCGATTTGCAGCACCTCGGCGGTGTATTCGAGCGGCACTTCGTCGGGCCCGCAAAAATAGGCGAACACGTTATCCCCCGGCCCGTGGCGGCCCGGACCCCATTCGATCGGATAGCCGTTGTCCTTCATTCGCCCCATGCCGCGCATCACCGAATCGAAGTCTGGCATCTCGAAGGCGACGTGGTTGAGGGTGGGCAGGCCGGTCTTCGCCAGCACGATCGAGGAGTGATCGCTGTTCGCGCAATGCAGAAACCACAGCGGCGCATTGTCGTCGATGACGCGAAAGCCGAGCGCACCGGTAAAGAAGGCGAGACTCGCATCGAAATCGCGCGCATTGAGATTAAGATGCGCGATCTTGCGCGGCCGGTCGGGCCGGTCCGCGGTATCGGCATGATCGGCGGCCTCGCAGACGAAGGCGAGGTTGCGGCCATCGGGATCCTTGCAGCCAAAACCGTAACCGCCGCCCGGCGTCGTCAAAACTGCGGGTGTGGTGGATTTGGCACCGGCGGCGGTGACGGCGCGATGCAACGCGTCGGCGGCTTGCCGGTCGGCAACATCGAACACGATGCGCTTGACCGCGGGCTGCGCGCCGCGATGCAGCCCCAGCACATGGTGATAGCCGGCGGTGCCGCGGAAGAACCGCGAATCGTCGCCGACGGCGACGGGATCGAGATTCCACACGGTCTCGTAAAAGCGCGCCGCTTCGTCGAGATTGGTGACGACGAAGTCGACGCTGCGCACGCCGCGAATGAGACACGGCGGCATTCCCGATGGCATGGCCGTTATCCCCCGAGCAGCTTCTTCACCAGCGCGCCGGCCTTGGCGAAGTCCATCCGTCCGCCGAATCGCTGCTTGAGCGCCGCCATGGCGCGGCCCATGTCCTTGAGCGTCTCGGCTTCGATCTCCTTGATCAGCGCGGAAATCGCATGCGCCGCGTCGACGTCGGACATTTTCTTGGGCAGGTAGGCGGTGATGATCTCGATCTCCTCGCGCTCCTGGGCGGCAAGCTCGGCGCGGCCGGCCTTCTCATAGATGCCGAGCGATTCTTCACGCTGCTTGACCATCTTGCCCATCACATCGAGGATATCGGCGTCCGACAACGTGATGCGCTCGGCGCCGCTGGTCTCGCGTGCCAGAATCGCGGCGTTGATGAGGCGGAGCGTCGAAACGCGGCGCGCCTGGCCGGCCTTCATCGCTTCATTCAAGGCGATTTTGATATCGTCGCGGAGCACGTCGACCTCACTGTTTGGACATCACTGTTGGCACTTCACAATTGCGCGGACGCGCCGGAGGGCCGCAGCCACCACCGCCGCAGCGCGACAACGGCCCACACCGCCTCGACCACTCCGAACGGCCAGGCGCCTTGCATAAATCCATAGATCGATCCCAATGCACAAGCGCCCGCGAACGCCAGAATGAATACACGGCCGCGATCCTCGACGGCATAGAAAATCAGCATCGCGGTGACGGCAACGAGTCCGAATGCCGTAAGCCAGTCCACGTGGTTTTAGCCTCTTTGACGCCGCGAAGACCCGGGGCTATGTAGGCCGCTCATGACGCGCGAACAAGACGATTCCGGCTGGTCGGAGCCTACTCCGACGGCGCTGTTGGTTCTTGCCGACGGCACCGTGCTCGAAGGCACAGGCTTCGGCGCCACCGGCCATGCCGTCGGCGAGGTCTGCTTTAATACGGCGATGACCGGCTATCAGGAGATTCTCACCGATCCGTCTTATGCCGGACAGATCATCACCTTCACTTTTCCCCATATCGGCAATGTCGGCACCAACGACGAGGACATCGAGACCGTCAACCTCGCGGCGACGCCCGGCGCCCGCGGCATCGTGCTGCATTCGGCGATCACACAGCCCTCGAACTACCGCTCGACCCGCCCGCTCGATCTCTGGCTGAAAAACCGCGGCGTGATCGGGCTCGCCGGGCTCGATACCCGCGCGCTCACGGCGCTGATCCGCGAGAAAGGCATGCCGAACGCGGTGATCGCGCATGAGCCGTCCGGCCGCTTCGATCTCGATGCGCTCAAGCGCGAGGCTTCAGCCTGGCCGGGCCTCGTCGGCATGGACCTGGTGCCGATGGTGACGACCGGGCAGCGTTTCACCTGGGACGAAACGCCATGGCAATGGGGCGAGGGCTATGGCCGGCAAAATTCGGCCGAGGGTGGCCCTGAGTTCCACGTCGTCGCCATCGATTACGGCATCAAGCGCAACATCTTGCGCCAACTCGCCGGCCATGGCTGCAAGGTGACGGTAGTGCCGGCGACGACATCGGCTGCCGACATTCTGGCGCTCCAGCCCGATGGTATTTTTCTGTCCAATGGCCCGGGCGATCCGGCCGCGACTGGGGCTTATGCCGTGCCGGTCATCCGCGCGCTGATCGACCAGAAACCGGTTTTCGGCATTTGCCTCGGCCACCAGATGCTTGGCCTCGCGGTCGGCGCCAAGACCATCAAAATGCACCAGGGCCATCATGGCGCCAACCATCCGGTGCAAGACCTCGTCACCGGCAAGGTCGAAATCACCTCGATGAATCACGGCTTTGCCGTCGACCGCGCGACGCTGCCGGAGAACGCCCTGGAGACCCACGTCTCCTTGTTCGACGGCTCCAATTGCGGTCTCGCGCTGAAAGACCGGCCGGTATTCTCGGTGCAATATCACCCTGAAGCCTCGCCCGGCCCGACCGACAGCCATTATCTGTTCGATCGGTTTGTCGGAATGATGCGCAAGTCGAAGCAGGCGTGAGCCAAGCCACCGCGACGCCGCATTTCCGTTACAAAATTTCAACCTGAACAGCGTTAGAACTGCTGCGGATTTGGCGCGTTAAGACCGATGCCGACAGCGATGCCCCCCTGCTCTCCCGTCACGCATAAATTTGCCGACGATGGCAGGATTCCGAACAATTCTGTGCTGCCGCTTATCTTTTACCGAAATGGCATAGACCTGACTGGATCGCCTGATCCGGAAGATGTGATCGAGAAGACGTTCGCGTCGAACGGCTGGGGCCATATGTGGCGCAACGGCATCTACCCTTACGCGCATTATCACTCGATGATCCACGAAGCGATGGGCATCGCCCGCGGCCGCGCCACGGTGCGCTTCGGCGGCGTGAACGGACAAGAGATCGAGGTGGTGCCCGGCGACGTCGTCGTCCTGCCGGCCGGCACCGGCCACCAGTGCCTGACCCAGACGCCTACTCTGGTCGTCATCGGCGCCTACCCGCCGAGCGGCAAATACAATCTCTGCCGAGGCAGCAAGGCCGAGCACGCCAAAGCGCTACTTTCGATCCCGAAAGTGCCGCTGCCTGCGACCGATCCGGCATTCGGGCCGGACGGACCGCTATTGGCGCTGTGGCAGGCATGATTCCCGCCCGACGGTGAGCGCCCTTTCATCGGCGTCGAATCTGGTCTAAGACCGCTCCCGCGCGGGGCCGAGCCCCGGCGCCAGCGCGCCGAAAGGGCGCTCTTTTTTTGCGCCAAAAATGCGGAAGCGATGCCTAAACGGACCGACATCTCCTCGATCCTGATCATCGGCGCGGGTCCGATCGTGATCGGCCAGGCCTGCGAGTTCGATTATTCCGGGACCCAAGCCTGCAAGGCGCTCAAGGCGGAGGGCTATCGCGTCGTCCTGGTCAATTCCAATCCGGCCACGATCATGACCGATCCGGATTTGGCGGATGCGACTTATATCGAACCGATCACGCCGGAGATCGTCGCCAAGATCGTCGAAAAGGAACGTTACGTTCTCCCCGGCGGTTTCGCGCTGTTGCCGACCATGGGCGGGCAGACCGCGCTCAACACCGCGCTGTCGCTGCGCCGCATGGGCATCTTGGAGAAATTCGACGTCACCATGATCGGCGCCACCGCCGACGCCATCGACAAAGCGGAAGACCGCAAGCTGTTCCGCGAAGCGATGACCAAGATCGGGCTCGCGACGCCGCGCTCGCAGCAGATCAAGACGCTCATTCAGGCGCTCGAGGCGCTCGACGATATCGGACTGCCCGCCATCATCCGCCCCTCGTTCACGCTCGGCGGCACCGGCGGCGGCATCGCCTACAACAAGGCCGAGTTCATCGACATCGTCGAACGCGGCATCGACGCGTCGCCAACCTCCGAAGTGCTGATCGAAGAATCGGTGCTGGGCTGGAAAGAGTTCGAGATGGAGGTGGTGCGCGACAAGAACGACAATTGCATCATCGTCTGCTCGATCGAGAACATCGATCCGATGGGCGTGCATACCGGCGATTCGATCACCATCGCACCGGCGCTCACGCTCACCGACAAGGAATATCAGATCATGCGCGACGCCTCGATCGCGGTGCTGCGCGAGATCGGGGTGGAGACCGGCGGCTCCAATGTGCAGTTCGCCATCAACCCGGCGGACGGCCGCATCGTGGTCATCGAGATGAATCCGCGGGTGTCGCGGTCGTCGGCTTTGGCGTCGAAGGCGACCGGTTTCCCGATCGCCAAGGTCGCCGCCAAACTCGCGGTCGGCTACACGCTCGACGAAATCAGAAACGACATCACCGGCGGCGCCACGCCGGCCTCATTCGAGCCGACCATCGACTATATCGTGACCAAAATACCGCGCTTTGCGTTCGAGAAATTTCCCGGCGCCGAGCCGGTGCTCACCACGTCGATGAAATCGGTCGGCGAAGCGATGGCGATCGGCCGCACTTTTGCGGAAAGCCTGCAAAAGGCGCTGCGTTCGCTGGAAACTGGACTGACCGGGCTCGACGAGATCGCGATCCCGGGGCTCGATCAGGGCGACGATAAGAACGCACTGCGCGCGGCGCTCGGCACGCCGTCGCCCGACGGCCTCCTCAAAGTGGCGCAGGCGATGCGGCTCGGCATGAGCGATGCCGACATTCATAATGCTTGCCGGATCGATCCGTGGTTCCTTGAGCAGATCCGCGGCATCGTCGAAACGGAAGCCGAGATCCGCGCCAAAGGCCTGCCGGCATCGGCGGCAACGCTGCGCCGGCTCAAAGCCATGGGCTTTTCCGATGCGCGGCTCGGCCGGCTCACCGGAATGACCACCGAAGACGTCGCGCAGCGCCGCCGCAAGCTTGGCGTGCGCCCGATCTTCAAGCGCATCGATACTTGCGCGGCCGAATTCGCATCGCCTACGGCCTACATGTATTCGACCTACGAAGCGCCGTTCGCCGGCCGCGTTGTCGACGAAGCCAAGCCGTCGGGCAAGAACAAGATCGTCATCCTCGGCGGCGGTCCCAACCGCATCGGCCAGGGCATCGAATTCGATTATTGCTGCTGCCACGCCGCCTTCGCGCTCAAGGAAGTTGGCTACGAAACCATCATGATCAATTGCAATCCGGAGACGGTGTCGACCGATTACGACACCTCGGACCGGCTTTACTTCGAGCCGCTCACCACGGAGGACGTGATCGAAATCATCGACGCCGAGCGCGGCACCGGCACGCTGCACGGCGTCATCGTGCAGTTCGGCGGCCAGACGCCGCTCAAGCTGGCCGAGGCGCTGGAGAAGGCACACGTGCCGATCCTCGGCACGTCACCCGACGCCATCGACCTCGCCGAGGACCGCGACCGCTTCAAGCAATTGCTCGATCAGCTGAAATTACGCCAGCCCAAGAGCGGCATTGCCACCAGCCCCGAAAAGGCCCGCGCGATCGCGGAATCGATCGGCTATCCGATCGTGATCCGGCCGTCTTACGTGCTCGGCGGCCGCGCCATGGAGATCGTGCACGACACCCACCAGCTCGACCGTTATGTCGCGCGCCTCACAGCCGATCTTGACCGGCCGTCGGAGTTCGCGGTGTCGGACAAGCGACCGCTCTTGATCGACCGCTATCTCACCGACGCGATCGAAGTCGACGTGGACTGCCTATGCGATGGCAAGGATACCTATATCGCCGGCATCATGGAGCATATCGAGGAAGCCGGCATTCACTCCGGCGACTCCGCCTGCTCGCTGCCGCCGCATAATCTGTCGGCCGAGGTGATCGGCGAGCTCGACCGGCAAACCCGGGCGTTGGCGCTGGCGCTCAAAGTCGGCGGCCTGATGAACGTGCAATACGCCATCAAGGATGGCGATATCTACGTGCTCGAAGTCAATCCGCGCGCATCGCGCACGGTGCCGTTCGTCGCCAAGGTGACCGGCGTTCCGGCGGCCAAGATCGCGGCCCGCGTCATGGCCGGCGAAGCGCTGGCGAGCTTTAAGCTCAAGCCGCAAAACTTCGAGCCCGGCGCCGCGCACCACGTCGGCGTCAAGGAAGCTGTATTCCCGTTCGCGCGCTTCGGCCCCGCGGTCGATACCGTGCTCGGTCCGGAAATGAAATCGACCGGCGAAGTGATGGGGATCGACCGCGACTACAACGTCGCCTTCGTCAAAAGCCAGCTTGGCGGCGGCACGCGGCTGCCGAAGACCGGCACTGTCTTCGTCTCGGTCAGGGACATCGACAAGGCGCGCATCCTGGAAGCGATCCGGCTGCTCGTTGGCTTGGGTTTTAAGGTCCTGGCGACGTCGGGCACGCAGCGCTATCTCGCCGGCGAGGGCGTCGCCGCGGTGAAGATCAACAAAGTCGCCGAAGGCCGCCCGCATATCGTCGATGCAATTAAAAACGGCGGCGTCCAGCTTGTTTTCAACACCACGGAGGGGGCGACCGCGCTCAACGATAGCCGCTCGCTAAGGCGCGCTGCCCTCTTGCATAAAGTGCCGTACTACACCACTCTTTCCGGGGCCGTCGCCGCAGCGCAGGGCATCAGGGCCTATCTCGGGGGCGACCTCGAAGTTTGTGCGCTGCAGAGCTATTTCGGGGCCGGGTCTGATCAATCATCGGAGCGGCCGCAGCGACGGCAGGTGTAGAGCCAGTTTTCCTGTCGCGTGGCCAGGCAATGCTTCGGCCCGCGACTGGAATTTTGACTCTGCGGTAAGGGAGGTTTTGAGACCGATGGATAAGATTCCGATGACGGCAGCGGGGTATTCGGCTCTCGTGGCCGAACTCAAGCACTGCCAGCAAGTGGAGCGGCCTCGGATCATCCAACAGATCACCGATGCGCGGACCCATGGCGACCTTTCGGAGAACGCCGAATATCACGCGGCGAAGGAATCCCAATCGCTCAATGAAGGCCGCATCGCCGAGCTCGAGGATAAGCTTGCCCGCGCCGAAATCATTGACGTTTCTAAGCTTTCCGGAGAGACGATCACCTTTGGCGCGACTGTGACTTTAGTCGACGAGGACACCGAAAAAAAGACGGTGTGGCAGATCGTCGGTGAGCCCGAGGCGGACGCAAAAAAGGGCAAGATTTCCATCACCTCGCCGCTGGCCCGTGCGCTGGTCGGCAAGAAAAAAGGCGCGCAGGTCGAGGTCGTCACGCCGGGGGGCGCCAAGGCCTACGAAGTCATGAAGGTGGAGTGGAAGTAGCCGTCGGTCCTTATCCGGAGGCTAAAACCGAACATCCCCAGGCATTGGTATTCGCCGCTGTGGGCATGCTGGGTTGCGTATCTTGCATAGCTCCGGAGAATCCCTACATTGCGCGCAATGGCTGCGGATCAGCCAAAAATCGGGCCAATCCTGGTCTGGCCCGTTTTCGGGCGGTTGAACGGTTAGGCCGCCGACTTTACGAGGCATTAGGCGGGTCGGACCTTCAAGTCTCGGTCCTCAAAACCTGCCGCAACGGTCGAGATTGACGGTGTCGAACACTATTCACGCCAAGGTCGTGATTATCGGATCTGGGCCGGCCGGATATACGGCGGCAATCTACGCCGCCCGCGCCATGCTCGATCCTATCCTGATCCAGGGCATCGCGCCCGGCGGCCAACTCACCGTCACCACCGATGTCGAGAACTATCCAGGCTTTGCCGACGTGATCCAGGGCCCTTGGCTCATGGAGCAAATGCAGAAGCAGGCGGCCCATGTCGGCACCAAAATCGTTGCCGACCATGTCAACAAGCTCGAGCTCAAAGCGCGCCCGTTCCGGCTCGAATGCGATTCCGGCACGGTCTATCTCGCCGATACGCTCATTCTGGCAACCGGCGCCCAGGCGCGCTGGCTCGATCTGCCCGGTGAACAGAAATTCCGCGGCTACGGCGTTTCCGCCTGCGCCACCTGCGACGGCTTTTTTTACCGCGGCAAGGAAGTGCTGGTCATCGGCGGCGGCAATACTGCAGTCGAGGAGGCGCTGTTTCTCACCAATTTCGCCGCCAAAGTCACGCTGGTGCATCGGCGCGACCATCTGCGCGCCGAGAAAATCCTCCAGGAACGGCTGTACCAGAACCCAAAAATTTCGGTGCTTTGGAACACGGTGCTGGCGGACGTGACCGGCGATGCGGACCCGCTCAAGGTCAAGAGCGCGGTGCTGCGCGACGTCAAAACGGACGAAGTCACCGAGCGGCCGATCGACGGCATTTTCATCGCCATCGGCCATTCACCGGCCACCGAACTGGTCGCCGGCCAAGTCGAGATGAAGCCGTCGGGCTACGTCAAGACCGCGCCGCATTCGACCGCAACCTCCGTCCCCGGCCTGTTCGCGGCCGGCGACGTCGCCGATGAGGTCTATCGGCAGGCGGTCACCGCCGCCGGGCTGGGCTGCATGGCGGCGCTGGAGGCCGAGCGATTCCTCGCCGCACACGGCGAGGCCGAGCCGCGCATGGCGGCGGAGTGAATTTCACCTCTCCCCGCCGGCGGGCAGAGGCAGAAAGCATCAGCAATGGATTGGGACAAACTCAAAGTATTTCACGCCGCAGCTGAGGCGGGCAGCTTCACCCATGCCGGCGAGCAGCTCGGCCTTTCGCAATCGGCGGTGTCGCGCCAAGTCTCGGCGCTCGAACACGAACTGACGGTGTCGCTGTTTCACCGCCACGCCCGCGGTCTGATCCTGACCGAGCAAGGCGAATTGCTCTATCGCACCGCGCACGATGTCTTCATGAAGCTCGAAGCCGCGCGGGCAAAACTCACCGACAGCCGGGAGCGGCCGAACGGCGACCTGCGCGTAACCACGACGCCGGGCATCGGCATCCACTGGCTCACGCCGCGGCTCGGCGAATTCGTCGACCTTTATCCCGACGTCCATATCACGCTGATCACCACCGACGAGGAGCTCGACCTCGCCATGCGCGAGGCCGACGTCGCCATCAGGTTGCGCCAGCCAACGCAGCCCGACCTCATTCAACGCAAGCTGTTTTCCGTGCATTTCCACGTCTACGCCTCACCCGAATATCTCAAGAGGTTCGGCACGCCGCGCACCTTCGAAGATCTCGACAGCCATCGCGTTCTGGTGCTCGGCGGCGGCAACGTTCCGTCGTATTTGCAGCGCTCGCGTTGGCTGATCGAGGTCGCGCGCGACGGCAAGGGGCCACGCACCCCCCACCTCGTCATCAACAATGTCCTCGGCATCTTGCGCGCTTGCCAGCGCGGGCTCGGTATCGCGATGCTGCCGGATTATCTGGTCGAGGAGAACGGCGGTCTCGTGCAGCTGTTCGGCGAGGCCGACGCCATCGCGCTCGACGCCTATTTCGTCTACCCGGAAGAACTCAAATCGGTCGCCCGCGTACAGGCTTTCCGCGACTTTCTCGTCGCGAATGCGCAGCGCTGGAATTTCTGACGGTGGGCCCATCGTGAGGTGCGCGCGGCGCCGCGCCGATTCGTATTGCGCCGGGCGAAAGCAACACCGCCGCCGCAGAATTTTACGCAACGGTTACGTGCGCCGATTCACCTTGCGATGACCGCATGGCTGTCATGTCGAGCACCGCGTTGTCTGTGGGAATTCGCAATCGCATACTGTGCGTCCGCTGCAAGGCAATGGGTTGCCGCCATCCTCCCAGATCGGTAACCGCGATGTCGGGCAGCTGTTCCCCTCTGGAAGGTGTCGTCGGCGCCCCCACGCCGGCGAACTAACCGGGCCCGCAAGGGCCCGGTTTTCTTTTGTGCAGCAGTATCGGACTGTATTCTATAATCGAAGCAGCGGAACGCTGGGGGGGGCGAGCTCGTGAAAATCTCCATTCTCGACGATTATTTCGACACGCTGCGCACGCTGCCCTGCTTTGCCAAACTGGCGGGCCACGATGTCACGGTCTGGAACGACCATGTGCAAGACGTCGATGCGCTGGCCGAACGTTTGAAGGACACCGAGGTCCTGGTGCTGTTTCGCGAGCGCACGCAAATCCGCGCGCCGCTGCTTGAGCGTCTGCCGAAGCTCAAGCTCATTAGCCAGCGCAGCGTTTATCCGCATATCGACGTCGATGCCTGTACGCGGCTTGGCGTGATCCTGTCGTCGAGCCAGCATCCCGGCACGCCGTCTTATGCCACGGCAGAAATGACTTGGGGCCTGGTGCTCGCGGCGATGCGGCAGATTCCACAACAGATGGCGGGGCTCAAAGCCGGCAAGTGGCAGGTCGGCGTCGGCACCACGCTACGTGGCAAGACGCTCGGCATTTACGGCTACGGCCACATCGGCGCCGCCGTCGCCGGTTTTGGGCGCGCCTTCGGCATGAACGTTCAGGTCTGGGCCCGCCCGGCGACGCTCGAGGCCGCCCGCGCCGATGGCTACGCGACAGCCGTCAGCAAGGAATCGTTCTTTGCGCAATGCGACGTCATCTCGCTCCACATGCGGCTCGTCCCGGCGACGCGCCACATCGTCGCCTCAGCCGACCTGGCGCAGATGAAGCCGACGGCGCTCCTGGTCAATACCAGCCGGGCGCCGCTGATCGAGCCTGGCGCGCTGGTCGATGCGCTGCGATCCGGTCGTCCCGGCATGGCGGCCGTCGACGTCTATGAGGACGAGCCGCTGCTCGATACCGGCCATCCGTTGCTCAACATGGACAACGTGATCTGCACGCCACATATCGGCTACGTCACGCGCGACGAATATGAAATCCAGTTCGTCGATATCTTCGACCAGATCACCGCCTATGCGGCGGGTAAGCCCAGCAACGTCATAAACCCCGACGTGCTAAAAGGCGCGCCCCGTTGAAAAGGAGGATTGTTGTCGTCAACGACACGATGCAGCGCGGTTATCGCTACGAGCTTGTCGAGCCGACGGGACGGCATTTCGATCCCGAATTCCATCCCGAACTCACGCCCGCGGACATGCTGCGGCTTGGCGTGTTCGCCGGCAAATACATGACCGATTGCCGCGAAGAATTCCCGAAAAGCTGGTTCGCGCGTGCCAAGCTTGCCGGCAAACGGCGCGACAGCGCGCTGAATTATTTCGGCGTCGATGCGAGCCAGCCGCTCTCGGAGTGGCGCAAGAAGGGATGGATTTTCCGCGACGACCCGCGCGGCTGGTTTCAGTGGTATTGTCGCTACTACAGGGGACGGCGAATACCCGACGAAGACGCGCGGCAAATCAAACGCTGGAAAGCCATTCGCCGCCACGTTCGCCAAATTCAGAAGAACTGCGAGCCGGGCGACGTCACCTGCCGGCAGCGGCAGCGCCAGGCGCTACTGCATTGGGCCTATGATAGCCGCCAAATTTAAGCCGGCTCAAGACCTCTCGCCTTGATGACGCTCTTGGCGGCGGGTGTGACGATGAAGTCGATCAAGCCGCGGCCAGCCTGGGGATGGCTCGCGGCTGCTGGTATTGCCGCGGTGAACAAGGTCACGCTCTGCAACTCGTCCGGCAGCGGGCCGACGACGTCGATACCTTCAACCGCCATCAGTTCAGCCATTTGTTGAATGCCGAGTTCGGCTTCGCCGCGACGGACCACGAGTCCGGCGAGACCCGCGGCGCCGCCGGCGCCGTATTTCGCCTTGGCCGCCATTGCTTTGGCAATGCCGAGTTGATCGAATATTTTGGCCATGTGCGCGCCGCTCTGGCCGCCGCCGACCGGCTTGCTCACCGCGATCGACTTCGCCGCCAACAGCGCGCGCTTGAACGCATCCGGCGTGGCGATATCGGGCTTGGCCGCACCATTCGCCACCGCGATGCCGATCGACGAGCGCGCCACCGCCACCAGGCTGCCGGGAACGAGACTGCCGCGCGCCGTTAAATCCTCGGCCCCGGCTTGGGCGATAATCGCGACGTCGGCCGCCTCGCCCTCGGCGATCCGCCGTTCGAGCTGTGCCGACGGCCCGAGGCTGACGGCGAGGCTGTTGCCGGTCTCCCGCTCGAAGCGCTCGGCTAGTGCCTCGAACACCGTCTTCATCGCGGTGGTGCTCAACACTTTGATCTCGATAGACCCAGCCACGCGAATGCCCCCGTTTTCAGCCCACACGCGTAGAATAAAGACCGACGGCTGCCTCGGATAGGCATCCGTGGCTGCCGACGGCCACGCGTGCTTTGCGCCGGCCGTCATCAACTCTGTGTGAGCATTCCGCGCCGGATCATCAAATCAGCGGCGGGGCCATCGCGCGCTCACGACTTTGCGCTAAAACATACGTACAAATAGTCGCGCCGACGCACCGACGCGCGGCCTTCGAAAGCGGTCTTGGAGGGACGATACATGCTAACGCGCAGACACGTCTTCTACGCCGGCGCCGCGGGCTTGGCGGCATGGTCGATCGGCCGGCTGGCACAGCCCCGCGCCGTCAGCGCTGCCACTCATCCTTACGAAGTGACCCACACCGACGCGGAATGGAAGACGCTCCTCACGCCAGCGCAGTACAACGTACTGCGCGAGGGAGGCACCGAGCGGCCGTTCACCAGCGCGCTGCTCGACGAGCATCGCGCCGGTACCTTTGCCTGCGCTGGCTGCGATCTGCCGTCGTTCTCATCGAAAACGAAATTCGACAGCGGCACCGGCTGGCCGAGTTTCTGGGCGCCGCTCGACAACGCCGTCGACGAAAACACGGACCGCTCTTTCGGCATGACCCGCACCGCGGTGTCGTGTCACCGCTGCGGCGGCCATCTCGGCCACGTCTTCACCGACGGCCCGAAACCCACCGGGCTGCGCTACTGCATGAACGGCGTGGCGTTGAAATTCGCCCCGGCGCCCGCAGGATCGAGCTGAACAGACTGCGCGCCATTGTGCTTGCTCCCGCGATGCGCGAAAATGTACTGACGACCTGACGCGTCAAAACGGCGATAAAGTCGCGTTTCGGAACAAGACTCGCGGGCGGGAGGAACGCATGAATCGTTGGCAGCTGCACACGGTTATCGCCGCCGCGGTATTGGCCTGGGCTGGCGCGGTGTCGGCGCCCGCTTCCGCGCAGTCCCTTTCCAGTAAGCCGATCCGGATCATCGTTCCGTTCGCCCCGGCGGGCTCCTCGGACGTGCTCGCCCGGGTTCTCGCCGGCCCACTGCAGCAGGAGCTCAAGCAGACCGTCATTGTTGAGAACCGCGCCGGCGCCGGCACCAATATCGGCACCGGCGAGGTCGCACGCGCCGAACCCGACGGCTTGACGCTTTTGATCACCTCGAGCGCCTTCGTCGTAAACCCGGCGCTCTACAAGACCATTCCCTACGATCCAACGAAGGATTTTATCCCGATCTCCGCGCTTCCGGTCGCTCCCAATATCTTTGCGGTCAAGGCGAATAGCGCCATCAATTCGCTCGCCGACGTGATCTCGAGCGCCAAGGCCGATCCGCAGAAGCTGAATTATGCGAGCCCCGGCAATGGTACGACGCCGCAGCTGACCATGGAGCTGTTCAAGCTGAAAGCCGGCGTCAACGTCACCAATATTGCCTATAACGGCGGTGGACCCGCAACGCAGGCGTTGATGACCGGAACGGTGGATGTTCTGTCGACCGCATTGCCCGGCGCGCTGCCGCAGGTACAAGGCGGTGCCATGAAGGGTATCGCGCTGACGACCAAAGAGCGGTGGCCGGCCCTTCCCGACGTGCCGACATTCACCGAGCTTGGCTTTACCGATATCACGCTCGCCACCGAACATTTTTTCCTTGCCCCGGTGGGCACGCCGGCGGACGTCATCGAACGGCTGACCAAAGCGATGCTCGTCGTGCTGGCTCAAGATGACGTGAAACAGCGCGTGCGTCAGGTCGGCTACGAGCCGGTTTCCGGCGGTCCCGACATGGCCAAGCAATGGATCGCCAGGGATCTGCCGTTCTTCAAAGATCTGGTGAAAAACGCCAAAATCCCGCAGATCGAGTAACGCGGAGGTACCTCACGTCCCGACTTTCAGCTCCGCCACCAGTCCGCGCAGCGCCGCGACTGTGCTGAGCGCCGTGATGCGGCCGGTGCGAGGATTTTCCGAAGGTACGTTCTCGATCGACATCGAAAACCGCGCCGAGTCGGCATCGACTTCGATGCGATGGGTATTGCGCGTGAGCGCCGGATCGGCCCAGATCTCGAGCCGCGTCTTGTCCGGCCCGATGCCGGCGAGGCTGAGCGCAGCTGCGACGTTGACGTTGGCGGGAAAGCCACGCGCGCCCTCGCGCGCTGAGCCGTCGAAGACTTTCAGCGGCGCCTTGAGGTCTTTCAATGAAATGCCGCGCTCGACCAGATAGGGCGCGCCGTCGAGCCCGTTCGGCGGCTTGCGGGTGATCATGATGACCGAGTGGATGGTGCCTTCGGCGGCGGCGCGCACCGCATCGAGCCCGAGCAGTGCGCCGGTCGGAACCAGGATGCGCGCACCGGTTTCTTTAGCCCTCGCCACCAGATCCCAGTTCTCCAGAAGCTGGCCGACGGAAAGCGGCATGAAAATCTTGGCCGCTTCGACCACCGACGACGCTACGGCGCGAAACAGCTGCGGCGGCAAGCATTCGACGACGATGTCGCAGGACCGGGCGAGCGCCTCGGCGGCAACAACCGGGATACGGTCGCCGACCGCCGGCAGATTGCGTCGCGCCTTGTCCTCGTCGCGCACCGCCACGGCGGCGAGAACGAGACCGGGTATGCCGGCTTCGAGTCGCCGCGCCACGCCAAGGCCTACAGCGCCGAGCCCAGCCAGCCCGACATTCAAAGCCGCTCGCGCCACCTTAAGCTTTCTCTCCACTGGCAGCCGCCCGCGCGGCCCGGTACATTCTGTCTGTATGCGCAGGCCTTGCTTCATGCAACAACTCCTGCGCTACAGGCCGGATGCCGCAGCGCATGACTGAACAAACCACGACAGAACAGAACAAGAGAACGTTCATGACCAACATCAACCTGAACGCCTTCACCACCCGTCCCGAGATCGAAGGCACGTTCGGCGTGGTCGCGACGACACATTGGATCGCCACCGCCGTCGGCATGGGCATCCTGGAAAAAGGCGGCAACGCCTTCGATGCCGCAGTCGCCACCGCATTCACGCTCCAGGTGGTCGAGCCGCATCTCAACGGTCCGGGCGGCGACGTGCCCGTCATTCTCCAAGACGTGCGACGCGGCAAGCCCGAGGTGATCTGCGGCCAGGGCGTTGCACCGGCCGGCGCGACCATTGCGTATTACCGCAGCCAAGGCCTCGATCTCGTCCCCGGCACCGGGCTGCTGGCCGCTTGCGTGCCCGGCACGTTTGAGACCTGGATGCTGCTGTTGCGCGACTACGGCACGATGCGGCTTGCCGACGTGATCGCGCCCGCCATCGGCTACGCGCAAAACGGTTATCCGCTGCTTGAGCGCACCCATGCCACTATCGGCACGGTCGCGGAACTGTTCCGCGAGCATTGGCCGAGCTCGGCTGCGGTTTATCTGCCGGACAATGCCGTGCCGGCGACCGGCACGCTGTTCACCAACAAGACGCTGGCGGCGACCTATAGCCGTATCGTCAAGGAGGCCGAAAGCGCGGGCTCCGATCGAATCGCGCAAATCGAGCGCGCGCGCCAAGCTTGGTCGAAGGGCTTTGTCGCCGAGGCCATCGACCGGTTCTGCCGCACGCAGGAGATCATGGACACCAGCGGCGAGCGTCACCATGGCGTGCTCACCGCCGACGACATGGCGCGCTGGACGCCACAAATCGAAGCGCCGCTGACCTACGATTACGGCCGCTACACCGTGTGCAAGACCGGGCCGTGGGGCCAAGGCCCGGTGACATTGCAGCAGCTCGCGCTCCTCAAAGGCTTCGATTTCGATCGCCTCGATCCGACGGATGCGGATTTTATCCATCTCGTCGTCGAAAGCTCCAAGCTCGCTTATGCCGATCGCGAAGTGTTTTATGGCGACCCCGACTTTGTCGAAGTGCCGATGGCGACGCTCTTGTCCGACGCCTACAACGCCGCGCGCCGCAAACTCATCGGCGACAAAGCCTCGCTCGAGTTGCAGCCCGGCTCGATCGAGGGCTTCGGCGCCGTGGTCAAATTGCGCCGTGCGCCCGCATCGCTGGCGGCCGGCGCCGGCGAGCCAACTGTCGGCAGTCTCGGTGCCGGCGAACCAACCGTCGGCAAGCTCGGCGCGATGCGCGGCGACACCGTGCATTTCGACATCGTCGATCAAGCCGGCAACATGATTTCGGCAACGCCGTCGGGCGGCTGGCTGCATTCCTCGCCGGTCATCCCCGAGCTCGGCTTCTGCCTTGGCACACGGGCACAAATGTTCTGGCTCGAAGAGGGTCATCCGGCGGCGCTCGCGCCCGGCAAGCGCCCGCGGACAACTCTGTCGCCGACGCTGGCGCTGCGCGACGGCGAATCTTATCTCGCCTGGGGCTCGCCCGGCGGCGACGGCCAAGACCAATGGATCACGCAGTTCTTCATGCGCCACGTCCATGCCGGCATGAACCTGCAAGAGGCGATCGACGCCCCGGCCTGGCATTCCGAGCATTTTCCGAGCTCGTTCTGGCCGCGCACGTCTCGTCCCGGAGTGCTGGTCGTCGAAGGCCGCTTGCCGAAGAAGACTGTCGATGAACTCAAGCGCCGCGGGCACATCGTCGAAGTCGGCCCGGACTGGTCGGAAGGCCGCCTCACGGCTGCGTCCCGCGTCGGCCGGCGCCGCCGCGCCGCGGCCAATGCGCGCGGCATGCAGGGTTATGCCGCGGGACGGTAAAGCAGACGCACTACGCCGCCACCGTCCCCAAAAACTCCTCGACTTCGCCGCGCAGCTTGGCGGTCGCGGTTTCGACGTCCTCGCAGGCCGCCAGCATCGTTTCCGCCGAGCCGCGAGTCTGAGTCATGCCGCCGGCGACTTCGCTCAGCGCCGCGACGATCGCCTTGGCGCCGCTCGCGGCGCCGGCGACGTTGTGGGAAATCTCTCCGGTCGCCGCTTCCTGCTGTTCGACGGACAACGCGACCGCGCTAGTATAGCTGCTGATGTCCGCCATCCGCTGCGTGATCTCGCGGATCGCGGACACCGCTTTGCTGCTCGAATATTGCACCGCCGCGATCTCATGCGTGATCTCTTCGGTCGCCTTCGCCGTCTGCACGGCGAGCGATTTCACTTCCGAAGCGACAACGGCGAAGCCGCGGCCGGCCTCGCCGGCGCGCGCCGCCTCGATGGTGGCGTTGAGTGCCAACAGATTGGTCTGGCCGGCGATATCCTGGATGAGCTTGACCACGGCGCCGATCTTCTGCGCCACTTGGGCAAGAGCCGCGATATCGTCATTGGTCGCGCCGGCGCCGGCGGCGGCTTCGCGCACGACGTCGTTTGCCTGCCCGAGCTGGCGGCTGATCTCCTTGATCGAGGTCGATAGTTCGGCAGCGGCCGTGGCCGCGGTTTCGACGTTGACCGAGGCCTCGTTGGAGCCCTGCACGGCGTTCTCGGTGCGCTGCAGCGTACGCTCCGACGTGGTCAAGAGCGTCCGTGCCGCCGTCTTCATCGCCGTCGCGCTTTGACCGAGGGTTTTAAGCACGGTCTCGACCCGGGCACGGAACGAGGAGATCGCGGCGTCGGCGCTGCGGCGCCGCTGTTCGCGCTGGCGCAGCGAATCGCGCTCCTTCTCCGCGAGCAATTGCTCGGTGACGTCGGTATGGGTCGCCAGCCAGCCGCCGCGGCGCATCGGCTTGCTGACCACGGCGATGACACGGCCGTCCTTGAGCTCGCTCGTTTTCATCGCCGTGCGCCCCTCGGCGATTTGCGTCAAGCACTCCGCGATATAGCGATCCGGATCGCCGGAGAAGTTGCCTGCGGCAAGGCGGTGGCGCAGCAGCTCGCGTAACGGCGTGCCGGCAAGGGCGTGCTCGGGCCGCAAATGATACATTTCGATATAGCGCTCGTTGCACAACATCAGGCGCGCCGCGCCGTCGAACATGCACAGGCCCTGGGTCATGTTGTTGAGCGCCGCCCGCAGCATTCTCGCTTGTGCGCGCCGCCGACCGGTGGCGAACAAGCCGGCAAGAGCCGCGGCGCCGAGCCCGAACGGCAGCGCCACTACCACGCCAGTTTCCGTCGCGGACGTCTCGGTCAATGCGGCGACGATCCAGCCTGAGCCGCAGAGCAGGAAAACGGCAATGCCCACAGCAAAGCCTAAGGCGCCCGCCATGACAACGAGCGTCCAGTTGCGGCTTGCCTTTGACAGGGTTGGGCTGCTGAGCATCGCCTGCGCGCCAAAAGACGCCAACAGAAAGAGACGGCGGAGCCTATTCGCCCACCGGTTGTTTTGAGGTTAAGAAATGGTGCAGGTATTCTTAACGAAAACTATTGCTGCACCCAACGCAGCCGATTGCAGGGCGGAAACGGGAGGAAGGGTCATGAATATGGCTTCGATGGATGCGGCGCGACTGTTGGCTTGCATTGTGGTCACGGTGGCTATCTCCGGGCCGGGCCATGCCGCCGACTATCCGACCCATCCCGTGCGCATCATCGTCGGCTTCGGGCCGGGCGCCGCTGCCGATACGCCGGCACGGCTTCTGGCGCAGAAATTCAGCGACGCGCTCGGCCAGGCCTTCGTGGTCGAGAACAAGCCGGGCGCGGGCAGCAATGTCGCGGCGGAATATGTCGCCCACTCGCCCAACGACGGCTACACGATTTTCCTGGCGACGACAGCGCAGACCAATTATGCCGGCATGACGATCAACCCCAGCTACGACGTCGTGAAGGATTTTGCGCCGATCGTTCGCGTCGCTTCGGTGCCAAACATGCTTGTCGTCAACCCGTCGCTCGGGGTCGCCGATCTGAAAGAGCTGATCGCGCTCGCAAAAGCCAAGCCTGGTCAGATTTTCTTCGCGTCGTCGGGTGTCGGCACAGTGACCCATTTTGCGGGTGAATTGATCAATGTGATGGCTGGAATCAAGCTCGTTCAGGTAACCTATCCCGGCAGCGCACAGGCTTTGACCGACGTGGTGTCCGGCCGCATTCCATTGTGGATCGCGCCGGCCTCGGCGGTCGTCCAGCAGGTTTCCGATGGCAAGCTCAAGGCCATCGCGGTGACCACGGCGCAGCGCTCAAGCATCGCGCCCGGCGTTCCGACCATGGCGGAAGCAGGCCTGCCCGGTTACGACCTCGGACTCTGGTTCGGGCTCGTCGCGCCCGCCGGCACGCCAACGCCGATCATCGACCAACTCGCGCGCGTCGCCAATGACGCGCTCAAAACATCGGACCTGATCGAACCGCTGCGCAAGGTCGGCATCGACACCATCGGCGGCACGCCGGGCGAATTCGCGCGCTATATCGACGCCGAGGTGAAGAGGGCGACCGAACTCGCCACCGCCGCGAACATCCGGCAGTGAGCTCGGTTGGCTTCTTACGGGAGGCCGCGAAGCGGCGGTCCGTAGAATCAATAGTCAAGCAGCCGCCGGAATCACCGGAAGCAGCAGATAGGATTCCTTGTCGCCGCCGGCATAGATCGTGTTTGTGCCGGTATTGTAGTCGGCGTGGTAGTGCATGTAGGAAGCGCTGCCGATGCCGTCGCGCGGCTGGATGTCGAGCCTGATGCGGTGGCCTTTCTTGAATACCATCGAGGTCGGCCAGATTTCGACTTCGACGCGCACGATCTCGCCTGGCGTCAGATAGAGCCGGCGAACGTGGCGGTGATACGGGCGGTAGGGCCGCGATAGTTCAGGATCGAGCTCGCGATGCGACACCCTCAGCCAGCCTTTCGCCACCGGCACCGGCGCGCCTTGCTGCCCGGTCTCCAAGATTTCCTTGCCGTCGGGATCGATGTTGCGCAGCGTCAGGAACAGATCCATGTCCTCGCTCGAACTCGACACCCATAATACGGCGGCGAGCGGTCCGGTGATTTCGGTATCGACCGAAAGGCGCGAGGTGACGAGCGAGATGCCCATCCCCGGCTTGATGCCGCCGCCCAAGACTTGTGACGAAGCGGCCGACGTCGAGCCCATCGTGCCCAGACTCGATGCCGGATAGGTCCGCGCCTCTGTCTTAGCCGGGTTCTTCACTTCGAGCGTTCCCGAAAGCTCCGCGCCCGCGGCGGGTGGCTGCGACAAATCGAGATAGAGCTTGGTCCAGCGCGTGCGTTTGAGCGGCCATTCGTTTTCGTTGCGCCATTCGAAGGCGTCGCCGCCCTTGCGGATCGCGAGCTTCACCGGCGGCTCGTCCATTACGCCGTTATCGATTCCTTTAAGCCAGTAATCGAGGAAGCGGATCTGATCGTGCCTGCCGTCCTCGGTGTAGAACGGGTGCACGTGGGAGCCGAGATGGATGCGCAGTTTCTTGTGCGGCGTCGCGGCGCGCATGAACGCTTCCGTGTTGCCGCGCAGATGCAAGCCCATGCCCGACCAGTTGCCGACGGAAAACATCGGCACGTTGATCTTGTCCCATTGCGCCTGAGCGCCGCGGAAGGCGCCGCTGTCGAGATTGTTGCGCAGCCAGAAATGCAGCGTGTTGACCTGCCAGCCGTCCGGCTGAAGCTGCGAAGCGCGCCCCAACAGATGATGCAGCAAATGCGCGGTGTACCAATTGGTCATGAACAGACTGAGGATGCCGCCGTGATAGAGCGCATCGCGGTAGAGATCGGCGAATCCCTCCCAGGGGATGATCGCCTTCAACGACGGCGGCTGCAGATTGGCGGCGAACCATTGATTGATGGCGAAATAGGAAATGCCGTTGAGCCCGACATTGCCGTTGCACCATGGCTGCGCCGCCGCCCATTCGACGGCGTCGTAAAAATCGACCGCTTCCGCAAGCGACCACGGTTCGCATTGGCCCGGCGATTTGCCGGTGCCGCGGCCGTCGACGCGGACCGCGGCATAGCCGCGCGGCACCCACCATTTCGGATTGACGGTCTCCCAGTTCATCCATTCGTTCGGCGCTTCCGCAAGCGTGTCCGGCACCACCCAAAGCTTGTCTTTCTGGTACGGCCCGAGATTGAGGATGGCGGGAAATTTGCCGTCGTCGTATGGCCGAAACACATCGGCCTTGAGCCGCGCGCCGTCGCGCATAGGCACCTCGACGTCCTTTTCGATCACGATCGGATAATCGGTCTGCGGGGCTTCGTGCCGGTCATTCATGATGGGTGCGTACCTATTGGCGATTTAAGTGGCGCGGAGGCTTGCGCCGGCGAACTCCTCTCCCAGAGGGGAGAGGCAGAACAAATCACTCGGTCTCGATCTTCACTTCGCCGGTGATCTTGCGCCAATTCGCCATCTCGTTTGCGAGCCAGGTCTTGGCATCGGCGAGCGAGGCATTGGGAACGATGTTGAAGGTCTGCTTCTTGAACGCGTCGCTGACCTCCGGCGTCTGCATCGCGGCGACGGTGGCGGTAAAGATCGTCTGCAGCACGTTTTTCGGCGTGCCCGCCGGCGCGAACAAGGCCTGCCAAGCGATGGTGCCGACGCCGGGGAAGCCGAGTTCTTGCATGGTCGGCAGGTCGGGATAGGCGGCGAGCCGCGTATGATTGACGACGGCAAGCGCGCGGAGACTCCCGGCGTCCACTTGCGGAGCGGTGCTCGCCACATTGATGAAGGCCGCCTGCGTCGAACCGATCAGCATGTCGTTGATGACGCCGGAGGCGCCCGCTTTGTTGGGTATCGCGATCATGTCGAGATCGCCGGCGCGCTTGGCGAAATAGGCCATGTCGTAATGCGGATAGCTGCCGGGGCCGACCGTGCCGTAGCGCACCTGTCCGGGATTCTTCGCCGCATAGGCGATCAACCCGGGCACGGTCTTGACGTCGAAATTCTTCGTCGTCACGACCAGGAATTCCGGAATGTCGACGACGTCGGTGATCGGCACCACGTCCTTGAGGTAATCGAAATCGAGTTTTTGCGCATAGATGATTGGCGTGATCGCATTGGTTGTGACGTTGCCGAGCATCAGCGTGTAGCCGTCCGCCGGCGAACGCACCATGTTCTCGATCGCGATGATGCCGAAGGCGCCGGGCTTGTTCTCGACGTAAAACGACTGGCCGAGGCTCTTGCCCAGCTGGTCGGCGAGGACGCGCGCGACGATGTCGGTCGCGCCGCCCGGGGCGTAGGGCACGATGATCTTTACCGGCTTGGAGGGATATTTGTCCGGAGTCTGGCCGAAGGCCGCCAATTGTCCGAAGACCGCGCCGGCAAGACACAGCAGCGACGCGGCGAGAATTCCCGATGGCTTCATTCCGTCCTCCCCCAATTCCGGTGGCGGCTTGCTTAGGCTTTTATGCCGTGGAGACTGTGCGATGCATCTTTCACGGTAAAGAACACGACATCGGCATCGGCGCCGGCTTTGCCTGAATGCATGGCATCGGCGGGCACATAGACCACCGACCCGGGCTTCGCTTCAATCGCCTTGCCGCCGATCGTGGCGTGAAAGGTGCCTTCGAGGATGTAGATCCACTGCTCATTGGGATGCGAATGCGCCTCGGCGCCGGTTCCCGCCGGCATGCGCATCAGGCCGACGATCATACGATCGCCCTCGACGCAGGCGCCGTTCGCCGTCGAATAATCGGGACCACCGAGGATGTGATTGATGGAGGCGAGATTGAAGATGTATTCGCCAGGCCCGGCGCGCTTGGCGCCCGGCGTCCGAACCGCGGCCGGTTCAGCCAATTGATCGACCATATGAAAACCTCCCTAGCATACGCTACAAGACGCTTCGCGATCGTAGTCGAGGGCTATCAGGGGCGCCAGAGCATGATCCCGAAAAGTGGAACCCGGTTTTCGGGTCAGATCATGCTCAAACCAAGACTCTAGGCCATGATCCCGCCCGCCGATCGCTGCGCGCCATCGGCTCAGCGCGTGGCCGAAAACGCCGCCTTCACGGTTCGGTCACTTTTTTCGCCGAACTGTCCAAGATCACTGGGGGACTTAAACGTCGTGGCATTCGCAATGATCCGGCCATTCGCCGCCGGCCTTCTCGGCAGCGCGACCTTAAGCCTGCTGGGGCTCGGTCTATTGGGAATAGCCAGTTGTACCGACAGCGGTAGTCCGCCCCCCGGCGAGCCGAGCTTCTACCATGACCTGGCGCAGACCGACGCCGTGCTCGATGCCAATGCGGCAGCCTCGATGATCTCCGGCTATCGCAAGAATAACGGCCTCGGCGCGGTCACCGTCGATCCCGAACTGATGCGGCTGGCGACCGAGCAGGCGCAAGCCATGGCCGCGCGCGACAAGCTCGATCACGACACCGCTCATCCGTTTGCCGAGCGTATCCGCAAATCCGGCTTCGGCGCCGCGGTCGCGGTCGAAAATATTGCCGCCGGCTATCACACGCTGGCGGAGGCATTTTCCGGCTGGCGCGATTCGCCGCCGCACCGCGCCAATATGCTCAACAGCGGCGTGACGCGCATCGGCATCGCCGCGGTCTATACCTCGAAATCGAAATACAAAGTGTACTGGTCGCTGATCCTTGCCGCGCCCGACGAGCGCAAGGGTTGACGCGCGGCCTTGGAGAAACGCGCTCAGGCCAGGCGTGCCCGCAGCGCAGCCGATACGCGCTCCGCGGCGATCACAATGACGAATATGATGATCAGCAAGAGCGACACTTCCTGGTACTGGAAAAGGTTCATGGCGGTGAGCAATTGAAAGCCGATGCCGCCGGCGCCGACGAAACCGAGCACCAGTGACGACCGTATGTTCTCGTCGAGGCGATAGAGGCTGATGCCGAGCAGTGACGGCAGAATGCCCGGAATAATGCCGTGGACGAAAACCTGAATCCGTCGTGCGCCGGTCAGTTCCAGTGCGTTGATCGGCGCCATGTCCATTTGCTCGATGGTTTCGGCGAACAGCCGGCCGAGCATTCCGACCGAGTGGACGCCGAGCGCCAGGCCGCCCGGGAACGGCCCAAGCCCGACTGCGGTGACGAAAAAGAGCGCCCAGACCAGATCGGGCACGGCGCGGGTGAAGCCGATGATCGCGCGCGCGGCGTAATAGGCGTAACGCGACGGCGTCATGTTCGTGGCGGCAAGCAGTGCCAGCGGAATGGCAATGATGATGCCGACCATGGTGCCGAACAACGCGATGTCGACGGTCTGCAGCGTCGGCCAGAACGCCGCGGGCAGCTTGGAGAAATCCGGCGGTATGGCGCGCCGGATGATGTCGGCCATGCCGTGAACGCCGGTAATGAGATCCTGTGGCCGCGCCTCGACCACAATGAGCGTCTGAACGACGATGGCGATCGCGAGCAGAGCAAGGAGACAGTGGATCGCGGTGGTCAGGGCGCGACGCCAAGCGCCCGCGCCAACAGCGGCTTTCATCCCCGGACCTGCGAGATCGAGGCTCATGCCGCCTCGTGGATGTAAAGCCGGTGTACTTCCTCGCGCGAGACCTGGCTGCGCGGCAGATCAAACGCGATCCGTCCGCCACGGATGCCGATGACCCGATCCGCGTAGGCATACGCCAGTTCGACCTGATGCAGCACGCAAAGGACGGCGAGCCGCTCCGAGCGCGCGAGCCGCTGCAGCAAACGCATGATTTCCTCGGCCGCTTCCGGATCGAGACTTGCCACCGGCTCGTCGGCCAACAGCACGCGCGGCCGCTGTGCCAGCGCACGCGCGATCGCCACCCGCTGCGCCTGACCGCCCGACAGCGTGCCGGCGCGCTGCTCGGCGAGATCCGCAAGTCCGACTTCGGCGAGGTGGCCGCGCGCGGAAGCGAGCTCTGCGGGCGGCAGGCCGGCGAATACGGTCCGCAACGTCGAGTGCCGTCCAAGCGCACCGCTCGCTACATTGGTCAACACGCTGCTGCGGCGAACCAGGCTGGCGCTCTGCCAAACCATCGCCAGTTCGAGGCGCGCCCGGCGCAGCTTTTCGCCCTCGAGCCCGCAGAGATTGGTGTCGCCGAGCCAGATCCCGCCCGCTGTGGGCTTTAAGGTCCGCGTAATGCAACGCAGCAGCGTGGTCTTGCCGCTGCCATTGCCGCCTAGCACGACGACAAGCTCGCCCGGCTCAACCGACAATGAGAAATCGGTCAGCGCGACCTTGCCGGTCGGATAACGCAGCGAAAGGTCGCGGACACGCAACATCGACCCTTCCCCCTCGAACCGTCAGCTCAGTTTCGCGAGATCGATGTCCAAAGTTTTCACCAGATCGCGGATCAGGTCGTAGGCGTGGTCGGTCGTCGGCACGAGCTGGGTAATGCCGGCGCCGACCAGGATTTTACGGTCGGCGGCTTCGAGGCTCATCAGATCGAGATGCTGCAATGCATCGGCGAGCTTGGTCTTGAACGCTTCCGGCAGATCGCCGCGCACCGCGAACGGATCGGTCGGGATCGGATCTGACTTCCACAGGAAAACCAGATCGCCATCTTTGTAATGGCCGCGCTGTGTCGCCGACTCCAGCTGTTCGCTGTTTAATTCGCCGGCATCGACCTTATGATTATAGATGGCCTCGAACGACGCGGTGTGGCTGCCGCCGTAAATCGCCTTGATGTCCTTTTCCGGATCGAGCCCCGCCTTGCGCAACCCATAGGCCGGAAACAGATGACCCGACGTCGATGCTGCATCTGAGAACGCAAAAGAGTGTCCGCGGATGTCCGCGACCGTCGTGATGCCGGACGACGGATAAGTGACGATGCTGGCCCAGTAGGTGACAGGCTTGCCGTCGGCCGCGCCGAACGCGGCGACCGCTTCCGCTTTTGCCACCTGGTGCGCTAGCACATAGCCGAGCGGTCCGAATTCGCCGATTTCGAGCTTATCATTGCGCATCGCTTCGATCTCGGCGTTGTAGCCGGTCGCCACGTATATTTCGACCTTGCAGCCGATCTTGTCGCCGAGCAGTTTTCCGATCTTGTCGTAGATCGGCACCAGCCGCGCCGCCGAATCGTAGGGCTCAACGCCGAAGCGCACCGTTCCGCCGTTTGGGCAATCGTCGGCAAGCGCCGCCCGCGGCGCCGTTGCCAGACTGGCGGCGGCGATTGTGATGGCCGCAGAAGCAACTACGGCGGCGGTTCCGCCAACCCACGAAGTCTTTATGTTCATTTCAAGCTCCCGTTGTCGCCAGGTTGCGTGAATCGTTCCGAACGCAACAAATTGAACGGCGCGACCGTGTCGTTGCTCACAACAATTGGGTGCGTCCGCGATTGAGAATTCCGCGCCAAACCCACGGAGCCATCAAGGACAGGGAACCGATCCCGCCAACATCCTACGGAGGCTAGTGCTCCGCTGTGACGTTGACATGAATGTGCCGATGACTGCCGATCTCATTGCCAGGACTGGGCAAATATCCGGTACGCGGCTACCCGTCATAAAACTTGAACATATGATTGTGTAACCCATTGGATCGAAAGCTTCAGACCGACATATCCAGAATCGATGCCACGCCGCTAGTCATCGTCACAATAACACTTGGTCCTCACGATAAGAGGTTAGGCCGTGACCGCATCCGTCGCAGAACTTCAAACCGATTCCAGAACGCAATTTGCTTCCGCTACAATCGTCGAGGTCAACGGCCGAACCTACGCTGCACCCAAGCGTCCGACGGTGGTGATCGTCGTCGACGGCTTTGATCCGGCCTATCTCGAACATGGCTTCGCCAACGGCACCTTGCCGACGCTGAAGTCTTTCGGGCAAAGCGGGTTTGTCGGGCTTGCCGATTGCTCGATACCGAGCACGACCAATACCAATAATACTTCGATCGTGACCGGCGCGCCGCCCGCGGTGCACGGCATCAATGGCAATTACTATCTCGATGCCGACACCGGCGAAGAAATCATGATCACCGATGCGAGCCGGCTGCGCTGCGGCACCATCCTGGGCGCGCTCGGCCGCGCCGGCGTGCATACCGCGGTCGTGACCGCGAAGGATAAGCTTCTCAAAGTGCTGGCCTATCAGATGCCCGGCATCGCGTTTTCTTCAGAACATGCCCATTTGGCTAATCTAAAGGCCAATGGCGTCGAGGATGTCGAGGCGTTGGTCGGCCGGCCGCAGCCCGACCAATATTCGGCGGACTTGTCACTGTTCGCATTGGATGCCGGCGTCGCACTCTTGTCGGCTTTCAAACCGAGCCTCATATATCTCTCGACCTCGGATTATGTGCAGCACAAGCATGCGCCAGGCGAGCCCGAAGCGGATGCGTTTCACCATGCGGTGGACGCCGTCGTCGCCAAGCTGATCGCGCTCGGCGCCACCGTCGCCATCACCGCCGATCACGGCATGAACGACAAGTCGACCGCCGATGGTACGCCCAAGGTCGTTTATCTCGAGGACGAGTTGGATGCCCGCTTTGGCGCGGGAGCGGTGCGGGTCATCTGTCCGATCGCCGATCCGTTCGTGCGCCATCACGGCGCGCTCGGCTCTTTCGTGCGGGTGCATCTGCGAAAGCCTGGCGATATCCCGGCGATGATGGCGTTTTGCCGCACGCTGCCGGGAATCGAATTGGTGCTCGACAAGCAAGACGTGTGCAACCAGTTCGACCTGCCGCTCGATCGCGAGGGGGATTTCGCGGTTTTCAGCGATCGCCATACGGTGGTCGGCGCGCGGCGCCAGGATCACGACTTAAGTCAGTTGGCCGGACACCGCCTGCGCTCGCATGGCGGTCTCGGCGAGCAGAAAGTGCCGTTCCTGATGTCGCGGCCGCTGAATGCGGAATACCGCAAGCGAGCGGCGGACGGACCGCTGCACAATTACGATATTTTCGATTTCGCGCTCAACGGCGTCGAATAGCTGGCAGCCCTCGTTCGGCAAGCCCCGAGAACAGAGCCATGCGCACCGCCACGGCCGCTGTCTACGAAGCGCCCAATACGCCATTCGTCTTCAAGGAATTTCCGTTGCGTCCGGTCAAGCGCGGCGAAGTTCTGGTGCGGGTGACGATGTCGACGATCTGCCGTTCGGATATTCATTCCTACGAGGGCCGCAGACCCAATCCGTGCCCGGGCATTCTCGGCCATGAGATCATCGGCATCATCGAAGAAATCGGCGACGGCATCGACAAGGATATGCGCGGCGATCGGCTTGAGGTCGGCGATCGCATCACCTGGAGCGAATATTTCTTCGACGGGCAGTGCTACTACCGCGAAATTCTCGACATGCCGCAGAAGTGTCACGGCGTGCGCAAATACGGTCACGATCTCGCGGCGGAGGACCCGCATTTCCTCGGCGGATTTGCGGAATATTGCTACATCCTGCCCGGCACCTGGATCCTCAAACTTCCCTCCGAATTGAGCGACGAGGAGGCAACCCCGCTCAATTGCGGCGTCGCCACCATGGTCTCGGTAACGGAAGCTGCGGCAATCGAGATGGGCGACGCGGTGGTCATTCAGGGCCTCGGCCTGCTCGGTCTCTACGGCGCCGCCATGGCGAAGGCGCGCGGCGCGCGTTGCGTGATTGGCCTTGATGCCGTGCCAAGCCGGCTCGAAACCGCCAAAAAATTCGGCGCCGATCATGTCATCGACATCGGCCGCACATCCGCCAAAGCCATCATCGACGAGGTGCGCGGCCTATGCCGTCCCGACGGCGCCGACGCGGTGATCGAGGTCTGCGGCGTGCCGGACGTCATCCCGCAGGGCCTGCAAATGCTGCGGACGGGTGGCCGTTATGTGCTCGGCGGGCTGGTCAATCCGCATGCCGACGTGACGATCGATGCCAATATGCTGGTCAAGCGCTGGATCACCATGCGCGGCATTCACAATTATCACCCGCGGCATCTGATCCAGGCGCTCGATTTCGTCATGGCGAACCGCGGCCGGTTTCCGTTTAAGGACATCGTCGATTCCAAATTCGCCCTGAAGGATCTCGACGCCGCGTTCAAGAAGGCCTCCGAGCGCAGCGTGCTCCGCGCCGCCATCGTTCCGGCGCTCGCGGAATAGCCCATGCAATCTCCAGCGCTTAATTTCGCGCCGCGCGGCCTTTATATCGGCGGCAAATGGATTTCGCCGCGCGACGACGGATCTTTTGCCTCGATCAATCCGTCGAACATGGAGAAGCTCGCCGACATTCCCGCCGCCAGCGAAGCCGACGTCGACCTGGCGGTGAAAGCCGCGAAGTCCGGCTTTGCCGAATGGTCGCGCGTTCCGATCAGGGAGCGCGCGCGGTGCCTAATACTTCTCGCCGACCGCATCGAGCAACACGCCGACGAACTCGCGCTCATCGACGCGGTCGATTCCGGCAACGCCATCGTCGGCATGCGCGGCGACATGACCTGGACCGCGGACTGGCTGCGCTATTGCGCCGGCCTCGTTACCGAAATAAAGGGCGAGACGTTCTCGCAAGGCGATCGCCATCTCAATCTCACACGCCGGCAGCCGTTCGGCGTCGTCGCCAAGATCAATCCGTTCAATCATCCGTTCCGGTTCTGCGCCGAGAAGGCGGCGGCGCCGCTTGCGGCCGGCAATAGTGTCGTGATCAAGGGCTCCGAGCAGGCGCCGTTGTCGAGCCTGCGGCTCGGCGAATTGTGCGACGGCATATTTCCGACAGGCGTCGTCAATATCATCACCGGCGACGGCAAGGTCGGTTCGGCGCTGGTGCGCCATCCCGATGTGCGGCGCATCGGCTTTGTCGGCTCGGTGCCCACCGGCCGCATCATCGCCCAAGAGGCGGCAGCCGGTCTCAAACGCGTCAGTCTCGAGCTCGGCGGCAAGAATCCGATCGTCATCTTCCCCGACGCCGACCCCGCGAAAGCGGCCGCCGCCGCCATCAAGGGCATGAACATGAACCGGCAGGGACAATCCTGCAGCTCGACATCACGCGTGTTCGTCCACGCGTCGTTGCATGACAGCGTCGTGGCGGAACTCGTAGCGCTGGCGGAGGCGCTGCCGATCGGCATGCCTTGGCTCAAAGAGAACGATGTCGGGCCGATCGTCTCGCAACGCCAGTTCGATCGGGTCATGGGCTTCATCGAATCGGCCAAGGCGGAAGGTGCGCAACTCCTCACCGGCGGCGGCAGACCCGCCGATCCGCAGCTCGCCAAGGGCTTGTTCATCGCGCCGACAGTGTTCGACGAGGTGACGCCGGGCATGCGCATCGGTCACCAGGAAATATTCGGCCCTGTCATGTCGGTGATGGCCTGGGACGATTACGAAGACATGCTCACGAAGGTCAACGGCGTCGAATACGGTCTCACCGCGGCCGTCGTCACCAACGATCTCGCCAAGGCCATGGAAACCGCGGAACGGATCGAGGCCGGTTACGTCTGGATCAATTCCAGCGGCCGCTACATCGGCGCGCCCTATGGCGGGTGGAAGCAAAGCGGCATCGGCGAAGAAGAATGCTTCGACGAGATTTTAAGCTACACGCAAATCAAGAATATCAATCTGCGCTGGTAGGCGGCTCAGATCAGGCCGAACATTTTGTCCCCATAGGTGAAGCGCGCTTCGTCGAGCAGCGGCGCCACAGCAGCCCTGAATTGATCGTGTTCGTCGGCGGTCAGCGCGGCGATCTCGCAGCCGGCGGCTCCGATCGCCGCGCGCGCCTCGCGATCCTCCTCGATGGCGAGATCGCGCTGAAACACTATGGCGCGCTTGACCGCCTCGCGCATGGCGGCTTGCAAATCCGCGGGCCAGCCGTCGAACGCCGGGCGGTGCAGAAAGATTGGCCGCGAGATGTAGAAGTGGTTGGTGACGGTGTGGAAGTGATGAAACTTGTGCACGCCATAGGTCACGGTATTGGCGAATGGATTTTCCTGCGCATCGATGGTGCCGGCCTTGATCGCCGAGATCGCTTCGGTCAGATCCCAGCGCAGCGGCACGGCGCCGAGCAGCGCGAACGTCCGCACCTGCACTTCGCTCGGCAACACGCGGATGCGCATGTCTTTGAGATCAGCCGGCACGTGCAATTGGCGTAGCCGGTTTGAAATCTGGCGAAAGCCGTTCTCGAACCAGCCGAGGATACGGTAGTTCACGCGTTCCTCGATTCGCTCGGCGAGGAATTGCCCAAGCGCCCCGTCGATCGCCGCGCGGGCGCGATCGCGCTCGTCGAACAGAAACGGCAGATCGACGAAGCCGAGTTCGGGCACGCGATCGGTGAGGTAGCTCGACGATTGGTAGCCGAGCGTGAGCACGCCGTCCTCGACCAGCCACAGAATCTCCTCGGCGCGATAGCCGAAATCCATGATGTTCCAAACATACTTGACGTCGATGCGATCGCCGAACTGAGCTTGCAACGTATCGCCGATGAGTTTGAGCGAGCGCGAAAAGGAGGTCGTCGGCGGCCCATAGCCGCCCATGCGGATTACAATCGGATTGGCCATTGCCAGGTTTCCCGTGATCGCGAACCTACGCGGGAAACGGCCGCGAAAGTCAACGATGCCTGGACAGGCGCGCGCGGACTGACTTGGCCGCGGCCATGCCGACGCGGCGCAGCCGTTCCAGCCGGTGGCCGCGCGTAAATGGCGCGTCCGGCCGCAGCGCGATCAGGCGGTCGCACAGCGTCAATCGCTCGCCCCAGATCGGGTCGAGCGTCGGCGTGCCGGCCGCGACGCAGGAATCGGTGCGCAGGATGGCCTCGTCGTTGGCCAGTTGTTCGGTCAAGGCCGCCGACAGCAACATGCCCGGCGCGTAGCGCGCGAAGGCCTCGTCATAGGCGGTTTTCCAGTACCAAGCCGCGGTGCCGCTTTTCAGCGTGATCGCGGCCGCGATGGCCTGTCCATCGAGGAGCAGACGGTTGCTCTGGACTTTGCCTTCCGCGGCGAGACTCACGACCGCGCTCTTCATGAAATTTTGCACGTCGTCGTGATGCGCCGCCGCGGTGCCGGCTTCGCCCTTCCAGCCGCGCGCCTCGAGCGCGAAAAAGCCCTCGATTTCGGCGGCGACGGCGGCAGGCTCCGTGGTCGCGGTGAACAACAGCGCGCCCAGATCGGCGAGCCGCCGCCCGGTTCGGCTGAGTTCGCGGCGGCGGTGCACAGTGAGCGTACGCTCGAGGTAACGCGCGCGATCCTCGCCCGGTTCAAGCAAGGCGCGGCGATGCTGCGCGAAATCGGCATAGGGCAGCTGCGCGCGGCGTAAGATCGTCGCGAGCGCACCCGCGAACGGCCCTGCTTCGGCGATGAGCGGCAGCAGCATCAATTTCGGCAGCGACGGATTGCCGGCCAGATGCGCGAGCCACGCGGCGATCACCGGCTCGGCCGCGTCACGCTCGACGAGCGGCGTGCCGAGTGGCGCATAAGGATGCGTCCAGCCGATGAGCACCGGCAGTTTCAAGCCGTAGCGCCGCGCGGTCACGCGCGCCGGAAAAAAGCCTAGAAGCCTGCGCGGTTGCGTGCCCGACCACACCAGCGCCGCGCCAACGTCGTCGCCGAAAGGCGCCGCGGCGGCGAGCGCGAAGGCCGGCTCATAGAAGACGTTGGGCTCGAGCGTGCGCGTCGCGAGATCGCGCCAATGCTCCGCGATCGGCAGCAGATCCGCAAACCAGCGCCATTCGACCGCAAACGCATTGATGGCATAACGGTCGGCGACGACGGCGCGGCGCGCGCTGGCGATGGCCGAGACGGTGCGATCGAGCGCGATACGCGGCGCATAGTACGAACCGATCGATGCCACAACAACCTCTGCGCCCGCGATCAGTGGGCGGACAAGAGCATGATCCCGAAAAGCTTGCCCGCGGACTTGATCCGAGGGTGTCGCCGGTTCTCGGAAAAGATCATGCTCCAAGCCAAACGCGGAGCCCGGGTCTGATGCAATCAGACCCGGCTCCAGGCGGCAGCATTAGCAAGGATGCGTTAACATTCTCTTGGAACAAATTAACGAATGTGTCGGCAACTTAAGTGAGCTTTTCGACCTCGGCCAGCGCCGCAGCGACAATGGCGCGCTCCTTGTCGTCGAGCGCGCGCTGCGGCGGCACCGGGTCGCCGACATCATAACCCTGAATGTCGAGCGCGCATTTGATGCAGGCGGCGAGATTAAAGCGCGCGAAGATTTCGTTGATGCGCCACAAGCTTCGCTGCAATGCCATCGCCTCCGCCCAGCGGCCGCCGCGACAAAGCTCGTAGAGCGCAACGCTCTGCCGCGGCACGACGCAGGCCGGCCCCGCCATCCAACCGACGCCGCCGATCAGCATGACGGCGGCCGGAATATGGGCAGACGCGGAAAACACCTTGAGCCCCGCCGAGCGATTGATGATCGACAGAAGCCTGCCGGTATTGGTCGAGGCGTCCTTGATGTAGCGGATGCGCGGATGCGCGCTCAAGCGCGCAATCACGTCGAGCGAGAGGTCGGTGCGCTGGAATTGCGGATTGGTGTAGAGCACGACCGGCACGTCGACGGCGTCGGCGATCGAACGGAAATAGCTTTCGACCTGCGCCTCGACCAGCGGAAAATAGGATTCCAGGATGGCGAGGACGCCGTCGGCGCCGAGCTGTTGATAGCGACGCGCCTGCGCCACCGCGTCCGCCGTCGCAGTCGCGGCAACGCCGGCGATCACCGGCACCCGGCCGGACGCAGCCTTAATCGTCGTGCGCACCACCTCGGCGCGCTGCTGCTCGCTCAGATAGGCGAATTCGCCGGTCGAGCCGAGCGGGGTCAGTCCGTGCACGCCGGCAGTGACGAGATCGCCGACGAGACGACCGAGGATGTCGGTCTTGATACGGCCCGCCGCATCGACCGGCGACACCAGATAGGGGAAGACGCCGTGGAAATCGCTCATGAAGTTCTTTTTTGTTGGGGCCTAGCGGTCGGTATTATGCAAAGTCAGCGCGTCGGTCCACACCTTGGCGCGATCGTCGTCGAAGACCAGCGCCGGATTCTCCGGCACGGTGACCCAGGCGCCGCGTTGCAGTTCGTCCTCAAGTTGCCCAGACGCCCAGCCGGCATAGCCGAAGGCGAGGAGGCTTTTGCGCGGCCCTTTGCCCAGCCCGATGTCGCGCAGCACGTCGGCTGCGTCGCTCAGCGCAACGCGGCCGTCGATATCCATCGTATCGGGGCGATGGTAGTCGGCGCTGTGCAGAACGAAAGCGACGTCGGGCTGGACCGGGCCGCCGCGATAAACCTGCACGCTGTCGGTCACGCCGCTTGCGTCGGCGCCGAACGCCTGGAGCAGGCTCGCGATCGGGCGGCTGGCGACCGGGTGATTGATGACGATGCCGAGCGCGCCGTCGCGGTTATGCCGCGCCAACAGAATGACGGCATGATCGAACGGCTCTGCCATTTCCGGCGCCGCGATCAGGAGCTCGCCGACAAACGAGGTGCGGCCCGAGACATCCGGTGCGGTCGGCAGCGCGGCATGCAGCATCGCGGCGGGCCACGCCATCGCCAACGCGGCTAAAATCCAACGCCGGTGATCCCATCGGAGCATGATACACCGCCAGCGAGCCAAGCGTCGCCCGCCGCCATGATCGCGCTATAGCGCGGGATGTTCAATATGCTGCTGGACGCTGAATGATACGGGCGCGCTCTCTGCGGCGGGGCTTTGCCCAAATACTGCTTTTTGCCCAAAAACCACTGAGGCTGTGCAAAAGGCATCGAGGTTGATTAGCTGCCCAATAGTTGGCGCCCCGTTGCCGCGGACTTTTATGCCGGATGGAGGGGAAATTAGGTTCTTTTTGTGTAGGCAGACGGAGCGGTCCCGTTGTCGAAGAAATACATGAGGCTATCGGCGGGGTTTTGCTTGCCCCACTGCCAGCACGAACCAATTTCGTGAGGCCGATCCATGATATCGAGATAGGTCATCAAGACATAGAACCACAGAACAGCTCCGGAATTGGCGATTGCATCGCGTTCATTTTCAGTTAGCCGAAATCCAAAATGAATCTCTATTTTGCTGGACTCCCGCTCTTTGAGAATCGAACTGGGCGATGGGTTACCGAAGCTTTTATAGACAGGGAATTCGGGCAGCCTTTGCACTACGGCACATCCGATGTGCATCTGAATGGGGAATGCCGGAGAACGCCCATAATTTCGATATTCAATTTCGCTTACGACCGAGAACTCGGTCGGCGGACCGTCGTTAACGACACCCCCGTAGCTCTCGCCACTCATACCGAGATCGATGAGTGCATCAACGGATAGCAAATCAGGCCCAATCCAAAGCGTGCGGATGATCGGGAACTCTACGATGGTGACGGCCTTTGCACTGAGATCAGCAGCGTCGGCTGCCTTCTTAGTCTCAATCCACATTTTCTCGGTAGATTGGCGCAAGGTCCAAGTAAACCAAGCAATAAATCCAGTAGCGATCGCGGAAATCAGCGCGCTCCAGTGGTCAACCGTCGCCGCGAGCTTCCAAGCAGTGACGAGGATTATATTGTAATTGGCGCAATTCTTCCCGGCGTTTGTTACCTCACATATCTCGCCTTGAGTGGGGTATCCCGATGACGCCCACCACCAAAACGAAAGCACATAAGCAATCGGCAAGATCGCGATTAGATTGCGCCAGTTTTTTATTTTTAGTGGCATTTGCTGTCTTACCGAGCGTAAGTATAGCGAGCGTCGGCGACTTCAGCGAAACCATTGACCGAACGAATATAGTGCCAGCATTCGCTAGTTTCGTGACCTTTGGTCAGCGGCCCCCGATAAGCAATCACAACTCTGAAAATCAGATCATCTCGAAATTCTGGACTTGGGTTACTGCGGTCTATTTCACGCCACGGAATTTCATAAGCGATATTTTCAACATCCTGCTCGGAAGACACGATAGGTGTCTGCAACAGCCGGTGATCTCCGATAATTGTGAGGGGAGGATATTGGCCATTCCTTTCGTATCCACACGCGATGCTGACGTTTTCGACGACGGCGGCCAATTTCCCTCGGTTGGATACACTGTAAATGAAATAAGCTTTTTCTTGAATAACCTGCTGAGGGAATCCTCCGTGGGGCGGACCATAGGAAATCATAGGAGCAGTCGCATTGAGTCCCCAGATGAAAATATAAGGACGCTCAGTTATGGCGATGGCATCGGCGCTTTTTTGTGCGGCATTGGCGGAAATGCGCGCCGTATCATCGCTGCGGATCAAAAAGTGAATTTGAATGGCGGATACAATAACCAATGCAAAAGTGAACGCGGCTAGATACCACGTATAGGTAGCGATTCTGTCGTCGGCAGAAATTGGAACGGTAACTTGGGCAACACTCTTTTTTTTGGTGGTAGTGTCCCTAGTATCTGTTGTTTGATTTTGTGTTGGTTGTATTTGTGGAGAAAACAGCGATGCGCCAACGATGAAGCCCGCTATCGCCGCATAGGTCACCCAAAGAATTGCCGTTTTACTGAGCATCCGCGGATCGCCAAGCTATTCAAACGGTCTCTAATCTGACAACAGCAGCCTCGATTGCTTTACGCGACCCGAGCAAGGACTTTCCCGAGAACATTCCCCGGCTGACCCTATTCGCAATGCTGGCCTCAGTCTCTTTCACCCGGTACTTTTGAGCCGTTCGGCGAGCTCCCGGTAGGGTCAACGACGCGAGGCTCATTTGTCACAAAATTAGCTCCGTGATTCAAGAGCCGTATCAACTCGGCATCGACGCGCTTTCTGGAAGAAGGGATGCGCCTAGCAATAAAAACGGGGCCGGAATTTCCGGCCCCGTCCCTCTATTGCAGGAATGCCTTGATCAACGAAAGGATCAACAACAGGCAGACCGCATCGACTTCCACATGAAGCCTAAACATGGGTTCTTTCCCTTGTATTAGGCTTGCGGCCACAAGCGGTGAGGCTCGTGGTGCGAACGCACCGATGAATGCATGAAGGTCGCTGACCGCGCGATCAGAACTAACCTTCCGGTCTCTTGGCTGTGTGTGCTGTTTGCGATGTCTGGCTTGTGAGCGGTGCGTTTGGCGTTATGCGTTGGCGTCGTGCGGTGACTATGGCGCTGAACTGGGTTCGTTGCTTTCGTCCGTGCTATATGCCTGTGCTGCTTGCCGGGTGCGTTGCTTCTGGTGCCGTGTGTGCTGTGCTGCGCTTTTCGAATGCCTTGAGACCAACAGAATCTAGGGCCTGTAAGGCAACTTGCAAGACCGGGGCAGGGCTTCTCGGGCAAAAGTTTGTCTGCACAATAACCCCGGATAAAATCAGGCTTATTGTCCGAAGCCCCCGACGGGGAGAGGGGAAATAAAGATCACACGAACTGCACCGCGATGCCGCCGAGAGTGCCGAAATCGGCGTGCAGCGTGTCGCCTTTTCGGGCGAACACCACGCGGGTGAACGAGCCGGCGAGCACGAGGTGACCCGCTTCCAACGCCACGCCGTGCGCGCCGAGCTTGTTGGCGAGCCAGGCAACGCCGAGCGCCGGATGGCCGAGCACACCCGCGGCGACGCCGGTCTCCTCGATCTCGGCATTGCGATACATGATGCCGCCGACCCAGCGCAGATCGACCTCGAGCGGCCCGACCGGCCGGCCCCCGACAACGATGCCGGCGCCGGCGCCGTTGTCGGACACGGTGTCGAAGATCTTGCGCGGATCCTGCAGGCGCGCATCGACGATCTCGATCGCCGGCACCACATATTCGGTGGCTCGCAACACGTCGGTCAGGCCGACGCCGGGACCGCGCAGCGGCTTGCCGAGAACGAAGGCGAGTTCGACCTCGACCCGCGGCAGACAATAATTTTCATGCGGAATGCTGGCGCCGTCGGCGATCATCATGTCGTCGAACAGATAGCCGAAGTCCGGCTCGTTGATCTGCGAGGAGCGCTGCATCGCCTTCGACGTGAGGCCGACTTTGTGGCCGATCAGCTTCTTGCCGGCGGCGATCTTGCGGTTGGCGACCACGGTCGAGATCGCATAGGCGTCCTCGAGCGTGATGCCGGGCCAGGTCTTGGAGAGTTGCACCGCCTGTTTGCGCTCCTTCTCCGCGGCGAGAAGGATATCGGCGGCCTTGTTGCGATCGGCGTCGGACATCATGGCGGTTAGGTTTCTCCCTCGGTCGACAGACGTGCATTGCCGTCACGCGGATGACGGTCAACGTGTTTAGAGCGCAGCGTATTAGCACATTTGCGCCGGCGCAAAACGCGCCAGTGGTGGCTGCCGCTTACTGGCAGGCGGCACGCAGGACGACGGTCTCGAGCGGACAATCGCCTTCGGTCGGTGCTCGTCCTGAGACCCACAGCGACGCGGTGCATTTCTCGTCGGTGCGGATATCGGCCGGCTGACCGGTTTTGAAACCCTTGGCCTGGCAGGCTTTGGTCGCCGCTTCCTGGCAATCGGGCGCGCCATTGCCGGCCAATGGGCAGACTTGTTGAATCTCGATCACCCGGGACGCCGGCAGCCGCACCATGGCGTCGGCAGCGTTCTTCATCGCCTCCGAAGTGGCGGCGGCTGAATCCTTGTTGAAGTCGTCGAGCTTCGACTTTTGCTCCTTCCATTTGGCGCCAAAGTCGGCGACCGACTTATCCCACCATTGTCCGAAGCCGTTGAGGAATCCTCGCTTCTCGGGGGGCGGCGGTTGCGGCGGCAGGGCCAAACCGGCGGAAGGCTGCGGCACGGTCGGCGCCGCAGCCGGCTCAGGTGGCCGCGGCGCGACCGCAGGAGCAACGGGTGCCGGCGCAGGGGCGGCGGGCGGCGGGGCGGTTTGGGCAGGCGGCGCCGTCTCGGCGCGCGCAAGCTGCCCGGTAGCCCCGAGGAGCACGACCGCGACCAGCCCGCAAAGGGCCGCCGATTGCAAATTGCCTGATCTAAATTTCCGTCGTGTCACGGCCACCCCGTCATATGGCCATCCCCTGCCCGCCCGCCGGAGACGTAGCGGCACCATCGCTGGTCTGCAGGGGAAATTAGGCGTCATTACGATGACATTAGGCGCCCCGAGGTCACAACGCCAATCGCGACACCTCTGCTGCGGCCACAGCCGCGCCACTGCCCAACGTCAGCGACGGCGCAGTTCGCGCCACTTCGACCAGAGAAACCAGGCGAGGCCCGCGGCAAGGACAACCGCAATGACAGCATCAAAGCGGTGGAAGACGTTGCGGAAAGTCGGATCGCTGTTCCAGCGCGCGCCCAACAAGTAGCCGGCATAAGCGAGCGCGAAGCACCACGGCCAGGAGCCGACAAAGGTGTAAATCTGAAATTTCAGCATCGGCATGCGCGCCAGTCCCGCCGGAAAAGCGATGAAGGTCCGGATTACCGGCAACAGGCGGCCGAAGAAAACCGTGGCTGAGCCGTAGCGGGCAAAAAACCGATCGGCGCGATCGAGTTCGGCGGGTCCGACAAGAATGTAGGCGCCCCAGCGTTCGAACGCCTTCCTGCCGCCCTTGGCCGCCACGTAGTAGGCGACGGTCGAGCCGACGTTGCAGCCCAGCGCACCCATCGTCGCGGCACCGACCAGGCTGAATTGCCCAATCGACACCAGGTAACCGGCGAACGGCATGATGATCTCCGACGGCAGCGGGATGCATGCCGACTCGATCGCCATAAGAACGACGACGCCGAGATATCCGGTGGCGGAAATGACCTCGACGATCCAGGTCGCGAGCAACGAGATGACGTGGTCAAGCATCGCGGTGGCTCGGAGAATTGGGCCGAAGGAATTGGGCTGAAGGGGTTGGGGGCTCAGCGGCGCTTGCGCACGCGCCGGCCTTCCAACATGACGATTTTGCGACGCGGGAAATCTTCCGGCAGTTTCTTGGGCACTTTCTCGGCAATGCCAAGAAGCCGCTCGCGCCGGTCCATCTCTTTCCAGACATCTTCAGGGCGGATGCCGGAGGAAATCCACAGCACTACGAGGTTATAGATGAGATCGGCGCTTTCCTTGACCACGGCGTCGCGGTCGCCGTTCATGGCGTCGATCACGACCTCGACGGCCTCTTCGGCGAGTTTCTTCGCCATCTTGCTGCGGCCCGAGCGCAACAGCCGGGCCGTCCGCGAGGTCGACGGATCGTCGTGCCGGCAGGCCAGGGCGGCCTGATAGAGACGTGTGATCGAATCACCCATAGGACATCAGAATACAGCGATCTTGTCGCGATTGTGTTAATTCTGCCGTCAGAGATCAATTCTTCATTCGTCGGCCGCCAACAGACCGGCATTGCCCCCGGCCGCCGCGGTGTTGATCGTGACGGTCTGCTCGGTGGCGAAGCGGCGCAGATAGTTCGGCCCCCCGGCCTTGGGTCCGGTGCCGGAGAGCAGGCTACCGCCGAACGGCTGGGTGCCGACCACGGCGCCGATCATGCTGCGATTGACATAGACATTGCCGTGCGGAAGGCGCGTGGCGACGTGGTCGACCATGCGATCGATGCGCGAATGCACGCCAAGCGTCAGCGCCGTGCCATTGCCGGCGATATCGTCGAGGAGTCCGTCCAGATCCGCTGCGCGCCAGCGCACGACGTGTAGCACCGGTCCGAATATTTCGTCCTTCAGCTCGCGGGCGCGGTCGATCTCGACGATGGCCGGCGCGACATAGGTCCCCGCGGCGGGCAGCGCGTTAGCGGGGCCGAAGCGGTAGCGCAGGCGGCCGGCGTCGTCGTTCGCCGCGATCCAGCCGTCGAGCTTGGCTTTGGCCTCGGCGTCGATCACCGGACCGACATGGGTGGCGATATCGCGCGGGTCGCCGACTTTCAGCTCGCGGACCGCGCCGATCAGCATGTCGAGCATGCGCCCGGCGACGTCGTCTTGCAGACACAACAGCCGCAGCGCCGAGCAACGCTGGCCGGCCGAGCGGAAGGCCGACGCCATCACGTCGTCGATGACCTGCTCGGGCAAGGCGGTCGCATCGACCACCATGGCATTGATGCCGCCGGTCTCCGCGATCAGCGGCACGATCGGCCCGTCTTTGGCGGCAAGCGCGCGGTTAATGGCGCGGCCGACTGCGGTCGAGCCGGTAAAGACCACGCCCGCGATCCGCGGATCGGAGACCAGACTGGCGCCGACCGCGCCGTCGCCGAGAAGGAGATGCAGCGCGCTCACCGGCACGCCTGACTCGTGCAACAGCGAAACCGCAAGCGCCGCAATGAGCGGGGTCTGCTCGGCCGGCTTGGCGACCACCGTATTGCCGGCGGCAAGCGCGGCAGTCACCTGACCGAGAAAGATCGCCAGCGGAAAATTCCACGGACTGATGCAAACGAACACGCCGCGGCCGCGATAGCGCAGCGCGTTGCTCTCGCCGGTCGGTCCCGGCATCGGCTGCGGCGCCAAAGCAAGTCGCGCTTGCGCGGCGTAATAGCGGCAATAATCGACCGCCTCGCGAAGCTCGGCGAGCGCGTCGTCGAGCGTCTTGCCGGCTTCGTTCTGCAGGAGCCACAGCAGCCGGCCGCGATTGAGCTCGAGCCGGTCGGCGGCGCGTTCAAGCAGCAAGGCCCGCGCGTCGGTCGGCGTCGCCGCAAACGCCGCGAAGCCGGCCTCGGCGGCGGAAACGGCCGAGCGCGCGATCGCCTCATCGGCCCCGCGCACGATGCCGATGGCGCTGCCGTCGATCGGCGAAATCACGTCGCGCGCAATGCCGGGCAGCGCGACGCCATCGATGAGCGGAGCGGCTTCGGCATTTGCGCTCGCGCCAGCGCGAACTTCGCGCAAGAGCGCGTCAAGACCCGCACGGTCGCCCAAATCCACGCCTTCGGCGCCGCGCCGTTCCGGCTGATAGAGATCGCAAGGCTGCGGGATCTTGCGATTGCGCGCGTCATTTGGGCTCGCGATCCAGCTCTGCGGCCGGCGCAGAATATCGGCGAGCGGCACGTTCGGATCGGCGGCGACCGACACGAAAGACGAGTTGGCGCCGTTCTCCAACAACCGCCGCACCAGATAGGCCAATAGATCGCGGTGGCCGCCGACCGGCGCGTAGATGCGGCAGGCGGCGTCGGGAAATTCGGCGAGGAGCGCCTCGTAGAGCGCCTCGCCCATGCCGTAGAGCCGCTGAAATTCGAAACCGGAAACGCCGCCGGCATCCTCGATCACGCTCGCCACGGTCAGCGCATTATGGGTCGCGAATTGCGGGAACAGCCGCGCGCGGGCCGCCAACAGCCGTTTGGCACCGGCCATGTAGCAAAGATCGGTCATGGCTTTGCGGGTGAACACCGGATAATCGGCAAGTCCGCGCTCCTGGCCGCGTTTGATTTCGGTGTCCCAATAAGCGCCCTTGACCAGCCGCACCGTGAGCCGGCGATTAAGCGCGCCGGCCGTCTCTTCGATCCAGCCGATCACCGCCAGCGCACGCTTCTGATAGGACTGCACGGCGAGCCCGAAGCCGTCCCAACCGGCAAGCGAAGCGTCCGCCAAGACGGCGCCGACGATCTCGAGCGACAGTTCGAGCCGGTCCGCCTCCTCGGCATCGACGGTGAACTGCAAATCGTGCGCCTTGGCGAGTTGCGCGAGCGCGATCAGCCGCGGCGTCAATTCGCCGAGCACCCGCTCGCGCGACATCGCCTCATAGCGTGGATGCAGCGCCGAGAGCTTGACCGAGATGCCTCCCGCCGCATTGCCGGCGCTCTTGCCGATGGCGGCGATGGCCGCGGCATAGGCTTCGAAATATTTCTCGGCGTCGGCGGCGGTGCGCGCGCCCTCGCCGAGCATGTCGAACGAATAGCGGAACTGCGCCTGCCCGCGCGCGCGGCTCAGCGCCTCACCGATGCTCTGGCCGATGACGAAATGCGAGCCCAGAAGCCGCATCGCTTGGCGCGTCGCTGCCCGCATCGCCGGCAGGCCGAGCCGGCGCACGATGCCTTCGAGGATGGTCTCCGGCGTGTCGGCGGGATGCACGATCCGGGCGGCAACTCCGAGCGTCCAGGCCGAGGCCGACACCAAAATCGCCGCCGAGCGGGCGTCGTCGTCGAACCAGTCGCCCGCCGAGAGCTTGTCTTCGATCAGCCGGTCCGCGGTCGCCGCATCCGGCACGCGCAGCAGCGCCTCGGCCAGCACCATCAGCGCCAGACCCTCTTTGGTCGAGAGCGAATAGACGCGCAGGAAATCTTCGACGCCGCCTAAACCTCCCGCCTTGGCGCGGATCGCCTCGACCAGACGTCGCGCCCGCGCATCGATGCGGCCCTCCGCGGCGCGGTCGCGCGTGACATCAGCGAGGAACTGCGCCGCGAGATCAGCGTCCGGCGGCGCGAAGGGCGACGAAAATGGCGCGACAGACGGCGACGGTGCGGCATGAGGCCCATTCATGCCGATAATTTATCCCTCCCCGCCGCGCTTCGCTACGCGGGGATTAAACCGAGCGGGTCAGCAAAGTTTCCAGGTGGCCAAAGCTCATGCCGCCCCGGCAGCGGCGCGCCGCAGCGCGTCCAGATCGAACTTCTTCATTGCCATGACCGCATTCATGAGGCGATCGGTTTTTGCGCCTTCGGCGTCGGCCATTATTTGCGGCAGCGCCGCAGGCACCACCTGCCAGGACAAACCGAATTTATCTTTCAGCCACCCGCACTGACCTTCCCGGCCGCCTTCGCTGAGCTTGCTCCAAAAATAGTCGATCTCGTCCTGGCTGTCGCAGAACACCTGAAACGAAACCGCTTCGGTGAATTTGAAATGCGGGCCGCCGTTGAGCGCGAGGAAGCTCTGCCCGTCGATTTCGAAGTCCACGACCATGACCGAGCCGGCTTCCTTACCGTGCACCTCGCGGCCGGCCCTGCCATAGCGGCTGATCCGCTTGATGCGGGAGTTTTCGAACACCGAGATGTAAAACATCGCGGCATCCTCGGCCTGGGTATCGAACCACAGGCATGGCGCGATCCTCTGTTTGGCGATCGGCATCGGCCGCTCCGTTCAGGCTTTCGCGCTGGCGAGGTAAGCAGCGAGCTGATCCAGCGTTCCGCCCCAACCCTGCTGCATGCTGGCGTGTCCCGCATCGAAAGTTTTGCGCTCTTCTGCATTCGCATTGAGCGGCTGCCAGCGGATGGTAAGCTTGGTCTTGTCGCCCGGTTGCTCCTCGAACGTGACGGTGGTCAGCATCTCCAGCGGCCAGGTCGGGTTCATCGGATGCCGGGTGAGGCCGCCGGCTTCGTCGGAAAATGAATTCACCCAGACCAATCGCTCGGGCGCGACAATGTCCCGATAAACGAACTTGCCCCACATCACCCGGTCGTCGGGCGTGCGCATGCTGTAGTGATAGCTGCCGCCGGGACGCAGATCCATCTCGGCGACGGCGACGGTGAGACCCTTCGGGCCCCACCACGCTTTCATCCGCTCCGGATCGGTGAAACACTTCCATACAAGTTCGCGCGGCGCGTCGAATGCCCGCGCAATGACGAAATCGGCGCTTGTCGTCTCTGCAGTCGTCATGGCCTCAACTCCTCCGCACCAAGCGTCAGCTCACTGCACCAAAACCATCCAGGCGACACCGAATTTGTCGGCGACCATACCGAAGCGCGGCGAGAAGAAGGTCTTGTGCATCGCCATCTGCACCTGGCCGCCGTCGGCGAGATTGCCGAACAGCGTGTCCGCCTCGGCCTCCGTTTTCGCGATGATCGATAGCGCAAAACCCGCAAATGTCGGCTTGCCGCTGTTGCGGCCGTCCGACGCCATCACCGTCGTGCCGCCAAGATTAAACTGCGAATGCATCACTTTATCGGCGTTTTCCGCCGTGCACATGGTCTTGTCGGGACTGTCCTTCCAGCGCATCAGCATTTTGACCTCGGCGCCGATCGCCTTTTTATAAAAATCCAACGCCTCGTCGCATTTGCCGTCGAAGAACAAGTACGGTTGAACTTGCATCGTGTCCCTCTCGTGTGCGGATCAGCCTTGACAATATAAGTTGATATCAACATAACTGGCTTATGTCAAATTTCGCCGGATCAAACGCCGCTATTACAAAAGCCGCGACTTCGAAAGCCGCTGTTTCGAAAGCCTCGTCCGCCTGCGGCGATCCGCCCTTTAGCTTCACGCTGCATGTTCGCGACAACTGCCTGTGCCTGCACGTGCAGCGCGCGGCCCGCGCGCTGGCGCGGCGCTTCGACGAGGCGCTCCGCCCGCTCGGCCTGACGCAGGGCCAATTCTCGCTGCTGACCTCGCTCAATCGCCCGCAACCGCCGCGCATCGGCGAGGTCTCCGCGCTGCTCGCCATGGATCGCACCACGCTGACCGCGAATCTGAAGCCGCTGGAGCGCCGCGGCCTCGTCAAGGTCAGCGTCGACAAAGCCGACAAACGCAGCCGCCACTTGCTGCTGACAGCAGCGGGCCGCGCCTTGCTCGCCGCCGCGGCGCCGGTGTGGACAAGAACGCATGCGCAAACCGAGCGCTGCCTGACGCACGCCAAGTCCGACATTTTACGCGCGACTTTGCGGGAGCTTTCCTGACCGGGAGCTTTCTTGACCGGGAGCTTTCCTGACCGGGAGCTTTCTTGACCGGGAGCTTTCCTGACCGGGAGCTTTCCTGACCGGGAGCTTTCCTGACATAGTGCGGGCCGCGCCAATATTCCGCTGCTAAAACCACGCCATGTCATTTTTCCGCATCTATCTCCGCGTGCTCGCTTTGTTGCGCTCCGACGCCCGGCTTGCCGTCACCTTGGCGGTCGCGAATATCGCGCTCGCCGCCGCCCAATTCGTCGAGCCGGTGCTGTTCGGCCGTATCGTCGACGCCTTGTCGGGCGCGCTGCCGGCGGGCCTTGAGCCGGCCGCATGGGCGCTCTTGCCGCTGGTCGGCACCTGGGTCGGCTTCGGCCTGTTCATCATCGCTGCCGGCACGCTGGTGGCATGGTTCGCCGATCGCCTGGCGCACCGCCGTCGCAACCTGGTGCTGGCCGATTATTTCGAGCACGTTTTGCAATTGCCGCTCGCCTATCACTCCGGCGAACATTCCGGCCGCCAGATGAAAATCATGCTCTCGGGCACCGACACGCTGTGGTGGCTATGGGTGTCGTTCTTCCGCGAGCATTTCGCGGCCTTCGTGTTTATCGTGATCCTCCTCCCGGCGTCGCTGTTCCTCAACTGGCGGCTCGCGCTACCGCTCCTCGTCCTGTGCGTGGCTTTCGTCGCGCTGACCGTCGTGGTGATCCACAAGGCCTTCGCCTTGCAGCGCCAGGTCGAGCGGCACTATTCCGAGCTCGCCGAGACCGCGGCCGACGCGCTCGGCAACATCGCGCTGGTGCAGAGCTACGCCCGCATCGAGATCGAAGTCTCAGGGCTCAAAAGCCTCGTCGACTCGCTCCTGCGCGCCCAAATGCCGGTGTTGTCGTGGTGGGCCATCGCCGCCGTGCTCACCCGCGCCGGCACCACGCTGACCTTGCTGGTGATCCTTCTGGTCGGGACTTATCTGAAACTCTTAGGCCTTGCTTCGGTCGGCCAGATCGTCAGCTTCATGAGCATCTCAGCGATGCTGATCACGCGGCTCGAACAGGCGGTCAGCTTCGCCAATCGCCTGTTCACCGATGCGCCGAAGCTTGCCGACTTCTTCGGCGTGCTCGACACCGTGCCCGCGGTGCGCGACCGGCCCGACGCCTTCGATCCCGGCCGCGTGCGCGGCCTCGTCGAATTCAACACCGTGTCGCTGTCCTACGACGGCAGGCGCTCGGCGGTCGCGGATCTAAGCTTCACCGCGCTCCCCGGCGATCGCATCGCGCTGGTCGGCCCGACCGGCAGCGGCAAATCGACGGCGCTCGCATTGCTGTATCGCGCCTTCGATCCGCAGACGGGCTTCATCAAAGTCGACGGCATGGACGTCCGCGGCTTCACGCTGACGGGCTTGCGCCGCAACATCGGCGTCGTATTCCAGGAGACGCTGTTGTTCAACCGCTCGATCGCCGAGAATCTGCGCGTCGGCAAGCCGGACGCCAGCGACGAGGAGATGCGCGACGCCGCCGCCCGCGCCCAGGCGCTGGACTTCATCGACCGCAATCCCGACGGCTTCGAAGCGCGCATCGGTGAGCGCGGCAGGCTGCTCTCCGGCGGCGAACGCCAGCGATTGGCAATCGCGCGCGCGTTGCTCAAAGACCCGCCGATCCTGATCCTCGACGAGGCAACGAGCGCACTCGATCCGGTCACCGAAGCCCGCGTCACCGCAGCGCTCGACGAAGTGATGAAGGGCCGCACCACTTTCGTCATCGCCCATCGCCTCGCCACCGTGCGCGAGGCCACCCGGATTTTGGTGTTTCAGAATGGCCGCATCGCCGAGACCGGCACGTTCGACGAACTGGTCGCGCGCGGCGGATTTTTCGCCGAGCTGGTGCAGGCGCAGTTCGCGCCGGCCAAATAACCGGGCATGCCGTCCGTCCATGCGAGCAAAGAAAAGCGATCCGGCGCGGCGCGGCCGAGCCTGGCCCTGGCATACGCGGTTGCCTTCATGCCGCCCGCGTTATGAAAGTGGCGTGCGTGACCGACACGGTCGTGCCGTGGGGCCCGGCCAAAGTCTCGACTTTGGCGTTGAGGTTCTGCGCCAGGGCCTTGATGATGCTGGTGCCGAGCCCGGTCTTTGCTTGAGCAAAGACGCCATCCGGCTTGCCAACTCCATTATCGGCGACCGACAGTTTCCAATTCGTTCCGTCGACGTCGTAGGCCACATCGATCCGGCCTTTCATCTTCTCGTCGGGGAACGCGTGCTTGAGGGCGTTCATGACAAGCTCCGTCGCGATCAAGCCGATACTCTCGGCCTGACGGGAACTTAAATGGCCTGCCGCGCCCGTCACCTTCAAGATGATCGGCCGGGCATCCCTGATCATCGACGCCCCGAGGGCCGTACCCAGTTTTTCGAGATAAGGAAGCATTTCGATAGGGCCCACGATCCCCGATGCATTGAGCTGCTGTTGAATGGTCGCGATCGATATGACGCGATCGTGAGTGTCCCGCAACAGGCTGCGGGTCTCCTCCGAGGAGACCGTGTTTGCCTTCATCAAGATAATTCCGGCAATGATTTGCAGGCTGTTGGAAATCCGGTGCTGAATTTCTTCCAACAATATGTCCTTCTGTCGCAACAGATCGTCCTTTTGCTGCTCCAAAGCCCGCTGCGCGGTGACATCCTCGATTCCGAGCAGAATGGTCGTCTCGGCGCCTTCCTTGTAGAACACCTGGCGGGCGTTCAGCCGCATGATGCGCGCTCCCAGATGCGGAAAATCGTGCTCGACTTCGTAATCCTCCATCACGCCATGTTGCGGAATGATTTCCTCGAGCAGCAGGCGAAGTTTCGGAATATCCCATTGCCCGTCGCCCAATGCGTAAAGCAGGTTTCCCTGCGTCTCCTCGGGGGACACTTCGAATGCCGAATAGAAGGAGCGGCTCGCGGCAATAACGCGCAATCCCTTGTCGAGTACGATGACAGGTTCGCGGACCGTATCGACGATGCTCTGAGCCAGCGCGCAGGCGTCCGCAACATTCGTAAACTGGTCTCTGAAATTGGTCTTTTGCATGAACCCTTTGAACGGCACGCGATCGGCACAGCATCGGCCGAATGGCAGGTCGATGACGGCCTCGTAAACGCCCACCAAATAAGTTTAGAGCTTGTCCGGAAAGCGAGTCTGTATAGAATTGACCGCTTTGTTTGGCGCGCGGGGCTTCACGCCGCCGTCGGCGAGCATTCTGCCGACACGGCGCTGAACGGCCATATCGGTTGAATAGTCCTGCAGCCCGATCGCAGGGGACTTCAACCAGGCGCGCAGATCCCTGCTCAGCGCATCGTTCTCGATTGTCATGGGCTCGCTTTCACCACGACAACAACCTCAAGGGTAAACGGTTCAAGCGCGTAGGACGGATTAGCTGAAGGCGTAATCCGCCGCCCCTCGGCGATTGAATGGCGAATACGCCGCGTAAATACGCCCAGCTTGCTTTGAAACGCCGACGGAAAGACGCGGATGGCCGGAACAAGTCCGGCCATGACGGCAAAAAAATAATCTTCGTCACAGAGACCTGACCTTGACATTAGTCACCGTTACCGTTACTCAACCCAAACCCTGCTCGCGAAGGACGCCTTTCGCGAGGGTACTCCTAGAGGCGGAGCGGGGGCGGTCCCGTGAGTGCAGCCATACACTGCATGAGCGGGCGGTCTGGGCATCGTCCCGTCCGGCGCGTGATCGGACTGCGAGGTGCTCGCTGCACTGGTGCCGGAGAGGGCCCTCCCGTTTGCATCCGGCGATTCCAGGAAGCGCGGCCCGGGCCGGGCTGGGGGTGAAACCCTGGTCAAAACCGCGGTGGGGCGCCGAAAGGCGAGCGCGCCCTGTTCCAATGGGTCCCTAGGGCCCGGTCTTTTCCGGTCAAACGGAGAGGACGGAGCAAAGGCGCGCGCCGCATCGCAAGATGCGGCCCGATGGTGCGTCTTTTGGCGCTCCGCCTCCCTTCTTTCTTTGGAGGGAGGAAATATTGGAAGGGCTTGGGTTGAGGTTTGAACGCAAAACTCGGATGCGGGCGCATCGCGAGAACGAGATTGCTTTTTCACCTCGCCCCGCGTGCGGGGAGAAGGAGGAGTTTCACCGCAGCCTTTCCAGAATACTCACGTAATTCGCAACCGCCGTTCCGCCCATGTTGAAGATGCCGCCGAGCTTGGCGTTTTTCACCTGCATGCCGCCGGCGGTGCCGGTGAGCTGCATCGCGCTAATCGCGTGCATCGATACGCCGGTGGCGCCGATCGGGTGGCCCTTCGATTTCAAGCCGCCGGACGGATTGATCGGCAATGCGCCGTCCTTGGCGACCGTTCCCTCGGCGATGACGCGCGCGCCCTGCCCTTCCGGCGCCAAGCCCATGGCTTCGTATTCGATCAGCTCAGCGATGGTGAAGCAGTCATGCACTTCGGCGAAGGAGAGATCCGAAAGCGCGATGCCGGCCTCGGCGAGCGCGCGCTGCCAGGCTACAGCGCAGCCTTCGAATTTGAGCACGTCGCGCCGCGACATCGGCAGAAAGTCCTGCACGTGCTGCGCGGCACGAAACACGATCGCCTTGTTGAGCGTGAGCGCGGTCTCGACGTTGGTCAGCACCAAGGCCGCGGCGCCGTCGGAGACCAGCGAACAATCGGTGCGCTTGAGCGGGCCCGCGACCAGCGGGTTCTTCTCGCTTTCGGCGCGGCAGAACTCGTAGCCGAGATCTTTTCTGATCTGCGCGTAAGGATTGCCGACGCCGTTTTTGTGGTTTTTGGCAGCGATTTGGGCGAGTGCGGCCGACTGGTCGCCCCAGCGCTGGAAATAGCGCGCCGCGATCTGGCCGAAAATGCCGGCAAAGCCGCCGTCGATATCGGCCTCCTCGCGCACGTAAGAGGCTTTCAAGAGATTGCGCCCGATGTCGGCGGGCGCCGTCGTCGTCATCTGCTCGACGCCGACCACGAGCACGATCCTGGCCGAGCGCGCGGCGATCGATTTGAGCCCCTGATGCACCGCGGCGGAACCCGTGGCGCAGGCGTTCTCGACCCGCGTGGCGCGCGTAAAGCGCAGCTCGGGCGAGGCCTGCAGCACCAGCGAAGCGGTGAAATCCTGCGCCGAGAAGCCGGCGTTGAAATGGCCGAGCACGATCTCGTCGACGTCGTTGGCCGCAATCCCGGCATCGGCCAGCGCTTGGCCTGTGACCCGCACAATGAGGCTTTCGACGGTTTCGCCGGCAAGCTTGCCGAAGGGCGTGTGCGCCCATCCCACGATGCAGGCCGTCATGTTTCCTCCCGGGCTTTACCCATTGCCGAATTTCCGTCGTTTTTGCGTCGCTTTTCCGAGGCTTATGCGTCCTGCCTGGGTGGATTCGAAATCCACACGGCTTTTAAGGATACCGCTATTCGGCTTTGCCTTCGAGGCCACCTTTGGTTTACATAGTGCCGCGCCGACGCTGCGTGAACCTTCCGTGAAACCTTCGCGGCCCCACCGTCCTTCAACTGGGCCCGATCAACCGACGGACCGCGACACGTGCTTTGTAGTCAATGTTTCCGGGCGCCGGTGCTCGGTCTTGTTCTTAAGTCCATCGCGGCAGGGGCCATCTCAATAGGCGCTCTCGCGTTCGGTTCCGTCGTTGCGGCGACGCCAGCCGACGCCTCGTCGTCGATTCTGGTCGACGTCGAGAGCGGCAAGGTGTTGCGCGCGGAAAACGCGACCTATCCGTGGTATCCGGCCTCGACCACTAAATTGATGACGCTCTACGTCACACTGTCCGCCATCCGCGACCATCGCATCACCTTCGACACGTTGTTCCCGGTGTCGCCGAATGCGGCGGCGCAGTCGCCGACCAAAATGGGCTTCCCGGTCGGCACCCAGGTCACCGTCGATAACGCGCTGAAGATGATGATGGTGAAGTCGGCCAACGACATGGCAGTGCTGCTGGCCGAAGGCATCGGGGGCTCGATCGACGACTTCGCGCAGGAAATGACCGACACCGCGCATCGCCTCGGCATGTCGGAATCGAGTTTCGTCAATCCGAACGGGTTGCCGGCCGACGGCCAGATCATGTCGGCGCGCGATCTCGCCATGCTCGCGCGCGCCCTGATCCGCGAATTCCCCGAATATAATTCCTATTGGCACATCCCGGCGATCAAATGGGGCCGGCGCGTCGTGCGCAATTACAATCCGTTGCTCGGCCGCTATGCCGGCGCCGATGGCATGAAGACGGGCTTCATCTGCGCCTCGGGATTCAACATCGTCGCCACCGCAACGCGCGACAACAAGCAATTGATAGCGGTGGTGCTCGGCGCGCCGTCGTCGTCCGCGCGCGCGATCAAGGCGGCGGAACTGCTCGAGGGCGGCTTTAATCAGCGGCCTTTGTCGTGGCTGACGCCCTCGCTCGGAACGGTCGATGCGCTCACCCCGATCGACGCCGCGCCGCCCAATTTGAAAGACGCGATGTGCGGTCCGCATCGGAAGCGCCCGGCCACGGAGGAAGACGACCCGGACGTGCTGCCCGATAACGGCGCCTCGGCCGATGGCGCTGGCGGCGAAGGCAGTCCGCAGTTTTCCGTGTTGTTGTCGGCGTTGCGCGCACCGACGCCGAAGAACCTGTTGTTGGATGCAGGCCCGGTGACGCCGGTCGTCGTCTATACCGGCCCGACCCGCTCGCCGGCGCAAATCGCCACGTTGGCGGCGGTGCCTGAGGCCGCCGATCCGGTGGTCAAGAAGAAATCCAAGCACAAGCCGGAGGCCGCCAAGCCCGCCGGCGTCAAGGCTGCAGCGGCGAAGCCTACCGACATCCAGCCGGCGACGGCGAAGCCAACGGACGGCAAGGCGAAGGCAGATAAGCCGTCGGCGACACTCGCGGCGACACCGGCGGCCGCTACGCCTAATACCGCGGCCAAACCCAAGCAGCCTGCTGCGCCGAATTTTCAGCAGTAGCAACGACGCCGCGCGCAGAACGGCATTTTTGGGTAAGATCGCTGATGAGGCGGTTGCAACCCGATGGTGGACTATTACTCGGCACTTTTGCACGCGGTGACCGCGCCCGGCGCGGGCGATGCGCGGTGGCGTCGCGGCGTCTATGACCGCGCCCGGCAGATGCTGGCGAGCCGGCTGCGCGCGCTGCGTCCGCAGCCGTCATTAAACGAGATCTCAGCCGAGGAAGCCGCGCTGGAAGCGGCGATCGAACGCATCGAAGCTGAAATGGCGTGGACCGAGGACGAGGCCGCGATCGCTGAGCCGTCGCGATTAGGCCGCGCCGGTTGGATCGTGATGGCCATTGTCGCTGCGGCGCTCGGCGCCGGCGGCTATATTTTCTGGACCGGGACGTCGCATCAGGCCGAACCGCCGGCGCTCAAGCGTGAAGTGCAAAACTTGACGGCGCCGCCGCCGCGGCCAAGCACCATTGCCAAGGACGGCGATCTCGCGCCCGGCGTCGATGGCGGTTCATCCGATCCCGATCAGCCTTACGTATTTCGGCGCCAGCCCACCTTCTATCGCACGCTGCTGCCGCCCGGCACCATCGTCGTCGATAAGCTGCAGCATTTTCTCTATTTGATCCAACCCAACAATGTCGCGCTGCGCTACGGCATCGCGCTCGGCGATCAATGCAAGGACCTCGCCGGTCTGCGGCACATTGCGAGCATGACGGAATGGCCGTCATGGCAACCGCCACCGGACTTGCTCAAGCGCAATCCTAGCCCCATGCCAGGCGGCCCCGGCAACCCGCTCGGCGCGCGCCTGCTGCAACTCGACGACAGTTCATCGCGCATTCACGGCACGAACGCGCCGAAGACCATCGGCAATGCCGTCGCCTTCGGCTGCATCCGCCTCGTCAACGACGATATCGTGGATTTGTATAGTCGGGTGCAGCTGCGCACGCCGATCGTGGTGAATTAGGGCATGATCCCGAAAACTGGGAACCGGCTTTCGGGCAAGATCATGCCCCAATAAAGATTCCAGATCCGATTCGATCTCATTGGCTCGGAGTCAAGCGCGCGGACGTCAATTGCCGCTGCGGTCAAGCAGTTCGATCGACACGCCCTCCGGCGCCTTGATGAAGCAGATGCGCACGCCGGGCCGCACCGTCGTCGGCTCCTTGGTGAATTCGACGCCCTTCTTCTTCAGCTCGGCGGCGATGGCATCGATGCCGGTCACGGCAAGCCCGAAATGATCGAGACCGCGATACGGGATGGTGGGCGCCGCGTTGACGCCGTCGCCGGCAGTCACCGGAGCGATAAAGATATTGGCGCCGCCAAGCTTCAGATCGATGCGGGGCTTGCCCTCCTGCGTGGAGCGCAGCACCTCGGCGCCAAGCATTTTCTCGAACCACTCTGCCATGGCCTCCGGATTGATTGTGCGCAGATGAACGTGGTCCCAGGTTAAGGTGGTCATGGCGCGTACTCACTCCCTCTGTTTTTTCGCGTTGTCGAAAATTAGGTCATGCCGACACGGGTACCGTCGGCATTTTTGACAGACTTCCTTGGTTGCCGTCAACGGCGCGAGGCGGTCAGTGCCGGACCGGCTTCGGATCGTTCGCGGCCGGGGCCGGAGCGGCTTGAGGCTTGCCCGGAGCCGTCAGCCAAGCGGCATTGGTCACCTGGATTTGTAGCATCTGCAACATGCGCTGCATTTCGGCCCGCTTGAGCACTCCCGCAGCTCCGCTGCCGCTCTGTCCGAGCAAGTCGAGCCGAAAGCCGTCACGCTGCTGGGTGATCGTCAGCCGCTCCGCAAGCTCGGCTGCGCTCGCGCTCGACTTGAGCACATCGGACGGCGTCACCGACATCGCGCGCGAGGTCTTGGCAATGGCTGCGTCACGCTCAAACGCGATCAGCTCGCCGCGCAGCTCCGCAGGCGCGCGCTGCGCCAAGCCGGACGTGCTCGTGAGATATTCCGCGGCACGGTCGAGCACCGCCAAAGCGAGCCGTCGCGTCAGCCAGCACGACCAGGCGTCAGGCTGGCCGGCATTGATGGCGGCCACGACCCGGTCCTCGCGCGGGACATAAATGAACGTCAGCGTCTTAAGCGCCCGCACCGTGGCTGACGTCGTTATTTTCGCCTCCCCCGGTGAGATCGAGGATCGGACACCCGAAGTGCGTCAGACGGCCATTTTGACAGTCGGGCTGCCGGATGTCGCGCCAAAAATCATAGCATGAGGCCCTCGTCGAATGGCGCCCGCGACATCACATGCGGTCCGTTTTCAGTGACCAGCACCATTTCCTCCAGACGCACACCGCCGCCGCCGCGGACATTCTCAACCCAAATCAGCGGCTCGACTGCAAACACCATGCCCGGCTTGAATTCATAAGTCGGTGCGCCGGGCAGGGTCTCGCCGATATAGGGCGGCTCATTGGCGCCGATGCCGACGCCGTGGGCGATGAACAGCGACAGGAAGCGGCCGCCGAGACCGTATTTGTCGGCGGCCTTGATCAAAGCCTCGGCCGCGTCCTTGTTGGTGCGGCCGGGCCGCATTTCCGCAATGCCGGCTTTGAGCCCTTCATAGACAGCCGTGTAGACTTTCTTCTGCTCGCTCGATGCTTTGCCGCAGATGACGGTGCGCGCCATATCGCCGAAATAGCCGCCCCAGGCGGCGCCGATATCGATGAACACCACATCGCCGTGGCGAATGAGCTTGTCGCTGCAAATCCGATGCGGTGGCGCCATATGCTCGCCTGACGCGACGAACGGCGTCATCACATGGGCGTATTCGCCGCCAAGGCGGAACAAAGTCCGCATCGCCTCGCCGGCCACTTCGCATTCACGCACGCCGTCGGCGACCGCCGCCGTTGCCGTGGCACAAACGGCGTCGGCGATGGCGGTCGCCTCCTCGAGCAGGACGATCTCCTCGTCGAGCTTGATCATCCGCGCCTGCTGCATCGGCGTGTCGCCGTCTTCCACCTTGAGTTTGGGAAAATGCGACGTCAGCGCTTTGTAGAACACCATATTGGACTCATCGAGGCCGAGCTTCGCATCGGTGAGGCCATACTGGCGCAAGACCGGACCGAGAATGTCCTTCACCAGCCCCTCGACCAACGCCTTCTCCTCGATGATCGGAATCGTATGCACCTCTGTGACCCACGGCATCGTCCGATCGACACGGTCGCGTTCGCCACCGGAACAGAACATGATGGGCGCCTTGCCCTCGATCAACAACGCACCGTTGAGGGCTGTGGTTTTGCCAGCAATCAGTTGTGGCCGCAGATCCGTCAGGTAACGGCCGTTCTCGTCTTTCCAAACGAGCAACGCATCGAGGCCCGCCTTACGGCGCTCGGCGTCGGCCTTGGCAATACGCTTTTGCCGTAACGCGTCGAGGTCGACCCGGCGCTCGTATCCGACGTGAAAGGGGCCGCGCGCAAAACGATCCATAAAGCTGTCTCCCGGTCCGCAATGAGATTCCGCAGGGCGTTCTTATCAAGGGCGCGACGATGTTGCGAGGCGCATTTCGCTGCCGCATTGGGCGAAGGTCCGGTTCGTTTTGTGATAGCTGTCCGCCCGACCGCAATTGATCCAGATCAAATCGCATTTAATGGCCGCTGTTAGCGTTCATTTTGGGCGCAGGTTGCGACCACTGTAAAAATGGGCGCCAGACCCTGACATGACCGCAACGCAGCTCCAGCCCTTTCTCGAGATGCGCGGCATCGTCAAACGCTTTCCCGGCGTCCTGGCGCTGAACGGCGTCGACCTGACCGTGTACGCCGGCGAGGTGCATGTCCTGCTCGGCGAAAACGGCGCCGGCAAATCCACGCTTATCAAGATTCTCTCGGGCGTCTTTCCGCCCGACAGCGGCACGATTTTATTCCAGGGCCGGCCGGTCACGATCCGCAATCCGCACGACGCCCAGTTGCTCGGCGTGAGCACCATCTATCAGGAGCTCAATCTGGTGCCGGACATGACGGTCGCGGAGAATATCTTCCTCGGCCGTGAACCGATGCTGTTGCGCCGCTTCGGGCTCGTCGACCATAAGCTCTTGGTTCGCCAGGCGCGCGAACTGCTCGCCTCGCTCAATCTGCAAATCGACCCGCAGGCGGTGGTGAAGAGGCTGGGCATCGCCCAGCAACAAATGGTCGAAATCGCCAAGGCGCTATCGCTCAACTCACGGCTCATCGTGATGGACGAGCCGACCGCGGTGCTGACGGCACATGAGATCGACCAACTATTCTCAGCGATCGCGGAGCTCAAGCAGCGCGGGGTCGCGATCGTCTACATTTCGCATCGGCTCGACGAAGTAAAGACGCTGGGCGATCGCGCCACCGTGCTGCGCGACGGCACATGGGTCGATACCGTGCGGGTGGCGGACACATCGATCGACCAGCTCATTCGCATGATGGTCGGACGCGATCTGATGGAGAAGTTCCCCAAGATCCAAGTCGCGCTTGGCGACGAGGTTCTGCGCGTCGAGCAATTGTCGCGCAAGGGCGTGTTGCACGACATCAGCTTTCATCTGCGCCGCGGCGAGATCTTAGGGATTGCCGGCCTGGTCGGGGCCGGACGCACCGAAATGGCGCGGGCGATCTTTGGCGCCGACCCCTTCGATGCCGGTCAGGTGCTGATGCATGGCCAGCCGGTCGACATCAAATCGCCCGCCCACGCCATCCACAAGGGCATTGCGCTGGTTCCGGAAGACCGCAAACGCCACGGAATCCTCGCGCACCTGTCTATCAAGCACAACATTACGCTCAGCGCGCTCGGCGCCTTCTCGCGCGGCGGCTTCATCAATAGGCAGCAGGAGCACACCCACGCGCAGGATTATGCCGCGTCGATGCGCATCGCTGCCCCCGACATCGAGCGCTGGGTTCATTACCTCAGCGGCGGCAATCAGCAGAAAGTCGTCATTGCCAAGTGGCTCAGCTCACAGGCGGATATTTTTCTGTTCGATGAGCCGACCCGCGGCATCGACGTTGCCGCCAAGGTCGAGGTCTATCAATTGATGAACGAGCTGCTCAAGCGCGGCTCGGCCATCATCATGATCTCGTCGGAGCTTCCGGAGATCCTCGGCATGAGCGATCGCATCCTGGTGATGCGCGGCGGCCGCATCTGCGGCGAGTTTTTGCGCGCGGAGGCGACGGAAGAGAACATCCTTGACCGCGCACTCCGCGGCGCACCGGACAATCAATCGGCAATGGAGACTAACGTGACTAACGGAGACATGACGTGAGCAACGGAGATTTGGCGTGAGTAATGCTCCCGCCGGCGACATCGCCACACAGCCTGCAGCGGCGACGCACTCCCATCGCTTCGTTGTCATGCTGCGCCGCCTGCCGTGGGGCCGGATCGGTATGCCGTTGGTATTGATCGCCATGGCGGTGTTTTTCGGTACCATCAATCCGAACTTCTGGAGCGTCACCAATTTGACCAACGTGTCGCGCCAGATTTCGGTCCTCGCGCTCATTTCGATCGGGCAGACATTCGCCATTCTTAGTGCCGGCATCGATTTGTCGGTCGGCTCGTTGCTGGCGCTGGTGAGCGTCGCCTGCGCTCAGGGCATGCTCGAATTCGGACTGGTGGGAGGCATCGTCGTCGGAGTCTTGGCGGGCTGCCTGGCAGGACTGGTCAACGGCATACTGATCGCCAAGGCACGGATTCCGGCCTTTATCGCTACGCTGGGCATGCTGGTGGCGGCGCGCGGGCTCGCTTTGACGCTGAGCGGCGGGCTGCCGATCGCCGGACTGCCGCACGAATTTCTGTTTATCGGCGCCGGCTATTTGGGGCCATTTCCGGTCCCCTCCGTCATCGCGGCCGTCGCGTTCGTCGTCGCTTATGTGCTGCTCAGCCGGACGCGTTTCGGCCGCTACGTCTATGCCATGGGCAGCAACGAGGAGGCAGCCGTCCTCTCCGGCATCAACGTCGTCAAATACAAGATCATGGTCTACGTCGTCAGCGGGTTGTTTGCCGGCATTGCCGGAGTGGTCCTGACGTCGCGCGTCATATCCGGCCAGCCGACGCTCGGCGAAGTGCAGGAACTGTATTCGATCGCGGCTGTCGTCATTGGCGGCGGCAAGATCACCGGCGGCGTCGGCGGTATCGGCCGCACGCTGATGGGCGTGCTCGTTCTCGGCATGCTGTCGAACGGACTGAACTTGATCCAGGTGTCTTCCTACGTCCAGAACATCGTCGTGGGCGCCATCATCATCATCGCGGTCTACATCGATTTGGCCCGGGAACGCCGGCGCTGAATAAAAAACACAAGCAGGGAGTAGAGCTCATGAACAGACGTTCGGTATTACAGACGATGCTGGCTGGCACCGCCGCCGTGGCATTCAGGTTCGGTCCGGCGCAGGCCGAGGGCGCCGACGATTATGCACGGCCGGCCAAACCGGCAAAGCCGTACACCATCGGTGTCCTGCTGCCGCAATTGTCGAATCCGCATTTCGTCGGGCAAGCTTATGGCTATATCGACGAGGCGGAGAAGCTGGGTGTCAAGGTGATCATGTTCGACGCCGGCGGTTATCAATATCTCGACCGGCAAATCTCGCAAATCGAAGATCTGATCGCGAGCAAAGTCGACGCCATCATCATCGTCGCGGTCAACGGACCGGGCACCGCCGACGCCGTCGATCGCGCGGTCGCCGCCGGCATTCCTGTGGTCAATTGCAACGTCATGACCGGGAGCGACAAGGTCGTGACCCGCGTCCGTTCCGATGACGAAATCATCGGCCAAATGCAGGCCGACTTCATGGGTCAAGCGCTCAAGAACGAAGGCAAGGTCGTCATGTTGCGCGGCGCGCCGGGGACGTCCTGGGCCGAGAACCGTGGCAACTCCTTCAAAAAACGGCTGATCGAGAAATTTCCGAAAGTCACCGTGGTCGGCGAGCAGTATTCGCAGTCGACGCCGGCAGACGGGCTGAAGCTGATGGAAGACTTCCTGCAGACCTTTCCGCAGATCGACGGCGCCTATAACGGCGCGGACACGACCGCGATCGGCGCGGCGCAAGCGGTGCTGGCCGCCGGCCGTGCCGGCAAGGTCACCATCACAGCCACCGATTTTCAGGTGGATACGGAGAAATTCATCCGTGACGGCGTAATGAGCGCGACCGTCGCGCAACAGACCGTGATCATCGGCCGCTGGGGCGTGCGCGCGGCGGTCAACTGTCTGGAGAAGCGCGACGTGCCCAAGGCGTTGTGGACGCCGCTTTTGCTGGTCAGCGCGGCCAACGTCAACAATCTCGATCTCGGCACGTTGCGCGCGCCCACCGGCTGGAAACCGCCGATCGGCTAACTCCGACCTAGGCCCGCCGGATTTCCGAAAGAACCTCGGCGGGTTCGGTTGGCTATCTTATGCGACCGCCTCCCGTGTTCACGGCGCGGCCGCCAAGCTTACATTATTGCCATGCGCAGCGGCGCGTCGGTCACGCTCTGCAACGCCTCGAGCGTGAGGCCCGGCACAATGTCGCGGACCACAAAGCCGTCGTCGGTCACATCGAGCACCGCAAGATTGGTGTAGACGCGCTTGACGACGCCGAGCGCGGTGAGCGGATAGCTGCAGCGGCGCACCAGCCGGCTGTCGCCGGATTTGGTCTGGTGCTCCATCAACACCCAGAGCTGCCGGGCTCCGGCGGCAAGATCCATGGCGCCGCCCACCGCGGGCGCTGAGTCGTTGTCCGAGATCGACCAATTGGCGACATCGCCGTTCTCGGCGACCTGGAAGGCGCCGAGCACGCAGAGATCGAGATGGCCGCCCCGGATCAGCGCGAAACTGTCGGCGGCGTGCATATAGGAACCGCCGCCGCGCAGCGTGACGTATTGCTTGCCGGCATTGATCAGCCAAGGGTTGATGGCGGCCGGCGCCGGCACCGGTCCCATGCCGAGAATGCCGTTCTCGGAATGAAAGATGACCTCGCGCTCCGCGGGCAAGTAGTCGGCGACCTTCAGTGGCGCGCCGATCCCGAGATTGACGTACCAGCCTTCCGGAATGTCGCGCGCCAGCCGCGCGGCGATTTGCTCGCGTGTCAACGGCTTGCAGGCATCGGGCAGCGTTGCAGTCGCCATATCACGTCACCGCCGGTTCGCCATAGGCTACGTGCACCACCCGGCCGACATAGATACCGGGCGTGGCAATCTTTTCAGGATCGAGCGCGCCGAGCTCGACAATGTGCTGGGCCTGCGCCACCGTCAACTCAGCCGCCATCGCCATGACCGGATTAAAATTGCGCGCCGACGACCGGTAGGTCAGGTTGCCCCAGCGATCGGCCTCCCAGGCTTCGATCAGCGCGACATCGCCGTGCAGCGCTTCCTCCAAGAGATATTTGCGACCGCCGATTTCGCGCTCCTCCTTGCCGGTGGCAAGCTTGGTGCCGACCGCGGTCGCGGTGTAGAACGCCGGAATGCCGGCACCCGCCGCGCGCATACGTTCCGACATCGTGCCCTGCGGCACGATTTCAAGCTCGATCTTACCGGCGCGATAGACCTCCTCGAACACCACCGAACCCGCGCTGCGCGGGTAAGAGCAGACGATCTTGCGCACGCGGCCAAGTTCGAGGAGCCGCGCCAGACCGGACCGGCCGGTGCCGGCGTTGTTGGACACGACCGTCAGATCCTTGGCGCCTTGCTCGATCAGAGCTTCGATCAGTGCATTGGGCTGACCGACGCTGCCGAAGCCGCCGAGCAGCACGACCGAGCCGTCGCGGATGCCGGCCAACGCCTCGGCCATCGACTGTACAATTTTGTTGATCATCTCAGCGTATCATCATCCTGAGGTGCGAGCGAAGCGAGCCTCGAAGGATGCTGCTCAGGCGCCCGGGCCGTCGCCCTTCGAGGCTCGACGCTTCGCATCGAGCACCTCCGGGTGACGGAAGTTACAGTTTTCACCCCACCACACGCGCCCGGGCTTCGGCGCCGAAACCCGGCATCACTTCGCGGGCGAAGCGGCGCAGGCTGTCCTCGGCATGGCCGACCAGGCCGCCGCCGTTGAGCAGCACATATTCGACCCCGAGCGCACGCAACTTGCCGAGCTTGTCGGCGATCTCGTCCGGCGTGCCGTAGAGTGCGCTTTCTTCGCTGGCTTCGCGGGTATCTGAGAACGTCATGATGCTCGCCTTGCTTTTTCCCCCGGGCGGGTTTGAGATCGCGGCGAGGCGGCGCTGCGCCTCCATGCGGCGTTCGAGAGCTATTTCCTTATCGGCCGCATCTTTCGCCACGTAGAAGGCACGGGCAACGCCGACCTCCATCGGATCGAACACCCGGCCGCGGGCTTCGACCGCGGCCTTGAAGATCGCGATGCGCTCGGCGACCGTTTCGAACGAGGCAAACTGATCGAGCAAAAGATTGTAGCCGCGGGCGGCGACCTGACGGATCGAGTCCGGGCTGCCGGCCCCCATCCATATCGGCGGATGCGGCTTTTGCGCGGTCGGCGGCTCGACGATGATGTCCTCGAAGCGCCAGTATTTGCCTTGGTGCGAGAAGCGCTGCTTCGCGGTCCAGGATTTGACGATGACGTCGAGCGATTCGTTGAAGCGCGCGTCGGCTTCCTCGATCGGGACGCAGAAACCTGCGAATTCGTTGTGCCGGTAGCCTTTGCCAACGCCAAAGTCGAGCCGGCCGCCGGACAAAAGGTCGATCGTTGCGGCCTGCTCCGCAACGAGCACCGGATTGTGCCAGGGCAACACCAGCACGGCGGTCCCCAGCCGCAGCGTCTTCGTTTTCGCCGCCAGCCAGGTCAAAAGCGAAAGGCTTGCCGACACCTGGCCGAAGCCGGTGAAATGATGCTCGACCAGAAAGGTCGAATGATAGCCGAGCGCCTCGGCTTCGATGTTGTAATCGATGAACTGCTTATAGCCCTGCCCGGAATCCACGTCGGGGCCGCCGTGACGGGCCGTGGCGCTACCGAAAAGACCAAACCGCATGAGCCGGCTCCCTGTATTGCGGCGGTAATGTAGCGCATGCCCCGCGCCCGGAGCTATAGTGGTGCGGGGAGGAAATCGTCATGTTGCACCGTGTCATGCTCGCGGGGCTTGGAGGCAGCGCACTGTTTGCTGCGATTGTCCTTGCCCCGCCCGATCCGGCAACTGCCCAAGAATCGGCCAAAGAATCGCCAAAAGACTATCCCAGCCGCCCGGTCACGCTGATCGTGCCATATCCGGCCGGCGGCGGCGTCGACGCGATGGGCCGCATTGTCGGACAAAAGCTTTCGGTCGCGCTCGGCCAACAGGTGGTGATCGAAAATCACGGCGGCGCCGGCGGCATGATCGGCACCCGCGACGCCGCGCGCGCGGCGCCAGACGGCTACACCATCGTCATGCTCCTGACCGGCATCAGCCTCGGCCCCAATCCCGGCTACGACGTCAACAAAGACTTCGCGCCGATCGGCCTCGTGGCTTCGACACCGATCATCGTCGACGCTTATCCGTCCTTCCCGGTTCATTCGCTTACCGACATGGTCGCGCTCGCAAAAAAATATCCGGGAAAATACTCGGCGGGCACGCCGGCAGCGCCAACCATCAATTACTTCGCCGCAAAACTTTTCAACCAGATGGCCGGCACCGACATCACGGTCGTCCCCTACAAGGGCACCGGGCCGCTCACCAACGATCTCCTCGGCGGTCAGGTGCCGCTCGGCTTCAACACGATTCCGGCCTCGGTGAGCCAAATCGCGGCGGCCCAGCTGCGCGGCATCGCCGTGGCCGCCACAGCGCGCTCGGCGGCGCTGCCCAATGTGCCGACCGCGGCCGAATCCGGCCTGCCCGGTTTCGAAGCCGTGCAATATTACGGGCTGGCGGCACCAGCCGGAACGCCGCAGCCGATCGTCGACCGGCTCAACAAAGAGCTACGCAGCATCTTGGCCACCGCCGATATGAAAAACCGCCTGATCGCCGACGGCAGCGATCCGGCGCCCTCAACGCCGCAAGAATACGCCGCCAATATCCAGCACCAAGAGGGCAAGTGGTCGGCGCTCATCGAGAAACTCGGGCTGAAGATCGAGTGACGAGGCAAAAGGACGCAAATGGAACTGGGATTGAATGGAAAGATCGCTTTGGTAACCGGTTCGAGCCGCGGCATCGGCCGCGGCGTCGCGGAAGCGCTGGCGGCCGAAGGTTGCGACGTGATGCTAACCGGCCGCGATGCCGCAGCGCTTGACGAAGCCGCGGCCGCCATCCGGGGCAAAGGCCGCCGCGCCGCAATCGCCGTCATCGATCTGCGCGAAAAGGACGCCGCGGCAAAGCTGATCGAATTGGTGCGGCGCGAATTCGGCGCGCTCGATATTCTGGTCAACAATGCCGGCTCCACCAAGCGCGGCGATTTCCTGGCTCTCACCGACGCCGACTGGGAGGACGGCTACGCGCTGAAATTCTTCGGCCATATGCGGCTCGCGCGCGCCGCCTGGCCGCTGCTCAAGGAGCGGCACGGCTCGCTCATTGCGATCGGCGGCACCGGCGCGCGCAAGCCGACGGCGCAATTCACCATCGGCAGTTCGGTCAACGCCGCGGTCGCGGCCTTCACCAAATGCCTCGCCGATCGCGGCAAGACCGACGGCGTGCAGGTCAACTGCATCCATCCGAGTCTGGTCGAAACCGACCGGACGCGGCGGCGCGTCAAGGCCGAGGTCGAACGCACCGGCAAGCCCGAGCACGAGATCCGCGAAGAAATCTTCCGCGAATTCAACACCATTCGCTTCGGCACCGTCGCCGACGTCGGCGATCTCGTCACTTTCATCGTCTCCTCGCGCGCCACCTGGCTGCATGGCGCGACCATCGACCTCGACGGCGGCGAAATCCCGGTATTGTGAAACGACGTGCCCGGTTCGGACGCGGGAAACGCGGCGTGACATGAACCTCGCTTCTCGGACGCGACATCGTCTGCTAGTCTATCTTGCATAAACTGCCGTTTTTGGCGTCCGGATCGGGCAACAAACAACGAGAGCCCATTATGTCCGGTTGCGGGTCGAGGCAACGCAGGTAACGAAGCGAGGTTCGTATGACGGCAATTCGCGGCTATGTGGCGCCCAACACGGAATCCGACGCGCTTGGTGTGCACTCGCTCGACCAATTCGTGCTGGCGGTACCGGACGCTAATGACGCCGAGGAGTTCTACGGCAATTTCGGCCTCGACGTCGCGCGCGAAGGCAATACGCTCGCGATCAAGACTTTCGGCCACCACCATCGCTGGGGTTCGGTGGTCGAAGGCAAGCGCAAGGCGCTGCACCATTTGTCGTTCGGCTGCTATGCGGACGATCTGCCGCGGTTGCGGGCGCGCATCGAATCGGCCGGTGTGAAACTGATCGATCCGCTGCCCGGCTTCGACAGCAACGGCTTCTGGTTTCGCAATCATGAAAACGTGCCGATCGAGGTGAAGGTGGGGCCCAAAGTATCCCCCGATCGGAAGACCGACAGCCAATGGATATCGAGCCCTCCCGGCGTCGCCGGCGCCACCATCCGACAGAAATCGCCTCGCGTGCAGCCGCGGCGGCTATCGCACGTGCTCTTGTTCACCACCGATGTCGATGCGTCGATCAAATTCTATGAGCGCACATTGGGCTTGCGGCTCTCCGACCGCGCCTCCGACCTCGTCGCCTTCATGCACGGCATCCACGGCAGCGACCACCATATGCTGGCGCTGGTGAAATCGAGCGCGCCAGGCTTCCACCATTGCAGTTGGGACGTGGCCAGCATCAACGATATCGGGCTCGGCGCGATGACCATGCACGACAAGGGCTACACCAAAGGCTGGGGCCTCGGCCGCCACGTCCTTGGCTCGAACTATTTCCATTATGTGCGCGATCCCTGGGGCAGCTTCGCCGAATATGCCTGCGACATCGACTACATCCCGAAAGACGAACGCTGGCCGGCGGCCGACCACAAGCCGGAAGATTCCTTCTATCTCTGGGGTCCGGACGTGCCGCCCGAGTTCACCATCAACTACGAAGGCGGCGAAGGTTGATATCGCAAAAGGGCCGGCGGCCGGCCGCAGAGTGATCAGCCCCGCAATGACAGGGCCATGAACATCGTGGTCACCAACATTTGGCCATGAACATCCTGCTCACGCCGGCGCGTATCGGCTCAGTCGAAATCAAAAACCGCATCGTCATGCCGCCGATGACGACGCGGACGGCCGACGATGAGGGTTTCGTCACCGACGACTCGATCGCCTATTACATGGCGCGGGTGCAAGGCGGCACCGGCCTGATCACGGTGGAAATGGCGTCGCCGGAAAAGGCCGGCCGGCATCGCCGCCGCGAGGTCGGCATTTACGACGACCGCTTCATTCCAGGCCTCACCCGGCTGGTCGGCGCGATCCATCGCGGCGGCGCCAAAGCGTCGATCCAGCTCGGCCACGGCGGCGGCCATACCCGCCTCGATATCTGCGGCGAGACGCCGATCGCGCCGTCGACCATTCCGCATCCGGTCTACGAGACGACATTCGAAACCATCATTCCGCAGGAGATGACCAAAGCGCGGATTGGAGAAACCACCGCCGCCTATGTCGCAGCCGCGCTGCGTGCGCAAACGGCCGGCTTCGATTGCGTCGAAATCCATGCCGCGCACGGCTATCTGATTTCGCAATTTCATGCGCCGTTCGAAAACCGCCGCAACGACGACTATGGCGGCAGCCTAGAGAATCGCGCCCGTTTCGGCCTTGAGATTTTGCGCGCGGTAAAAGCCGCGGTGCCCGGTCTGGGCGTGGTCTATCGGCTGTCGGTCGAGGATTTCTTTCCCGGCGGCCTCCCCTATGTCGAAGGCCGCCAAGTCGCGATCTGGGCAGCGGCCGCGGGCGCCGATGCGTTGCATGTCACTGCGGGGCATTATCGGTCGTTGCCGTCGGCGCAGATCGTGCTGCCGCCGATGAGCTTTCCCGACGCCACCTTTCTCGAATACGCCGCCGACGTAAAGCGGCATATCGGCGTCCCCGTGATCGCGGTCGGCCGGCTCGGCGATCCGGAAACGGCAGAAGCCGCGGTCGCGAGCGGCAAGACAGATTTCATTGCGCTAGGCCGCACGCTCATTGCCGACCCGCAATGGGTCGAGAAATTGCGGCGCGGCGAGCCGATCCGCCGCTGCCTTGCCTGCAACACCTGCATCAACGAGATGCGCGGCGGCGCGCGTATCGGCTGCGTGGTCAACGGCACGGCCGGCCGCGAAACTTTGTTCGCCGATCCGCAACCGCCACGCGGCGAGCGCATCGCCGTGATCGGTGCAGGACCGGCCGGGCTGAGCTATGCGTCGCTGGTCGTGGTCGGAAACAGCGTGACCGTGTTCGAGAAAAATCTGCATGCCGGTGGCGCGTTCCGTTACGCCGGCAAGGCGCCGCTGTTTCAAGAGGTCGAGGCGAACGAAAATAGCTTTGCGCGCTTTATCGATGACCTCGCGGCGGCCTGCGCCATGAACGGCGTCGTCTTTCGCTATGCGACCGACGTGACCGCGCAACCGGAACTGCTGGCGCCGTTCGACCGCATCGTCATCGCCAGCGGCGCCGCCTATCGCTTCGGCCTCGGCGCACTCGCCGAATGGCTGCTCGACCGTCATGTGGCGCGCCTGCCGGGCATTGCCCGGCTGTTCGCTTCGCCTCCCGTGCGCGACTGGTTCTATTATCGCGCCCGGCGCGCCACCGCAGCGCGCTTTACGCCTCTGGCACGGCCGGGACAGATCGTCACCGTCATCGGCGACGCGGTGCGTGCCGGCAAGAGCAAGCAAGCGATCGCAAGCGCTTTTGAGGCGGCGCTGCTGCACTAATGGCGGATTTACTGCGAAAGCGGAGCGCAACCGGCGCGGTATTACAGCGCCGTCGAAATCGTCGAGAACGTAGTCTTAAGCTTGGTCCCAAGACCCGTAATCACCGGAATGATCGCCACCGCGATCCCGGTTGCAATCAAGCCGTACTCGATCGCGGTCGCCCCGCTTTCGTCCTTCAAGAACCTGACGACCAGACCCATAGAGCGCTCCTTGGCCACGCCCGGCTATTAAGACCGAACTTCTTTATTAGGAATTTAAAAGCAATGAAGAAATCTTGTTACCGCCCATTATCACGCCGCTAAGCAAGGATTTACCGTCATAAGACATACAAGCCGCGTAGCTTTGGGAGCACTCCATGCCATTACGCGCACCGAATATTGCTCTGTTTGTCATTTCCGGCTGCCTGGCCATGCTCGGCGTTCTGGCATCGCTGCCGATTTCGCTGCCGATCCCCGGCCTGACCGGAAATTCGGCCTGGTACATCTTCCTGGCCTGGTTCCTTTTGGCGGCGGGCACTGTCGTACGCCCGACATCGACGCCCGAACGGGAATAGCCCCGCACGCGGCGGAGCGGCTCAGGCCCGGCCGGTCAACTGCCGCGCTTTCTCCAAGTGGCCGTAGCTCTGCACCGGCGCGCACATCAGGAAGCGATAGCCCTCCTTGACGACGCGTTCGACATTGTGCTGCTCGACATGCGGGTGGCCGACCACCACGTTGTGCCTCTTGCAGGTATCGACCACGCGCTTCATCCACTCCAGCACGACCTTGTGCTCGTATTGGCGCGGATAGCCGAGTTCCTGGCTGAGATCGCCCTCGCCGATCAAGATCGCGCCGATGCCCGGCACATCTTTGAGCATGTCGTCGAGATTCTCGACCCCTCGCGTATCCTCTATCTGCAGGATGCAAAAGATCTCGCCGCCCGGATTGAGCGGCCAGACGTCGGCCTTCTGGTAATATTCCTGCTGCGTCAGGCCCCAATAGCGCGCGGCGGCGGTCGGCCCATCGCCGCGGATGCCCGCGGGCTCGTAATGGGCGGCAGCGGCGAGCCGCGGATAGCGGCAGGCGCCGACCGCATTGGAAGCCTCCGCGACGGTGGAAATATGCGGGAACACGATACCGTAGCAGCCCATGTCGAGGGCCTGCTTGGCATGCCACTGCGCCATCTCGACGCCATTGACCGGAATGCGGACCATGGGCGTGACAGCCGGCACGACCGACGCCGCTTTGGCGATCTGCGCGCGGTTGAGCATATATTGCAGGCAATCCCGCAACCGCAGGCCATCCCACGGTTGGTGCTCCATCTCGAACACGCAACCGTCGAATTTCGACGTGCTCATACCGATCGCGGAATTGATTTCGGCCGGCGTAAAACACGTCAGCGCATGCCGGCCCGCTTCGAGCGCGCGAATGACGCCGTTGAGCCGTGGTAGTTCAGCCATCCCTAGTCTCCCATCGTAGCAATGTCAGTGTAGCGTGTGTATAGCGTCATAGCGAGGCGCCAAGGTAGCGCAATGCTTCGCTCCGCCCGCGGCCGCGTGGTAGATTGCCGAGATGAAAAAGATGCTTATGGGCGCCGCGTGCATCGCCGGGCTGTTCGTCCTCGGCATCGTCGCCGCGCTGGTGCTGGTGGCGACGCCGGAGCCGCCCTTGCCGGCACCGAAGGATGTTTTCGATTTCACCTCGCTGCGAAAAGCGCCGACCGACATCGATCCGCCGAGCCTGCGGCGCTACCCGGCGCGCGACGGCGAACAATTGGCCTATCGCATTTATGACTCAGCATCGGACCGCATCCTGATCTTCATTCACGGCTCGTCCTATCACGGCGGCGGCTATCATGCGCTCGCGACAGCACTGAGCCTCGATGGTGTGGCGAAGGTCGTGCTGCCGAATCTACGCGGGCATTACATGTCGGGCCGCCGGCGCGGCGACGTCGATTACATCGGCCAGTATGAGGACGACCTTGACGACCTGATCAAGTTCTTGCGGTCGTCCGAGCGGCTCGACGGCCCGATCACGCTCGGCGGCCATTCCAGCGGCGGCGGTCTCGCCATCCGCTTTGCGGGCGGCGCTTATGCCGGCGATGTATCGAGCTATCTGTTGCTCGCGCCGATCATTCCGCTGTCGAAGGCGGTCAAAAACGGCGACGCCGGCGGTTGGGCCATTTTGCACTGGAAGCGCCTCTACGGGCTGCTTGCGCTCAACGCCATCGGCATTCACGGCTTCAATGGACTTCCCATCGTCGCTTTCAACAAGCCGGCGAAGTTTTGGGACGGCACTGAAACGCTGTCCTATTCCTACCGGCTGAACGCCTCGTATCATCCGCGGCACAATTATGATGCCGACATTCGCGCCCTTGCACCACGCACGCTGGTCCTTATCGGCGCCAACGACGAGGCCATCGATGCCGAAGCGCTGCGCGCGCTGATGGCCGCCGACGCGCCGCAAGCGCAAATGCAAATCCTGCCGAATACGAGCCACTTTGACGTATTCTCCGACCCCAAGGCGCTCGATGTCGCGGCCGCCTGGATGCGCACCCTGCCGGAGACCGCCGGCCCGTAATGCGGCGGCCCGCCGTCGCAGTTTGACAACGCCGCCGCGCGCCGTAGCATCCCCGCTCCAACCCCTTGAAACGGCGCTGACATGATCATCGATTGCCACGGCCACTATACCACCGAGCCCAAGGACCTCCTTCGTTTCCGCAAGGAGCAAACCGCGGCCGCCAATGCCAAGGACAAGACGGCGATGCCGTCGCGCGCCAGCCTCAAAATGTCCGACGACGAGATCCGCGACAGCATCGAGCAAAACCAGCTCAAGCTGCAGCGCGAACGCGGCACCGACCTGACGATTTTCTCGCCGCGCGCCTCCGGCATGGGACACCATATCGGCGACGAGAGCGTGAGTCTGGAATGGTCGCAGATCTGCAACGATTTGATCGCGCGCGTGGTCTCGCTGTTCCCGCAGAACTTCATCGGCGTGTGTCAGCTGCCGCAGTCGCCCGGCGTGCCGCCGCAGCACGCCATCGGCGAACTTGAGCGCTGCGTGAAGATGGGCTTCATCGGCTGCAACCTCAATCCCGACCCGTCCGGCGGTTATTTCAACTCACCGCCCTTGACCGACAAATGGTGGTATCCGTTCTACGAGAAAATGGTCGAGCTCGACGTGCCGGCCATGATTCACGTCTCGGGTTGCTGCAATCCGGCGATGCACACCACCGGGTCGTATTACCTCAACGCCGACACCATGGCGTTCATGCAGCTGATCCTGTCCGACCTGTTCAAGGATTTTCCGACACTCAAGCTGATCATCCCGCACGGCGGCGGCGCGGTCCCGTTCCACTGGGGCCGCTTCCGCGGCATCGCGCTCAACAACGGCCGGCCCGAGCTCGTCGACATCATCAAGAACAATATTTTCTTCGATACCTGCGTCTATCACCAGCCGGGCGTCGATCTGCTCACCGAAGTGGTGCCGGCCGACAACATCCTGTTCGCTTCCGAAATGGTCGGCGCGGTGAAGGGTCTCGATCCGAAAACCGGGCATTATTTCGACGACACCAAGCGCTACGTCGAGGGCGCACCCAGGCTCAGCGACGCCGACCGGCTAAAAATTTTCGAAGGCAACGCACGCAAAGTGTTCAGCCATCTTAAGACCCAAGCCGCGGCGACAGCATGATCTATCCGCGTCGTCACGGCGAGCTTTGTCCAGGCCGGATTTGTCCCAGCCTTGACGAATGAGAGAGCGATCCGCATTGCCGAAGGCTCCGAAACCGACCGCCTCGCGATGGCAACGCAAGCCGCAGCTGGTCCGATTCGGCAAGCGCGAGATTGAAACCCGCGGATTAGCCCAAGGCTTTTGGACCGATCTCTATCACCGGGCACTGACCGTCTACTGGCCGGTGTTCTTCGGCACCGCGGCGGCGATCTTCGTCGTTCTCAATGCCATATTCGCCTTCTTCTTTTGGCTCGGCAAAGAGCCGATTGCCAATGTCGCCAAGGATCTGCCGCTCAGTCTGTTTTATTTTTCGATCGAGACGCTGGCGACGGTCGGCTACGGCGACATGCATCCGCAGACCAATTACGGCCATCTCGTCGCCACCGTCGAAATCTTCACCGGCATGTGTTTGCTGGCGGTGATGACCGGACTGATTTTCGCGCGCTTCTCGCGGCCCCGGGCGCGCTTCCTGTTCGCCGAACATCCGGTCGTCGCCGTGCATCAGCGTCAACCGACGCTGATGATCCGCTTTGCCAATGCGCGCAACAACACCGTCTCGCAGGCGACGGCGCGGCTGTGGCTGTTGCGGCTGGAGACCACCATCGAGGGCCACCAAATGCGGCGCTACCACGAGCTGTTGCTCGACCGCCGCGAGCACCCGATGTTTGGACTGAGCTGGACGATTTTTCATACCATCGACGAGTTAAGCCCGCTGTACCGGATGACCGCGCAGGACTTCACCGCAACGGACGCCTCGCTCATCCTCAATGTCAGCGGTGTCGACGACAATTCCGCGCAGCAGCTTTATGCGCGGTGGATCTATTCGCATCACGACGTCCGCTGGAGCCACCGCTACAAGGATATCGCTAGCGTTTCGCCTGAGGGACGGATGACGATCGACTACAGCCTGTTCCACGAGGTCACGCCGGACGGGGTCGCCAACCAGCCGTGATCGGCTTTTGAAATCGGTCGATCACAATCGTAAATCGCTCGCTTTGGATTAGCGCTCTCCCGCCCCGTGCGATATCTAATGAACCGGCCGGCGGCCTCGCCTATTCAAAGTGACCTTTTATGATCGATAGGCTGGAATTCATCCTGGCTCTGGCACGCGAAGAACATTTCGGCCGTGCCGCCGAGGCCTGTCGCGTGAGCCAGCCGACGCTGTCGGCGGGGATCAAGTATCTCGAGGACACGTTCGGCGTGCTGCTCGTTCAACGCGGCTCGCGCTTCCTGGGCTTCACCCCCGAAGGCGAGAGAGTGTTGGAGTGGGCAAGGCGCATCGTCGGCGACGCCAGGGCCATGCGCCAGGACCTCGATGCGCTCAAGCGCGGGCTTGCCGGCCACCTGCGCATTGCCGCAATCCCGACTGCGCTCGCCATGAGCGCCATGCTGACGACGCCGTACCGGGCCAAGCACCCCGAAGTCCGCTTCACCATTCTTTCGCGCACGTCGATTCAGGTGCTCGGCATGATCGAAAACCTGGAGGTCGACGCCGGCCTGACTTACCTCGACAACGAGCCGCTCGGCCGCGTCAAATCGATACCGCTCTACCAGGAGGAATACCGGCTGCTCACCTCCCGCTCCGGCGCGCTGGGCGATCGCAACCAGGTGACCTGGGCGGAAGTCGCAAAAATCCCGCTCTGCCTGTTGACGCCGGACATGCAGAACCGCCGCATCCTCGACGGCTTGCTTCGCTCGGCGGGCGGCGAGTCGTCGCCGACGCTGGAATCGAATTCGATGATCGTGCTGTTCGCCCACGTACGCACCGGGCGCTGGGCGACCGTGATGCCCTCGAAGCTCGCCGAAACGCTGGGGCTGACCGAGAGCGTCCGCTCGATTCCGATTGTCGCGCCGTTGGTCACCCATGCGGTCGGCCTCGTGGTGCCCGACCGCGAACCGACCACGCCGCTGATCACGGCGCTGGTCGCCGAGGCGCGGCAGCTGGCGAAAGTGCTGGGCCAGTCGGCGGCGGATGGCGCCATCGGGCAGACCGTTCCAGCCGCTGGCGGCAAAAAGTCCCGCCCCGCCAAGACACCCCGGTCGGGCCGTTAACCCCTTCCTAAGGGACGCCGCCCAATCCGTCGATCGGCAATCCTGATCGAACGACGGGTTAGCTCTATTGATTCCAGACTAGGCTTTAAGTCATTAACAGCACTTATAATTTTGGCCCGAGAGCGAAGCTTGACACAACACGAGCCATGGAGCGTGGAACGCGCCGCGCAGATTTTGGCGGAGCATCGCGGCACCGAAGGCCCGTTGCTGCCGATCCTCCATGCGATTCAAGAGACCTTCGGATACGTTCCGGAAAACGCGGTGGCGATCATCGCTGAAGCGCTGAACCTGTCGCGCGCCGAAGTTCACGGCGTCGTCACCTTCTATCACGACTTCCGGCAAGAACCCGCCGGCCGCCATGTCCTGAAACTTTGCCGTGCCGAAGCCTGTCAGGCCGCCGGCGGCGATGCGCTGGCCGCGCGTGCGGAGGAACGTCTTGGCGTTCGTTTCGGCGGCACCACCAAAGACGGCCGTGTCAGGTTGGAGCCGGTTTATTGCCTCGGCCTCTGCTCGGTATCGCCATCGGCGATGATCGACGGCCGCATCGTCGCCCGCATCGACGACAAGAAGCTCGATGCGCTGCTTGCGGAGACCGACCGATGAGCGGGATCCGCATCTACGTTCCGGGCGACGCCGTCGCGGTGGCATGCGGCGCGGATGAACTCGCACGTGCCATCGCGTCGGCGGCGAGCATTCGCAAACGCGACATCGAGATTGTCCGCAACGGTTCGCGCGGCATGCATTGGCTCGAGCCGATGCTCGAAGTGGCGACCGATAAGGGCCGCATCGCCTATGGTCCGGTCGAGCTCGGTGACGTCGATAGTGTGTTTGAGGCCATGCTGGCCGGCGGCGGCGAGCACAAATTGCGCGTCGGCCCGCCGGAAGACCATCCGTTCCTGAAAAAGCAGACGCGGCTGACTTTCGCGCGTTGCGGCATCGTCGATCCGCGTTCGCTCGACGATTACAAAGCCTACGACGGCTATAAGGGTCTGGCCAAGGCCTTGGCCAATCCGGCGGCCATCGTCGACGAGGTCGCCCAATCCGGCCTGCGCGGCCGCGGCGGCGCTGGATTTCCCACCGGCATCAAGTGGAAGACGGTGGCCGAGGCCCAAGCCGATCGCAAATACATCGTCTGCAACGCCGACGAGGGCGACAGCGGCACTTTCGCCGATCGCATGATCATGGAAGGCGACCCGTTCGTGCTGATCGAAGGCATGACCATCGCCGGTATCGCCGTCGGTGCCACCAAGGGCTTTGTCTATATTCGCTCCGAATATCCGCACGCGATCGCGGTGATGAACGACGCCATTTTAGCCGCCCGGCGTGGCGGCATGCTCGGCAACAGCGTTGCCGGGTCAACCTTCGCATTCGATCTGGAAGTGCGCGAAGGCGCCGGGGCTTATGTCTGCGGCGAGGAAACCGCGCTGCTTGAAAGCCTCGAAGGCAAACGCGGCCTGGTTCGCGCCAAGCCGCCGCTGCCGGCGCATAAGGGGTTGTTCGGCAGACCGACTGTGATCAACAATGTGCTGTCGCTCGCGACCGTGCCGATTGTCATGGACAAGGGCGCGGCGTTCTACAAAAATTTCGGCATGGGCCGGTCGCGCGGCACGATGCCGATCCAACTGGCCGGCAACCTGCAATATGGTGGCCTGTTCGAGACCGCGTTCGGCATCACGCTTCGCGAACTGGTCGACGATATCGGCGGCGGTTGCTTCACCGGGCGTCCGGTGAAAGCCGTCCAGGTCGGTGGCCCGCTGGGCGCTTATTTCCCGCGCGCTTTGTTCGACACGCCGTTCGATTACGAAGCCTTCGCCGCGCGCGACGGCCTGATCGGGCACGGCGGCATCGTGGTGTTCGACGACAGTGTCGACATGGCCAAGCAGGCGCGTTTCGCCATGGAATTTTGTGCCGTCGAATCTTGCGGCAAATGCACGCCATGCCGGATCGGTTCCACCCGCGGCGTCGAGACGGTCGAGCGCATCATGCGTGGCGAAGAGCGCGAGAAGAACATCGCGGTGCTGACCGATCTCTGCAACACCATGAAATTCGGTTCGCTGTGCGCGCTCGGCGGCTTCACGCCCTATCCGGTGATGAGCGCGCTTCGCCATTTCCCCGATGATTTCAACACCGCGCCGCGCTTGCAGGCCGCGGAATAGGAGAAGCGCCATGTCACTGGTGCGTGAGATCGACTACGGCACGCCAAAATCGAAGGCGGAGAAGACCGTCACGCTGACCATCGACGGCCAGCAGGTCGCGGTGCCAGAGGGCACCTCGATTATGCGCGCGGCGATGGAACTCGGCACGCAAATCCCGAAACTTTGCGCCACCGACATGGTGGATGCTTTCGGCTCCTGCCGCCTCTGCCTCGTCGAGATCGAAGGCCGCGCCGGCACACCGGCGTCGTGCACGACGCCGGTCGCTGCCGGCATGGTGGTGAAAACCCAGACCGAACGGCTCAAGACGATCCGCAAGGGCGTGATGGAGCTTTACATCTCCGACCATCCGCTGGATTGCCTGACCTGTTCGGCCAACGGCGATTGCGAATTGCAGGACATGGCGGGCGCGGTCGGCTTGCGCGACGTACGCTACGGCTATGCCGGCGAAAACCACGTGTTCGCCAAGAGCAACGGCAAGTCAAACGACAACTGGCTGCCGAAGGACGAGTCCAATCCCTATTTCACCTACGACCCTTCGAAATGCATCGTCTGCTCGCGCTGCGTCCGCGCCTGCGAAGAAGTGCAAGGCACGTTCGCTTTGACCATTGCCGGCCGCGGCTTTGGCAGCCGGGTATCGCCGGGCATGGAGGAATCTTTCTTAAGCTCCGAATGCGTGTCCTGCGGCGCCTGCGTGCAGGCCTGCCCGACCGCGACACTCAACGAAAAGAAGATGGTCGAGATCGGCACACCCGAACATTCCGTGGTGACGACCTGCGCCTATTGCGGCGTCGGCTGCGCGTTCAAAGCCGAGATGCGCGGCGACGAGCTGGTGCGCATGGTGCCCTACAAGGACGGCGAGGCGAACCGCGGCCATTCCTGCGTCAAAGGTCGCTTCGCCTGGGGTTATGCGAACCACAAGGAGCGCATCCTGAAACCCATGATCCGCGCCAAAGCGTCCGACCCCTGGAAGGAAGTGAGCTGGGAGGAAGCGATCAACCACGCCGCTTCCGAGTTCAGGCGCATCCAGGCCAAATACGGCAAGGATTCCGTAGGCGGCATCACCTCGTCACGCTGCACCAACGAAGAAACCTTCCTGGTGCAAAAACTGATCCGCGCCGGCTTCGGCAATAACAACGTCGATACCTGTGCCCGCGTCTGCCATTCGCCCACCGGCTATGGTTTGGGCCAGACCTACGGCACGTCGGCCGGCACGCAGAATTTCGATTCGGTGGAAGAGACCGACGTGGCGCTGATCATCGGCGCCAATCCTGCCTCCGCGCATCCCGTGTTCGCCTCGCGCTTGAAGAAACGGCTCCGGCAGGGCGCCAAGCTGATCGTGATCGATCCGCGGCGCACCGAAATGGTGAAATCGGCGCACATTGAGGCGGAGTATCACCTTGCACTGCGGCCCGGTACCAATGTTGCGGTGGTGACGGCGCTGGCCCATGTCATCGTCACCGAGAAGCTCTACAACGAAAAATTCATCCGCGAGCGCTGCGATTGGCATGAATTCCTGCATTGGGCCGATTTCGTTTCGGAGCCGCGCAACAGCCCGGAAGAGGTCGCCAAGATTTCCGGCGTGCCGGCGCAGAGCATCCGCGCCGCGGCGCGGCTCTACGCCACCGGCGGCAAAGCCGCGATCTATTATGGCCTCGGCGTCACCGAACACAGCCAGGGCTCGACCACGGTGATGGCGATTGCCAATCTGGCGATGGCAACCGGCAATATCGGCCGGCCCGGCGTCGGCGTGAACCCGCTGCGCGGCCAGAACAACGTGCAGGGCGCCTGCGACATGGGCTCGTTCCCGCACGAGCTCGCCGGCTACCGGCATATCTCGCTCGACGAGCCGCGGCGTCTGTTCGAGAAAGATTGGGGCGTGTCGCTCGATAAGGAGCCCGGCCTTCGCATCCCGAACATGCTCGACGCGGCAGTCGACGGCACGTTCAAGGGCATCTACATTCAGGGCGAAGACATTTTGCAGTCCGATCCCGACACCACGCATGTGTCGGCCGGCCTCGAAGCAATGGAATGCGTCGTCGTACAGGACCTGTTCCTCAACGAGACGGCGCGCTTTGCCCACGTCTTCCTGCCGGGATCAACATTCCTCGAGAAGAACGGCACCTTTACCAATGCCGAGCGCCGCATCCAGCGCGTGCGCAAGGTCATGGCGCCGAAGAACGGTTATGAGGACTGGGAGATCACGATGCTGCTGTCCAAGGCGCTTGGCTATGACATGCACTACGATCATCCGTCGCAGATCATGGATGAGATCGCCCGGCTCACGCCCGGTTTCGCCAATGTCTCCTACGACATGCTCGACAAGCGCGGCTCGGTGCAGTGGCCGTGCAACGACAAAGCGCCGGACGGCTCGCCGATCATGCACGTCAACGGCTTTGTCCGCGGCAAGGGCAAGTTCATCGTCACCGAATATATCGCCACCGACGAAAGGACCGGACCGCGCTTTCCGCTGCTGCTCACCACCGGGCGCATCCTGTCGCAATACAATGTCGGCGCGCAGACGCGCCGCACCGACAATTCGCTCTGGCACAAGGAAGATCTGCTCGAAATCCACCCGCACGACGCAGAGCAGCACGGCGTGCGCGACGGCGATTGGGTCAGGCTGGCGAGCCGTGCCGGCGAGACGACGTTGCGCGCGCTGATCACCGACCGCGTGGCGCCGGGTGTCGTCTACACGACCTTTCACCACCCCGACACCCAGGCCAACGTCATCACCACCGACTACTCGGACTGGGCCACCAATTGCCCCGAATACAAAGTGACGGCAGTGCAAATTTCGCCGTCGAACGGACCATCGCGCTGGCAGGAAGAGTACGAGGAGTTCTCCCGCGAAAGCCGCCGCATCGCGTCCATGCAAGCCGCGGAGTAACGACGTGACGCCGCCGCTCGAACGGATCAAGCGCATCGTCTGGCAGCGGCATGGCCGCACCTCGGGCGAACGCGCCATACCGGAGGAAACGGCGGTTTCGTTCACCTATAACGGCGGCTCCTACGCCGTGATGATGGCGACGCCGCAAGACCTGGAAGACTTCGCCCACGGCTTTAGCGTGACCGAAGGCATCGTATCGTCGATCGACGAAATCGAGCGGCTGGAGGTCATCGAGGAGAAACTCGGCATTGAGCTTAGGATGTGGCTCGCGGAACCGCGCGGAGCCGCCTATGGCGAGCGGCGCAGGCGCCTTGCCGGGCCGACCGGTTGCGGATTGTGCGGGATCGAATCCTTAAGCGAAGCGATGCGGAAGCCGCCCAAGCTGCAAAGCGAGGCAACCTTCCGTCCGGAAGACATCATGAGGGCCCTCGATGCGCTCTTGCCGGCGCAAGCGCTCAATCGCGAAACGCGCGCCGTCCATGCCGCGGCGTTTTTCTTGCAGGGGCAGGGATTGATCGCGATCCGCGAGGACGTCGGCCGCCATAATGCACTCGACAAGCTTGCCGGCGCGCTGGCGCGGCGGCGCGTGCCGGCCGCGGAAGGCTTCGTCGTTTTCACCAGCCGCGTCTCGGTCGAAATGATTCAGAAGGCCGCGGCGATCGGCGTACCGCTCGTCGTCGCCGTGTCGGCGCCGACGGCACTCGCCGTGCGCATGGCGGAAGCCGCCGGAATTACGCTCGTTGCAGTCGCGCGCCACGACGGCTTCGAAATCTACACCCACGCGCAACGCATTCTGCAGGAAACAGCCGCCGAAAAAGTGCCCGCTCATGTCGCATGACGCCTCGCCCAACAAACTCGTCTATATGGCGAACCAGATCGGCAAGTTCTTTGCCAGCCAAGGCACGGAGCAAGCCGTCTCCGGCACCGCCGATCACATCAAGAAGTTTTGGGAACCGCGTATGCGCGCCGCAATCTTCGCGCATCTGGAAAAGGGCGGCGCTGGTCTCGACGCTAATGTCCGCCGCGCGATCGAAACTTTACAGAAAGAGGCGGCGCCGACGTAACGTCAGCCCGCTCTGCGCGCCAAGCCGTGCGCGGCGCGGCGGCCGATCCAGTTGCCGAGCGCCTTGACGAACACATTCGGCCTGGTCTTTTCGTCCATCGCAATCACGTGTTCGCCCGGCACCGCATTCGCGCTGCGGCCGCGCCGGTTGCCGCCATTGCGGACGGCGGTCCGCGATTTGCCGCGCAAGGTTTTATTCTGGTATTTTTTCACGTGGTCGAGCGCGATCGGGCCGACATGGGTGAGAAACACCTTTTCATGCGCGCGGCTCAACGTCTCGATGGCTTGCCGCAGCGGCAGCCATTTCACGGCTTTGACGTCGTCCATCAGCTCATGCACCGGCGGCCCATTGGTGCGCATCAGCCAGAACTGCACGATCTTGACCTTGCCTTCGACGGCATAGGACATCGAGCCGAGAAATTCGTGGACCGTGACGTCGTGCCCGGTCTCTTCCCGCACTTCCCGCTTGGCGGCATCGCGCGGGTGCTCGCGCGGCATCAGCTTGCCCTTCGGCAGCACCCAGACCTTTTCCCGCCGCAGCCGCACCACAGCGATCCGCGGTCGTGATGCGCCGCGTAAGACAATACCGCCCGCGGCGAGGATCGGCGCAAAGCGCTTGGCAGAATCAGTCATATTCAACCTATGCCGGACCAAACTGCGCGCGGCAAGCCGCAATTGCACGTAAGGTGCGCACCGGCCAGGCGATTCCTCAGCCGGCGCCGCGCCGTCGTGCTTGCCGGCCGCCCCGTTCACGCGACCACGATGACAATCTTACCGAAATGCTGGTTGGCGCGCATCATGGCGAGCGCATCGCCGATGTCATTGAGCTTGAAGGTCTTGTCGATCGGCAGCGTGAGCTTGCCAGACTCGACGGCCGGCCACAGATCGGCGCGCATCAGGCGGTTGATCTCGCGGACTTCCTCGGCCGTACGTGTACGAAATGTGACACCGATATAATCGACGCGCTTGAGCGCGTGCAGATCGAAATTGAATTCGCCTTTCATGCCGCCGAGCCGGCCGACATTGACGATGCGGCCGAGGAGTGCGGCCGCTTCGAGGTTGCCGTTGGCGACGCCGCCGGAAATCATATCGACGATCAGATCGACGCCCTTGCCGCCAGTGGCCTTTTTCACCTCGGCCGGCCAGTTCGGATCGCCGGAATCGAGCGCGACATCGCAGCCGTATTCTTTGAGCCGCGCCCGGCGCTCCGCATTGGTCGATGTCCCTAACACCAGCGACGCGCCCAATAATTTGCCGATCTGCATGCCCATCAGGCCGACGCCCGAGCTTGCGCCCTGCATCAACAGCGTTTCGCCAGGCCTGAGCCGCCCGGCCGTCGCCACCGCGTTGTGCATGGTCTGCAGCGCGATCGGAAAGCATGCCGCCTGCTCGTAACTCATGTTGTTGCCCGGGATGCGATGCACCCGGCCGGCATCGGTGACGACGTATTCCGCGATGCCGCCCGGCGCCGAAGCCATGACGCGGTCGCCGGGCTTGAAATCCTTGACCTCGGTGCCGACCGCCTCGACCTCGCCGGAGCATTCCAGCCCGATCCGGGCGCCGACGCCGCCGACGCTGCCGTGCTGGTGGCCGAGCGCGACCAACAGATCGGCGCGATTGAGGCTGGAGGCCTTAATCCGGATCAAAACCTCGTTAGGCTTGGGCTCGGGCTTCGGCAGGTCGCGGATTTCGGCCCCGCCGGTGCCGAGAACGGCTGCTTTCATGACGTTTCCTCCGCTGCGCAATTATGGCAGTGAATCCAGTCTGTGCTACCTTTGACGCTGCCTGAAAGGCCCCGGTCGATAATGAACCAATTGGTCCGCCCCCGCATCGCCGCCTCGGCCTGCCCACACGACTGCCCGTCGACCTGCGCGCTTGAGGTCGAGGTGTTCGATGGGCAGACCATCGGCCGCGTCCGCGGCGCGAAGGACAATGCCTACACCGCGGGCGTGATCTGCGCCAAGGTCGCGCGCTACGCAGAGCGCGTGCATCATCCCGACCGGCTGAAAGCGCCGCTGCGCCGCGTCGGCGGCAAGGGCTCGGGCAAATTCGCACCGATCTCCTGGGACGACGCGCTCGATCTGGTCGCCGAGAAATTTCAGCGCGCCGAGGAAAAGCACGGCTCACAGGCGGTTTGGCCGTATCTCTATGCGGGCACCATGGGCTATGTCATGCGCGACGGTATCCACCGCCTGCGCCACGCCAAAAAATATTCCGGCTTCTTCTCCACCATCTGCGTCAATCCGGCCTGGACCGGCTTTATTGCCGGCACCGGCAAGCTCGCCGGCTCAGATCCGCGTGAAATGGCGAAGTCGGATCTGGTGGTGATCTGGGGCACCAATGCGGTGAACACCCAGGTCAACGTGATGACGCATGCGACCCGGGCCCGCAAGGAACGCGGCGCCAAGATCGTCGCTATCGACGTCTACATGAATTCGACGATGAAGCAGGCCGATCTGGCGGTGCTGATCCGGCCCGGCACCGACGGCGCGCTCGCCTGTGCGGTGATGCATTGCCTGTTCCGCGACGGCAACGCCGACTGGGATTATTTGCATCGCTACACCGACGCGCCCAAAGACCTCGCCGAACATTTGCGGACCCGCGACCCGGCCTGGGCGTCGGCGATCACCGGCTGTCCGGTCGAGACCATCGAAGCCTTCGCCCGCATGGCCGGCGAAAGAAAGCGCGCTTATTTCCGGCTCGGCTACGGCTTCTCGCGGTCGAGGAACGGCGCCACCAATATGCACGCGGCGAGCTGCATCGCCGCCGTCACCGGCGCCTGGCAGCTCGAAGGCGGCGGCGCGTTCCACAACAACGGCGCGGTGTTTCATCTCGATACCAGCCTGATCGATGGCGGCGACCTGCGCGATCCGGCCGTTCGCATGCTCGACCAGTCGCGCATCGGCGCCATCCTGACCGGCGATGCCGAAGCGCTGCAAGGCGGCCCGCCGGTGACCGCGATGATGATCCAGAACACCAATCCGCTTTCCGTGGCGCCCGATCAGAACACCGTCAAGCGCGGCTTTGCCCGCGACGATCTGTTCGTCTGCGTGCACGAACAGTTCATGACCGATACCGCCAAAGTCGCGGATATCGTCTTGCCGGCGACCATGTTCGTCGAACACGACGACATCTATACCGCGGGCGGCAGCCAATACATCCTGCTCGGGCCGAAGCTGATCGAGCCGCCCGGCGAATGCCGCTCGAACCACGACGTGATCTGCGCGCTTGGCAAGCGCCTTGGCGCCGAACATCCGGGCTTTGCCATGACGCCGCGCCAATTGATCGACGGCACGCTGCGCAAATCCGGCTGGGGCAGCTTTGCCGACATCGAGAAGAACCGGTGGATCGATTGCCAGACCGATTTTGCCACCGCGCATTATCTCAACGGCTTCGCTTATCCCGACGGCAAATTCCGCTTCAAGCCGGACTGGCCCAGCGTGCCGTTCCGCCGCTGGCACCGCAACGTGCCGTCGCGGCCGTTCACCACGCTGCCCGACCACTGGGAGGTGATCGAGGAGGCCGATGCCGAACATCCGTTCCGGCTCGCCACTTCGCCGGCGCGCGGCTTCCTCAATTCGAGCTTCACCGAAACGCCGACCTCGCTCGGCAATGAGCGGCGGCCCGAGGTGATGATTCATCCCGACGACGCGGCGACGCTCGGCGTAGCGGCTGGCGACGAGGTCACGCTCGGCAACCGCCGCGGCGAGGTGCGGCTGCATGCAAAACTGTTCGACGGCGTACGGCGCGGCGTCCTGATCGCGGAATCGATCTGGCCGAATTCGGCTTACGCCGACGGCTGCGGCATCAATACGCTGACCGGCGCCGACTCGATCGCGCCGTTCGGCGGGGCTGCGTTCCACGACAACAAAGTATGGCTGCGCAAGCGCGGATAGAGCAATCAAATTGAACCAACCTCGTCATTGCGAGGAGCGAAGCGACGAAGCAATCCAGTTTCGGCGGCGCAGCGCTGGATTGCTTCGCTACGCTCGCAATGACGGTTTCTTGACCGCGCCCGGCCCAGGCGTTGCCCCCGGCGGGCAGCTGCCGAGAATGATCATGCTCAAGACTTCGTCCTTGGTGACGTCGGCAATGCGCGCGGTGCCGACGACGCGGCCGTTTTTCATCACGCAGATCCGGTCGGCCAGATCGAACACGTCGTGGATATCGTGGCTGATCAGAAAGATGCCGATGCCGTCGGCTTTCAGTTTGCGGATCAGTTCGCCGACCTGCGCGGTTTCCTGCGGTCCGAGCGCCGCCGTCGGTTCGTCCATGACCAGAATCCGCGCGTCGAACAGGATCGCCCGCGCGATCGCCACCGACTGACGCTGACCGCCCGACAATGCGCTCACCGGATCCTTGAAACGCTGGAAGTGCGGGTTAAGGCGACCGATGACGTCGCGCGCCTGCGCCTCCATGGCGGCGTCGTCAAGCGTGCCCCAGCGCGTGCGCAATTCGCGGCCGAGAAACAGATTGGCGGCGGCATCGACATTGTCGGCCAGCGCCAGCGTCTGGTAGATGGTCTCGATGCCGCAGGTCCTGGCGTCGCGCGGATTGGCGATGGTCGCCGCTTGCCCGCGAATGCTGATGGTTCCGGAATCGCGCCTTAAAGCGCCGGAAAGAATTTTGATCAGCGTCGACTTGCCGGCGCCGTTGTGGCCGACCAGCGCCATCACCTCGCCGTCGTAAAGCTCGATCGACGCCCGATCGACGGCGTGGAGGCCGCCGAACGACAGCGAAATGTCGCGCATCGCGACCAGCGGAATGCGCGGCGCGTTCATGCCGGCCTCCGGCGCCGATAGGCGGTGTCGATGCCGACCGCGATCACCAGGACCGCGCCGACCACGATGTTCTGCAACGGCGTGTCGACGCCAAGGAGCACCATGCCGGATTGCAGCGACTGCATCAGTACCGCGCCGAGCATCGCTCCAGCCACGGTGCCGACGCCGCCCGCAAGCGACGTGCCGCCAATGACGGTTGCGGCGATCACCAGAAGCTCGGCGAGCGTGCCTTCCGAATTCGTCGCCGCGTTGAGCCGCGCGATCGACACCGCGCCGGCGACGGCGGCAAGCAGTCCCATCAGCATGAAGGTCTTGACGATCACCCAGCGCGTATTGACGCCGGCAAGCTCCGCCGCCTCCGGGTTGCCGCCGATGGCATAGACGTAGCGGCCGAAGCGCGTTCGCGTGGCGAGAAACGTCATCGCGACGCCCACTCCGATCGCGATCAGCACCGGAGCGGCGATGCCGTGGGCAATGAAAAGCCCGCTATCGCCGAGCGCGATGTGGTTCGCTTCGGCGTAGCGACGCACGCTGCCGATCGGCCACGGATAAGCGTTGGCGACCGCCACCGCGGCGAGGATCGGAGCGCAGAGGAGCGCGCCGACAAAGATTTCAGCCCCCATCGGACGGAGCGGGAAGTTGAACCGCTTGCGTTGCGCGCGGCCATGTACCAGCAACGCCGCGACCGCCAAACAGGCGACAATGCCGACGACCCAGCTCCAGGTCGCGCCGATGGCGCCTTCCGGACCGCCGCCCATCAGCCTGAACCTGTCGTCGAGCGGCGCCACCGTCTGACCGCTCGTCACCCACCAGGCCGCGCCGCGCCACACCAACAACCCGCCGAGCGTGACGATGAAGGCGGAAATGCCCAGATAGGCGATCACGACGCCTTGTAGCGCCCCGAGCACAGCGCCGAGCAAGAGGCCCGCCGCGAGCGTCGCAATCCAGGTCGCCGGGTGCTCGAAGCCCAGAAGCTTTGGCAGAAGGTCGGTCTGGGTCACGCCCATGACCATGCCGACGAAACCGAGCAGCGAGCCGACCGACAGATCGATGTTGCGGGTGACGATGACGAACACCATGCCGGTCGCCATGATGGCGACCGACGACGACTGCACCGACAAATTCCACAAATTGCGCGGCGTGAGAAACAACCCGCCCGAGAGCGCATGAAACGCAATCCAGATCGCGAGCAATGCGCCGACCATGCCGAGGAGCCGGGCGTCGAGCTCCGTTGATTTGAGAAATCCGGTCATTGAAAACCGATGTTCGGAAGAGATCATGTCAACACGGTCTAAGGCGGGAGCTCATAAAGGGCCAGTCGAATGGCGAGGTTCCCGTTCCCCGGATTTCTTACACTGTGGCACAGGGGTGACAGCAGCTACGAAACTCGTCTGCTATGATCCTTGGCGTTCCTCTTAGCCTTTACCCTAAATGCGCGGAGTCGAAGCGTGGTGAGAACGATTGGCCTGCTCTCCATAATGATCGCCAGCACTTTGGCAGGCATCTATGGTGCGAGTAGCGCGCCGGCTGATTCGCAACCATCCGGCCAAGTGTGGTCGTTTCAGACCCCCTTTGGTATAATTTATGGCCTCATTGCACGAGAAGTGGTGGACTATCCCACCACGCGCGTCGCAGGAACCATCATCGTCAGCACCGGCCAACGGCGGCTCTACTATGTGCTCGGCGGCGGCAAGGCGATCCGCTACGGCATTGCGGTTGGAATGGAGGGCGCTGCGTGGTCGGGGGTCAACACAATTAGCGCCAAACGCGAATGGCCGGACTGGACGCCCACGCCAGGGGAACTGAAGCGGTTTCCAAATCTGCCCGGTCACATGGCAGGCGGGCCGGATAATCCGCTCGGTGCACGCGCGCTCTATCTGGGCGATACGCTATACCGCATCCATGGGACGAACGAGCCTTGGAAGCTTGGTGGTGGCGTGTCGTCGGGCTGCATTCGGATGTCGAACGATGACATCGTCGACCTGTATAATCGTGCCAAGATCGGCGCGACGGTCATTGTGCAGCGCTGACGTCGCGCGATCCCGATTCATACCGGCACGGCCGCAATCACCCGCAGACCTTGACCGTCCCCGGCTTTACGCCCCGGCAGACTTCTTCCGTCTTGATCCAGCCGGCATCGATGACGACGTCGAGATTGTCTTTGGTGATCGGGACTGGGGTCAGAAACAGCGCATTCATCTCGACTTTCTTTGGCCCGCCGGAAAACTTCTGTGCGCCGGGAATGTCGCCCATCGTCTTGCCGTCGGCCAACAGCAGGGCGATCTCGGCCGCCTTCTTGCCGAGGGCGCGGGCGTCCTTCCACACCGAGACGGTCTGGGTGCCGAGCGCGATGCGGTTGAGCGCGGCGCGATCGCCGTCCTGACCCGATACGGCTACAGCGCCGGCAAGTCCTTGCGCCGCCAGCGCCGCGATGGCGCCGCCGGCGGTGCCGTCGTTCGACGCCACCACGGCATCGATCCGGTTGTCGTTTTTGGTCAGGATCTGCTCCATGTTCTTTTGCGCATTGGCCGGCAGCCAGCCATCCGTATAGGCCTCGCCGACATTCTTGATCGCGCCTGAGGCGATGGCATCCTTAAGCACCTCCATCTGGCCAGAAAACAGGAAGTCCGCGTTCGGATCGGCGGATGAGCCTTTGATGAAAGCGTAACGGCCTTGAGGCTTGGCCGCGAACAGGGCACGCGCCTGCATCCGTCCGACTTCCTTGTTGTCGAAAGTGATGTAAAACGCGTTCGGATTTTCGATCAGGCGGTCGTAGCCGATCACCGGAATATTTTCGTCGGCCGCTTTCTGCACCGCAGGCGCGATGGCAGACGAATCCTGGGCGAGCACGATCAGCGCATCGGCGCGCTGCGCGATCAGGCTTTCGATGTCGGTCAATTGCTTTTGCGCGGAAGATTGCGCGTCGGCCGAGATATATTTGTCGCCGGCGACCGCAATGGCGGCTTTCATCGCGGCTTCGTCGATTTTATAGCGCTCCTCCTGGAAGTTCGACCAGGAGACGCCAATCACTTTGCCTTTGGCCTGGGCGCTGATGACGAGAGAACACGACAATGCGGCACCCGCCACGACCACGGCGGCAATCGTCCTCATCACGCCCCTCCCCGCTCCGGGAACGACATTGGCGCCCGGTCGGGCCGCTATATACAGGCTTTTTCAAGAGGCGAAAAATGACGGCCGGGACGGAAACTACGCCATCTGTCTGTGTAACGAGTGCGCGCCTACGGCCGCGGAAACCGCAGCGGCGCGGCATCGGCCGGCACGATCTCTTTGCCGATCGGCCACAGCGCGATGCCGGCGAGCTTGAGATGCGCCCAGGCGAACGGAATGCCGACGAGCGTGATGGCAAGCCCGATCGCGGTGATCAGATGGCCGAGCGCCAGCCACCAGCCGGCGAGCACCAGCCAGATGATATTGCCAAGGAGCCCGAACGGACCGGTGCCGATGTCATGGCCGGAATAGTCGGCGCGCGACACCGCCTTCCGCCCGAACGGCAACAGCGTATAGGACGCCATATTGAGCGCCGACCAGGCCCACGGCAGGCCGATAATGGTGATCGCCATGATGAAAGCGGCAATCACCCAGCCGACCGCCATCCACAGGCCGCCGAACACGATCCAGAGCAGGTTCAGGAGGAAGGAGATTGGGCCCATACGCTCTATGTAGCGCGATCGGGGGCTGCTGCAATGGCGGGCGGCGATGGCCAACGCCATATCGTGTCACTATAACGGATATTTTTCGAGACTGATGTTGACATTCGTCCCGGCCCGTCTTACATGCTGCAAATCTCGCCCATCGAGGGGCGTCGACCGGTGACAGCCGAGCGATGGGGCGAGTGCGGTTCCTGCGGGCGGGGCTTGTAACCCCGCTCCCGGGCGGTCCGGGCATCGGTTCGGCCGGCATTATGACCGGTCCGCGAGGTGCATCGCTGGACTGGGACAGGGTTTGGCGGGTAACG
>Ga0182013_10000086_pt1 | contig 109081 bp, 87 predicted proteins | sample 612S2MmetaG_FD_120487 | JGI IMG/M metagenome (GOLD analysis project Ga0182013, IMG submission 120487) | Permafrost microbial communities from Stordalen Mire, Sweden - 612S2M metaG | ecosystem: Environmental > Terrestrial > Soil > Wetlands > Permafrost | place: Sweden: Stordalen | collected...
CAACGTCAACCGGCATATCAATCCGACGAATGTTTGCGTGGCGGCTTGCCGGTTGTGCGCGTTCGGACGAAAGAAGGATACTCCGGGCGCTTACACGATGGCGCTTGAAGAAGCCTTCCAGACGGCGGCTTCGGGCTACAGCGAGGCGGTCACGGAGTTTCATATTGTGGGGGGGCTGCATCCTGATTTGCCATTCCAATATTTTCTGGATCTGGTTTCGGGATTGAAGGAGCGGTTTCCGCAGGTGCACATGAAGGCTTTCACCATGGTGGAAGTGGCTTATCTGGCGAAGCGATCGAAGCTGACGATTCGCGAGACGCTGGAAAAGATGAAAGAGGCGGGGGTCGATTCCTTGCCGGGCGGCGGGGCGGAGATTTTTGCCGACCGGGTGCGGCACATTATCTGCGACCACAAGATTGACGGCGATCAATGGCTGGATACGGCGCGCCTGGCCCATCAGATCGGGCTGAAGTCGAATGCGACGATGCTTTATGGCCACATCGAAAACGATGAGGACCGGGTTGACCACCTGCTTAAGCTGCGGGCCTTGCAGGATGAGACGGGCGGGTTCCAGACGTTTATTCCGTTGGCGTTTCATCCGGCGAACACGCCGCTGCAACATCTTTTTACGACCACGGGAATGACCGACATCAAGCAGATTGCGGTGAGCCGGCTGGTGCTGGATAACTTTCCGCACATCAAGTCTTACTGGCAGATGATGACGCCGAAGATTGCGCAGATTTCGCTGCGTTTTGGAGCCGACGATATTGATGGGACCGTGGTCGAGGAAAAGATTTATCACGATGCCGGCGCGACCACTCCCCAGGGGCTGCGGCGGCACGATCTAGTGCGGCTGATTACGGAGGCGGGGCGGGAACCGATCGAGCGCGATACGCTTTACCGGGCGGTTACGCGGACGGAAACTTCCTTTACGGTGTCGGTGTAGCAAAAAATTACCCAGTACCCAGTATCCAGTACCCAGAAATGCAACGACTGGATACTGGGTACTTTTCCCCCACGCATCTGCATCCAATCCTCATGGCACGACTGGATACTGGGTACTTTCCTCCACGCATCTGCATCCAATCTTCATGGCCAAAGAGCAAACAGCGGTTTTTGGGGGCGGATGTTTCTGGTGCATTGAGGCGGTGTTCCAGCGGTTGACTGGCGTGACCCATGTCGAGTCGGGCTACATGGGCGGACGCGCCGACCAGGCGACGTATCGCCAGGTGTGCAACGGCGACACGGGGCATGTGGAAGTGGTGCGGGTAACGTTCGATCCCGACCTCATCAACTATCGTGAATTGCTGGAAGTATTTTTCGCGGTGCATGATCCGACCACGATGAACCGGCAGGGAAACGATGCCGGCGAGCAATACCGGTCGGTGATTTTTTACAACGACGAGGAACAGCAGCGGATGGCGGAGAATACGATTGCGGAGTTGACGGCGGCCAAGGCGTTCCCGGAGCCGATTGTGACCGCGGTCGAGCCCGCCGAAGAATTTCACGCGGCCGAAAACTATCATCAGAACTACTACAACGAGAACTCGCGGCAGCCTTATTGCATGTTTGTGATCTCGCCGAAGCTGGCCAAGCTGGAGAAGAAGTTTGCCGAGAAATTGAGAGCGTGAACGAGCGCACGTGAAATTGGCTTGAATCGTGGCCGGGTTCAGGCGGCGGAACCGTGTCCGGTGGGCGTGGGTTCGGAACGTTCATCGAGCAGAAGCCGTCTCAGGGTGCGTAGATCATTGAGGAGCCGGCTGCTGGTATTGAGATGTTGTTCCAGTCGGTCCAACTTAAACTGGACGATTTGGAGAGCCTGCACCCGGCGTTCGGACTTGGCGGCGGTGGCGGCGCCGAGGTCGGTAGCAATATCATTTTTGGCTTCGGTGATGGCCTCGATCAGGAGGCGCACGTATTGCTGGGCATTCTCGACGCTGTCAAAGGGAGTTTGAAGGGGAGAGTTCAAAGGCTCCTCAGCAATAGGGAAAAATGGCGGAGAGGGTGGGATTTGAACCCACGATACCCGTTAAGGTATGTCCGCTTTCGAGGCGGATCGTTTCAACCGCTCACGCACCTCTCCGGAAAACGAGTTGATCAGCAGACTGAAGCCGCGTTTTTAGCGACTGCCAACCATTAACGACGCATCCGAAAAAACTGCTGCAACAATTCTGCTGAACGTCCCGCCAAAACGCCGCCACGTATATCCATCTGATGATTCAGGCTGGGGTGATTTGCCACCTGCAAAATCGAATGGATGGCGCCCGCCTTGGGGTCGTCGGCACCGAACACCAGGCGGCGGAGGCGAGCATGAACGGCCGCTCCCGCGCACATGGCGCACGGTTCAATTGTAGCAAACAGTTCGCAATCGACCAGGCGGTGGTTACCAATGTTTCGCGCGGCGTCGCGGAGGGCCACGATTTCCGCGTGAGCGGTGGGATCGCAGTCGGTGAGGTTGCGATTCCATCCGCGTCCCACGATGCGACCGGCGCAGATCACGACCGCGCCCACGGGCACTTCGTCCGCCTCCAAGGCGCGCTGGGCACAGCGGAGGGCTTCTTCCATCCACAGTTCGTCTGGGGAAGGCTGGTCGGGGAGAGGTTGGTCAGAGGCGCGCAGTTGTCGGTCACCCGTGGCGGTTGCCGGGAGATCAGTTCCCAGTTCCCGGTTCCCAGTTGCCGGGAGATCAGTTCTCAGTTCCCGGTTCTCAGATACGAGTTCTTGGATGACGGACTGGGGTGGGAGACTGAACCGACCATTGTAGCGGGTAACTGGTTACGTTTGGTGTGGGAAGTTCCATTCCCATGGGGTGTCTGCAACTTGCTGCACAGACGGACAAGAAGAGTTCAGTCTTTGTGCATGCGAATGTAAATAACATATTTTCATAGATTTAACGGCTGATCTTGAATTGACACTGGAGGTTTAAGATGGCACGATGCTTGCACTTTGTGGGGCGTAGTAGTCGCGAGTTCGCCGGAGTCAGTTGATTTCAGCGCTCCTCAAAGGAGGATGGGTCACAGTGAAAAATGTAAACCGAGTTGCGGTGGTTGCTCTGTGGTTGTCGGCCTGCGCATATTCGCAGGGTGTGTTCAGCGTGGTAAAGGTGCCGGGATCGAGTCCCAATTCAGTGACAGCGATCAACAGCGGCGGTCAGGTACTGGTGAACACGGGCAACAGCAGTTCGTATCAGGTTTCGACGTGGGGCCGGATAAACGGTGCGGAGAATATTGGGCTGACGGGTACGAACAGTGGGGGTGCTGGGATCAACAGCACGGGCGATGTGGTGGGGGCGGGGGATCCGGACCATTCCGGCAACTTGCAGGCTTTCGTCTGGAGGCCGACGAGCGGGGTGCAGTGGCTGGGTTCGCTGGGGGGCAATTTGAGCGCGGCCAGTGGGATCAACGATTCTGGAGCGGTGGTAGGGCTCTCGTACACTGCGGCGAACACACAGCATGCGTTTCTGTGGACAGCGGCTGGGGGGATGCAGGATCTGACCCCGGGCCTCAGCAGCAGCATCGGAGGGGCGACGGCGGTGGCCATCAATGCCTCGAACCAGGTGGTGGGGTATTACTTTCCCAACGGCAGCCTCAACACGGTTGGTTTTCTCTGGACGCAAGCTGGAGGTTTGCAGAATCTGGGTCCGGCGGGGACGCTGGCATTGGCGATCAACAGTTCGGGGACGGTGGTGGGGCAATCGCCGGTGGCGACTTACCGGCACGCATTCTCGTGGACGCAGGCGGGGGGAATGAAGGATCTGGGGACTTTGGGTGGCGACGAAAGTACGGCTCTGAGCATAAACAGCAAGGGATGGATTGCGGGAACGTCGCTGACGACGGGGAACGGCGTGCAGCACGGATTCCTGTGGACTCCGACCGGAGGCATGCAGGATCTAACTGCGCTGGCAGGATTGGCGGCCAAGCAGCAAGCATACTCGGTGGAAGTGAATGACGCCGGAGTGGTGGCCATCTCGACCAGCAGGGGCGACCTGGTTTTAGTTCCGAAGATGACGGCGACGTTCAGTTCGTCGGCCAACCCTTCGGTATTGGGGCAGGCGGTGACGTTTACGGCGAAGTTGACCTCGATTGCGGGACCGCCGCCGGACGGGGAGACGGTGGAGTTTGTGGTGAGCGGGCAGGTTCTGGGATCGGCGCAGTTAAAGGGCGGGGTGGCGGAGTTCACGACCTCGGCGATTCCGGTGGGAACGCACGCGGTAGTGGCGGAATACAGCGGCGACGGGAATTATCTGCCGACCAAATACAACGCGCTTGGGCAAGTGGTTAACAAGTAGAAAAGGGCAAGCTTCTGGGAAAGAGACGCGGTTGGCCGCGTCTCTTTTTTGTTTTCGAGTTGACCGGGAAGTGTGGCAAGCGCGGATTCGACATTCGAATCTTCTGTGACCGATCTCACACCAACCGGGTCCCGGTCGGTGGTATGCTAGGCGGGTTATGGGAGTGGCCGAGATTCTGCGGAAGGTTTTTTTGGTGGACCTGATCGAGGGGCTGGGGGTGACGTTCCGATATCAGGATCCGAAGGAAATTTATACCGAGCAGTATCCGCTGGAGCGGCCGCAGGTGGCGGAGCGCTACCGCGGCGCGCCGCGGTTGAACGTAAATCCGGATACGGACGAGACGCTCTGCATTTCCTGCGATCTGTGCGCGCTGGCGTGTCCGGAAAACCTGATTGTGGTGACCAGCGAGCGCAATGAAAAGACCCGCCGCAAAGAGCTAACCAACTTTACCTACGACCTGAGCCGCTGCATGTTTTGCGGTCTGTGCGAAGATGCTTGCCCCACCGATGCGCTCGAACTGACCCAGGATTTCGAACTCGCGAACTATACCCGCGAAGGCATGATCTGGGATCGCGAGGCGCTGGAGAAGGGGCCGCAGCCGACCGTGTACAGGAAGTAGCAGGTTTTTCGCCAGCAGTGTTTTGCGGGCGTGCTCAGGCTGAGTACGACCGAGACTCCAGTTTTGTGTGAAGCGCTGGTTCACCACTTCCTAGAGACCTCCCTAAGCCTTCTCTCAGCATTGCCGCCGGGCTAGCGCAAATACGTCCGTTTGGCCAAGGTCCGGATCGAAGGGCGCATCGGTTCTGTTTCCAAGAAAGGGTGGACTTTAGGTTCTCAAGCCCATTGGTGCGGAGCCGATAGCTAAGCTCATGTGGGGATAGGTAGATGGCAATGCGTTTTTCCTGAAGAGTAAGCGGGGTTCACACAAGATTCGGAGACAGGGTAATGGTGGAGTTCGAGGACGGGAGCGGCACGGGGTTGGGATGGATTTGCTTGCCCGTCATGATGAGAAGGGGGGAGCTTGAGCAATGAAAACAATGCCTCAGGTCCTTCTCGTGGATGACAACCCGGCCGACATCGGTCTGGCGCAGGAGGCGTTGGCCGGGGGCAGGCATCAGAGCCAGATCAGTCCGGTGGCGGATGGCGAGGAGGCCATGGCCTATCTGCACCGGACGGGCCGGTACCGGAATGCGATGCGTCCCGACCTAGTGATCTTAGATTTAAATCTGCCGAAGAAAGATGGTAGAGCGGTTTTGGCGGAGGCGAAAACCGATAAGGAACTGCGCAGCATCCCCATCGTCGTGTTCAGTACATCCAGCTCGATGTTGGACATCAGGCGCAGTTACGAACTGGGTGCGAACTGTTACGTCAGCAAGCCGGGAAATTTGAAAGGTTACTTGCTGGCGGTGCAAGCGATTGAAGAATTCTGGTTTGGCTCCGCCAGGCTGCCGCGAGAGGAAAAATGACACCTGCGAATGTTTTGCTGATCGAAGACAACCCTGGAGACGCGGACCTGGTGCGTCTGCGTTTTGTGGAGAGTAAATCCGATGTTCACGTGAACTGCGTGCCGCGGCTGTCCGATGGGCTGGCATGCCTGGAGGCGGAAGTGCCATTGCTGGTGCTGCTCGACCTGAACCTTCCGGACAGCCACGGGGCGGAAACCTTTCGGCGGGTGATGCAGAAAGCTCCGAACGTGCCGGTGGTGATTCTTTCGGGCCAGGACGATGAGGCGCTGGCGATGAAGGCCGTGCAAATGGGGGTGCAGGACTACCTGATCAAAGGCGATATCACGAGCAAGCATCTGGAGCGGGCGCTGCGCTATGCGGTAGAGCGGCAAGGGCTGCTGCACTCGCTGGAAATCACCCGCCAGCGGCAAATTGAATTCAAGAACCAGTTTCTCTCCCATGTTTCGCATGAATTACGGACGCCGCTGACATGTATTCACCAGTACGTCACGCTGCTGTTGGACGGGTTGGACGGTCCCATGACTCCGAACCAGACGGACCATCTGAAGACGGTTCTGAAGAGTGTGAATCAGTTACATGCCATGATTCGGGATTTGCTGGAGGCGACGCGGGCGGAGAGTGGGAAGCTGCGGGTTGAACCGCGGTGCATCGATATTGGGGAACTGATACGGCAGGCGGTGGCGATGATGCGTCCCACGGCGGCCGAAAAACATGTGGGTCTGGAGATCGGGTTGGATCCGACGATCCCGCTTGTATATGCGGATCCCGACCGCACGCTGGAAGTTTTCATCAATCTGATCGACAACGGGATCAAGTTCACGCCGGCGGACGGATCGGTGATTGTCAAGGCGTCGAAGGTGGAGACCGACCCGAGCGCGGTATATCTTTCGGTAAGCGATAGCGGGCGGGGCATTCCGGCGGAGTCGCTGGGGCAGGTGTTCGACCGTCTTTATCAGGACCCTGATGCGGTGGATGGCAACCGGAGCGGACTGGGGTTGGGGCTCTACATTGCGAAAGAGATTGTCACACTTCAGGGCGGGCGGATGTGGGTGGCGAGCGAACCTGGAAGCGGCAGCGCATTTTCATTCACGTTGCCGCTTTATTCGCTGGCCAGGCTGCTGCTGCCCGCAATCACGAACCAAGGAAGGTTACGAGAGTCTCTGGTGCTGGTGCGAGTGGAGTTGACTCCGCTCTCGAAGGCACTGCGCGGAAGCTGGAAGGAGACCTGCGAGCACTGTCAGGCACGGTTGCGGCAGTGCGTTTTCGTGGATAAGGACCTGGTGCTTCCGGCCATGGGAACGAGCGGCGCGGCAGAGACATTTTTCGTGGTGGCGTCTACGGATATGGAGCGGGCCGGGATCATGATGGACCGGATTCGCGGGCAAATCGGCGGCATGGCGGAATTGAAGGCAAGCGGTAGCTTGCGGGTGACGGCGGAGGCGATTCCGGGAGTGCCGTTGGGCGATCCAAGGACTCTGGAACAACAAGTGTGGGGGATTGCGGACTCGGTCATGGAAATCATTCAGCGGGATCTTTGGAACAAACAAAACTTCATCGAAAAGGAGAACTGACAAGATGTGGAGCGACAGCTACGGGCAGGGGATACCGATGAATCGCGCCAAGATTATGGTGGTGGATGACGATCCCGATCTTAGACAGGCGCTGAGCTTGCGTCTGCGGGCGAACAACTTCGATACAGTGAATGTGTGCGACGGATATTCCGCGATCGCGATGGCCCAGAAGGAACATCCGCATCTGATCATTCTGGATCTCGGGTTGCCGGCGGGAGACGGGTTTGCGGTGCTGAAAAATCTGCAGCAGTATCCGGCACTATCGGACATTCCGGTGATCGTGCTGACGGCTCGGGACGCGGAATCCAACGAAAAACGCACGTTAGAGTCGGGAGCGGTGGCTTTTTTTCAGAAGCCGGCGGACAACGAGGAATTGCTGGGAGTGATTCGCGCCAGCCTGCAGGCGGGGTGGGGATGGCGGGGAAGCGCGCCATCGTAACGCTTCGGTGCCGGCGCGCTTCATGCGAGGAGAGCGACATGTATTTGAATGCAATGGGAGTGTTAGCCCGTCCGCGGGAGTATGACGTGCGGCGGCGGGAGCCGCGCTATTTGGCCAGCATGCCAGTGGGATTGCAGCGTTTTCTGCGTTTTGGGCCGTTGCTGACTCGCGGGATCACGCTGGATATCAGTATGCGAGGCATGTCGGCGCTGGTGTGCGGCGCGCCGCGGGTGGGCGAGACGGTTGCGCTGGAGCTGGCGTTACGAGGGGTTCCGGTCGAGATGCTGGCAACGGTTCGACACAGCGCGCGGGCGCGGTCGGGGTTTGAGTTTTTCCCTTTGACTTCGATGGCTGAGAACGGAATACAGGATTGGATCGAGGAACTGGGCAAGGAGGAAGAGAAAATGTTCCCGTTTCCGTATGCGCCGGTGGGTAGGGGCTGAAGTCATTACTCCGCGGGCAGGGGCATACCCTGAACATTCCAGGAAATGTGGTGGACGGCGCTGTTGGTTGCGACAATGGCGGACTTGTCGGGAGCGAAAGCCAGTCCGACGATGCCGTGCCCGGAAACCTCGAGATCGGCCTTGCCTTGAGGAGTGATTTTCACAATGCCGCGTTTTCCGGAGAGCGAGGCGGCGACATAGATGTTGCCGTCGACATCGAGGGCCAGACCTTGGGGACGACCGAGGCCGCGATAGAACACGGACACACCACCGTGGGGATCGACTTTGTAGACGCAGTCGAAACTGGAAGTGCTGGGGCCGGTGACGAACATATCGCCGCCGGGACCAAAAGCGATGTGATAGGCGGAAACGCTGGGTTCGAGGGTAGCAAACACAAAAATCTGGCGGTCGGGGGCGATCTTGAAGATGGTACCGCTGCGGTCGCCGACGTATAGATTTCCGGCCGTATCGAAGGCAATTCCAGTGGCGATTCCCATACCTTCGGCGTAGGTGGACATGGTGCCGTTGGGGGCAACCTTGTAAACGGCTTCGTCATGGCGCGAAGAGACGTACATTTCGCCAGCGCGATCGAAGGCAATGGCAGTGGCGTTCATGAGGTCGCTAAGAAACGGTTTCAGGTTGTAGTTGGCGTCGATCTTGAAGATAGAGACTGGAACTTTTTGACCACGCGAACCGGAGAAGGTGACATAAATATTGCCATCGCGATCGAGGGCGGGATTGGTGACGGGATGAAGATTGTCGGCAACCGGGACGGCGATCCTGATGGATTGCGGGTTGCTGAGTTGACCGTTGGCGCCGACGACCACCGCACCGGAGGCCGCGCCGTCGGGAACCCGGGCCACGAGAAAATCGTCGGAACTGATTAACACCGAGCCTTCGAGTTCGCCAAAATGCACGCTGGGGCGGCGGAATTCGTGGGGACGCAAGCTCTTGCCCACGATACGAACCTCGCCTCCCGGGAGAGCGAAAGAGGGCGCGACCGCATCGATGTGCGGCTTTCCGTTGACGTTTTTTTTTCCCAGCAGGCGTTCGGAGATGCTCATGAGTTTGTCCCGGCAGAATCTGGCTCGATGGATGAACCGCTATTACGTTAGAAGTCCAAAGTGCAACAGAAGATGCATGATGGCGCAGGCATAAAGTCCCGCACCCAAGTCGTCGACCACAATGCCGGTGCCTTCGGGCAGCCGCTCCAGTCGCCGGATGGGGAACGGCTTCCAAATATCGAAGACACGAAAGAGTATAAGGCCCATGAGAAAAGTTTTCCAAGCCAGGGGGACGGCGATGAGCGCGACCAGTTGCCCCGCCACTTCATCGATGACGACGAATTGCGGGTCTTGGAGTGCAGAGGATCGGGCGACGAGGGTGGCGGCGGGAATTCCAATGATGGTGGCGGCAAAGGCTGCGAGGATGGTCGCCGAGGTGCGGTTCGGGGAGGGGATCTGGGAACTTGCCAACGCCCAAACCACCACCGTGGCTAGTGATCCCCAGGTGCCGGGACCTGGCTGAAGGCGCCCGGCTCCGAAGAAAGTCGCGACCAGGGTGGCCCACAATGGAGCGTGCGGGCGAGACACCCCCGCGACGGCCGGCGGGACGATGGTGCTACGGTCGTTGGGATCCGGCGAAGGAGGATCTGGCGAGGGCGTCACTGCGAGTCATCCTCGTCGGGAATGTCCTGCCGGATTGCTTGTTCGGCGTCGTCGACCGGCGACGAGATTACGTAGGCGCCGCTGGCCCACTTGCCGAGATCGATGAGGCGGCAGCGGTCGCTGCAAAAAGGGAAGTCAGCGTCGGCGGACTGCACCAGCTTCTTACAGATGGGGCAACGGAGTTTGATAGAGCGCTTACGTGGCATAGTGGAAATGTGGCGACAGATCGCGAGAGGAAAACACTTCTGTGTACGTATTTTTGACCTCGGCAATCACCTCTGACATCCGACCTTAAACGATTTCCGCGACCAGGTCATAATCGTGCGCCGCGGTAATGCGGCAGCGGTAGAAGTTTCCTTTTGCCGGCTCTTGTCCTTCGGGATAATCGTTGACGAAGACTTTGCCGTCAATCTCGGGTGCGTGCATCGCGGTGCGGCCTTCGAGCAGGAGGTCGGACTCGGTCGATGTTCCCTCCAGCAGCAGATCGAATTCGCGCCCGATGAGTTTCTTTTTCCGGGCGCGACTGATTTTCTTTTGGATCGACATGAGCGACTTGCGGCGGCTCTCGATGTCGCGCGGGGAAAGTTTCAGGCCTTGCTGGAAGGCGCCGGCGCCTTCCTGATCGGAGTAGCCGAAGGCGCCCAGCCAGTCGAACCCGGCCTCTTTCACGAAGTCGCAAAGTTCCTCGAATTCTTTTTCGGTTTCCCCCGGGAAGCCGACAATGAACGACGTGCGCAAGGTAACGCCGGGAATTACGCGGCGCATTTTCTCGATTGAACGCAAGAATAAATCGGCGCCGCCTCCGCGCTTCATGCGCTTCAGAACGGTCGCCGAGGCATGTTGCAGCGGGACGTCGATGTAAGAGCAGATATTGTCGTGGGCGGCGATGGTGGCGAGCAATCGCCCGGTGATTTTGTTGGGATAGGCGTAGAGGAATCGAATCCAGCGCAGGCCTTCGACGCCGGCGAGTTTTTCGAGGAGCAGGGCGAGGCCATCTTGGAGTCCAAGATCCTCGCCGAAGCAAGTCGTGTCCTGTCCGATGAGAGTGATTTCGCGCACGCCGGATTGGGCGAGGCGCTCGGCTTCGGCAATCACGGATTCGAAACGGCGCGAGCGAAACTGTCCCCGAAGCTGGGGAATAATACAGAAGCTGCAGGGATGGTCGCAGCCTTCGGCGATTTTTATGTAGGCGGAATATCCCGGCGTGGCGAGGACGCGGGGGGTGTGGTCGTCGTAAAGATAGTTGGGCAGGTCGGCGACGGCGCCATCCCATGAATCGCGCGCGAAGCGCCCCTGCCGGCGGCGATGATCGCCCTCGGGGCGCGAAGGGACGACGGTTGCCGTTGAGGCGTTCGAACCGAGCGGGTGTGAAGTCAGAATGTTGAACGGACTCGGGTTGGGGGGCGATGGCTCGACGCCCGCTGCGGCGAGGATTTTCTCCAGTTCGCCGGTGCCGACGACGGCGTCCACTTCAGGAATGTTTTTTTGAATCTCGTTGTGAAAGCGTTCGACCAAGCAACCGGCGACCACCAGTCTTTTGGCTTTGCCGGCGGTTTTGAGGCGGGCCATTTCGAGGATGGTGTCGATGGACTCTTGTTGCGCGCTGCCAATGAAGGAGCAGGTGTTGACCACGATGACGTCGGCATCCTCGGCGTCGGGAGTCAGTTCCGCGCCCGCCCGCGCCAGCAGGCCCATCATAACTTCACTGTCGACGAGGTTCTTGGGGCAGCCCAGGCTTACAAAACCTACCTTGGCGGGGGCAGGCGCCTCCGAAGTCGCGGACATGTTTTTCTTTATGGACACTGGGGCGATGACGCAATGAGCAGGAAACCGATCTGGTTAATTCTAGCATCCGGCAGCGCCCGATTCGCGCCCGCAGAAATGGAGTAACCGGAACGTACCGCATGTTTTCGGCTGACAGGGGCGGACCGTGCTAATCTTATGGAAACAAAAATACATCCCTCAATACTCCGGAGGAGAGATGTGGTACCAACGTCTCGCAGTAATAGTCGTTCCATTCTTAGTACTTGTTTCCGGCGCCTATGCCCAAGTCAACGAGCTCTCCTTCACCGGGGGGCGAGCTTTCGTGAGTACCCAGACGATCGTGAATGATGCGTATGTGAACGACTTCGACCCTCATATTCATTTCGGCAACGAGGAGATGGTTGCATTCAATTACGGCCGGTTGTTTAAGACGCGCAAGATTTTCGCGCTGTCTGCGGAAGTGCCGGCGGCGATCTATTTTCGGATGGATTTGCACACGGACCAGAACCAGATCCCCAAGGACATTGGGGCGCTTTTTGTAACTCCATCGGTGCGGCTGAACGTTTTTTCCGGGGACTCGGTGAGCCCGTGGGTGAGCGCGGGCGCGGGTTATGGGCGATTCCGGGAGGCGCCGGTGCGCAATTTTTACGGACCGAACCCCGGACCGACCGGCACGAACACAGGAGTGATCCAGTTTGGAGCGGGATTGGATGTGTGGTTCTGGCATCGCTGGGGCGCGCGCTTCGAGGCGCGCGATTTCAACTCCGGGCTTCCCGACTATACGGTGGATACCGGGAAAAGCCGGCAGAACAACTACTACGTAGGCGCTGGCATCATGCACCGTTTCTAGTTGCGGGCTCAAGCCTTGTTCAAGGGATGGCTGCCCGAATCCCGCAGATGGCTCGGATCCGACTTCGGACCCGACGTAATGTCTTCGAATAGTCCGGGCAAGCTTTGGGCGTCGTCCAACGACTTGCCGAAGCGAGCAGACTCATAAGCGCGGGTAAAGCGGGCGACTTTCCTTTGCAGGGCCGCCTCCTGAATGGCGGCCACGAAATCCAGCGGAGTTTGCGACGGCGACTTGCGCCAGCCCATGCGGGCCATGCGGGCCACCATGCGGTCATACCAGAGCGCGGCGGATTGGCGCGGGGCGCGCTCGGGATGCGACCGGAGACTGCGATTCCGCAGGGCGCGTATGAATCGGCCGAGATTCAACAGGGTGAGGATGATGACCGCGAATGCGACGAGGCCGCCGAACCACCGCGCGGGAAAGCTGGCGAAGTGGCGGTGCGCGCGCCGTGCCGAGCGCAGCAGGGATCGATGCTGGCGCCCGATCCAATGGCGAGCCTCGTCGAAGAGATGGCGGCTGTTGTTCGCGGCATCCTTGCCCAACTTGCGTTGGTGGCTGACGTCGTAGTTGATAATCCATTCGCGCCAAAAAGAAGCAGCCGCATCGATATAGAGCTGCATCCGCGACCAACCGGTGCGGGTCGGAAGGCTGCCCGCCGGGGTGGGATCAAAGCTGATCCAACCGGATCCGGGAAAGTAGGCTTCCACCCAGGAATGAGCGTCGCTGGCTCGAATTACATACTGGCCGGTGAGGTCGTTGAACTCGCCTCCGCGGAAGCCGGTAACGATGCGGGACGGAATGCGTAAAGAGCGCAGCATGACGGCCATGGAGCTGGCGAAATACTCGCAGTGACCCTTTTTTCTGTCGAAGAGGAAATTTGCGAGCGGATCTCGGGGTGTAGCGCGGGGCAATTCGAGGGTGTATCCGAAGTGGGTGGATAGATAACGCTCCAACGCGACTGCTTTGTCATAGTTGCTGGGCTGAGGTGCGGTGATTTCCTCCGCCAATTTTGAAATGCGACTATCGAGGGGAGGGAGCTTTAGATAGGCGTCCATGTCGGCGGGGGCGGTATTGGCGGCGAGGCGAAGTTCGTCGCTGTCGGAGTCGGCCAGTTGCGAGACGGCTTCGTAGCGATTGATGGGGCGCTCCATATCGAGGTCGTAGACTGCGCCGCCCGAGTCGACACTGACCTGGCGGAAATTTCCCAAGAGACTGAGAGGTCTCTCGGCCAGAAAGAAGACGTTGGTTCCGAGAGGCTCCATCATCACGCGATAGTGAATGGATCGTCCAGCGATAGCGGTTGCGCCACCCGGGGCCAAGATGGGAGCGAGGCGATAGCTTCCGTCGGCGGCGGGCCGCAACTGGTTTTGGTCATAGGAATTGGACCAGAGGCTGCCGTCAAAATTGCTTAACGCGACCCCGCGCCACTTCAAGTCGTAACCGCCCTGGACATCGTTGTCGATTTCGATATGCATCACGACGGTGCTGGACTGCTGAATCTGGCCGATACGGCCGAGTTGCACCCGGTCGGTAAATCCGGTAGAGACATCGCTGCTGGGGGAGTAAGCGCTGAGGTAGTGGGAGGAAATGCGGGGCAGCAGGAAAAAGATGAGGAAACTACCACCCAGGATCATGAGCATGAGCGCGGGCGCGATGGCGAGCAGCGCGCAGGCCATGCGCTGACTGGGAGAGACGACGCTGGGATCGTGGGCGCGGGTCAGTTCGGTGGCGACTGAGTGGCGCATCTCCATGAGCACAAAAGTGACGACGGCAACGAGCAGGAAGCAGGCAAAAGAAAACAGGAACACGCTGCCGACGGTGAGCACGGCGGCGGCGAGCACCATGAGAAACGAGAGTACCGCGAGCATATAGTGATCGCGGGCGCGCTGCAAGGAGAACAGGCGCACCACCATGGTGAAGAGCACGAGGTGAACGCTGGCGGCCAGAAAGCCGCGGGAAAGAAATAAATAATCGGCGAGATAGACGAATACGTAGATCAGGGTAAGGAGAGTGGTCCAGCGTTCCGAGATCACAAACTCGCGCCGGGTGAGAAGTTGGTAGCCGCGAAAGGCGAGGGCCAGTGCGACGAGCAGGACAGCTGGCAGATCGAGACCTCCGGTGGAAGCCAGAGTGGCGAAGCCCGTGAGAACGAGGAGATAGAGCGCGCCATTAAAGTAGCGCTCGATGGCCTTCGCCATAGTGATGCCGCCGGGGCTGATGTAAGTCTCGGTCACAACCAGCTTCTATTCTTGGCGAAACTGGCGCAGAAGGGAAGTGTCGGCGGTAACAAAAATGAAAGCTGAGCCGGGGTATTGGGGGGCGCGACATAGAGTTGAGAAGCAGGCAGATTGCCGATGGTGCTTGACAGCAAGGGGCGCGTCACTAGAATGGTGCGTTGCTCGATATCGACGAGAAGAAAAATGGCACGCTTCCTGCGATAAAGCGCAGCGTTGGATGCGGCATCAGGATCGAGAGCAGGCGCCTTGGGGCGGGGGATGACTTATGAAACTGGTTCGCGCGGCGGTGGTGATCGCTGGTGTGATTTTTCTGACAGTCGGGATTTGGGGCCAGAGCCAGGAGGGCCGGATCTCGGGCCGGGTCACCGACCAGAGTGGCGCGGTGCTGCGAAAAGCCCAAGTCACGGTGGAGAATGCCGCTACCGGCGTGAAACGGCTGCTCGAAACGAATTCGGCGGGGGAGTATTTCGCATTGGACCTGGAGCCGGGTTCGTACCGAGTGTCGGCGGAGTACGCCGGCTTCAAGAAGAGCGTAAGTACTCCGGTGCTTCTGGAGGTGTCGAGAGACATACGGGTGGATCTGCAACTTACGCCGGGAGCGGTGATGGAGACGATGGTGGTCACGGCGGAAGGGCAACTCGCGGATACGACAAACTCGACGCTCAACGGCGTGCTTTCGAATAAGGCAATTTCAGAATTGCCGGTACAGGGCCGCGACTTTCAGAATCTGCTCGAACTTCATCCTGGAGTGCAACGGACGCCCGGCGGCGGTTTCCACTCCGTGACGTCCAATGGCAATCGTCCGGATGACAACAACTTTTTTATTGACGGGGCGGACGACAATGACGCGTATTACGGTGAAACCGTGGTGAATGACGCGGGCATTTCGGGCACTCCGGCGAGTTTTTTGCCGCTCGATGCCATCCAGGAATTCAATACCCAGGAAAGTCCTACGGCGGATTACGGCGTCAAGCCCGGCGTGGTGATGAACATCGGCATCAAGTCCGGCACCAACGATCTCCACGGGACGGCGTATTATTTTCACCGCAACGCCGCGTTTGACGCGCGCAATTATTTCGATCCGGCCCCGAGTCCGTTGTCTTCGCTACTGATGCATGAGTTTGGCGTATCGCTGGGCGGCCCGATTAAGAAGGATAGGTGGTTCTACTTTGTTAATTACGAAGGGATCCGCGACAAGGTTGGGAATCCCGGGCTAACCGACAGTCCGGTTACGGCATCGCTTGCCAGTCAGTTGGGAGGGATCGCGAACCCCGACGGGAGTCCCAATTCAGCCTTGTACAGCGTGCCGGACGCCATCGCTTATTACAGCGACCCTAACAACGTTGCCTATTGTCTGGCGAATACTTATGGGACCTGCGCGGTGAACCCGCTTAGCGTACAGCTGGCAAACTTATTTCTGCCGAATCCGGGATTCACGTTAACGCAATCCGACCCGGCGGGAATCAATTTTGACTTCAATAACAAGAACCGGGGTGAAAACCTGGTGGCCAAGACCGACTACGTTCTGTCGGCGCATGAAGTGCTGAGCGCCCGCTTCATCTACGCGAACACGGATCAAACCGAAGAAGACACGGTGCCCTTGCGTCCGGAGTGGCTTTCGACCACCAGTCCGACGACGCAGGTGTTCGGAGTGAGTCTGGCGTCCACGTTTGGCTCGGCATGGGCGAACGATCTTCGTTTCAGCTATAACCGGTTTAACGAAGCGATTTTTCCGGTTGACCATAACGTAAATCCGACGAGCTACGGCCTCAACACGGGCGTCACCGATCCGCGACTGTTCGGATTCCCGCGCATCAGCCCTGGGGATCAGTTTAACTACATGGGCGGCAATTCGAGCTGGCCGCTGGAGACGACGCCCAGTGGAACGGACAGTTTTTCGGACACCGCTTCCTATACGCACGGCAAGCATTCCATCCGTTTTGGCGGATCTTTCCGTTACGGTGATGTGGATTATTACCGCGCCGGCTATGGACGCGGCCGGGTCGATTTCAGCGACCTCACTGATTTCATGGACGGCAATGTGCGCCGCTGGCGTTTCTTGTACGGCGATCCGGGGCGCAGGGTAAGCCAGAAGTCTTTTGGTTTCTTTGCGCAGGACGATTTCCGGGTGCGCTCGAACGTGACTCTGAACCTGGGCGTGCGCTACGACGTTACCGACCCGATCAAGGACTCGCGCAATCTGTTGGCTAACTATGATCCGACATCGCCGTCGGGCCTCGTGCAGGTAGGACAGGGCATCAGTTCTCCCTATCCAACGAATTACAACAATCTGTCTCCGCGGGTGGGTATCGCGTGGGATATTTTCGGCAAAGGGAAGACGGTGTTTCGTTCGGGGTTCGGCATCATCTTCGAGCAACCGTCAATCCGTACGTTTATGTTCAACGGGGGCGGTCTGAACCTGAACCCGAGTGGAGTTCCGTATGTGGATCAGAATGGCAACCTGCAAAATCCAACGGGAACGATTACGTCGTTTCTGCAAGAGTCGAGCGACGGAAGCCAAATCAACTGGAACTCGGCAGGCCCAATTTTCCCAAGCGCTGCGGGAAACCAATGCAGCGTAAACAGTCAGTGTTCTCTGTTCGCCGTGGACCAGCATCTGAAGACTCCGTACGTGATGAATTGGAATTTCAACGTGCAGCAAGAGTTGACGAGATCGACGCTGCTCCAGATCGGCTACGTTGCGAACCACGGGGTCAAGCTGTACAGCATCACCGATATCAACCAGGTCAATCCAAATTCACCGTTGGAGAGCGATCCAAACAACCCGAACTTTTGTGATTTCTGCGAGGAATATGGACGGCCGCTGGTCAGCAACTGTCCGGTGACGGCAATTGGCGGGCAGGGAACTGGTGGTCCGTGCTTTCCTTACTTTGGATTTGTGGACTATCTTAGTAACCGGTCGGACTCCAGTTACAATTCGCTGCAGGTGACTCTGACCAAACGTTACTCGCACGGCCTTTATCTGCTTGCCGGCTACACCTGGGCACACGCTATCGATACGGCAACCAGCAATCTAGCCGGGGTGCCACCGAGCAGTTTGAATTACCAGGGGGAACGCGGCAACGGGGACTACGATATCCGCCATCGCTTTACGCTTTCAGTTACGTACGATTTGCCCTCGATGAAGAGCAAGTGGCAGATGCTGGAAGGCTGGCAAGCCACGAGCATCGTGAACCTGCAAGGCGGTGAGCCTTATACGCTAGGGGACTACTCGGATGATCTGACCCTGACGGGCGAGTATAACGACCGCTGGAATATGAGTGGCCCAGCAAGCAATATTCACTGGTCTCCGGTCAATACGATTCCCTATATCGATCCCAGCCAGTTCAACACGACCACGGACGGCCAGGGCATTCAACACACTGCCAGTGGCGCGAACCCGGCAGCGCAGCTATGCGTAAATCAGGCGTTTGCCACGGGAGGTCAGGCGGCGGCGGACCAGTTGATTGGGAATCCGGGGTTCGCGAACACGTACGGTTTTACAAATACGAGCGGGGGATGCTACGTGTCGGGTAGTACCGTGATCACACCTCCGGCACCAACCGTTCAGGGCAACATGGGCCGGAACATTTTCCGCGGGCCGACGTTCAAGAACTGGGATTTTTCGTTGTCAAAGATCTGGAAGTTCAAGGAACGGGTGAAGTTGCAGTTCCGCGGCGAAGTGTTCAACATTCTGAATCACGCGAACTTCGATGTTTTCAGCATGAATACGGATTTGTCGAGTCCGTCCTCGGTGGGCCTGGTTATCTTCACGCCCGATGTAGCGGCATCGAATCCGGTCATCGGTTCCGGCGGTTCGCGGCATATTCAGTTGGGCGCAAAGATCATCTGGTAAGGGGATCGGGCTTTGTCAAAACCAACTTATCGAGTTGCGCGACTGTCCTCAGGCCTGTGTATTCTGGCAGCGGTTTCAGTGACTCTTTCGTTTGCCGGCACAGCGCCCTACAAATACTTTCGCGCGGGGAGTGCCACCGATGTTCAGACGAAGACTCAAGGTGGCTTTGCGCTGATCGGCGGGGGCAAGGATCTGGATCGCGCCTTCCAGTGGATGTGCGAGCGATCCGGGGGAGGCGATTTTCTTGTAATTCGCGCCAGCGGGGACGAGGACTATAACCCATATATTCAGGGTCTGTGCCAAGTCAATTCGGTTGCGACGTTGATTATGCCGGATCGCGCGGCCGCGGAGGATCCGTTTGCGGCCGCGGCCATACGCCATGCGGAAGCAGTGTTTATTGCCGGCGGGGACCAGGCGAACTACGTTAATTTCTGGACGGGCACTCCGGTGCAAGCGGCTTTGAACGAAGCCATCGCGCGGAACATTCCGATTGGCGGAACCAGCGCCGGGCTGGCGGTGCTGGGCGAATTTGTGTACTCATCGCAGGGCGATGCTCCGGATGACGCACCGCTTTCCTCGGCCGAGACGCTGTCGAATCCTTTCCATCGCCGGGTGACGATTGTGCATGGGTTCGTGGATATTCCGTTGTTGCATGAGGTGATCACGGACACGCATTTTTCCGCGCGCGACCGATTGGGGCGGACGCTGGTGTTCATGGCTAGAATTCTGCAGGAGGGTAAAGCTCATCGCATTCGAGATATCGCGGTTGATGAGCGGACGGCGGTTCTTCTGGATCCGGGAGGAACGGGGACGGTGGTGGGAGCGGGCTCCGCCTATTTTCTGGAGGCGACGCAGAATGCGGAAACGTGCAAGGCCAATACTCCCCTGACATTTCGTGGAATAGCGGTGCGGAGCTTGCGTGCGGGCGAGCAATTTGACGTGCGGCAATGGTCGGGCCGGGAGGGCGTCGCCTATACGCTCTCGGTGGAATCGGGGACGATTCATTCGACATTGCCGGGCGGCGCGGTATATACGAAAGCGGTAAAGTAGCTGCGGATGATCGCCAGGAGGGCCATCGGCGCCGGACAAGTCATCCGACGGAGCGACCGATGTTTAGTTCGTTTGCCGTCTGCCCGGCGGGGAACGAGCTGGTTCGGCATTGCTCCCGATTTCTTTCTTGTGCAATTCTTTTTCTGGTTACAATGACTGGCCATGGACTATCTTCTGAAAACTGAACCGACGGTGTACTCGTTCGCGGATCTGGAGCGGGAGAAGACGACAATCTGGGATGGGGTGACGAATCCGGCAGCGGTGAAGCATTTGCGTGAGATGAAGCCCGGGGAGCGACTGGTGATCTACCACACGGGCGAGGAAAAGAGTGCGGTGGGAACGGCGTTGGTGGTGGCTGTGGATGGGAGCGATCCCAAGACGCCGCAGGTGAAGATCAAGGCAGGGAAGGCGATCGCGAAAGTAAAAACGCTGGCGGAGATCAAAGCGCACAAGCTGTTTGCGGAGTCGCCGCTGGTGCGGCAGGGAAGATTGAGCGTGGTGCCGCTGACGGCGGCGCAGTATGGGTGGCTGGCGGGAGATTGAAGGGATGGCGGCGCCGGCGTTCGCGGACAGGAGTGTCCGCGCCACGGGTCAGGTTCTGATGATTCGCTCGCTACAGTCGGGTTGGGCGCAGGCGAAGGTTACGTGATTACGCTGGCGGTCGAGGCTGATGATGAACATGGGCCGGCCGTGACGCTCGCAGGTGGGCTGGTTGGGTGCAAGAACTGGAGATTCTCCGCGCTTGGGCGTGGTGTAGCCGATGCGTTCGCCGAAGCAGCGGTGGCAGAGTTTATCGGTGCAGCGGAAGAATTCGATCGAGAAGTCCGCGTTGTAAGGAGCGAGAGCGGGTTCCATGGCGCGGTAGTGCTGGTCGCAAAGGGGTAGGATGTCGGTCCTCATGCGAAGGGAGTTTAGCACCGAAACCATTGAGTCATGCATCGTTTCCTCATTGATCGAGGATTCAATCGCGCAATGATGCAGGCCTTACGTCAGCCGATGTAGCGCAGGGCGTCGACGATGCCGAGATGCGAGGCACGGTATGAGGGGATCAGGCCGCTGACGAATCCAACGAGAAGCGCAGCCGCGAGGGCGACGAGGGCGGTGCCCGCGGTCATGTGCATGGAGACTGGCAACCCGATGCCAGGGCGGGCCATAAATACGATTGCTCCGGTGGCGAGGGCGACGCCGATCAAGCCTCCGATGACAGAAATCGCGATCGATTCGCTCAAGAGCAATTTGAGGATGCGACCACGGGTGAAGCCGAGAGTGCGGAGGACGGCGACTTCGCGGGTGCGTTCGCGGATGGACATGGCCATGGTGTTGGCGCAAACCAGGAGGGTGGTGAAGAGTACGGCTCCGCAGATGCTGAGGATGAAGGCCTTGACGCTGCCGAGAGTCGCGATGAAATCGAGCTTGAAGGCTTGTTCGCTCTCGCTCTTGGTGGGAACGGGAGTGGCGTGGAACATTTCGTCGATGGCCCGGGCGGCTCGGGGCATGTTTTCCGGGGTGTCGACGCGAGTGAAGAAAAAGCCGGCGGTGTCTTTGAACCAGTCGACGGATTCCTCCAGGTACTTGGTATGGAAGAAAAGGCCGCTGGTAGGGGGATCGATGGTGTACATGCCGCGGACGGTGAGGTCAAGATTGGCGGGAAAGATGGTGCCTTGCAGGATGATGTGGTCGCCGATCTTCCAGTGATGTTTCTCGGCCAGCACGACATCGACGACACAGCCGGCGCGATCGCGCTTCCAGGCGGCGAGTTGGTCGGCGGGCATGATTTTGTCGGCAGCAACGTCGAAGTATTCGTCGGGATCGGTGGCGAACTGGGCGAAGTAATTTTCCGGTTTGTTGTCTTTATAAGTGCCCCCGAACCAGGTCATGGGAACGACATGCACGACGCCAGGCACGGTGCGAATTTTGTCGCGGTAATAGATAGGAAGAAAGTTGGCGAGGGACACCTTGTGGCGGGTCATGATGCGGAGCGCGGAATCAGGCGCTCCCTTGTCGATATAAAAGCTGCGCCAGACACACAGCATGATGCAGAGCAGGAGCAGTGAAAAAGCGATGCTGGCGACGGTCAGCAGGCTGCGTTTCCTGTTGCGAAAAGCGGATTTGGCGACAAAGGTGGAGAGGGTCATGGCACAAGGACATTTTACACGGCGTGATGTACGGTATGCGGGGCGGGCGTTGCCGGTTTGTGGGACGAAGTGCCATCGGTGAAAGTCAAGAAAACGTTTTCCGCAGTTCGCGACGGAGAATTTTGCCGGAGGGGGTGCGCGGGACGGCATCCACGAAGTGAATTTCGCGGGGTTGCTTGTGATGGGCGAGGCGGTCGGCGACGAAGGCGCGGAGTTCCTGGTCGAGCGCGTCGGAGGGAGTGAAGCCTTCGCGAAGCACGACAAAGGCGCATGGAATTTCTCCGGCGGCGAGATCGGGTTTCGCGACTACGCCACAATCGCGGACGGCGGCATGTTCGAGCAGGAGGGACTCGACTTCGGCGGGGGCAACGGGGAATCCTTTGTACTTGATCATTTCTTTGCTGCGGTCGAGGACGTAGTAAAAGCCGTCGGCATCGGCGCGCACGATGTCGCCGGAGAAGTACCAGCCATCGCGCAGAACGGCGGCGGTGGCTTGAGGGTCTTTCCAGTATCCGAGCATGAATTGCGGGCCGCGCATGGCCAGTTCGCCGGCTTCACCGGGCGCGACCTGGTTGCCGTTGCGATCGAGGATGCGGCATTCGGTGAGGGCCAAGGGGTGTCCGATGGAGGCTGGCCGGTGCAATTCAGGAGGGGCGATGTAACCGACGTGGGTCACGGGGGAAGCTTCGGTCATGCCGTAACCCTGCGTGACGATAATGCCGGTGAGGTCGGACAGGCGGCGGGCAAGTTCAGGAGCGAGTGGGGCGGCGCCGGACTTGATCCAGCGGACTTTGTGGTTCCTGGGGAAGATGCCGGCAGCGGCGGCCTGGCAGAGCGCATTGATGGCGGGAGGGACCATGGGCATCATGGTGACGCCCTCCTGAACTAAAAGGGCGAAGAGTTTTTGCAGATCGAAGCGGGGCATGAGGACGAGGGTGGACCCGAGGCTGAGAGAAAGAGTGAGGGCCACGGTGAGTCCGTAGATGTGGTAGAGGGGCAGGAAGCAAAGCATGACGTCATGGGGCGTGAGAATGGCGGCATTGGGGCCGAGGATCTGATAGACGTTGGCGACCAGGTTGTAATGCGAGAGCATGACACCTTTGGGCAATCCGGTGGTGCCGCTGGAATAGGGAAGGGCGGCGATGGTCTGTTGGGAGTTCTGGGCGGGCGCGGGAAAGGTGGCGGAGGCGGGTCGGAGGAGATGGGCAAAGTCCTCAGAACCGGCATTGCCAGTGTGGGTTCGGGTGGTGAAGACGCGGCGCAATGCGGGCAGGCCGGCGAGGTTTACGTTCTCGAGAAGCGGGGCATCGGTGATCAGGAAAACGGCACCAGAACTTTCCAGTTGGTAGCGGATTTCGCGCTCGCGGTAGGAGGGATTGAGAAGCGTGGGAATGCCTCCGGCGAGCGTGGCTGCATGGTAGGTGATGGCAAATTCCCAGGAGTTGGGGAGGAAGATAGCAACGACTTCTCCGGGAGCGAGTCCGGCGGAGATGAGGCCGCGGGCGAGGGACTCGACGAGGTCGCCATATTCGGCGAAAGTGAGACGACGTCCGGATGAACTGTCGATCAGAGCTGTCTTGCCGGCGTTCCGTTTGCAGCTGTGGAGAACGATGTCGTGAACAAAGCGGTCAGCGGGATCGGCGTACAACTGGGTACGGGCCATCGAGGAGATTGTAGTGCCAGAGGGCGGAAGTTAAAAGTCAAGGGGACGGGCAGGCGGCACATTGCTTTAGAAGATCAAGCGCTGAGTTTGCGGAGGAATTCCTGCTCGTCCATACGGTATTTGAACGCTTTGCGGCCGTTGATGAAGACTACGGGGACTTCGTCGCTGTAGAGGCGCCGGGCCTCGGTGTCGGAGTCAACGTCGATTTCACGCCAGGTGAAGCCGCCATGCTTGTGAAGTTTGACGATGCTCTCCTTGACGATTTCGCAGAGATGGCATCCTTTGCGGGAATAAACGACGACTTCCCGAGGCGGCGTCATGGGTGGCAGTTTATCAGTTGGAAGAGGGCTTTCCAAGGGTGGCTGAGGACTGGTGGGCTGAGGGCGTTGAAGGGCGCAGCAACTCTGGATATAGAATCATCACGATGACGACCAACGGCGGAGCGCTTTCTGGAAAGACGATGGTGGTAACGGGCGGGGCAAAGCGCCTGGGGCGGGCGATTGCTTTGGCGGCGGCGGAAAACGGCGCCGACGTGGCGATTACCTATCGCGAGTCGGCGCGCGAGGCGCGGGCGGTGGTGGGAGAGTTGGCGCAACATGGCGTGGAAGCGCTGGCGGTACGCTGCGATATTACCGAGGAGAGAAGTGTCCGCGAGATGGTGAAAGAAGTGGCGAAGGAACTGGGCGGCATTGACGTACTGGTGAATAACGCCGCGAATTATGAGGACGTGGAGTTTGAGAGGATTACGGTCGCGGAGTGGGATGCGATTTTCGCTTCGAATGCGCGCGGACCTTTTCTGGTGTCGCGTGAGGCGCTGCCGTATTTGAGAAAGCGCAGAGGGCGCATCATTAATATGGGGTCGCTGGGCGGACTGCGCCCGTGGGCGACCCATGTGCACTATTGCTCGTCGAAGGCGGCGGTGCATATGCTGACAAAAGGCATGGCGAAAGCACTGGCGCCGGAGATTGCGGTGAATGCGGTGGCTCCGGGTGTGATTGATCTGGGCGAAAAATCGGCGGCGGCGTTCATGAAAAAGACGGCGAAGCGGACGCCGATGGAGCGCAACGGAACGGCAACGGAGATTGCCGCGGCGGTGATGTTCTTTGCGACGGCTCCGAAGTTTATTACCGGGCAGGTGCTGGCGGTGGATGGGGGACTGGGCCTGTAAAACGCGGGTTGCGGGGCAAGCACCGTGCTGAGGTGAGCCAAGGAGTTGTGCCGCGGACCGAAGGATTTGTTTCCTGGTTTGGGTTCGGGTATCGTTCTGTTTCGACCCTGATCATACTTATGACGCGATCCCTTCGAGGTCTGGCCTCCGTTGTTTTCTTGCTTCTTACGTTGCTCCTCACAACGCGGTTGACGCTGGCCCAGGACCGCCCGGAGGAGGGCGGCCACGAAGTCGAGGTTTGGACGGGGGGCGGCTATTCCGTTCCCGGTGGAACCAAGGATACCAGCGTCTGGAACGCGGGAGTGCGCTATGGATGGATTTTGACGCAGCCGCACTTGCCGGGCTTTCTTAGCGGACGTTTCGAGCTTGCGGTCGATGCGGTGCCGGCATTTGTGGTGTTCCAGCGCTCCAATACGGCTTACGGCGGGGGAGTAAATCCGGTAGGCTTCAAATGGATTTTCGCCACGCACGGACATGTTGCTCCGTATCTCGAATTAAATGGCGGTACGCTGTTTACAACGCATGAAGTTCCGGCGGGAACGTCGACGATTAACTTTACGACGGGCGCGGCTTTTGGAATGTATTTCTTCCGTGAACATACGTGGTCGGTGGATGTCCGGTATATGCACATCTCGAATGCCGGGTTGACGGTGCCGAATCCGGGACTGAATACGGTGCAGGTTCGCTTGGGGTTGGGGAAGTTCTTTGGGAAGAAGTAGCAAACAGAATCTTGGTGGTTAATGCCGTGTGGAAGCGGGGCTATTTCCCGCCTGAAGGCTGCGGTACGCGGTTCGGACAAGAGCACAGGTCCTTCGCTTCGCTCAGGATGAGAATTCAAAACTGATAACAATGCAAAACTAATGTTGACGGGACAAGGCACCAGCGGTCTGCCTCGGTTCGGCGCCACGTCCGCAGCAGGGGCCGGGCGGAATCGGGGCGCCGTGAGGGCAGGTGCGCGGGTGGTTGAGGAAGGTGCAGATTTTGTCGGTGGCTTCGGGTGAGAGGATGTGCTCGAACTTGCAGGCCTGCTGCTCGATTTCGGTTTCGCTGTCCATGGCGAGCGAATCGGTGAAGAGACGTTCGGCGAGGCGGTGGCGGCGGATGATGTCGGCGGCGCGCTGGTGTCCACGCGCGGTGAGTTCGACGATGGCAGAGCCGTCACCCGTCGAAAAGCCGGCCGGCTTCAGTGCGTCGTGGCAGGGATTCACGAAGGGCTTGTGATCGTGGCCTTCGGGGGGGTGGGGGCGGGTGGTTACCAATCCCATAGCCGCCATTTTTTCGACGGCGATGGAAACGGGCAGAGCGCCGTGCACTTCCATGCGTCCGATCTCAGCGATTTGGCCGTGCTCTTCCAAGGCAAACAGTTCTTCCAGCACTTCGTCGAACTGCTCATCGTCGGCCATGGCGAAGACTTCCTGGGCGGCGATTTTTCCATGGTGGAGTTCGATGCGGCGGTCGGCCAGACGCGCGACCACGGGATCGTGGGTCACCATGACGATGGTGCGGCCCTGCTGGTGAAGTTCGCGGAGGAGGCGCAGAACGATTTCTTCATTGACGGCGTCGAGGTTGCCGGTGGGTTCGTCGGCGAGGACGATTTTCGGATCGTTAATGAGGGCTCGGGCGATGCAAACACGCTGTTGCTCGCCACCGGAAAGCTGCGAGGGCAGGTGGCCGGCGCGGTCTTTGAGGCCGACGCGGTCGAGAGCTTCCAGGGCTTCCTTTTCGTCGGTCATGCTGTGGAAGTATTGCGCAAGCATGACGTTTTCGACGGCGGTGAGATACGGGATCATGTGGAACTGCTGAAAGACGAAGCCGATAGTTTCGGCGCGGACGTGGTTGAGGTCGGAGGCGCTGAGGCTGGCTACGTTCTGTCCGTCAAGCCAGATCTCGCCGGTGGTGGGGCGGTCGAGGCATCCGATGAGATTGACCATGGTGCTCTTGCCGGAGCCGGAGGGGCCCATCATGGCGACCCACTCGCCGGAAGCGATGGAGAGAGAGATGTCGTCGAGGGCGTTGATGAGAGAGTGTCCGCCATTGTTTTCTTCAGCTCTGGCGGGATAACTCTTGGTGACGTTCTTGAGTTGGATCATACCGATGTTACCTCTTGTAGTGTTGCCGGGCAGCGCCTAAAGGCGCGTCTGGCTTCGACGAGTTTCGGTATCGCTAAAGCGATACCCTGATACGAAGCGATAGGACTGAGCCGGAGCCGGAGCGATAGGGCCGAGCCGGAGCGATATGACTGAGCCGGAGCGATGGGGCTGAGCCGGAGTGATAGGACTGAGCCGGAGCGATGGGGCTGAGCCGGAGTGATAGGACTGAGCCGGAGCGATAGGGCTGAGCCGGAGCGATAGGGCTGAGCCGGAGCGATAGGGCCGAGCCGGAGCGATAGGGCTGAGCCGGAGCGATAGGGCTGAGCCGGAGTGATGGGGCTGAGCCGGAGCGATAGGGCTGAGCCGGAGCGATAGGACTGAGCCGGAGCGATAGGGCTGAGCCGGAGCGATAGGGCCGAGCCGGAGCGATATGACTGAGCCGGAGTGATAGGACTGAGCCGGAGCCGGAGCGATAGGACTGAGCCGAAGCGATAGGGTTGAGACACGCGCTATTCTCCCCTCAGAATGATAGCCGGTTGCACGCGGCGGAGGAGGACAATCGGCAGGACAGCCGAGAGCAGGGCCACGGCAACACTGCCCGCGAGAATGTAGGGAAAGACGCTGAAACGCGGCACGACAGGCGCGTGAAAGTTAACGCGTCCAATCCAGACGGCGACGGCGATGCCAATGAAGAAGCCGAGGATCGCGCCGACTACGCCCAAAGCCGCGGCCTCGGCGGCGAAGAATCCGTTGACCAGATGTTCGGACGCGCCCAGCGCTTTCATGATGGCGAAGTCGCGACGGCGGTCGAAGACCCATCCGATGAGCGTGGCGAGCACGCAGAGCGCGGAGGTGAGCACGACGAGGGTGGCGGAGGCGTAAAGCGTGGCGCGCGTTTTATTGAGCACGTTGGCTTCGCCTTCCATGATCTGGCGGACGGGGCGAATATCGGCATTGGGCAGGAGTTGGGTGAGTTTACGGATTGATGCGTCGACATCGGCGGCGGTTCCGTTGGCAGCGACTTCTATGGTGGAGGGCGCGACGCCGGTCCAGTTCTGGAATTCAGATTGATCGAGATAGATACGGCTATCTTCGCCGGCGCCAGTCTGGAGCATGCCGGCGGGGACGAGTTGAATCGCCTTGCCCTGGAATGTGAGTGCAAAAGGCTGGCGACTGGGGCTTGCTCCGGGGCCAACCACGGCGGCGGCGCGCATGCCGATCAACGCCTGGTTGGGGGCATCGGGCCAACGGCTGACCTTCCACCAGTGGTTCAACTGGTGGGCGCGAGCGAAGTCCGTGCCGACGACGACCACCGATTGTCCGTCATTCGTGCGAGCGACGGCGTAGGAAAAAGGAACGGCCAGGGTTTTCGCGCCGAGAACGGATTCGACTGTGGACAGCGCGTCGGCGGGCAAGGCCTGTCCTTCTTTGGCGACGACGACCAGGTTGGCGCCATAATTTCGGAACTCGGTGCGGAGCTTGGCTTGCACGTCGACGTAGAGATTCATCATGGCGGTGGCGACGGCGGCGGCAACGATCATGGCGAGCAGGGCAGAGGCGGCGCGCCTGCGACGAAGCACGGCCGCACGAAGAAGCATGCGCATGAACATGGAAGTATGGGGCGCATGGGCACGGCGATTGGCGACCTGCAGCGGAGTGAGGAGCGTGCCGGGAGTGGTGCTCGTCGTCATCTTTAATCGTTATCCTTAAATCCTTATCCTTCTCCCCGCAGGGCAAAGACGGGATCGAACTTCACGGCGCGGCGAATGGCGGCGGCGCTTCCGGCGAAGGTCACGAAGACGGCGATGCCGAGGATGATGGGAAAGAGCACGGGCTCGATGGAAATCCGCGAGTTGAAAATGGAACGGCCGATCTGGCGGGCGAGGAGAGCTCCAGCAGAAAATCCGGCGAGGCCACCGACCAGGGCGAGCAGCAGCGCTTCGGCAAAGAAAATCGCCGAGACGACGAGGTCGCCGGCGCCGAGAGCTTTCATCAGGCCGACTTCGACGCGGCGTTCATAGATAGCCGTAGCCATGGCGGCGGAAACGGCCAATGCGGAAGCCAGGAGCGCGGCGAACGTGATCAGCAGCATGAGTCCTTTGATGCGCGAGAGCACGGTGCCTTCGTTTTGCGCGACCTGGCGGATCTGTTCGGCGTGCGAATGTGGAATGGCCTCCTGCAACTGGTAGGCAATCGACTCGACGTAGGGCGAACAGTACCAGCGGTCGTAAACCTCGGGAGTCATGGACTTGGGATCGCGGACGGAGAGGGCATCCGGGGGCTTGGTGAGAGCGCTGACATAGACGCGGCGGACGGCTCCGGGTTTGCCGAGAACCTGCTGGGCCAGGGCGAGCGGCGCGACGATCTGGTCGTCTTCGACGCCGCCGGTGGAGAGAATGCCGGAGATGGTGAGTTGGCGGCCGTTGATTTCGAGGTTGTCGCCTGAGTGCTTGGACAGCTTGGCGGCCAGACGCTCGCCGATCAAGACATTTTGCGAGTCATCATTTGGCCAACTGCATGCGGCTGCCGGGTCTTCGACTCGGCTTGGAGGGGCGAGACGCCCGTCCGAACACGAGACTTTCCACCAGGGGTGGGTGATTCGTACGCCGGTGGTGAAGTCTTCTTTTCCGAAGCGGAGGGCTTTATCGAAGTAGGTGCCGAGGAGCGTGACGTCCTTGGCATCGCTGCCGGCGCCGAGTTTTACGGTAACGGGCAGCATGGGGGAGAAGCCGACGATGTTGTGGTGCCAGAAGGTGCCACGGATTTTCGGCAGGTCGGCTTCGTTGAGGAATGCGCCGTCGCTGGGAGGTTTCAAGTTGAGGCCGCCGACTTCCACGTCGAGTGTGTCTTCCTGCGGAGTGACGACCAGATTAGCGCCGTAGCTGCGCAGTTCGCGATTGATCTTGTCGCCGATGTCGGTGGCGACGGCGATCATGGCGGTGGCAACGGCTACGCCGAGCGTAATGGCGATGCCCGCGAGCAACTTGCGGCGGGCCTGGCGGCGGAACGATTCGTAGACGATGCGAGGAAACATTTATTTATTTCTGCTCGAAATAGCGCCGCCCAGCCGCGACGTCGGTTTCCGAGACAATGACCGCATCGTCGGTGACCTGGGCTTTCAGCGGGATCGGATTGCAGCCGCCGGGCATGCCGACCGACTGCGGATTGATGGGAGCGGCGCAATTCTTACAGATCACTCCCTGCGCTCCTTTATAAAATCCGACCGCGCCGCAGATTTCGCAGGCGTCAAAGAGGGTGGCGATTTTTCCGTCGGGCTTTTGATAGAGCCAGAAGCGGACTTCGACACCGCCTTCCTTGGCCTCGAAGCGATGGAGTTCGCCATCGTAAACCTGCTTCAGGGGAATGGAAATCTTACCGTCAACGAAAGTCACTTCAGTAGCGGGCGAAAGCGCGCTGGCGCTCTTCTCGTAAATGAAGCCGGCGGTGACCATCACGATAAAGATGAACGAGCAGACGTAAACCGAGGCCATCCAGAGACGCTCGCGGCGGGCGGTCCAGAGGGCTTTCCGTCGGGCAGCGCCGGCGGGAGGAAGTTCGACCGGTTGCCGGCTCTTCATTTCAAACAGCACCATGAGCGCGGCCAGAACGAGGATGGTGACGAAGAAAAAGAAATCGTTGCGCACGATAGGACCGATGATGGCCATCTCCTGACGAGAAGAGGGAAGCACGCCATTCTCGGAGAGTTCGTGCAGGCCGGAGATGATGAGCTGTCCGGCAACGAGGAAGAGAATCGCGGTGGTGACTTTGAAGAATTTCTGGAGATTGATCTTGACGCTGCCCTTAACGAACATGACGCCGAAGAGGACGGCGACGACCACGCCGGAGAGGGTGCCGATAAAGCTCATCAGTTCGCTGGAGTTCAAGGTCACAGCGGAGAGGATGAGAACCGTCTCGACGCCTTCGCGCATGACCATGAGGAAGATAAAGAGGAAGAGGCCGATCCAGGCGTCGCCGCGGGCAAACAAACCGACCTTGCTTTCGATCTGGCCCTTGAGCTTGCGGCCGGTCTTCATCATGAAGACGATCATGGTGATGACGAAGACGGCGGCGATGAGCATGACCCAGCCTTCGAAGATGTCTTCATTGAGCTTAAAGCGGGAGACGATGACGGCGACGCCAATCGATCCGGCAAAAGCGGCGGCCAGCGCGGCGTAGACCGATTTGCGGAGATCGTTGCGGCCGATTTTGGCGAGATAGGCGAGGGTAATACCGACGATGAGAGCCGCTTCGACGCCTTCGCGAAGGGTAATGATGAATGCCTGGAGCATTGGGAAAAGGCACCGCTTTCTAATTGAAAATGAAATTCAATTTCAATATCAATAGGATACGGTTTGGAGTGGGGGGCGGTCAACGCAGTGAATCACGGATTGCTGTGATTTACATCACACGGGGAAAGGGAGCATTGAATGGTATTTCCGCAGGGCAACACATCAAACCCATTGTCACGACCGTCCCTGCTTTCGAATCGTAAGGGCCATGGTAGCGGGAGCACGTGGGCCTGTTGGAACCCCATATTTCTTGTAAGTGGACAGCTAATGAGTTCTGGTTGGCTACCCTGTTCCCCAAGTATCGGCGCATGATCGCATTGCACTCAGAGTATCCGCAGGAACTTCTTTGCCTGGGCTAGTTCAGGGAAGAGATTCTCCTCCGCCACAAATTCCCTGGAATGCACGCATCTCCGGCTGCCTCGAAGTTTGACGGGATGCTTCAAGTGCAGCATCTCGTGATACACGATGTATTCGACGGCGTAGCGGGGGACGCGAGGGTGGTCGAAGACGCGGCTGATGACGATGGCGTTGTGGGCGGGATCGTAGTGGCCGAGGCTGCTGCGGGCGTGGGTGTGGCTCCAGGTGAGTTGGGGGCGACCGAGGAGTCCGTGAAAAAAGCGGCGGTTGAGGTCGTCGAAGATTTCCTCGAGATGGTAGTGGTGGCCGCGAGCGGAGCGGATCAGCTTGCGGCCGCGCACCTGGCGGACGAGACGCGCTTTAGCGGCAAGATCGTGGCCGGCAATATAGCGGCGATAGCGAGTGCTATGAGCGCGCTCGACGGGCTTGCGATAGAGCTTGGCGAGCAGGATGTGGGCGATCGAGTGCAGCACGGAATCGGGCGCGCCTTCGAGCAGGTCGGAGAGGCGAATGTAGAGCTCTCCCTGGCGGAGGCGGATGGTGTTGTTGATGGAGACAAAGGGATAAAAGCGAGTATGCATCGCTGGCGCAGGGGTGCGCGGACGGAGTTCGCGATAGGCTTGGTGAAATATTTCGGCGAGATTGGGAGGCACGGTGAGGGAAGAGTAGCAGAGGCGGGGAGGGGCCGTCAGCTTCGGTTTTCAAGGATCAGACGTCGGAAAGAAAGCGGCGCGAAGTTCGACTAAGCGATTTTTCCATCGGCAACGTATCTTTTATTCATCGGTTGATGATCGATCGATGCACTGCCGCGTCACGCCGTCGCGAAGACAGGGCAGGTTATTGGCCGGGGGATTGGGGTTGCGTGGTTTCGCCATGGGAGACGGGGCGACATTGGGGGTTGGATTGGGGCTGAGATAAACTGCCCGACCGTGCAGAAATGGATCTAATATCATGCCGAAGAAATAGCCTGTGCCGCCAAGGATGCCAACGTCGATCAGGGTAAGGAATCCGCGGTTGGCGGCGGGGGCGTGGATGGTGGTTACGCCGAGGATGGCGCCAGCTCCAGCGCCGATTCCGAGCCCGATGGCTCGGGCATTGTGGGTCAAATAGACGGCTTTGACGTTGTCGCGGCGGTAATGACCCTGGATGTAAGTCAGACCCGGATAGTCGCAGTCGAGCACATCGTCGGTTGCTCCCATGAAAGCGCAATGGCCAAAGGTGCGGCCGCGTTGCAGTTTGATTTTGAGCCGGGTTCCGCTGGGGAGATGCTGGACTGCCTGCCAGTCTCCCGTCTGGGCGATGGCCATCGAGGTCGCTAGAAAAAACGTGAACAGGGGCGAGAGGGCGGTTGGGTATGGCATGAGCGGATGGTAGCCGCGGCGGAGCGTTGCAAAGTGTGGGCTTCAGACACTTCTTGAGGTGTCACAATGACTCGATGGGATGAGTGATGAAGGCAACGAAGCGCCGGAGTTCGGCAATCGAAACTTCGGAGAGGAAGGGGAAGGGAATGGCGCGGCAGCCTGGGGGAAGCCGGGTTGCCGTGACCGAATCGCAGACGACGGCGGCGGTCTGCTGCAGGCCGCGCTGCCAGTTTGGTTTTCGGGCGTCGCGGAACAGGAGCGCGTCGGGGTGGAATCCGGCGGCGTGCAGGATGGTGCGCGCTAATTTCAGGAAATCCGGCCAGCTTGAGGCCACTCCGACGAGCTTGCCTGATGGAGCGGGCAGCCAACCGGCGAGCGAGGTGGGCACGGAGCGCACCTGCAAGGTAATCGCTTCGACATCTTCGGGAAGGGCTTGCCGAACGGCGGCGATGCGATTGGGGAGCGCGACTGGAATGGCTCCTTCGGAAGTCCGCGGGCAGTCGTGCAGACTGCAGCTTCGTACTGGAAAATCCACGGCTTGTGCGATTTCATCTGCGAGAATCCGGCGCAGTTCCTCGTCGGGCTCGATCAGGAGGAAGTGGTCGGGCGGTTGGAGTTCGAGCCATTGGCGCAGGCGAGAGCGGACGGTGCTGAGGGGAGCGCCGAGTTCGCGCGCCGACTGAAAGAGCCGGGCAATCAAGTGATCGAGCGGGAGCGGGGAGGAGGGAGCGAGTTCGGGCTTGCGCTGGCGAACATAAACACCGCTGCCGTGGCGGAGTTCGACCCAGCGGTCGCGTTCGAGTTGGCGATAGCCCGCGCTTACCGTGTTGGGATGCAATCGAAAACGCCGCGCTAGTTCTCGGGTGCTGGGCAGGCGCTGGCCGGGAGCGAGATCGTCGCTGAGGATGCCGAGAATCACCTGGGTTACAAGTTGTTCGCGAATGGTGACTGAGCTGCCGCGGGCAAACCAGAGCTGCATGGGGCTTTATCTTAACTCAGCATAGATTACATCCGCGGCTAGATCACATCCGCAAAAGGCCTTCTAACGAGAACGGCAGAGGTCGAGGCGTCTTATTTCTTCTTCTTGTGCTTCACGTATTCTTCGACTTCGGCGACGGTTTTGCGATGGTCGTCGGCACTGGAGTCGACGGTGTCGAGGGCGTCGGTGAGCAGGAACTCGTACTGGCTCGCTTCGGCGGCATTGGTGTTGGCGGAGTTCTTGAGCGCGCGCAGTTTGGACTGGAATTCAGTGTCGGCTTCGATGACTACTTTTAAGGGCTTGCGAATATCGTCCTTGCGCCCGACATACATGTCGATGTTGTCGTTGAGCTCGTCGTAGACGGCGAGGAAATCTTCGAGCATGTCATGGGTCTGGAGGCCGCGATCGGTGGTCTTGGGGTCGCTCCGCATCTGTTCCAGCCTGGTCATGCGATCGCGGGAGAATTTCACATAGAGTTTGAGGCGCAGGTCCGGGTCGAGCATGGCATCGCGAAGCTGGTCGATCTCCAGCGGATTGAGCGGGTCGCGACGGCGCTGGGCGGCCAGCGGGAGCGCTAACAGAAGCGCGAGGCCGAGGATTGAGCGCCAGTGCTTACCGGATTTCATTTCGGCTCCTTCTTATTGTCTTTCTTCTTACTGTCGGTGAACATTTCCTTGAGCAGTGTGGTGCGGACGTCTTCCATGCGACGGATGGCCTCTTCCAACGGAGCCTGATCTTCGAAGGCGAGAGTGCGTTTGATGTCACGCAATTTCTCCGCCATTTTCCGAACATCGATCTCGACATTCTTGAGCCGTTTTTTGGTTTCAATGGCGGCGTCGCGAGCTTTTTCGGAGTATGAGGCAATGTCTTCGACCGCAGCGCGGGCGGACTCGACTTTGCCATCAGCGTAGAGCTTGTCGGCATCGCGAAGCTGATGCTGGGCGATGCGGACGGCGAGTTCAGGGCGGTCCTCGGGCCGCGCACTGGCAAAGCGCGACTTGAGTTCGTCCACGGTTTCGTCCTTGGCGGCCGCGCGCAAAGCGACGGCAAAGGTCATGAGGAGTAATAAGATCGTCAGACGGCGCATAGTCGTCAATGCTTCTTGGGCTCGATCGCGATCAGGCGATGGCGGGCCTGCCACTCCTGATCAGGATACTGCCCTTTGGCGGCTTGAAGGAAGAGGTGATAGTTGATCGACGCGTTTTTATAGTCGTGCAGGTGATCGTAAGCCGAGGCCCGGACAAAGTAGCAGACGGCGGGCATCTCGGCGGGGAATTTGGCGCGCGCGTCCAGGGCTTTTATGGTGAGGTCATAGTTCTTATTCTCACTGGCCGCAAAGGCTAAATCGACGTAAAGATCGGGCCAATCACGCTTGAGCTGGACGGCGGCATAGAATTCCTGTTGCGCTTCGGCGAATTTTTTCTGACGGAGCAGAGCCTGGCCTAATCCTCGGTGCAATTCAGGATCGTTGGGCTGAGCGGCAATCAGGGTGCGGTAAGCACTTTCCGCAAGGTCATTTTTTCCGGTGCTGGCATAAAGGTCGGTCAACTCGCGCTGCGCCTGGGTGTCGGTGGGAGCGAGTTTGGTGGCCGTCTGGATCTCGGTGATGGCGTCATCTTTTTTGCCCTGCGCGGCCAGGACTCGCCCCAATTGGAGATGAATACCGGCGTCGCCGGGACGCTCGGAGGCAAGACGCCGGAGCAAGGGCTCGGCGTCGGGCAAGTGCCCGGACTTCATGTAGATGTTGGTGAGACCGATCGCGGCTTCCGTGGAATGGGGGTCCAAGGCCAGGACTTGTTTGTACTCCGTTTCGGCGGCGGAAAATTCTTTTTGCCGCTCATGCAGCAGGCCGGCTGACAGAAGGGGTTCGGTATCCTTGGGGGTGAGCTCGGAGGCTTTGCGATAGGCTTTCAGCGCTTCTTCAGGCTTGGAATCTTCGATCAGATGGGCGAGCGCGAGCCAGGCGCGGGCCTGACCTTCTGAAACGTGATCGGTAGGCTTGAGAGTGGTGGCGGCGACGAGAAAACGTTCGGCCTCGAGGTTTTTGTCGCGGGCGAGCATGAGTCCCAGGTTCAGATTCGACTCGAAAACATCGGGCTTGGCGGCTACCGACTGGCGGTAGGCGTGGATGGAATCATCGACGCGGCCGAGGCGATTGAGAACAAATCCCAGATCGAACCAGGCCTGATAGTTTCGGGGATCTTTATCGATCGCCTTTTTGAGCAGCGTTTCCGCGGCCGCGAAATCGTTTTTTTGGATGGCGTCTTCGGCCTGGGCGATTTCCGGCGGGGTGTCATCGATGCGTTCCTTGTAATGGCGGACGGTGGAGTGAGTTTGTGCCAGAGCGCAGGCGGTCAGCAGGAAGAAGATGATGAGTAGAATCGCGTTGTCGGCCGGGCGTTTCATACGCGGGTTGTTCGCGCGGAGGAGGGCCGGGGATGCCCGGCGCTCCATTGGCTTTCTACTGGTCGCCATGGCGCACGCCATTTCCGTTCAAGACCTGCTTGAGGTACTGTCCAGTGTAAGAGTTGTTCAACCCGGCGATGCTTTCGGGCGTACCTGAGCCGACCAGGTTGCCGCCCCGATCGCCGCCGTCGGGACCGAGATCGATGACCCAGTCCGCCGTTTTGATGACTTCGAGATTGTGTTCGATGACGACAATCGAACCTCCGGCATCGATGAGACGCCGGAAAGCGGAAAGCAGTTTGCTGACGTCGTCGAAGTGCAGGCCAGTGGTGGGTTCATCGAAAATGTAAAGCACGCGGCGCTTGTGCCGGGGCCGGTCACTACCCGGGGCGGTCCGGTTCGGCGAACGACTTCCTGGTTGCAGGTGCGCGGCCAGCTTCATGCGCTGGGCCTCGCCACCAGAAAGCGTGGTCGCGGATTGGCCAAGGCGCAGGTAGCCGAGGCCGACTTCGTCGAGCACGCGCAATTTTTCTGTAAGGCGGGGCACGTCGGCGAGAAACTTCAAAGCCTCACGAATGGTGAGATCGAGCACTTCGTGAATATTCTTGCCCTTATAACGGACTTCGAGCACTTGCGGCTTGTAGCGTGTACCCTTGCACTCGTCGCAGATCAATTCGACGTCGGCGAGAAACTGCATTTCGACGGTGACGGTTCCGTCGCCCTGGCAGGTTTCGCAGCGTCCGCCGGGCACGTTGAAGGAGAAGTGTCCGGCGGGGAAACCACGTTTGGTGGCTTCAGGCAGGGCCGCAAAGAGTTCGCGGATGATATCAAACGCCTTGATATAGGTGACCGGATTCGAGCGCGGAGTGCGGCCGATGGGCGATTGATCGACGAGCACGACCTCATCGAGGTAATCCTCGCCGGATACGGTGTCCCACAGAATCGCGCCGCCACTTCCGCTATTTGCCTGCCGTTTCGCGGAGGCCACGGCTGGATAGAGAACGTCATGCAGCAAAGACGATTTTCCCGATCCGGATACGCCGGTAATCGCCACCAGCAGGTTCAGGGGAATCTCCAGATCGATGTGTTTCAAATTATGAGCTCGCGCGCCGGTGAGGCGTAGTCTGTGCGCCCCCGGTTGACGGCGCTTCACCGGAACCTGGATGCGCAGTTCGCCACCCAGATATCGGCCGGTGAGCGAGTGCGGCAACTTGACGATCTCGTCGAAAGTGCCGGCGCCGACGACTTTTCCGCCACTTTCTCCCGCTCCCGGACCGAGATCGAGAATGCGGTCGGCGGCTCGCATGATGTCGGGATCGTGCTCGACCACCAGGATCGTATTTCCCAAGTCGCGCAGGTCCTGCAGGATTTTGATCAGCCGGTGAGTGTCGCGGCTGTGCAGTCCGATGGAAGGCTCATCGAGGACATACAGCGTGCCCACCAGGCGGGAGCCGAGGGAAGTTGCGAGCTGAATGCGTTGGGCTTCGCCGCCCGAGAGGGTGGAGGACAGACGATCCAGGGTCAGGTATTCGAGGCCGACTTCGTTGAGGAAACGCAGGCGTTCGCGAAGTTCAATTAGGAGTTTGTCGGCAATCGCGGCCTGGCCGGTCGAAAGCGCGATTCGATCGAAGAATCGCGCCGCTTCTTCGACGGTCATACTGCAGACCTGGCAAATGTTCTTGCCATCGATCTTGACCTGACGCGCTTCTACACGGAGGCGGGTTCCACCGCAAGCTGAGCAGAGCGAGTATCCGCGATAGCGGCTGAGAAACACGCGCACGTGCAGTTTGTATTTTTTGCGCTCAAGATACTGAAAGAATCCGCGCACGCCGTCGAACGCCGCGTCGCCGTTCACGATTAATTTCTGCTGCTCGGGGTCCAGTTCGTGCCAAGGGACGTCGAGGGGAATTGCGGCCTGGCGCGCGAAGCGCTTGAGTTCAGTGAACAGCGGGCGATATTTCGGTTTCGTCCAGGGCTCAATCGCGCCTTCGTTCAAAGTCTTGCCCTTATCGGGGATCACGAGGTCGAGATCGAAATCGATGGTGTTGCCGAAGCCCTGACAGCGTGGACAGGCGCCATAAGGGTTGTTGAAGGAAAACAGGCGCGGCTCCGGCTCTTCGTAACGGCTGCCGTCATTCTTGCATTCGAAGCGCTGCGAAAAGCGCAGGCGCCGCGGAGTTGTGCCATCGCCGTCTTCGCTGCGGGGCGCGGTTTCGAAGATCACCTCGCCCGCCTCGCGATAGGCGATCTCGACCGCATCGACAATGCGCGCGCGCTGGTCGGAGGCGACTACGAGCCGGTCGACGAGGCCAAAGACCGGTTGGGAGAAGTTGACGTCGAGCAGAGATTCGGGGGTGGAGAACTCGAAGATCTGTCCATTTTGGAAGATGCGGTTGAAGCCACGTTTGCGCAGATCGAAGAGTCGCGCCTTAATCGCGTCAGAAGGAAGGGCAGACTCGGCGGACTTTTTCCTGGGGCGCAGATTCTTAGCGTTTTTGTCCGAGGCTGGGGGCAGATGAACCTGAATCGGGAAGAAGACATTCAGCCGAGTGCCCTCACCCAAGGCAAGCAAGCGGTCAGCAACTTCATCCACCGTATCTTTCTTCACTTCCTGTCCGCACAGGAGACAGTAAGTGCGACCGACGCGGGCAAAGAGCAGGCGCAAGTAATCGAAAATTTCGGTGGCCGTGGCGACCGTAGATCGCGGGTTGCGGGTAGAGTTTTTCTGCTTGATGGCGACGGCGGGGGCGATGCCGTCGATCAGATCCACGTCGGGCTTCTCAATCCGCTCCAGAAACTGCCGCGCGTATGCCGACAGCGACTCGACGTAACGCCGCTGACCCTCGGCATAAATCGTGTCGAAGGCAAGCGAGGATTTGCCGGAGCCGGAGACACCCGTGACCACGGTCAAAGTGTTGTGCTCGATCTCAAAATCAATGTTCTTGAGGTTGTGAACCCGAGCCCCGCGCACCACAATGCTATCTGTCGACATCTTCCCCTGGCACTACAGACGGATGGAAACCGGCTATCGAATCTTTCTATTATAAATCGTGGTTGGCGGCAGACGGGTTTGCTGCCGAGGGCCACTAGTGGCTCACTTAGGAAAACGCATTTCGTCAGCGGCTAAAGCCGGAAGGAAAAATCGAGGGTAACGGCGCGACTGAAGCCGCGCTCTTTCAAAACAAATTCAAAGTGAGCCAGCACCCGCGGATCGACTGCTTCTGCTTTAGCTTGCGGCAAAGGAAAACAGCACCAGGATGTAAATCCACAGGGCCGTCATGCAATGCCAATACCAGGATGTGATATCAACGACGATGCGGCGGGTTTCGACTGGCCGGTGCAGCGCGGAGGCGACATTGGCGAACAAAAGAGCCAGCACGCCGCCGGCGAGATGGAGACCGTGCATGGCCGTGAGAATGTAAACGAAGGAACTGCTGGTGCCACCGGCGAGGTGAAAGCCGGACGAGGAGAGCTTGCTCCAGAAGAAGAGCTGTCCGCCCAGGAACGCGAAACCGAGAGTGGTGGTAAGCGCGAGCCAGGGGAAACGGCGCTCGTCGCCGAGCGAGACTCCCGGAATCGATTGCACGGGAGCGAGGGCCGCTTCCCGGGTGACTTCGCGCCGCGCCATGTCGATGGTGATGCTGCTGGCGATGAGGATTGCGGTATTGGCCAGCAGCAATATCCAGGGCAAGCGCACTGGAACCCAGGTTTGGACATAGCCCGCGGCGCTCACATCCAGGCTTACGAATCCGCGCCGGATGACGTAGGCCGCCGTGAACGAAATGAAGAGCATGAGGATCGGTGTCATGGCGACGGCGAGTCCCATGCGGGCGCGGCGCAGGCGCTCGCCATAATTCGGCATCGAGTTCGGCATGAAGTCGGGCATACCGTCGCCACCTCCGCCAGCGCGCGGTGGGAGCGACGAGCCGTTATGGCCGGTGGGCCGGGTTGAGACGGGCGTCACGCGGGTTGCCTCGATGGTTCGTACAGGCGGTGCGAGTTATGATCGGAAAGTTTCATGCGCGATATGGTAATTGTGCAGTTGGGCAATTTTGGTTGTTTGCAACCTGATGATTTGAACCGGGCCACTTGAACCTTAACCCTGGAAGAAGTCATCAACTTGCCAATCACGAAATTCTCGACTATGGCGCATTCTCCTTTTCCTGGTGATGAACCCGATGAACGCGAGCGCTGGAACCGGAAATATAGGGAATCACCGGGGTCGTGGCTGATTCCCGACCCGTTCCTACGGCTAGCGTTCTCGCGGTACATTGTGCCGCTGTTTCCGGACGGAGGAAACGCGCTTGACCTCGCGGGAGGCGCGGGACGGCACGCGATCTGGCTGGCGCAGCAGGGTTGGGAGGTCACACTGATCGATGTCTCCGAAACCGGAGTCGAACAGGCGCGGCAGCATGCCGGCCAGTTCGGGTCCCACATTCACTTTGTAGTAGATGATCTCACTCACTTTAAAGCTTCGCAAACTCAGTTCGCGGTGGCGTCCGACGCGGCGACTGGCAAGAGGTTCGAATCAAGGTTCGAATTGGTGATGGCATTTTTTTATCTGGAGCGAACGATCTTTCCGGAGATGGTCAAGGCATTGCGACCGGGAGGACTGTTGATCTACAAGACCTTCACCTGGCAGCAAAGGAAGCGGGCAGACGGTCCCAAGGACCCGTCACATCTGCTGAGGGCGGGGGAACTCCGACAGTTGGTGGATGGGCTGCGCATATTGCATTACCGGGAGAAGGTGGAAGAGAAGGCGACGGTCGAGTTGGTGGCGAGAAAAGAAGTCTGAAGTTGGAGGGTGAGGTCAGGCGCCCGTAGCCCAGTCCGGACGGTCGAGTGCGGACGTTGCAAATGGCGCAGTTCCGCATCTAGACTGTGATGACCGGGGTTGATTGGCGGACAGCGGCAGAACGCATGCGAAAGTGGCGGAATTGGCAGACGCACCAGACTTAGGATCTGGCGGGTAAAACCGTGGGGGTTCGAGTCCCCCCTTTCGCACCAATGCTTTAGGGCGATGTCAGAGCGGCACTTTATTCATATTCATTGTGCCTTGGTTTGAACCATTCGGGGTTCGCAGCGCCTACCCCAATCCACTCTCCGCCATCGCGCGGCTTAATCCCAACTTGTGCAACGCGAATCAAACTGCTGCATCTCTTTGACAGGAGGTAGTCTGGAATGGCGAGTCATGGCGATAAGAAGGTGGCGCTGGTCACGGGTGCGAACCGGGGTATCGGTCTGGAAACAGCCCGGCAGTTGGGGAAAGAAGGCATCACAGTGGTGGTGGCAGCGCGCTCGTTGGCCGCCGCGAATGAAACCGCAGAGCGACTCAAGGCCGAAGGACTCGATGTGTTCCCGGTAAAGCTTGACGTGACCAGCGCGGAGGATCGGGCGGCTGCCGCGAAGGCGGTCTCCGAGAGATACGGGAAGCTGGACATTCTCATCAACAATGCGGGAGTCGGAGCGGAAGACGGGATGTTTGCGGGCAAGACCATCGAGACCACCGAAAGGGAACTGCAGAAAGTGTTCGGCACGAATGTATTTGCTGTAGTTGCGGTGACCAGAGAATTTCTTCCGCTTCTCAAGAAGAGTTCGGCGGGCCGTATTGTCAATCTTTCCAGCATTCTTGGATCACTGACACTCCACGCAGATCCGAAAAGCCCGATCGCGAGCATTAAGACGTTCGCCTATGACGCCTCAAAAACGGCGCTGAATGCATTCACGATTCATCTCGCGGCCGAACTGAAAGGCACAAACATCAAGGTAAACTCCGCACATCCGGGCTGGGTGAAGACAGACATGGGGACGGAAAAAGCTCCGATGGAGGTAGTGGATGGAGCCAAGACCAGCGTCCAACTCGCATTGCTTGGTGGGGACGGGCCGAGTGGACGCTTCATTCATCTGGGTCAGGAACTCCCCTGGTAGTAGAGCGCGCGGACGCCGAGTTGATGGACGAAGGCAAGCACGCGGACAAAGCCGCGAAGGTTGATCGAGTCTCCGAGGTTGCAACGGGCGGCCCAGTGGCAAGAGTCGCGCCCGCGGTCGGGGTTGCTTTCATCCGCGCAAATAGCCAATCCAACTATTTTCGAATCGTCATAGATTGTGAAAATAGCGAAGAACGCCATTTTCGACTCTGGAAAGGACAATGCCCAAGGAAGCCAACATTTCAGGCAAAAGATGCCAGTACGAGCCGCCACGCCGGCCAATGCTTTCTTGCCGCCGGGCTCGCCATGGGCAAACTGGTAGCCGCCGATCACGATGGCGATCAGGCTCGCGACCTTCGCTACGGTACCGGTAAAGAGCGTTTGCAGGGCGGTGAAACCGCGTAGACAGAGCCTGGTGAGTGAAATACAACATGGGAACCTCCGGCAGCGATCTTTAGATCGCTGCTTTTGGTTCACCCTAGCTCGCAAAATGGATGTCGTCTAATGACTTTTCGGCAGACGCTCATTCCTGCTGGTTATAAAAGCCGATGGACTTCCGCGTGAGAGAGGGCCGAGGGCTTTCGCGTTTTCTGAGAAGCTGCTACGATAATTTTGGTTGTGAAATTTCCTATGGTTTCTTACTGGCGGTTTATGGGCGGTTCGGACAGGAATACGAGCAATTCTGGTCGTTCCGCGCAAACCGTGCACGATATGCAAAGTGTGCAAAGCCGCATAAACACTGGACATTTCGCATCTTGTTGATTTGGCGAGTGGGGACGTAGTTCAGTTGGTTAGAACGCTGCCCTGTCACGGCAGAGGCCGCGGGTTCGAGTCCCGTCGTCCCCGCCAATTCATTCCAAAGCAGTTAGGAGTGTTTGGTTAGTGCAAGCCGAACCCACAACCCAACCCACAAAATTACTGCACTGCTGTAGTCATCCCCACGGCGGAGAGGAATTCGCCTTGCGCCGCCCGTGTCTCGTCGCTGTCTTCCTGCGTGTACAGATCTAGGGTCGTTTGGATCTTGCTGAATCGCGATTCCCTGTTCTTCGTCAGTCGGCGGCGCCCAGCAGAACGTCGCCAAACTTTCGAAAGTCCAGAGAGCACAAACACACACTCTGCCAGAACGACCCGGCACTACCACGATAACCACATCGCCCCGATCGCAGGAATGAGGAAATTGTCCTTGGCGAAATCGTCCTTGGCGAAATCATCCTTGGCGAAATCATCCTTAGCGAAATCATCAGCGAAATCATCGCGCGAGCGCTGCCAGTCCTGCGGCCGAGGATATTAGAAGCGCTCGTCTGTTTTTGTCCGTCGCCATCGCATCCTCCTGGTTTGTTTGCAATAATGGGCGCGTTGCGGCGCAGCCCGCCCGCGAACGGAGTTCTTGATGAAAGTCAGACGAAACAAGCTTATTTGCCTGTGCGCGATCGTCACTGCCGTGGCCATCAGGGGCGGTTCCCAAAACACCGCGCTCTCCGCCGACAAACACTGGACGCTAGTCTGGAGCGACGAATTCGATGGTCCTAACGGGTCCGGGATAGACGGTACGAAGTGGGTGGCTGAAACCGGGGGTAAAGGTTGGGGCAACCAGGAACTTGAGTATTACACCGATCGCACCGCGAACGCCTCGCTCCACGAGGGTAATCTCGTGATCCGAGCGATCGCGGAAAAGTACACCGGTCCCGACGGCGTGGCCAGAAACTACACCTCGGCGCGGCTGAAGACTTTCGGGAAGTTCTCGCAAACCTACGGCCGCTTTGAGGCTCGGATCAAGATTCCCGCGGGACAGGGGATGTGGCCCGCATTCTGGATGCTTGGCGATGACATCGGGAATGTGGGCTGGCCCGCCTGCGGCGAAATCGACATCATGGAAAACATCGGCAAAGAACCGGCGACGATTCATGGTTCGATTCACGGCCCGGGATATGTCGGGGGAACCGGGATCGAGGCGGCGTACACTCTCCCGGGAAAACAGCGCTTCGCCGACGACTTCCATGTCTTCGCGGTCGAGTGGGACCGTGATTCCGTGAATTTCTACGTTGATCGGGAACGTTACGTACGACGCACGCGAGCCGACCTTCAACCAGGCTGGAAGTGGGTTTTCGACAAGCCGTTCTTTCTAATCCTCAACCTCGCGGTGGGGGGGTACTGGCCGGGCGATCCGGACCCGACGACGGTTTTTCCGCAAAGCATGCTGGTGGATTACGTGCGGGTGTACCGGCGATCTGAACCGGCGCCGAAAGAATCGGCACAGCCCTGAGGTCTTTTGACGCACGGTTCATGTAAAACTCGATCTAAAGCGCCCGGGCCGGTCCTGTCGACTCGCGCACGACCAACTCGGGGACCATTGAAATCAGTTGCGGCGCTTTTCCAGGGCAATTCGATATCCGCATCAAAAGTTGTTTCGCAGCCGTCTCTCCCATCTGCCGCAGTGGTTGCCGCACCGTGGTCAGACGGGGAGTCACGTACAACGACGCCTGAATGTCATCAAACCCCACGACTGAAATGTCTACTGGCACGCGCAATCCGGCATCTCGAAAGGCACTTACCGCGCCAATCGCGGAAATGTCATTGAAGGCAAACAGCGCGGTAAACGGCTCTCCGGTGGCGAGCAACTCGCGTGCGCTGGCATAGCCTTCATCCGGAACCGACGGCAAGGGATCTTGCACTTCGTGCTGCAATTGAATGGTCAGCTCGGGGCGAACTCGAATCCCAAGTTTCGCGGCCGCTCGGAGGACTCCTCTCCACCGGTACTCAGTGTCTGAACTGCGTTTGTGGCCTTTAAAAAATGCGATGCGCCGGTGGCCGAGCGCGACAAGGTGTTCGAGCGCTGCGAAGGTTGCTTTCCCGTTGTCGACGGCAATATTCGTCACCCCCGGCATCCGAAGATGACCCGCGATCGCGACCACCGGAACCGGCAGCGCCTGCACCACCGGAGTGTTCAAGAAAATCACTCCCTCAACCGCCCGGTCGACCAGCATGCGCGGATACTCCTGGATCAAATCGGGCTTGCCGCGATGGCTCGCGACAAAATAGAAGTAGCCCTCGCTCAATAACTCATCTTCGATCCCGCGCATGACCGACGCGGCATAACCCTCGCTGATTTCCGGCACCAGCACGCCCACGGTGAAACCGCGCTGGAGGCTCAAAGAGCGCGCAAAGAAATTGGGCCGATACGCCAGCTTCCGCGCCGCCTGCAGCACTCGATCCTTTGTGTGCTTGGGGATTGCCTTGGCTGCGGGCGAATTATTCACCACCACCGACACTGTGGCGGGCGATAGCTTGAGGTACTCCGCGAGCCCGCGAAGACTCACTGGTTTTGCCGGAGAAGCCGATTTGGAAGAGTTCTTCACACGCTCTCGATCCATGGTCGTCGTGGGAACAGTCCTTCGCACAGCACAGGGAGCAGCCCCAGGGAAACCCGGCACGCCGCACCCCAGCAACAGCACCGCAGACTACTACAATTAAAGCGGTTTTGTAATGGCATTTGATGGTTTTTTCGACGTAACATCGTGTTGCTTTTCGGCCTCGAATGTCAAGTGCTTTGCTCGTAAAACCGCAACTCCTCGTTTTTTGCCGAACCGCGGGTTCTGTGAGAAGATCGTTGAAAGATTCGGTTTTCCAGCTCGATTCCATGCCAGAACTTACCTCCCGTCCATTGATTTGTGACTCCCGGTTGGGAGTGTCGTGCGGCAAGCTTCTGCTCGCCGCGCTGCTGGTGACTTGCGGCATCGCATGGGGGCAAAATCCGGAACGCGGGGATTCAGCGGCACAAAGCGGAATGAGCACGGGCGTGGCTCACGCTCCAGTGAAAGATGCCTTGTCCCGCCCCATCACGGCAGGGGGTTTCGTGGATGGCGCGCCCGTGGTCTTTGTGGATATCAGCCACGCGGCCGGCTTGGACAAGTTTCATCACCAGTCCGGCACTCCCGAGAAAAGCACAATCCTGGAAACGCCGGGTTCGGGAGTGGCGCTGATCGACTATGACAATGATGGCTGGCTGGATATTTATCTGGTAAACGGATCGACGTTTCCCGCGTTAAAGGGCAAAGAGTCGCCGCCGCGGGCCATGCTCCTGCATAACAATCACGACGGCACCTTCACCGATGTCACGGAAAAAGCCGGTGTTGCCAATGAGCGTTGGGGCTTCGGGGCGGTAGTGGGCGATTACGACCGGGATGGCTGGCCCGATATCTACGTATCCAACTTCGGCAAGAATCGGCTCTACCATAACAACCACGACGGAACTTTCACGGACGTGGCCGAAAAGGCGGGCGTGGCTCTCGGAGGTTGGTCGGCGGGCGCGACCTGGGGCGACTATGACCGCGACGGTTTTCTGGATCTGTTCGTTCCCGGCTACGTGAAGTTCGATCCTGACAACCCGCCCATTGCCGGCAAGGGAGGCCTCCCGCCGGGCTTTTGCCGCTTTCGCGGTATTGACGTGATGTGCGGTCCGCGGGGCCTGCCGGGAGAGAGCGACCACCTCTTCCATAACAACGGTGACGGCACCTTCACCGACGTGAGCCTGAAGGCGGGCGTTTCCGATCCTCGCGGGTACTATGGCCTGGCCTCGGTTTTTGTGGACGTGGATGATGATGGCTGGCTGGATTTACTGGTAGCCAACGACTCCGTCCCAAAGTATCTCTACCGCAACAAACACGACGGGACTTTCGAAGACATCAGCTATCTTTCTGGATTCGCTTTGAACGATGAGGGCCGCGAGCAGGCCGCAATGGGCATCGCCGTCGGCGACTACAATCGCGACGGACGCGTCGATTTTCACATTACTAATTTTTCCGACGACTACAACACTCTCTATCGCAACGATGGCGATGCCAGCTTTTCGGACGTCAGCTACGCCGCGGGCATTGGCAATGCCACGATCCCGTTTCTCGGTTGGGGAACCGGATTTCTCGACTACGATAATGACGGCTTGCTCGATATCTTTGTCGCCAACGGACATGTGTATCCCGGGGTCGACAAGCAGGACTGGGGCACGACGTTCGGGCAGCGTCCGCTCCTGTTCCGGAATTTGAATGGATCCAAATTTGAGGAAGTTGCGCCCGCCACCGGCAGCGGACTGGCGGTCGTGGTTTCCGCGCGCGGCGCGGCATTTGGCGATTTGTTCAACAACGGCCACATCGATGTAGTGCTGAACGTCATCGACTCCACGCCAGTGCTCCTCCGCAATGTCATCCACAACTCAAACCACTGGCTAGGGCTTCGGCTGGTCGGAGGAGCCAAGAGCCCGCGCGATGCCATCGGCGCCAAGGTCTTCGTCACCACCGGCGCGATTCGCCAGCGCGGTGATGTTTTCAGCGGTGGAAGTTATGCTTCCAGCTCCGATCCGCGCCTGCACTTTGGGCTGGGTGCGGCAGCCAAAGTCGACAAGCTCGAGATCCAGTGGCCAAGCGGCAACAGGGAAGAGATTCAAATCCCCGCGGTGGACCGGATTTTCAGCGTGATTGAAGGTAAAGGAATGGTCGAACCGTGAAGCGGAGACGGCCAGGCACCCGAGAACTGCATCGCACCAGGCTTAGTGTTCTCGCGATCGCTGGTTGGCTATTTTGCTGGCTGCCGTCGTTTGCCGCTTCCCAGGAGCATTCTGCTAAGCCGCCGTCTGCGGAATCATTGGAATCGTTCGTCGACATCGCACCGCGCCTCGGCATTAACTTTCAGTATCGGGCTTCGCACACTTCCAGAAAGTACTTGCTCGAAACCATGGGCCCGGGAGTCGCGCTCTTCGATTACGACAACGATGGACGGCTCGACATCTTCGTGGTGAATGGAACTCCGCTCGCCGATCCCACTCCCAAGGGGACGATTCCTCAAAAAACTGGCCCGGAGTACTGGAACCGGCTGTATCATCAAAAGCCCGACGGCACATTTGAAGATGTCACCGAGAAAGCCGGCCTGCAAGGCGTCGGATACGGGATGGGAGTGGCGGTTGGCGATTACGACAACGATGGATTCGAAGATGTTTACGTAACCGCTTACGGCGGCAACCGTCTCTACCACAACAATGGCAACGGAACTTTCACCGACGTGACCCAGACTTCCGGCGTGGCAGGAGGCGGATGGTCAAGCGGCGCGGCTTGGATTGACCTGGATGGCGACGGCTATCTCGACTTGGTCGTGTTGCGATATCTCGATTGGGATTTCGACGACTTGTGGTGTGGCGAACACAAAGAAGGTTACCGCGCGTACTGCCATCCCGATCACTTTAAGCCCATCGCCCCCTTGGTCTATCACAATAATAAGGACGGAACTTTCACTGAGATGGGCGAGAAAATCGGTCTCGCCAAGCCCGCGAAGGGACTCGGTCTAGCGATTGCCGACTATGATCGCGACGGCCACATCGATTTTTTTGTGGCCAACGATTCGATGGTTGAATTTCTATACCACAACAAAGGAAACGGCACCTTTGAAGATGTGGCTCTGGTTTCCGAAGTGGCCGTCGACATCGACGGACGAACCTATGCTGGGATGGGTGTCGACTTCGCCGATTACAACAACGATGGTTGGCCGGACCTGGTGGTCACCGATCTTGCCAACCAGCGTTATGCGCTTTACCTGAACAACGGCGATGGCTCCTTCAATTATGTAAGCGCGAACGCCGGCCTGTCACAGATGACGCTGGGACACTCGGGATGGGGAGTGCGTTTTCTCGATTATGACAACGACGGCTGGAAGGATCTGCTCATCGCGCAGGGCCACGACCTCGATACCATCGAACTGAATTTTCCGCACCTGCGCTATCGTGAGCCCATGCTGCTGGCGCGGAACACGGGCCATGGGTTTGTGGATGTCTCCGCGCAATCGGGAAGCGTCTTTAGCCAGGCGTGGGTGGCGCGTGGCTTGGCCGTTGGCGATCTCGATAACGATGGTCGGCTGGATGCCGTCGTCACCACCAATGACGGGCCGATCCATGTGCTTCATAACCAGACGCCGACGCAGAATCATTGGCTCCTCTTGAAACTGGTAGGACACACCAGCAACCGCGATGCGATTGGCGCTGAAGTCGAAATGGTTACCGCCGCGGGCTCGCAGTTCGCCACCGTCTCGACGGCCGGCAGCTATCTCTCCGCCAGCGACAAGCGGGTACACTTTGGATTGGGGAAGGACAATGTCGCTCTGAAGATTGAAATTCGCTGGCCCAGCGGAATCAGGCAAACGATCAAGGACGTGGCCGCGGATCAGATTCTACAGATTGACGAAACGCCCAAAGCAGCGGCGCAGAAACCATGAGCGCGCCACCGACAAACTCGCGTCGCTTCAACCCGCGTTTTATCTTCTCGTGGTCCATCATATTCGCCAGCAGCCTATGTTTTTCTTCTCCGCAAGTCAGCGCTCCGTCATCTGGGGACTTCGGTCAAGGCGTGGCTGAATTTCGCGCCGGCCATTATTCATCGGCAGCCGAATCATTTGCGCGCGCCGAGGCCGCTTCTCCGGGCGCAACGGAGGCGCTGATCTACCAGGGCAAGTCCCTGGTTCATCTCTCGGATTTCCCTGGCGCCGAGAAAGCGTTGCGCGGCTATCTGGCGTTTCATCCCGATTCTTCCGAAGCGCTGTACCTGCTCGGCTTTGTTCTGCATCGCGAAAACCGGCCATCGGATTCGCTGGCTATTTACACGCGCGCCGCCGCGATCACTCCTCCTGCGGCGGACGATCTGAAGATTGTTGGCCTCGACTACGTGCTGCTTGATGATTACGCCGACGCCATCAAATGGTTGCGGGCCGCGGTCGAACGCGACCCCAGGAATAAAGACGCCTGGTATTACCTCGGCCGGGCGTATTACACAAAGTCGCAGCGAGCCGAGGCCCGGCAGGCGTTTCTAGCCGTGCTGAGTCTCGATCCCCGCGACGTCAGAGCGGAGAACAACCTCGGGCTGATTTACGAGACCGACGGCCAGCCCGCCGCCGCGATCGAGGCGTACCGGCAAGCCGTCGCCTGGCAGGAACAAAGTCCGCATCCGAGCGAACAGCCGTACGTCAATCTGGGCAACCTTCTTATGGAGCAAGGGCAGCTCACGGAAGCCCTGCCGCCGTTGGAAAAGGCAGTGGCGCTCGCCCCCAACAACGCTTTTTGCCACTTGACTCTGGGCGTCGCCTACCGGCAAAGCGGCAAGCTGGAGGCGGCCCAGCGCGAACTGGAAACCGCGACTCGTCTGGAGCCGGACAATCCTACCGCTCATTATCAATTGGGCAGACTCTACAAAGATCAACACGCGATGGATCGGGCTCAAGCTGAATTCGAAAAAACTTCGGACTTAAAAACCCGCTCAGCCGGTTCGCAGTCGCCGCCCAAGTGATGGAGTTGGAGTCCATTGCGGTTCGACATTGTCGAATCTACTAACGAATCTACTGGCAAATCTAATAACAGCGCTACTGAGGATTGTCGGAGGTGGGCTTCGGCTCGGAAGCCTCGGGATGCGCTTTGCGATAATTTTCCAGCGACTGTTGTGAACGCTTGGCCCCTTCATCCTTCAGTCTCTGGAACGTCTCCATGGCGTTGCGAGCCTCGTCCATGCGGTGCAGCCGGCGGTAAACGGTTCCCAGTTGATACCAGGCTTGTTCCACCACGTCGGAATCGGTGTCCGTGGTCGCGGCGTGCTGCAGGTGTTCGGCGGCGGACGCATCCTCGCCCAGCAGCATCTCCGCCCGGCCCAGGTTGTAGTCGGAATGGATCAGTCCCGGTTTTTCGCGCAGCGCGGCCTCGATCAGCTCTTTTCCTTTGGCGCCGTCGCCCTGCTCGATCGCAATGGCTCCGAGTTTGTACCGCGCCAGCACGTTATTGGGATCAAGCTCAAGCTCACGCTGAAATGCCTGCTCGGCTTCCGGAATCTTGTTGGCATTGCGGTATTCCGATCCCAGCTCCTCGTGCAGGCCGGGCTGTGTCGGAGCCAGTTTGATGGCCGCCTCATACTCCGCGATCGCTTCCACGTGCCGATCGGCTTCGGCGTTGGCCTGGGCCAGGACGCGGTGCACGCGCCACGAACCGGGATCGACTTTGAACATGCGAGCGTAGCTGTTTTTCGAGACGAGCAGGTGTGCCCGGCCGCGGTGGTAGAGAATGTCTCCATCATCGGGCTTGAGTCTGGCGGCACGGTCCAGAGCGTCCGCGGCTTCCTCGGGCTTGTCCTGAGCCAGACAGACGACGCCGAGCCACATCCAGGCGGAGGCGTCCTTGGGATAGCCGGCAGTCTCTTTGGCCACAGCGGCGTGAGCTTTTTCGAGATGATTTAACCTGAACTCGGTGATTCCCAGAAACAGATTCGCGCCATGCAGTCGCGGCTTGAGCGCCAGCGCTTTTTGAAAGCTGGCAATCGCCTCGTCGTATTTGCCCTGCTCTTCGCGAACCAGCCCAAGATTAAAGTGAGCCTCGGCAAAGGCTGGAGACTGCTTGACGATGGCGGCGAAGCCGTTGGCGGCGGAGTCCAGGTTGCCAGACTGCATGGCTTGGGTCGCTAGCGCAAACTGAGCTTCGACGGCGGACTGCGCAGCGACGCGTGAACACAGGATCAGAGGAAGACAGACGAGAGATAAGCAAAAGAGGATCGCGAGGGTGAGCGAGTAGAGGGAATTACGGAGAGATAGCCTATGTTTGGCCAAAAACATCATCAGTTTCACGTAAGGAATTCTAAACCCTGGGCCGGACATAAATAAAAAGGCTGGACACAAGGTCCAGCCTCAGGTCTACAGCGGGCAAGCCAGCCTTAGAACTCGTAACGGATCGTGGCCTGAATGGTCCGCGGGCTATTAAGCACGGTATGGCCGCCGCCTCCTGGTACACCGAAGTAGGAGTCGTACGGGTTGCCGTCGATACCCCCGAAGATATGCCGGTTAAAGACATTCTGGACGTCAAACTTCAGCAGGATCGACTGGCCCTCATGAACCGCGGTTCGTTTGATCAACGACATATCCTCGTTTTTGTAACCGGGGCTTCGCCACCAGGAGACGGCGGTGGGAATGTTTCCGAAGACGTAACCGCCGCCGGCACTAAGGGAGGCGGCGCTGGGATCCTCGAAGGCATTGCAGTTCACGGGAGAAGGACCCGCCTGGTTGGGTTGGAAGATGCCATTCACGGTATGGCAGCCGCTGTTCCAAGTGCTATTCAGGGCGGGTGTCCATTGCGTAGGATTCGGTCCAAAAACAGATTGCCCTGGAATCAGGCTGAAGCGGTAATTCCCGGTGCTATAGGGGTTTGAGGTTGCATACTCATTGATGACCGCAGGCGATCCAGCCTGATAACGCTGGATGCCGCTGATTTGCCAGCCGCCAGCCACTTTGCTGGCCGCGCCGTGGTTCAGATATTTCTTGCCGGGCCCCATCGGAAGCTCGTAGAGATAGCTGATCACGAAGGTGTGCGGTATGTCCTGATAGCTGACGGCTTTTTCACCCTTGAGGTTATAAGGATTCTGGGCGCCGAAGACGTTGGAATTGAAACCCGTTTCCGTCGGGAAAGACGTATCGGCGTCGGTGAGGGTCTTGGAGAAGGTGTACGACGCCAGCAGGTTCAAGCCGTTGCGGAAGCGGCGCTCGAGAGTGGCCTGCAATGCGTTGTAGGTGGATTGGCCCTTATTCTCCAGGCAGCAACTGGTGGTGATGTTCCAGTATTGCGGGAATGGCCGGAGTAACTGTCCGATGGTGGCGTTATTACCCCAGCCGGGAACAAACCAGGAAGGAACGGTTTTTCCCAGGCTGGCTAGAATGGGGGCGGCGGCGGGGTCGGTGACCAGCAGGTTCAAGTTGGCGCCGAGGGAGTTGTACTGGGGATTGGGCAGGTTGACCTGAGCCAAATTGGAGAGCAGCCGTGTCGCATGTTGACCCACGTAAGCGATGCTCATGATCAAGTCTGGGGCGATCTGGTGTTGGACCTGCAGATCCCAGTTCTGGACCATGGCGGGCCGCCCATAGTCCGGCGCCACGTAGTTGGGACTGCTCTGGGTGAAGGTCAGGAGCGTCGGATCTTGAGTGTTGCTGGGCGGCGTATATGCGGGGAACCCGGCATCGAGCGAAGACACCGGCGTGAACTGATCGGAGTTCTGGAAATTCGGGCTCGCCGTGGTTCCGCTGCTGAGACTGCCTCCGAAATCGGAGTAGGTAAGCGGAGCATAGTAGATGCTATAGGCTCCGCGGACGACGGTGCCCGGTGTTTGGTCTGGTGAATAGGCAAACCCGATCCGTGGACCAAAGCTCTTGTAGTAAGTATCGGCGCCGGTCGCACTCTTGCCGTAGATCAGGGCGCCGGGTTGTCCCGGCGAAAGGGGGTTGTTGGCCGTCAGCGAGAGCACCGACTGCGCTCCCAGGGCTTCGTGCCTCGGCGTATTGATATCCCAGCGCAGTCCGAGGTTCAGAGTGAGGTTCCGGCGGGCCTTGAAGTCATCCTGGACAAAAGCGGCGTAGTAGTTTTGGATCCAGCGAGAGAAATGCGAGGTGACGGTGAGAGATTCCTGGTCGGGCAAACCTAGCAGGAAACTGGCCATTGAGTCGCCCGTATTGCCGGCATTGGGATTCTGGCTGACGGGAGCGAAGGCGGTTTCGCGGCTGTTAAACACATAGGTCGGCGATTCCTGCCCGGTGTTCTCGAGCGAATATTGATAGGAGCGCCAATCAAAGCCAAATTTGAAGGAGTGACGGCCACGTGACCATGAAACGCTATCGGCGACGACGAGTGCGTTGGGGATCTGGGTGCCGTAGTTGTTATCGCTATAACCGCTGTAGCTGATTCCGTATTGGGCGCCATTAAATTGGAGCTGAGGGAAGGTGGGCCCGCTGGCGCCGGGGATTCCTAGCACTTTCTCCCAATCCGAACCATTCACGCTCGGTGCAACGCCGGCGGTGTAGATGCGATTAAATCCAACCGTCAGGTGGTTGAGTATGGTCGGGGTAGCGAGATAGTCCCAGCCGTAACGAAGATAATGGGTGAAATAGCGGTTGGTGTAATTACCCGGCGTGAGGGGAGCGGGAAGGTCGAAGTTGCTACCATTCAGAATGTTCTGCTCGCGGCTGGAATACGAAAAGAACATTTTGCTCTTGTTCGTGAGATCTTCGTCGATGCGGAAACTGGTTTGGGTGATCACCTTGGGAGTAGTGCCCGCCGGATTCTGATAGTTCTGCTGCAGACCGTTCACTCCATTGGCCGGATTTCCGGGGAGATTGGTTGGAGGCAAGTAGCCGAGGATCTTCTGCGCCACCGGGCTGAGGTTCGTAATTATGTTGCCTGCGAAGGGCAATCTACAGGTTTGGCCACCGACCACCTGAGTGGTCGAAGGATCGAATATCTGCCCTTGGAGGACCTGCTGGCCATTGCACGGGTTAATCACGGGCAAACTGGTATTAGGGTCGACCAGGCCGGGGCCCAGCAGAGCCGAGAAATCGCCACCGCGCTCGGCGCTGGTTGGCAGCGTTAGAATATCGTTCTGCAAGCTCACCCGGTTGCGGTACTGCTCCCAGGCGAAAAAGAAGAAAGTCTTGTCGTGGCCGTCGTAAACATGTGGAATCCGAACGGGGCCGCCCAGCGCGCCACCAAAATCATTCTGCCGGTCGCGCGGCACTTTGATGATGGGTCCGCAGCACGCCCACGGCCGGGCATTCATGGCCTCGTTATGGAATAGCTCGAAAAGGCTGCCGTGGTACTTATTGGTTCCGGACTTGGTGGTGAAACTTTCGACGCCCCCGGAGGTATGGCCAAACTCAGCCGATGGGGTAGCTGTGGTCACTTTGAATTCGGTCAGGGCCTCAACCGAGGGTGCGGTCTGATCAAAAGCGGTGCCCGAATCCGAACGCTGCGTGCTGGCGCCGTCGAGAAGGATTTCCGAGCCGAAGTTTTGTCCACCCGAGATTTTTGTTTCGTAGATACCCGCTGAGGAGTGGTCGCCCACCGTGCCTTGGCCGGTGGCTCCCGGAGTGAGGAAGATGAAGGTCTCGGGAGAGCGAACTCCACCGCTTTGACCCGTCGTGTTCAACATCAGAGGAAGTTCATGGATTTGCTTGTCGCCGACTACCGTGCCGATTTCGGAACTTTCCGTCTGGATGGTTGGAGCATCGGCCAGAACCGTGACCTCTTCCTTCACATCGCCGGGTTGGAGGGTGATGTTGAGGGCGGCGACGGAGTTGATCTCGATCAAGACGCCCTTTTGCAGGGACGTCTTGAAGCCCTTGGCTTCGATGGTCAGGTCGTAGCGACCGATGGCGACATCGTTCACGCGGTAGGAACCGTTGCCGCTGGAAACGGCCTGGTAAACACTGCCGGTATCCGCGCCTTTGATGGTAATCGCCGCGCCCGCCACCGCAGCGCCGGAGCTATCCTGCACGGTGCCGGCGATGGTTCCCCGATCCGACTGGGCCATGGCAGTCCCGAGCATCAACAGGCACAAACACCCAACCACGAACCCTACCCACAAACGTTGTGAAACGCGCATCGCAGCGCCTCCTGAATTGTCGCACCGGTCGTCTTGTCTCATCGTCGTCATCGCCGATGAGGACGGGAGAAGACTATTGCTGAATCTTGGACCTTTGCCCCGTAATAGAAAACTACTAGGAGTTTGAAGTCAAGAAAAAAATGCAAAACCGGTTTTGTAAAGGGCTAAATCGATTGAGCCGGATACAGAATTTGGAAGTCACGTATGAAGATCTATATTCCGCCGGTGGCCCGGATGACGCGGCTGGCGACATCCCGAGAACGTTGGTGTGGTACTTCGCTGAAGCGCTTTAGTGAAATCTGTGGAAATGGTATCCTCGTCCCGCACCATCGGCACCGACTACGTGGAGGTCGTTTCATGGCCCGGAAGAACCCTGCAACGGTACTTATAACTGTAGTAATGGCTTCGGCAATCGTGCTCGTGAACTTCGTCCCGGCCGCCTGGCCGCAGGCGCCATCCGCGACTACGCCTGCCATCGACAACCGCGCCGAGGCCATCCTCAAACAACTGTCGCTGGAAGAGAAGATCGACCTTATCGGCGGGCTCGATGACTTCTACATTCGCGGGATCAAGCACATTGGCCTGCCTCCGCTGAAAATGTCCGACGGCCCGATCGGCGTGCGCAACTATGGACCTGCCACGACCTTCGGCGGCATCGGGCTGGCCGCCACCTGGGACACGGAGCTGGCCCAGCGCATCGGGACCGTGATCGGACAGGATGCGCGCGCCCGCGGCGTCCACTTCATGCTCGGGCCGGGAGTCAACATTTATCGCGCCCCGATGTGCGGCAGAAACTTCGAATACTTTGGCGAGGATCCGTTTCTTGCATCCCGCACCGCCGTCGCCTACATCAACGGAATACAAAGTCAGGGAGTCAGCGCCACCATCAAGCACTTCATGGGCAACAACCAGGAATTCCTTCGACACGACGCCGATTCGATCATCGACGAACGCACCATGCACGAGATTTATCTGCCCACCTTTGAAGCGGCGGTCAAAGAAGCGCACGTGGGCGCGATCATGGATTCCTACAATCTGATCAACGGCCGGCATGCCACCCAGAACGGCTATCTGAATAACGATGTCGCGAAAAAGCAGTGGGGCTTCGAAGGCATCATCATGTCCGATTGGGATGCAACGTACGACGGCGTTGCCGCAGCCAATGGCGGGCTCGATCTCGAAATGCCGTCGGGCAAGTTCATGAATCGCGCCCAACTCATACCCGCGGTGAAATCCGGCCAGGTGAGCGAGGCGACCATCGACGACAAGGTACGCCGGATTCTTCGAACCGCAATTCGTTTCGGCTGGCTCGATCGCGAGCAGACCGACTTATCCATTCCGTTGCTGAACGCGCCGGGCGGCAAGGTCGCACTCGAGGCGGCGCGCTCGGGTATGGTGCTGCTGAAGAACCAGGACCATCTTCTGCCGCTGGACAAAAACAGGATCAAGTCGATCGCCGTCATCGGGCCGGATGCCTATCCGGCGCAACCCGTGGGCGGAGGCAGCGCCGGTGTGCGTCCCTTCAGCGCGGTCAGCTACCTGGAAGGTATCTCCGCATATCTCGCGACGGGAAGCGGCGCAAAGGCTTACTACGCCCGCGGAATACCTTCGGTCGGCGAGATGGCCGAGACCACGAGTTTCACGATCGATGCCGGCGGCAAGCAGCCCGGCTTGAGCGCCGAGTTGTTCAACAATCCCTCTTTCAGCGGACAACCGGCCGTACACCGCACCGACGAGCACGTCAACTTCGAACATGGGCTGGGCGATGGCGTGAACTGGAATGACGTTTCCGCTCGCTGGACGGGTTACTTCACGCCCAGCCATCCCGGCGACTATCTCGTGTTCACGCAGGGTGGCGGCGAGGAAGGTGGTTCCCGCCTTTTTCTTGACGACAAACTGATCATCGATGACTGGCAGAGAATCAACGCTCGCGTCAGTCAGGTTCACATTCCTCTGGCCGCCGGGCCGCATAAGATTCGATTCGAGTATTTTGTGCACGGCAGCTATAGCGGGCCGAAGATTGGCATCATCCGTCCGGAGGAGGCGGTGGACTCTGACGCGAAGAAACTTGCGGCCAACTCCGACGCGGTCGTCGTAGCGGTGGGTTTCGACCCCGACAGCGAGAGCGAAGGCGGCGATCGCTCGTTCGAACTGCTTCCCGCGCAAGACGAACTCATTCAACAACTCGCGGCGGCGAACAGGAACGTCATTGTCGTGGTTACCGCAGGCGGAGCCGTTGATACGGCCCGCTGGATCGATCGTGTGCCCGCGCTCTTCGAGGCATGGTATGCGGGACAAGAGGGCGGGACCGCGTTGGCGCAACTTCTGTTTGGTGAATACAGCCCGTCCGGCAAATTGCCCATCAGCTTTGAGAAGCGCTGGGAAGACAACGCCACGCATGACAGTTACTATCCGAGAAGCACGGACAACAAGGCGGACAACAAGGTCGTCTATTCGGAAGGTGTGTTCCTAGGCTACCGGCATTTCGACAAGTCCGAAGTCAAGCCGTTGTTCCCGTTCGGCTTCGGACTTTCCTACACCACTTTCGCCTACAAGAATCTTGCCATATCTCCGGAGCGTGTTACTGGCGACGAGTTCGTTACGGTCAGCTTCGATGTAACCAATACCGGAGATCGCGGCGGATCGGATGTTGCCGAGGTTTATGTTGGCGAATCGCACGCCGCCGTTCCCCGGCCGGTGAAAGAGTTGAAAGGATTCATCAAGGTTCCGCTGAGCGCGGGCGAGACGCGGCGGGTTTCGTTGACTCTTGACCGGAGAGCATTTTCCTATTACGACAGCGAGAAACATGGCTGGGTTGCGGATGCCGGTGAATTCAGCGTCTACGTCGCGCACTCCGCGGCGCAGATTGATCTGAGTGGTACCGTGACACGATCCCACTAGAGCGGCAGCAACGGCCTTCAGCGAAAGTTATCGGAACAGGGCAGACACCGGAGCGGGCGGCAGGCGGGGGAAGCTACTACAAGAAATGGCTCCTCAGGTAGCGGGCCCGGTGGACAGGTCTGCGGTTCCGATTCAGCCGACGCTTCCCGGCTCCACTCAGGTAACGAACCCACCCGTTTGCGCGAATCGATCGTGTGCGGAAACAAAGGTGAAGGCAAGCTTCTTCGTCAAGAGGTCGGCGCTGAGAGCGTCGGCGCTGTACGATAGCAGGGAGATTTTAATCCTACGGAGCGTGTCATGATCCCTGCCCTCGCGAACCTGGAACCCGAAGCAGTATGGAAGCACTTTGATAAATTGGCGGCCATTCCTCGGGCCTCTACCAAGGAGGCTGCGGCGCGAGACTACATCCGAACGCTGGCCACAAAGCTGGGCCTGGAATGCGAGCAGGACGAAGCCGGCAATCTCGTGGTCAGGAAGCGGGCGCGGCCGGGACGGGAGGGAGCGCCCATGGTGCTCCTGCAGGGCCACCTCGACATGGTGTGTGAAAAGAACGAGGGAACGGTACATGATTTCGATACCGATCCGATTAAAGTTGTGAGAGATGGGGATTGGCTGAAGGCGGATGGAACGACTCTGGGCGCCGATAATGGAGTGGGCGTAGCCGCGTCACTGGCCGTGATGGAGAGCACGGACATTGCCCACGGTCCACTGGAATTTGCCTTCACCATTGACGAAGAGACCGGGCTTACGGGCGCTTCGGAGTTCCCCGGTGGCGTGCTGAAGTCGAAGTATTTCCTCAACCTTGATAACGAAGACACGGGAACTCTGTGTATTGGCTGCTCGGGTGGCATCAAGACGACGGCTCGACGAAAGGTAAGCCTTGGTGCTGCTGTCGCGGGATCGGCATGGCGGGTCAAGGTGTCTGGGCTGAAAGGTGGCCACTCCGGGGTCGATATCCACCAAGGCCGCGGCAATGCGCTGCGGATCATGGGTGGGGTGCTTCAGGTCTTGCTGGATCGTCTGCCCATCGAAATCGCGGAGATCAATGGTGGCAGCGCGCAGAATGCGATTCCCCGCGAGGCTGCGGCCCTGGTGGTAGTCAATCCCTCGCGCGAGAGTGAACTGAAATCGCTTATCGCCACAGCCGAAACGGGATACCAAGCTGACTTAGGGGGATTCGATTCCGGATTGCGGATCACGGTTGAGAGAGTCGAACGTCCGGGAAAGGTGCTGGACGCGACGGACGCGAAACAAGCGGTGGCGCTGCTCGCAAGCTTGCATCATGGGGTTATCGCGATGAGCCCCGATGTCCCCGGTTTGGTGCAAACGTCTACCAACCTGGCGACGGTGACCACCAAGGGCGACGTGGTGGAAATTGTCACCAGCCAGCGGAGCCCGATCGAGAGCAGCATGATGGCTGCGGCCCGCATGGTTGCGACCGTATGTCGCCTGGCCGGCTTTGAAGTAGAGCACGCCGGCAAGTATCCGGGCTGGAAGCCGGAGCCCAACAGTGAAATCGTGCGCAAGCTCCAGGAGGTGCACAAGAAACTCTTCGGGGAACCAGCCCGGCTGATTGCCATGCACGCGGGCTTGGAGTGCGGCGTTATTGGCGAGAAGTATCCCGGCATGGAGATGGTGTCTTTCGGTCCGACAATCGTGGATCCGCACAGTCCGAACGAGCGAGTGCAGATTTCGTCCGTGGCGAGTTTCTGGAATTTCCTGAAGCTGGTGCTCGAGAATTTTTGATTTGGCACTTGGGTTGAGGGCAAAGTAGCCTGCCCATGCACTCAAAGGTCCACTGCGCGCATCTCATGGTGAACCCCACCACATTATTTGGGAATGGGGCTCAACTATGAGGCTTCCTATAACCCGAGGGATCGGGCTGCCGCTTCCACTGGGTTTGGTCCTAAGCTTGGGATAAGAGAAACAGTTCGTGAGGGAGGGACAATGCAGAAACGGAAACTGGGAAAAAGCAATCTGGAAGTGTCCGCCATTGGCCTTGGCTGCATGGGAATGAGCTTCGGGTACGGGCCACCTGCGGATCAAAAAGAGATGATCTCTCTGATTCGCAAGGCGGTCGAACTCGGCGTCACATTCTTCGATACGGCGGAGGTTTACGGCCCGTTCACCAACGAAGAACTCGTGGGTGAGGCTTTGGCTCCGTTCGGCGGAAAAGTGGCGATCGCCACGAAATTTGGATTCAAACTTGATCCCCAGACCCACAAACAGGCGGGGCTGGACAGCCGGCCGGAGCATATCAAGGAAGTCGCGGAAGCGTCGCTCAAGCGCCTTAAGGTCGATGCCATCGACTTGTTCTATCAGCACCGCGTTGACTCCGACGTGCCGATTGAAGATGTAGCGGGAGCGGTGAAGGACCTAATTCAGCAAGGCAAGGTGAAGCACTTCGGCCTGTCTGAGGCGGGGGCGCAGACGATACGCCGGGCGCATAAAGTGCAGCCCGTGACGGCGCTGCAGAGCGAATATTCTCTGTGGTGGAGAGAGCCTGAAGCGGAGATCATACCCACGCTCGAAGCACTGGGGATCGGATTCGTTCCGTTCAGCCCGCTGGGAAAGGGCTTTCTTACGGGAGCGATCAAGGAGGATACGAAGTTCGACAAGACCGATTTTCGCAACAGCGTTCCGCGTTTCACGGAAGAGAACCGGAAGGCGAATCAGGCGATGGTCGATCTGATTGGGAAGTTCGCGCAGCAAAAGAAGGTAACGCCAGCCCAGGTCGCTCTGGCATGGCTGCTGGCCCAGAAGCCGTGGATCGTTCCAATCCCTGGTACGACGAAACTGCATCGACTCGAAGAGAATATCGGAGCTGTCGCCGTCGACCTAACGCCGGAAGAGGTCAAAGAGCTCGAAACTGCGGCCTCGGAGATCGCGGTGCAGGGTGCGCGCTACCCCGAAGCACTGCAGAAATTAGTGGGACGCTAGATTGTGGATTCGGCGGCGAAGCCGGAATCGAGGTTAAGTCGGCGTCGCGACGGTGGGTTCCGCTGACATGATGGCAGCGGCGTGGTCAAGGCGACGGTGGTGACGCGGCATCCAGTCTTGCTCTTAAACGGCGGGCCCTCCGCCCGGATCAATTCATCCTCCCATATGCAATTGTATGCAGCATCGCAACCGCGGTTGGGACATGCCGAAGTGTAAGTAGTTGACTATACATTCACCTGAATAGCCTTATGTGGCGCGGGGACTTAGCCGTCAGATTGCTGTCCATCAAATGTATAGAATGTCTATTCTAGTAGTAGACGTTAGGCTTTTTGTTTGGTTTAATTCTTATGCCGCGAGGCTCGCTTGACTGCGGGACAAACCAGCGCGGCAATGATGTGCCGGCATGGGACTGAAGGTCACGCGCCGGCTCGAAGGAGAACGTGCAATGTCAACCACGGAAAAGTCCTCTCCCTCCGGTAACAGCAATTCGCTCTCGCTTGATTGGTGGGCGGTGATCGTCGCGCTTTTGCTGGCTTTGGCGGTGAGATTCGACGTTCTCAAGAATGTGCCCTGGTAGCAAGATCAAGTCGCAGCAAGTTCAGGTTAAAGAGGAACTCAATCTAGTCCGGACGGAGAAAGGTATGGCATCTTCAACATCCTTGCCGCGTGTTGGTTCCGACAATCGCCTGCTGGATGCGCTGGGCATGGTGCCGGGTGTTCTGCTGCTGGCGGGGATCGGATATGCCGCCAAGATTCTGGAGCGTTCCGTGAACGCCTATGCCAAGGCGCAGCACTGGACGTTTCCCAACATCGAGTATGTTCTGTGGGCCATTCTCATCGGACTGGTTCTGTCGAACACCTTGACGATCCCAAAAGTATTTCAGTCTGGCATTGCCACCTATGAATTCTGGTTGAAGCTGGGGATCGTGCTTCTGGGGGCACGCTTCGTGCTTGCCGATGTTCTGAAGTTGGGCGGCATCAGTCTGGTGCTGGTGGTGGTCGAGATCACACTCTCGCTGGCCTTGATGACGCTGCTCGGGAGACTGTTCAAGCTGAAGCCGAAGCTGACATCGCTGCTGGCGATAGGATCGGCGGTGTGCGGGGTTTCGGCGATCATTGCGGCCAAGGGGGCGATTGATGCGGATGATGAGGACTCCTCTTTCGCGATCGCCGCGATTCTGGCGCTGGGAGCTCTGTCGCTATTCACATTTCCAGCGATTGCGCACAGTCTGCACATGAATGATGTTTCCTATGGCCTGTGGGCTGGACTGGGGGTGGACAATACGGCGGAAGCAACCGCGGCCGGGGCCTTGTATTCGGACGCGGCGGGTAAAGTTGCCGTGCTGGCGAAGACGGCGCGGAATGCGATGATCGGATTTGTGGTTCTGGCATACGCCATCTACTGGGCGGGGCGGGGCCAAGCCGAAAGGGTTACCAACAAAGCGGCGTTCCTGTGGAAGAAGTTCCCAAAATTCATCCTCGGTTTTCTTGTGATGTCGGTGCTGGTGGGATTTCACTGGTTCAGTAAAGGGCAAGTCACGTCGCTGGGGAATCTGTCGAAGTGGGCGTTTCTGCTGACTTTTGCGGGCGTCGGCCTGCGCACGAACTTCCGCGAAATGTCGCAGCAGGGGTTGCGGCCCTTCATTGTAGGGGCGCTCGGAGAGATTCTGATCGCGTGCCTGACACTAGGCCTGGTGGTGGGAGCAAATCGGATCTGGGGCTTGTAACGCTTGTAACGACGGAGCGAACCCAGAGTCGACTGCGATGGGCGACTATTTTGTTTTCCTGAGTTCGCCGGACATCTCGAGTTCCACGTTCACGCGGGGCTGCACTTTCAAGAGGAAATTGCCTGGGTCTTTGATGCCCCAGGTTACATAAGGCACTTCGAACTTCGCGGTTCCCCTCCAGCCATTTGCGGTCAGCTCAGCATGAACCAGCGCGGTGAGTTCGTGATCCGCGCCATGAATGGAAAAGACACCGCCCAGTTTTACGTCCGAGGCCCCGTGCTGGAGTACTTTGCCCTCGACTCGGGTGGGGCGGAAGATTACTTCTGGATACCTGGAGGTCTCCAATATCTCTTTGTGCATGCGCCGGTCGCGGGCGCCATTTCCGCTCTCGCCGCTCGGTGCATCCACGATAATTTCTCCGCCAGCCATCCCGGTTTCGGGATCGAAATGCACGGTTCCGCTCTTGACGGCGAAGGTGCCGTGCACGGTGTGCAGAGTGCTGTCGACGCTCCAATGCACTCTGGATTGCGCAGGATCGAGTGCGAGGACAATTTCGGACGCAGCGACTGGAGCGTTTGCGGTTTGAGAGAAAGAGGGCGCGGCCGAGAGAAAGAGGGCGGCGCCGGCAAACACCAGAGCGCCGATGCGCGAAGGCCCGAGCAGAGTCCGCATGTTCCTTTTTGTTTCCCTCATTTATATAGTGACGGCCCGACGAACCATGTGCAGCGCCTCGGTCCAGAAGGCGGGCGAGGTTTCCGCCATCTCGACCACGGAGCCAATCGCCTCCACAAATTCATTTAGTTGTTCCGAGGTTACGATGAGCGGGGGCGCGGCTTTCAGGACCATGAAGTTGTTGCCGCAGATTTGGGTGAGGATGCCTTTCTCGCGGAACATCCGCATGACCACAATCTGCCCGAACATCGCAGGATGAATTTTGTGAAACGCTTCGTAAAGCGCGCGAAAGGCCAGCTTCCTGGGCGGAACAAATTCGATTCCGTTCAACAGTCCCATGCCGCGGACTTCCTTGACCATGTCGAAGCCGGCTAGTTCGCGACGCAGTTTGGCGCGAAACTCCTCGCCCAGCCTGAAGGCGCGCGGGCCCAGTTCTTCGCGTTCGAGAACGTCAAGCGTAGCCAGGCCCGCTCTCATGGACAAGCTGTTTTCGCTGAAGGTCGAGGTATGGACGATGGCTCGCCGGAGCGAAGAATAGACGGCGTCGTAGATCTTGTTGGTCATGAGGACGGCGCTCACGGGCATCAGTCCGCCGCTGAGCGCCTTGGCCAGGACCACGATGTCGGGTTGCACATTGAAATGGTGCGCCGCCAGGAAAGTTCCGGTGCGATACATGCCGGTCTGCACTTCATCAAGGACGAGGAGCGTGCCCGTCCGCCGGCACGCCTCTTGGGCTTGCCGCAAATAGGCTGGCGAGGGTACCTGGATTCCGCCTTCGGCCTGTAACGGTTCGACGATAAACGCGGCATAATTTTTGGTCGCCAGCGCGGCCTGGAGGGCGGCGATGTCGCCGTAAGGGACGCCGAAGGTATCCGGCAACAGGGGGCCGAAGCCCTCTCGCCAGAAGGCATCGTTCATCAGCGAGAGCGCGCCAGTTGTCAGTCCATGAAAACTGCTCTTGGCATAGACGATGCCGGCGCGGCGCGTGGTGGCACGGGAAAACTTGATGGCGGCCTCGACGCCCTCGCTGCCACTGCTGCCAAAGTAGACCTTTTGCAGGTCGCCACCCGACAACTCGCACAAGCGCCGCGCCAACTCACCCGCGATCTCGGGAACATGGCTTTGCAGCATTGCCGGGCCGCACTGATTCAATTCGTTCTTTAGCGCCAGGATGATGGATGGATGGTTGTGACCGGTGTTGTGAACGCAGTAGCCCGATAAAAAGTCGAGGATGCGGCGGCCGTCTCTGGTGAACAACTCGCAGCCCATACAGCGCAAGTACTCGACGTTCATGCCCAGCAGGTTGAGCAGAGCGACCCATTGCGGGTTCACATATGTCTTATAGTTGGATCCTTGTTGGGAAGTGGCCTCAGACGCGTCAGGCGAAGCAAGGGTCGCACTCGAGGTTGCCATATTCATCAGATGGGCCCCAGCCTTCTCGGGGATGCCCCGTACCACTTTAATAGGTTGGGCACGAATCGCGGCATACGAAAGTCGTCTCGGTGATGATGACGTTTTTCGAGCGCTGGCAAAACTGACTGCGGGAAACTTAGAATGGGAGACAGCAGGAAATCGAAAGGCAGGATACGATGACTCCCCTAGCCACCGCAAACTCTCCGCAACGTGACATTTCGGCCCAGGCACTCACGGCCCGGCCTCTAACACCGGAAGAGGTGCGCAAGATCGATGCGTATTGGCGCGCGGCCAACTATCTTTCAGTCGGCCAGATTTACCTTTATGCCAATCCGCTGCTGCGCGAACCGCTGAAGCTGGAGCACGTCAAGCCGCGGCTGCTGGGACATTTTGGGACTACTCCAGGGCTGAATTTTATTTACGCGCATTTCAATCGCCTGATTAAGAACCACGATCTGAATGTTATTTATCTGGCTGGTCCGGGTCACGGGGGCCCGGGAATGGTTGCCAATACGTATCTGGAAGGCACCTACAGCGAGTTCTATCCCAACATCACGCAGAGCGAAGAGGGCCTGCAGAAGTTGTTTAAACAGTTTTCGTTTCCGGGAGGGATTCCGAGCCACGCGGCGCCGGAAACTCCGGGCTCGATTCATGAAGGGGGGGAACTGGGCTATTCGATCATGCACGCGTGCGGCGCGGTTTTTGACAACCCGGACCTGCTGGCCTGTTGCGTGGTGGGAGACGGCGAGGCGGAAACGGGGCCGCTGGCTACGAGCTGGCATGGCAACAAATTTCTGAATCCGGCACGGGACGGCGCGGTGCTGCCGATTCTTCATCTCAACGGCTGGAAGATCGCGAATCCCACCGTGCTGGCGCGCATGAACGACCAGGAGCTCACCCAGTTCTTCACCGGCTACGGCTGGAAGCCTTTCTTCGTTGAGGGGGAAGAGCCGGAAGCGATGCACCAACTGATGGCGGCAACGCTGGACACGATTGTGAAGGAGATTCGATCGATTCAGGATCACGCTCGCAGCGACAAGGCGGGTCGTGGCGCTGACTCCGGCAGGCCGACCTGGCCGATGATTGTCTTACGCAGCCCGAAGGGTTGGACGGGTCCGAAAGTAGTGGATGGCAAGCCGATTGAAGGCACGTGGCGAGCCCATCAGGTGCCAGTGGCCGATCTGCAAACCAAGCCGGCCCACCTGAAAATCCTGGAAGACTGGATGAGGAGCTATCGTCCAGAGGAGTTGTTTGACCAGAACGGCAAGCTGATTCCGGAACTTGCGGAACTGGCTCCCAAGGGCGAGCGGAGGATGGGAGCGAATCCGCATGCCAACGGGGGCTTGCTGTTGCGCGATCTGGTGATGCCGGACTTTCGCAAGTATGCGGTCAAGGTTCCGAAGCCGGGGACGGAGAACTCGGAAGCGACGCGGGTGTTGGGCGGATTCTTGCGCGACGTGATGAAGCTGAATGCGGACTCGAAAAACTTCCGCGTTTTTGGCCCGGATGAGACGGCGTCCAACCGGCTCGACGCTCTCTATGAGACTACCGACAAGCTGTGGATGGAACCGATGCTGCCGGTGGACGAACATCTGTCGCAGAGCGGGCGGGTGGTGGAGATGCTGAGCGAGCATATGTGCCAGGGCTGGCTGGAAGGCTATCTGCTCACCGGGCGTCATGGCTTCTTCTCGTGCTACGAAGCGTTTATCCACATTATCGATTCGATGTTCAACCAGCATGCGAAGTGGCTGAAGGTGACGCGTGAGATTGAGTGGCGGCGTCCGATTGCGTCCCTCAACTATTTGTTGACCTCGCACGTGTGGCGGCAGGATCACAACGGTTTTACGCATCAGGATCCTGGTTTTATCGATCATGTGGTGAATAAGAAAGCAGACATCGTGCGGGTGTATCTTCCACCCGACTCCAACTGCCTGCTTTCGGTGGCCGATCATTGTCTAAGGAGCCGTCATTATGTCAATGTGATCGTGGCCGGCAAGCAACCCGCCTTGCAGTTTCTGGATATGGAGTCGGCCATCGAACACTGCACTACCGGGATCGGCATCTGGGAATGGGCAAGCACGGACAAGGGCGTCGAGCCCGATGTGGTGATGGCCTGCGCGGGCGACGTGCCGACGCTTGAAACCCTGGCGGCGGTGGATCTCTTGCGGCAGCATTTTCCCGACATCAGAATTCGGGTGGTGAATGTTGTCGACCTGATGACGATTCAGCCTTCGAACGAGCATCCTCACGGCCTTTCCGACGCCGATTTCGATTCCATGTTCACGGTGGATAAGCCCGTTATATTTGCCTATCACGGCTATCCCTGGCTGATTCACCGCCTGACCTATCGCCGCCACAATCATGACAATCTGCACGTGCGTGGCTATAAGGAAGAGGGCACGACCACAACGCCTTTCGATATGACGGTGATGAACGATCTGGATCGTTTCCACCTGGCTGGGGATGTGGTGGACCGTGTTCCCAGGTTGCAGAAGGTCGGAGCCCACTTCAAGCAGTTGTTGCGGAACAAACTGGTTGAACACAAGCAATATATCCGCGAGCGGGGAGACGACTTGCCGGAGATCCGAGACTGGGTCTGGCCTTACTGATGAACGTGCTTGTTCTCAACTCCGGATCGAGCAGCCAGAAGAGCTGTCTTTACCAGATTGAAGGCTCGCTTCCCGAGCAGCCCCCGGCGTGTGCCTGGGAAGGGAAGATCGAGTGGGCCGATGGCAAGGCCGAGTATTCGATTAAGAACGCGCACGGAGGTTCGCAAAAGGGCCAGGCTGCGACGAGCGATCGGGGAGAAGGCATCGAGGGCTTGCTCCGCAGTTTGTGGAGCGGTGGGACGCAGGTGGTTTCGGGGCCGTCCGATGTTGATGTGGTGGGACACCGCGTGGTGCACGGCGGGCCGCACTACTTTGAACCCGCGGTGGTGACCGCCGAGGTCAGGTCGGCGATCGAAAGGGCTTCGGCTTTCGCCCCGCTGCATAGTCGGTCCGAGCTGCAAGGCATGGAGATCGTCGCGAAACTGCTGGGTACGGTGAAGCAGGTCGCGGTGTTCGACACCGGCTTTCATCGCACCATGGCGCTATCGGCGTCCACCTACCCCGGTCCGTACGAGTGGTTCGAGCAGGGAATCCGGCGCTACGGATTCCACGGAATCAATCACCAGTATTGCGCGGAGCGCGCTCCACAGTTGCTGGGCAGATTGGACGACGAGAAATTGAACTCATTCAAAGTGGTGAGTTGCCACCTGGGAAATGGCTGCTCGTTGGCGGCGATTCGCGACGGTCACAGCGTGGACACGACCATGGGCTTCACTCCGCTGGAAGGCCTGATGATGGGGACGCGCTCGGGCAGCGTGGATCCGGGCATCGTTACCTATCTGATGCGGCAGAAAAAGTTGTCGGGCGAACAACTGGACGACATGCTGAATAAGAAGTCGGGGCTGCTGGGGATATCGGGTATTTCCAGTGACATGCGCGAGATTCTTGCCGCCACGAAGAATGGCGCTGAACCCTCCAAACAGATTCGGGCCAAGCTGGCGCTGGATATTTATGTCCATCGCCTGCAATCGGGAATCGGCGCGATGGGGGCGGTGCTGGGTGGATTGGATGCTCTGGTATTCACTGCCGGAGTGGGTGAGAACTCACCCGAAGTTCGGGCCGCGGTATGCGAAAACCTCGGATTCCTGGGAGTCCGGCTCGACCAGGAGAAAAACTCTCGATTGCCCTTGGGCAAGGATGTCGATCAAGATATCTCGGCCAAGGATGCGGGCGTCCGTGTTCTCATGATTCATGCGCAGGAAGACTGGATGATCGCTCGCGCCTGCTGGAACCTCACACAGTCTTAGCTGCCAGCCGATATCCTCTAGTCTCCGGAAAACATTGTGGTTACAAGCAGGTGTGACCGGGATCACAGAACCCCGCAACGCAAAAAGTGTTCAATGTTGCTCAGCTCATACGCAAGTTTTCGTTGTACGGTTGTGGGCCACAAAAACTCGAAAATGGAGCCAGAAGATGAAGAAAATTTACCTCCCTGTGTTCATAATCGCAACAGCGTTGGCTGTTGTACTGAGCGTTCCCGTGGCAGCACATGCCCAAGGCGCGGACCTTTTCAAAGCAAAGTGCGCCGCCTGCCATGGAGCCGACGGAACGGGCTCGGCGATGGGGAAGAAAATGGGCGCGCATGATTTCACGACCGACGAAGTGCAGAAGATGTCGGACGCGGAACTTTCGGACATTATCACCAACGGCAAGAACAAGATGCCGAAATACGCCACTCTGAAGCCGGAAGAGGTTAAGGGTCTGGTGGCGTACATTCGCAGCTTGAAGAAATAGTCCTGGCTGGTTCCAGCCAACAAGACTAAAGAGACTGTCGAGCAATGGCGTACTGCCGGACGCCAAGGTTGAAGTGTGTGTAAGAGGCGGCACTTAGAAACGAAGGGAAGTGGCGGTTCCACATGAATTTGCGAGAACGTTTCGGAGACTGGTTGCAGCCCATCTATTTTCTCGGGCAGAATCCCGTCACGCTTACGGGCGCGGTGGTCACGACGAGCACGGCACTGACCAGCATCGCCTTCTGGTTCTATGACATATTCTTGCCGGGACCGCCCCATCCTTATGTTGGTCTGCTGGTCTTTCTAATCCTCCCGGGCATTTTTATCCTGGGCCTGCTCTTGATTCCGCTAGGCATCTGGCTGCGGCGGCGAAGTCTGCGCGAGAGGGGGACGTTGCCCGGGACTTACCCCGCGGTTGATCTGGGTTTGCCCGTGGTGCGGCGCACCCTGGAATACGTTGGCGTGGCGACCCTGCTCAATCTGCTGATTGTGGGAACCGCATCGTACCGCGGCGTGGAGTACATGGACTCGACGAATTTTTGCGGAAAGACATGCCACACGGTGATGGATCCCGAATATTCGGCGTATCAGAATTCTCCGCACTCGCGCGTGGCTTGTGTGGAGTGTCATATCGGACCGGGAGCGGGATGGTTTGTAAAGTCGAAACTCTCCGGGTTGCGACAAGTGTTTGCGGTGACCTTCCACACCTATTCGCGGCCGATTCCGTCACCGGTGAAGTACCTGCGCCCGGCGCGGGAGACGTGTGAGCAGTGTCACTGGCCGCAGCGTTTCACGGGCGACAAATTTCTGGTCAACACGAGTTATAAGGATGACGAAAAAAATACTCCGCAGACCGACGTGTTGCTGCTGAAAGTCGGTGGACGAACCTGGCAAGGATCGGTTGGCATCCACGGGCACCACCTCTCCGACAACGCGCGCATCCGCTACATTTCGACGGATAACGATCGCATGACAATTCCCGCCGTGTATTACACGGACGATAGCGGGAAGACCACGGAATTTATTTCTACCGATGCCAAACCCACGCCACAACAATTGGAAAAGGGTGAACATCGCGTGATGGATTGCGTCGATTGCCATAACCGCCCGACCCATGCCTTCGACTTGCCTGAAAACGCCGTCGACAAACAGATGTCCGGCGGGCAGATCAGCACGGATCTGCCCTATATCAGGAAGAAGGCGGTTGAGGTTCTAAAGGTGAACTACTCCAGTCGCGAGGTGGCCCGGCAGAGCATCGCGGCCGAAATCAACAAGTTTTACCAGACCAATTACCCGGCCATCTATGAGGCGCGGCGGGCGGCGGTGGAGCAAGCGGGCGCGGAGGTAGCGCGGATCTACCTGCGCAACATTTTCCCGGACATGCGCGTGACCTGGGGCACTCACCCCAACAATATTGGGCACAATGATTCGCCGGGCTGCTTCCGTTGTCATGACGGGAGCCATACCAGCGCCGATGGCCAGACGATCACCAACGACTGCAGTGCGTGCCACAACCTGCTGGCGGTGCAGGAGGACAATCCGAAGGTGCTTACGGATCTGGGCATGAAGTGAGGATCGACCGGTTGGACATGGCGGAAAGAATGAACACGCGAAGGAAGAGACGGTGTGCGGGGCTGAGAGTTGTCGTTGCGATGCTCGTGGGCACAGCTTTCTCCCTTCTGTTCCCGGAGAGCCTCGGACACGCAGCGGCGCCTGAAAAGCCACAACCGGGAGCGGAATGTCTGGCGTGCCATGGCGACAAGAGTTCTGCTCCGACGCGAGCCGGCAAAACGACTCCGCTGTATGTGGATGGCAAGAAATTCGCGGGTTCCGTTCATGCCAGCTTCGGTTGTACCGGCTGTCACGCTGACCTGGAAGGCAAAGATTTTCCGCATGAGAAGCCCGCCCCGGTGCAGTGCGGTACCTGCCACACGACGGAGCAGGAGCAACATGCCCGCTCGCTCCACGGCAAAGCGATCGCCCGGGGCGATACGCTCGCGCCGCACTGCGTGAATTGTCACGGCAATCACGATATTGTTCCGGTGAAGGACCCGCGGTCCGCGGTGGCGCCGCTAAAAGTGCCTTTGGTTTGCGGACAGTGCCATCGTGAGGGCACGGCGGTATCGCGCAATCGTCTCATTGCCCAGGACAACATTCTGGAAAATTACTCCGAGAGCATTCACGGAGAAGCATTGCTGAAGAAAGGACTGTCGGTCGCCCCCAACTGCGCGACCTGTCACACGCCGCACTTGATTCTGCCCCACACCGACCCAGCTTCTTCGATCAATCGGAAGAATATTGCGGCGACCTGTACGAAATGCCATTCGCAAATTGAAACCGTCCACCGGAAGATCATTCGTGGCGAACTATGGGAGAAGCAGGCCAATGTTCTGCCCTCCTGCCCCGATTGCCATCAACCGCATAAGATCAGGAACGTTTTTTACGACCAGGGTATGGCCAACGCCGACTGCATGCGTTGCCATGCCGACGAAAAACTGCGTCGCGGTCGCGATGGAAAGTCCATGTACGTGAACCTCGAAGAGGTGAGCCATTCGCGGCACAGCCAGAAGGGAGTGGCTTGCAGCCAGTGTCACTCGGAAGTGAACGCGTCGCGGGTGCGGCCCTGCGAGACGATCACCCGCGGAGTCGATTGCACCTCTTGCCACGATGAAGTCGGCAAGTTGTATGCGGCCAGCATCCACGGACAACTGAACGCGAAGAACGATCCGAATGCTCCGACCTGCAAGGAGTGCCATGGAACGCATGGAGTACTGAGCAAACAAGACATCGACTCGCCGTCGTTTCCCACGAATGTTCCCGGGCTGTGCGCGCGCTGTCACCGTGAAGGCAACAAAGCCGCAGTGCGCTATACCGGGCGCCAGCACGAGATTATTTCGAACTATACGGAAAGCATTCACGGAACGCTGTTGAAGAACGGCCTGACGGTAACGGCGACCTGCACGAGTTGTCACACCGCCCACAGTGTGCTTCCGCGGACGGATCCGAAATCCAGTGTGAACGCCGCCAATGTGCCGACCACCTGCGGCCGCTGCCACCACGGCATTGAGGAGCAGTTCGAGACCAGCATCCACGCCAAACGGGTGGGTGGGTCCGACAAGCCGCTTCCGGTTTGCAACGATTGCCACACCGCCCATGCCATTCGCCGCACCGATGAAAACAGTTTCCGGCTCGACGTGATGAGTACTTGTGGGCGCTGCCACGCGGAGATCGCCAAGACCTATTTTGAGACGTATCACGGCAAAGTTTCGCGGCTCGGGTATACCAAGGCGGCAAAGTGTTATGACTGCCATGGCGCGCACGACATCATGGCGGTTACGGATCCGCGGTCGCATCTGAGCCGGGCTAATGTGGCCGCCACGTGTCAGAAGTGCCATGCGGGCGCAACTCGCCGCTTTGCCGGATACCTGACGCACGCGACGCACCACGACCCGCGAAAATATCCATTCCTGTTCTATACCTTCTGGGGCATGACCGCGCTGCTGCTGGGGACGTTCGTGGTCGGGGGGCTGCATACGCTGCTCTGGCTGCCCCGGGCTTTCGAGATGCGTCGGGAGTTGCGCGCCGCCGAGGCGGAACACGAGGCCAGTAAGGAAACGCCGCCGAACAAGGAGGGCCCCGATGCCTAACGGCGAAGTTCCAGAACGGCAGTTTGTGCGCTTCACCCGGCTGCAAAGAATCCTGCACATCTGCATGATCGTGAGTTTCATTACGCTGGCGCTGACGGGTTTGACGCTGAAGTTCTCGTATACGGGATGGGCCGCGGTGCTTTCGCATCTGCTCGGAGGATTCGAGAATGCGGGTTACATCCACCGGACAGCCGCAGTGGTAATGTTCGGAGTTTTCATCACTCACCTGGTGGACTTATACAAGTTGAAGAGGAGGGAGCACAGTTCGTGGTGGTCACTGGTGATGGGTCCCGGCAGCATGGTTCCCAATCGACAGGATCTAGGCGAACTGGTGGCTACGCTGAAGTGGTTTGTGGGCCGGGGCGAGCGGCCCGCCTATGGCCGCTGGACGTATTGGGAAAAGTTCGACTATTTCGCGGTATTTTGGGGCATTGCGGTGATTGGTTCCACCGGCCTGACGCTTTGGTTCCCGGTATTCTTCACGCGCTTCATCCCGGGATCGTTCTTGAATGTTGCCACCATCATTCACAGCGACGAGGCGCTGCTGGCCACGGGCTTTATCTTCACCGTGCATTTTTTCAATACGCACCTGCGGCCGGAGAAATTTCCCATGGACATCACGGTTTTCACGGGGCGCATGCCGCTGGAGGAATTGAAGAGGGATAAGCCCAGAGAGTATGAAGCGCTGGTCGCCAGCGGGAAGCTGGAAGAAAAAATGGAGGAGGCTTACCCGCCCATTGTGACTCGTACGATTCGGGCCTTCGCCTGGGTCGCACTGGCAGTGGGATTCAGTATTGTGCTGTGGATTATCTATGCGGTTTTGTTTGCGTACCGATAGAACCGAGTGGGGTCAAATTGCGGAGAAGAGTGTTGCAATGCGCGTGATTCGGGTTGCTTTGATTACCCTGGCTTTGACATTTTCCATGGCGTCGTCGTCGTCGGCGGCCGCCGGCGACCAGGAGTGCCTGGCTTGCCATGGCCAGGCGGGAATGAAGTCCGACGCCGGGAAGAGCATCTCGATCGACCCGGCCAAGCATGCCGCCAGCGCGCATGGAGTCCTCGGCTGCAAGGACTGCCACACGGCCATCAAAGAGTTTCCGCATCCCGCCAAAATGGCCAAGGTGCAATGCTCCACCTGCCATGCGGACGAGGCCAAGTCCTTCCCCGCCAGTTCCCACTCCATCCTCGGTGAATCCGCATGCGCTTCGTGTCACGGGAACGTGCACGAACTCAGCACGACGGAGAAACTGATTCCGGGAAAGTGCATGGAATGTCATGCGGAGGAGGCGAAGGAGCTTGAATCCAGTATTCACGGGCAGGCGGCGAAGAATGGCGACCCGGACGCGCCGAAATGCGTTTCATGCCACGGACCCATCCATGCGGTGAAAGGCTCCAGCGAAGCGGACTCGACCATAGCCCGCAAGAACATGGCGGAGACTTGCGCAAAGTGTCACAGCGATGCGGGCTTCCTGTCACGGCACAAGATTCCGGTGGCGCATCCGGTGGATTCCTATCGGCAGAGCGTGCATGCGCGCGCGGTCGCACAGGGCAAGGAAGCGGCAACGTGTTCCAGTTGCCACGGCAGTCACGACATCTATCCAGCCACCGATGCGCGATCCAGGGTCAATCACTGGAAAGTGCCGGAGACCTGCGCGCAATGCCATAAGGAAATCGCCCGCCAGTTCAACGAGAGTGTGCATGGAGTGGCGGTCAAGGACGGCGTACGCGATGCTCCGGTTTGCGTTGACTGCCACGGCGAGCATCTGATCATGGATCCGAAGAGCGCGGGTTCGCCTTTAAATGCAGTGAATGTTTCCGCGGAAACTTGCGGACGTTGCCACGGCGATCCCCGCCTGGCACTGCGCAATGACTTGCCGGCCGATCGCCTGCCATCCTATGCCGGCAGCTATCACGGACTGGCGTTGAAGAGCGGCAAAGTAACTGCGGCAAATTGCGCTTCGTGCCACGGGGTGCACGCGATTCTGCGTTCCAGCGACCCGCGGTCGACTGTCAATACCGCGAATCTCGCGAAAACGTGCGGGCAATGTCACAAAGGAGTGGGCGACGACAAATTCAGCATCGGCCCCGTCCATGTGCAGACGGAGGCGGGGCCAAATCATCCGGTGGTGCAGTGGATTCGCTGGACCTACCTGGTGCTGATTCCGGCAACGCTCGGTTTCATGCTGCTGCACAATTTGCTGGATCTGTTGCGGAAGATGATCCGGCGTCATCCGCGCCGGGAAACGGGGCAAGTGGCGCTGCGCATGAATCTGCGTTTCCGCATCGCGCACTGGGGCGTCATGGCGAGTTTTCCGACGCTCGTCTTTACGGGATTTGCGTTGAAGTATCCCGAGAGTTGGTGGGCGAAGCCGCTGCTGTTCTGGGAGGCTGGCACCGGCGTGCGTGGCGGATTGCATCGCACGGCAGCGGTGGTGCTGATCGCGGCCACGATCTATCACGTCATTCACCTTGCCACGAACCGGCGAGATGGCCGCTTGTTCCTGATGGCGATGTTGCCTGAAATCAAAGATGCGACGGATCTGGTGCAGGTCCTTTTGTACAACCTGGGACTCTCGAAGATGGAGCCGCGCTTCAAGAAATTCAACTACGCTGAGAAAATGGAATACTGGGCGTTTATGTGGGGCACGTTCATCATGGGCCTATCCGGGTTCCTGTTGTGGTTCAATAATTTCACCTTGCGTCATTTTCCGAAATGGGTGACCGACGCGGCCACGGCCGTGCATTGGTATGAGGCGATTCTGGCCACGTTCTCGATCCTCATCTGGCATTTCTACATGGTGATCTTCGACCCCATGGTCTACCCGATGGATACGGCGTGGCTCAATGGCAAGGTTCCAGCCGATCACTACCGCCATTCCCGGCCGGAGTATCTGGTGGCTCTGGAACGGGCCAAACTGGTCGAGTCGCCGGAATCCGACGAAGAATCGGACGCGTAGTCTGGGGAAGTGCGGGGGAAGAGAGACAGCAGCGCGCGATTTGCATCGTGAGAAAACAGCAGGATGCGGCACTCGAAAGCAAGAATGCCATAAAGAGAGAACCAGGGCCGGTGGGGATGACCGGCCCCGGAGGAGGGGCTTGCTTATATTTCGAAGAGGCTATGCCGTAATCAGCGATTCCAATGCCACGCGGTCGGGAATGACGAGCGTTGAGCCAGTCTGCTGAATGAGGCGCTGCTTCTTGAACCCCGCTAATAGACGGCTGACGGTCTCCCGCGAAGAGCCGATCATCTGACCGATCTCTTCGTGAGTCAGCGCCAGCTTCATCTGGCTGGGGTTTTTGGCCTTGGTGTTCTGATCGAGCCAACCCACGAGCAGCCGAGCCAGCTTTTCGCTGGCCGAGTCGGAAAGAATCAGGTCACGGATCTCACGGCAAGTGGAAGCGTAATCCTCGCTGATGTGCTGCGTTACCCACAGGGCAAGCTCGCCGTGCTGGCGCATGAGGCGGAGCAAGTCGGCGTGGCGCAGAAAAGTGACTTCGCTGGGTTCCTGGGTCTCGGCGGTCGCTTCATACTGGCGTCCGGAGACGACGGCGGCGACACCCAAGGGGCAACCGGCGTTGACAATACGCAGGATCAGTGTGCGTCCGTCGGTGCCACAGATGGAGAGCTTGACGCGGCCTCGGCGCACGATGAACACGCCCCGCGGAGCCTGCCCTTCCGCGAACAAGACAGCTCCAGTTGGGTAGCTGGTGGTAAGGGCTTCCTGCTCCAAGGCCTCGGCGACGGCTGGGGGAAGGTCGCAAAAGGTCTTATCTACCGGCACAAGTCTCTGGGGGTTGATTACGGCATGTGCAGCCATGTGTTGCCTCCGCTCACAAGTACTTTGGCAAGTGCCTCGCCAATCTTCGGGGCCCGGTGAAAACTGATGAAAATATCACTTAAATATAACAAAACAAGATGGTTTTTATGACTTGGTCAAGTGTTCCCAGGTTTGATGGACAGCCCGAATACGGGTCGAAACTGCGTGCTTTCCCACAGCGATGTGTGATCCCCATCACCGATTGGCTGGTTATGTAACCGGGACAACCGGCAAAAGACTTCGATCGGTTCGGCAGTCGATCAAGGCAGATCCTTCCGAAAGAGTATTTACGAAACGGCGCGACTCCTTAATGAGTGAGCGTCTAATACCTAAGCCCCCGGTACTTAAGCCACTAGTATTTGACGATGGCCGCGAACGATTTCGGATCCAGTGAAGCTCCTCCCACCAGCGCGCCATCGATTTCCTTTTCCGACATCAGCGTGTGGGCATTCTCGGGTTTCACCGAGCCACCGTAAAGGATGCGGAGCTGGTCGGCGAATTCCTGACCAAAGGACTCGGCGGCCTGACCCCGGATGATGGCATGGGCGTCGGCGGCCATCTGCGGCGTGGCGGTCTTGCCAGTGCCAATCGCCCAGACGGGTTCGTAGGCGACGATGAGGCTGGCCGCTTTTTTGGCCGAGACTTTGTGGAAGGCGCGGAGCGACTGGCGGCGCAGGACGTCGTCGGTGAGTCCGGCTTCGCGTTCCTCGAGAACTTCGCCGACGCAAACGATGGGAATGAGTCCGGCCTCGAGGGCGGCCTTGAGTTTCAGGTTGACGGTATCATCGGTCTCGCCGAAATATTGCCGGCGTTCGGAGTGTCCGATGATGACGTGGGTGACACCGATCGCGAGCAACATGCTGGTGCTGATCTCGCCGGTGAAAGCGCCTTCCTTTTCCCAGTGAACATTTTGCGCCCCGATGGCAACGTTGGAGCCCTTGGCGGCCGGGATGGAAACGTCCAGCGCGAGATAGTTCGGGCAGACCACGATCTCGTCGCGGTCGTGGCCATGGACCAGGGTAAGGAAATCGTGGAAGAAGTGACGAGCCTGGTCGGGGGTTTTGTACATCTTCCAGTTAGCGGCGAGGACTTTTTTTCTGCTCATATTGAAATTGAAACCTCGTAGGATCTATCAGATTCTGGCTGACGCTGAGTAAGAGCGGCAGTGGCGAAGGTATCGAGCGTAACTTTGTCGAACAAGACAAACGAAACCAGCACGAGATGCCTGGCGATGATCAGGCTGGCGATGACCGTGGGGATTGCCACCGACGCGGCCTGGACGACGGGATATCTGAAAATCCCGGTGGAGATAGCGGGAAATGCAATGGAGTGCAGAGCCAAATCATCGGCCACACGCATCGATTCGCGATAACACCGGGCAAGGATTCCGGCTTCACCGCGGGTTCCGCCTTCCCAAACGGGGCCGACGGCATGAATGACATACTTGGAAGGACGTTGCCCGGCTGTGGTGGGGACAGCGCCTCCTGGCGCCAGCGGACCCTTGGAGCGGCGAATGCGGCCGCACTCGCGGAAAATCTCCGCGCCGCCTTTGTAGTTAATCGCGCCGCAGAGGCCGCCTCCGGGTAATAAATCGGAATTGGCCGCATTGACGATGGCGTCGGACGGATCTTCCGTAAGGTCTCCTCGAAAGAAGCGCACTTCATCCGGATCGCTGACCTTAAGATGCAAGGTGTAGTCGTTGTCGCGCGGTAGAGTGACTCCGGCATCGCTCAAGAGTGATCCTTCAGACGGCTCCTCGTGGGCAGTCTGTGAAGCGCGGTTTAGAGTATCGCCATTGATACCAGCGGCACGAAGCGCACGCAAAAAGTTGGACACGACATCTGGTACCTATTTCTTGTCGGTGAGCGCTTCGACTCCGGGCAGTCTCTTGCCTTCCAGGAATTCCAGTGAAGCGCCGCCGCCAGTTGAAATGTGGGTGATCTTGTCGGCAACGCCGGCGGCTTTCACGGCGGCGACGGAGTCTCCTCCGCCAACGATGGTTGTCGCGCCGGCATTTTCGGCCACGGCGTGGGCAATCTTGAAAGTGCCTTTGGAGAAAGGGGGAATTTCGAAAACACCCATGGGGCCGTTCCAGACAATGGTGCGGGCGCGAGCGATCTCTTCAGAAAAAGCTTCGGTGGTTACGGGTCCGATGTCGAGGGCCATCATGTTGTCGGGAATGGGCTGGCCGGGGCCGATGATCCTGGTGGCGGCGTTTGCTTCGACGCGGTCGGCGATGACGTGATCGGTGGGCAACAGGAACTTAAGCTTGTGCGTTTTCGCCTGTTGTAGAAGGTCATGGGCGAGTTCGATTTTGTCTTCTTCGACCAGACTTTTGCCGATGGATTCGCCTTGCGCCTTGAGGAAGGTATAGGCCATGCCGCCGCCGACGATGAGGGCGTCGACTCGGTCGAGCAGGTTCTGGATGACTCCGATTTTGTCGCTGACTTTGGCGCCGCCGAGGATTGCCACGAACGGGTGTTCGGGATTCTGCAGGACGCGGCCGAGGTATTCCAGTTCTTTCTCCATGAGCAGACCGGCGGCCGATTTCTGCACGAATTTTGTGATGCCAACCGTGGAGGCGTGAGCCCGATGGGCGGTGCCAAAGGCGTCGTTGACGTAGAACTCGGCGAGTTTGGCCAGTTGCCTGGAAAAGTTCTCGTCGTTCTTTTCCTCTTCGGCATGGAAGCGGAGATTTTCGAGCAGGAGCGCTTGGCCCTTTTCGAGTTTGAGGGCCATTTCTTCGGCTTCCGGACCCACGCACTGGGGACAGAAGCCGACGTTCTCGCCGCGCGACAGTTCTTTGTCGAGCAACATGCGGAGCCGTTCCGCGACGGGCTTAAGGCTCAGTTTGGGATTCGGTTTGCCTTTGGGCCTGCCCAGGTGCGACGCGAGAATCAGGCGAGCGCCATGGCGCAAGGCATACTCGATGCTGGGCAAGGTCTCGCGAATGCGAGTGTCGTCCATGACCCGCCCGTCGTCGAGGGGGACGTTGAAGTCGACGCGCATGAAGATGCGGTGATCGTTGAGAGGAAGATCGCGAATGGAAAGTTTAGGCATAGGGCACCGGTTGCGGGTCGTTGGTCGTTGGGCGTCAGTCGTTCGGTGTCCGCGGTTCGCTGTACTCCGCGTGGAGTCGGGCCCTGATGAACAGGAATCAGCGAGCCGCGAACGACCAACGACTAACGACGAGTTAATCTACAGGCCTTTGGAGGCCATCAGGTTGATCAGGTCGTGAACCCGGCAAGAGTATCCCCACTCGTTGTCATACCAGGAGATCAACTTGACGCAGTTACCGCCGACCACCAGGGTCATGGGCGAGTCCACGATGGAGGAACGCGAGTCGCCTTTGAAATCGCACGAGACCAGTTCGCCCTCTTCGTATCCCAGGTAGCCTTTCAGCGGTCCGGATTCGGAAGCCGCCTTGAGCGCGGCGTTGACCTCTTCTTTCGTGGTCTTTTTTTCTACCCAGACGACCAGGTCGACGACCGAGACATTGGGTGTGGGCACGCGCATGGAAAAGCCGTCAATTTTGCCGGCCAGTTCGGGGATGACGAGTTTCAGCGCTTTAGCCGCGCCGGTGGTGGTCGGAATCATATTGAGCGCGGCGGCACGGGCTCGCCGCAGGTCTTTGTGCGGAAAGTCGAGAATCACCTGATCGTTCGTATAAGAATGGATGGTCGTCATGGTGCCGCTGACGATTTTGAAGTTGTCGTTGATGACTTTGGCGACCGGAGCCAGACAGTTTGTGGTGCAGGAAGCATTCGAAACGATGTGGTGCTTGGCCGGATCGTATTTATGTTCGTTCACGCCGAGAACCACGGTGAGATCCTCGTTCTTTGCCGGGGCAGTGATGATGACTCTTTTCACCGAGCCGCGCAGATGCTTCTTGGCCTCGTTGGCGTCGGTGAATTTCCCGGTAGACTCGATGACGACCTGCGCTCCGACGGAATCCCAAGGCAAGGCGGCGGGATCTTTTTCTTTAAAAACCTTGATGACTTTGCCGTCGATTGAAATGCTATCGGGACCGGCGGTGATGGTGTGCGGCAGGTTGCCGAGAATCGAATCGTACTTGAGCAGGTGAGCCAGCGTCTTGGGATCGGTGAGATCGTTGACCGCGACGAATTCGAGGTTCTTGTCTGCAAGCGCGGTGCGTAGAACGTTACGTCCGATGCGTCCAAATCCATTAATGCCAACTTTTACGGCCATGGTGCCTCCAAAGAAAATTTAAGTGCCAAAAAAAATTTGCAGGGGCCTGGTGCTCGGGCCCAAGACAACTTTTAATGGTAACAGGGTCGAGGAGGCAGCGTAAACGTCATGCGTCCCGTTGGGCCGCCTCCAATGTTCGCGAACTGGAACACAAGCTGTGCCATGACGAGTTGCGTCGGAGTCCCTCACGCCAATCGATTCACTGCAGGGTGATTTCGAAGTAAGTATCCGTGTTGCGCCATAGAAACGGCAAGCGGGCGAGCCAGTATTTCGCATTGATGGCCTGGCGCGCTCTGACCGCTTCTTGCGGGCTCATTTTGCGGGCAGTGGCGGAGAATTCGGGGCCGGTGATCTTTCCGCGGATGGTGCAGGGTGCGATTTTTACCTGGGGGTTGTTGCGGAGGCGCTTGCACTTGCCCAATTTGCTGTTCGTCATGAAAAAGAGTTTGTTATCGTATTCGGCGAACCAGATGGGTGTGTAGACCGCGATGCCGCTCTTACGAAACGTAGCCAGACTGATGTAGCGCTGACCGTGAATCTCGGCGGGGACGGGCTTCATGTGGCTATTGTAAAGTGTTGGGCAGGAGATTTCCGAGCCGTTGGCAAGCGAAAGGCTGCGTTTCACTTCCTCGTCCTGGCAGCCTTCTACCGGGCAGAGCGCGCACTCACATACAATAGAGCGGGCGATCGAGGCCGCGAATATGAACGAGAAGAGATGAACGAGACCCTATGACCGAAATCGTGAAATGGTGGGAAGGCCGCATCATCGATGGGAAGTACCCGTTGCAGAATTACCTGGGCGGCTCCGACCACGGCGCCGTGTTTCTCACGCAAAGGGATGGCGCTTCCGGCAAGGCGGTGATCAAGTTGATTCCCAGCGACGCGGATGTGGTGAAGCGACTCCAGCGTTGGCAGGCGGCCCGCGAACTGAACCATCCGAATCTGATTCGCCTTTTTGAATCCGGGCTCGAGGGTACAGAGCTCCTTTATGTGGTTGAGGAATACGCGGAAGAAAATCTTTCCCAGGTTATACCGGAGCGCGCGCTAACTGCGGATGAAGCGCGAGGGATGCTTCCGCCGATTCTGCAAGCGTTGCAGTATTTGCACGACCAGGGGTTTGTGCACGGGCACATCCACCCCTCGAACATTCTGGCCAGTGGAGAGCAGGTGAAACTGGCGAGCGACGTTTTGTCCGTACCCGGGGTAAGGACGAGCAACGCGGACGTGGACAATGCTTATGGTCCTCCAGAAGCGACCAGAACAATCTCGGCGGCGGTGGATGTCTGGCAGTTGGGGATCATGTTGATCGAGGTGCTGACGCAACGCGCGCCGGTGCTCGATTTGCGGCAGAAGAAAGCGCCGGTCGTGCCGGATGGAATTCCGCAACCCTTCCGGGAGATCATTGAAAACTGTCTGCAAGTCGATCCTACCCGGCGCTGGAGTTTGAGCCAGATCGGCGATTGTCTGCGGCGTCCGCAACCTGAGTTAGCCTCTGCCCCAGCGGTAGCGGCGGCGCGTGAGGTTGCCATTTCTAAAACGCCAGGGGCGCCGGTTGGCGACGCGGCGGCTGCGGAAGCGTCCGCCATCTCGGGAACCGCGCGGGGTGGGAGGCAATCCGCCAAGTGGACCTATACGATCGGGCTGGTGGCGGCCGTCGTAGTGGCGTCGTTTCTGGTTGCCCGGCCGAAATCGCCACCTAATCCAGCATCGCAATCCGGTGAACATGTCGTTGATTCCTCCGCGGGCGCTGGCTACTCAACCAAGCCGGAGGCGCCTGCTTTGGCGGCGAACGATGGGCAGCGCGCATCGGGAAGCGGAGCAAGCGGGGCGGCGTCCGCTCCATCCGGTGCGTCTGCCGAGGGTAAGGTGAACGAGCGCGTGATACCGCAGATTACGCCGGCAGCGCTGCGTACGATTAAAGGGAGGATTCGGATCCGGGTGAAAGTGGACGTGGACGAGGCGGGTAACGTCACGCAGGCCCGGCTGAAGTCATCCGGATCGAGCCGGCACTTTGCGCAGTCGGCGCTGGAGGCCGCTCGCGGGTGGAAATTCGATCCTCCGCGGCAAAACGGCCAACCGGTCCCGAGTCAATGGCTGTTGCAGTTCGCGCTCAGCCGGCGCGCGATTGACGACTCGGTCGAACAAATCAAACCGTAGCGATCAGGATTTCATTTGGCGGCGCGCGTCTTCACAAGCCTGCAGGGGGTCGCGTCCCGTGATCTGTTTGTACCACGCGGGGTGGAAGGTCCAAGCCCAGGCTTCGCTGACCGCGCCGCGAATCATTGACTGGAAAGTGCCGGGCTCGCCGATCGTGCTCAGATAGATGTGGACGAAAATTCCGCCGAGCATGATCAGGGCGGAGATGTCGTGTACGACGTAGCTGATCGCGACCGGGATTCTCCCGAAGGTTCTTGCGCCCGCCCACAGGATGATGCCGGTGATGAGGTAGGCGACGCAGCCGCCGACGATCTCCCAGAATTGAAATTTCTGGCCCGCGTTGAAGAAGCCGGTTTCGGGCGGCTCCATTTTTTCTTCGCCACTGACGACTTTCATGATGTTGCGCATCCACTTCGAATCGGCCGGGGTCCAGAGCATGGGCTGCAGCCAGTTCAAGGCCTGCAATCCGAAGAAGAAAACGAACGCCATCCCAAAATAAGGGTGCATGATGCGGCTGAGCGGCCCGCCGCCGAAGATGGGAGTGAACCAGCGGAAGAGCCAGGGCAGATAAATGCCGAAGCCGGTGAAAAGCGCGAGGAAGAAGAAGAGGGCAACCGCCCAGTGGAGGACGCGAGTGTACACGGGATGGCGCAACAATTCCCCGCGATAGACGGTCGTTTTCCCAAGCGATTCGAAACTCTCGCGAGCCTTGTGGTCAAAACGCTCGACCGCTCCGCTAGCCATTGATCTTCTCCTTCCCGGGAGGTTCGGGTTGCGCCAAACGCGGGCCGGAGGTTACGTAATGCGCCAGCACGCCCAGGAATCCGAATAGCGCGAAGGTGCCGAGCACTGGCTTGAAGAGCCATTTCCAGACGGTATAGCTCCAGGGGATGGTTGGATTGCTGGGCAGGCCGCCATAGCGCTCGGGATCAGTGGCGTCGTGGAGGACGTAGATCACGTGCGTTCCGCCGACCGATTGCGGATCGTAGACGCCGGCGTTTTGCCAGCCGAAATTGTCCCGCAACTGTTTCGCGCGCTCCCCGGCGATGAATTTCATGTCGTCTTTGCTGCCGAACTTCAGACAGCCGGTGGGGCACGCTTTGATGCACGCGGGTTCGAGTCCCTCGCCGACGCGGTCGGAGCAGAGCGTGCACTTGTAGACCTTCTTGGTCATGGGATTAAAGCGCGGAATCTCGAAGGGACATCCGGAAACGCAGAATTCGCAGCCGATGCAGTTTTCCTGATTGAAGTCGACGATCCCGTTGGCGTATTTGACGATTGCGCCGTCGGCCGGGCAGGCGGCCAGGCAGCCCGGGTCGGCGCAGTGCATGCACTGGTCCTTGCGCATCAGCCACTGGATGGTTCCATCGGGATTCTGGTGCTCATTGAACTTGATGAGGTTCCAGAAATGGTAGCTGGTCTGCGGCATGGTCTGGTAAGTATTGTCGAAGGTGGTGGGAGTGAAGGGGAGGTCGTTCCACTCGGCGCAGGCCACCTCGCAGGCTTTGCAACCGATGCAGGTGGTAGTGTCGATCAGTTTGCAGACTTCGAGGTCGCGCTGCATTCCGTGGCCAGGAGAGGGCCCAGTATGCGCTGAGATCATATCGGCTTGTAGCGCCTTGCGGTCTGGCATGTTAGAACCTGGTTCCCGGTTCTCAGTTCGCAGTTCTCAGTTTTCGGTTCTCAGTTGCCAAATCTGTTGGAGTGAGAACTGTTGTCATACTTTTTCGATCTTCACCAGGAAGCCTTTGAACTCCGGCGTAAACGCGTTAGGATCGATCACTGTTGGCGTCAGCTGATTGGTCAGAGTTTTCGAGGTCTTGCCTTCATCTTCCGCAATGCCGCGGAAGCCCCAGTGAATCGGAATGCCGATCTGGAATGTTTCTTTGCCGTCGATCTTCATCGGGCGAATGCGGCGCGTGACCATGGCTTTCGCAATGTAATTTGCGCGCGCGCTGGTAACTCTCACTTTTTCTCCGCCGCGAATGGCCAAGCGGTCGGCCAATTCGGCAGGCACTTCGACGAATGGTTCCGGCACGAGTTGCACGTTCATAGGATTGTTTTTAGTCCAGTAGTGGTAGTGCTCGGTCAAACGATAGGTCGTGCAGATGACGTTGAAGTCTCCACCAGTCCTGGCGTACTTATCCATGTCCGTCTTGTACGACTTCGCCACCGGATTACTGGATTGTTGCGGATGCAACGGATTGATCAGCGGACTTTCGAAGGGCTCGTAGTGTTCGGGGAAAGGCCCGTCCTGCAAGCCTCCGAGCGGCACGAACAAACGCCCGATGCCGTCGGGATTCATGATGAACGGGCCCATGTGATCTTTGGGAGGGGAATCCACTTTGAAATCGGGCACGTCGACACCCACCCAGGTTTGCTTTGCTTCATCCCACCAAACCTGGCGGCGCGCAGGATCCCAGGGTTTGCCATCCATATCGCAAGAGGCCCGGTTGTAAAGCACGCGGCGATTTGCGGGCCACGACCATGCCCAGTTGGGATAGATGCCGAGACCCGAGGGATCGTCGGTGCCACGGCGCTGAATCATGGCACCCGCTTCGGTCCATGATCCGCAGTAGAGCCAGTTGCCAGCGAGCGTCGTGCCGTCATCTTTGAGCCAGGCGAAGCCGGGGAGTTGCTGCCCGGCCTTGACGGTCGTATTGGTCTTTGGGTCGGTGATGTCGGCGAGCGCTTTGCCGTTGATTTCTTTCGCAATCTCGGAGAGCGACGGGTTGTAAGGATTCGTGTAAGCGAACGACGCGTTCAGAATGGGATCGGGGAACTTGCCGCCCTCTTTCTTGTAGAGTTCGCGAACTTTCAAAAAGATGGTAGCCAGGATTTCCTGGTCGAGACGTGCTTGGCCGGGAGGAGGAACGGCAACATTCTTCCATTGCAGCCAGCGGGCGGAGTTCACGAACGTGCCGTCCTTTTCGGCGAAGCCTGCTCCGGGCAAGCGATAGACGGTGGTGTTGATCTGCTTCATGTCCTCCGTAGAAATGCCCGGAGCGCGCCAGAATTCGCTGGTTTCGTCGGGATAGATTTCGCACACCACCAGCCAGTCGGCCTTCTTCAGGGCATCGACATTCTTATTCGAATCGGGGCCGATCATGACGCCATTCATGCCGAAGGCGAAAATGCCTTTGATCTTGCCCTCGTACATATCGTTCCAGATATTCACCCAGGAATAATTGCGATCGATTTTGGGCAGATAGTTGAAGGCCCAGTCGTTGTCTTTGGTTGCCGCGGCGCCGTACATCGCCTTCAGGAATGAGACGGCGAACTTTGGCGTGTTGGACCAGTAATTGAACGAATCCCACGGGTCGGGTTTGGACGGTAGCGGCGTGGTGCGCTTCAGATACGCTGCCAGGTCGACGTCGGCGGGGTTCGGCATTTTCAGATAGCCGGGGAGGATGTCGAAGATTCCGGCCATGTCGGTTGCGCCCTGGATGTTGGAGTGGCCGCGCAGCGCGTTGACTCCGCCTCCAGCGCGGCCGATGTTGCCCAGCAGCAATTGCAGGACGGCGGCGGTGCGGATGATCTGGGTGCCGAAGCTGTGCTGCGTCCATCCGACCGCATAAATGATGGTGGCGACCTTTTTCATGTCGCCATCTTTGCGGACGGAGGTGAACAGGTCGGCGGCCTTGAGGAATTGATCTTGGGGAATGCCGGTGATGCGCTCCACCATTTCGGGCGTGTAGCGCTCGTATTGCTTCCTGAGCAACTGATAGACGCACCGTGGATGCTGCAACGAGAGATCGAAGGCGATTTTTGCCGGGAGCGCGGGTGGGGGCGGCGCGGCGCCCGGCGCTACCGGCGCAGGTATTTTTTCCGCTGGCGTGGCCGCCACTGGCTTGCCGGTGAGGTCGCCGCCGTCTTCGTAGTTCCAGGTCTTCTTGTCGTAGATCTTTTTCTCGGAATCAAACCCGGAGAAGAGGCCGTCTTCGGGCAGATGGAATCCGTCTTTGATAATGAACGCGGCGTTGGTGTAGTTCAGGAGATAGTCTTTGGCAATGCGGTTGTTTGCAATGGCGTAGCGGATGACTCCGCCCAGGAAGGCAATGTCAGCGCCGGCGCGAATTTGTACGTACATATCCGCGTTGGCGGCGGTGCGGGTCAGGCGCGGATCGACGACGATGGTTTTGGCGTTGCGGTGGATCTTGGCCTCAATCGCCCACTTGAAGCCGCAGGGGTGGTTTTCGGCGGGATTGCCACCCATGATCAACATCATGTCGGTGTTCTTGATGTCGATCCAACCATTGGTCATTGCGCCGCGTCCGAAGGTGGGCCCCAAACTGGAGACCGTGGGGCCGTGTCAAACGCGGGCCTGGTTTTCCAGGTAGCAGACCCCCAGGCTGCGCATGCTTTTTACGACCAGATAATTGAACTCGTTGGTGTCGGTGCAGCCGCCGGTGAAGGCGATGCCCTCGCAGCGATTGACGGTTCGGCCCTGCGCATCTTTTTCCAGGAAAGAATCGTCGCGCGTTTTTTTCACGCGTTGGGCAATCTCGGTGTAGGCCTGATCCCACGAAATGTCTTCCCATTCAGTGGCGCCGGGACGCCGCACTTGCGGCTTCAGCAGACGCCGGTCGTTGAGAATATCCTGCTGCAGCGACGATCCTTTGGGACAGAGCGTGCCGCGATTGATGGGGTGGTCGGGATCGCCCTCGACGTGGACCACCTGCGGAATGGCGTTCTTGGCCTTGTCTCCCAAGGTGTAGATGATCACACCACAACTGACGGAACAATAAGGACAGGTGCTGCGAGTTTCGCTGGCGCGGGAAATTTTGAGTGCGTTGGTCTGGGCGTAAACGGGAGTGAGATCGAAGCCGAGCGCGGAGAAGGCGGCTCCGCCAAGTACCGTGCCTTTAAGAAAAGTCCTGCGAGAGACTTCCATTTTTGTTGCCCCCGGAACTGCGCTTTCCAGAATCTACGGAGGAATCTTTCAGACGCCCACGACGGCGTCCAGGTTGCTGCTTATCGCGAGGAACTATAACTCCGATGTGAGGTGATCGTCAATCGGGGAAATCGCGGGCTACCACCCGATCCTATCAAGTTCGCGAACCCCTTCGAAATGCTGGTCCCGGCTCAGGAGCGAAAAAGAATGTTGGCGGCATAGCGACGCGATCCAAATATCGCTGGAAGGAATTGGGGTTCCCGCCCGTTTGAGCTCCGATCGAAGAGCCGCGTAGAACGCTGGCGTCTCTTCATCCACTTTTAAGATCCGCAAATTTCGAATCGATTCCGACAGCCATTCTTCATAGCTCTGCCGGTAGCGGGATTGCGCAATTGCGTATAGGTACTCGCCCAACACAATCACCGGCACAGCGATCTCGCCGGCGTGGCGGAGAATCGGCTTTATCGCCGCATCGCCTTCAGCGAAGGCAGACAGAGCGTTGGTGTCGAAGGCGACCTTCGCTCTCAATCCCGATCCTCAGGCTCGATCCGGCCAAATTCCTCTTGAATGATGCGATTAATCTTCGCCGTTTCCGCATGCAGTCCGCGGAGTTTGCCGAACGACTTCATCCAGGGCTTGCTGTCCTGGTGGCGTTCGCGCAGTTTGTCCGCGAGCGCTTCCGAGACCAGCGCTCGGAAAGGAATCCCACGCTCGGCGGCGGCCGCTTTGGCGCGACGAAAGATAGGATCGGGAATCTCCAACGTAGTCTTCATGACTTCCGTGGTCCCATATTTATGGGAGGCAGTCAACTATCCGTCCAAACCCACACTTTCGCTTACTTTGGCTTGCTCCTCTTCGCTTCCTGCTCCCGCAGATACGCCTCGACTTCTGTCCGGCCCTCATGGTGCGCCCAATCCGCCGGTGTGGCTCGCCAGAGTACGTCCTTCAAATCAAGCCTGGCTCCGCGTTCCATTAGCAAGCGCGCAAGGTCTACGAATCCACCAAAGGCGGCCTGATGCAAAGGCGTTGCATGAGAATGGCCGCCTACGGGGTTGTAGCGGTTTGGATCCTCGCCCGCGTCGAGTAACATGCGAACAACTTCGACCCGATTAAATTGTGCCGCTAGCGCAAATGCCAGGTGCCGATCGTCACTGTCGGCGTCCGGCAATAACCGGCTTACATCCTTAACGCGTCCCATCGCCGCCGCCACCGGCAAGTTGATTCGAGCGCCGCGCGCGATCAATGGGTCGACCGACGGCAATTCGCCGTGCACGATTGTTGGCCCGAGCGCAAGATCCGGATCCGCTCCATAATCGCAAAGGAGATCGATGAGCGGAATCTGCACCCCGCATTCCCGCGGCACGCTGCCGGTCGCGACGAGCATCAAGGTCTCGTTCAGCGCGGATTTTTCCGCTCCCGCGTCGAGGATGACCTTCGCCACTTCGGCAATATTTTGAGGAAGCTTGCCGTGCCGAACCGGATTCTCCGCGATAAATTCGAGTAATGTTGGATTTCGAAAATAGTTTCCTCCCTCGAATAGAACTCTCTGCTGCATCAATTTCGGATGCTTCTGCAGATAGTCTCGCAGGGCTGCGGCGTCTCCTGCATCCAAGAGTTCCACGGCGCGGCGAAACACGCGGTCTTCGATGCGCTCATGGTGCGGCAAATCTAACTTGTCGGCGAGGGTAGGTTTTTCAATATGCCGCTTCAGCCTCGCCCAACTCGGAAACCCAGCCTCGCGCGCGATGGTGAGCTGCGCGTCGCTCAGCTTGAGGTGGGCGCCGAAGATTTCAGCGTCCGTCGCTTTGGCAAATCGCGGATGAAATTCTCTCCACTGCTGCGCCACGGCTGGGATGCGGGCCGCATGATCCTTCAACAAATCTTTGGCTTGATATTTCAGATGGTCGAGGTTTGGATTCGAGGGGAGGCGTCGAACTGGCATGGCGAACTTCCTTTCGTAAGCCCGAGGTCCGCATTTGACGGGCAGAAAGTAAGTTCGTGGAACTGAATTGTGAGCAGCAGGTGGACTTCTGTCCTTTCCGCGGACCGGATGCGCCCTTCGCGCTCCGCGATATTACCATGAAAAAAGTTTGGCGCCGACACTCCTATCCTTGTCGGATTTTGATGCGCTGTACGCACGCGGACAAGAGTGTCCGCGCCACACGATTTACTCCAGTATTGCGCTATAACTAACGGGAATCGATAATGCGGCATGGCAGCAAGCGAATGGCAACGGCGGATTGCGCGGGCGGAAGAACTTGCAGCCCAGTACACGTTTGCGGCGGAGATTCTGCGTTTCTATGCGATCATCGCGCGTTTCCAGGAAAGCGCTTACGGCGAACTGGGCGGACTGCTGGAAAGATGGGATACCGCCGCGGGTGACGCAGCATCTGGACTTGGGCCTTTTGCCTGGCCGCTACCCTCGCAACTGACCGAGGGCTTCGATCCATTCCTGTCGCTGGTCAAGCAGCATGGTCCAGAGCCCTTGCGAGACACCGCGCGCGAGTTGCAAGAAGCTGGCGGAGATTCGCATGTCCAACTGCTGGTGAACTTCTGGAATGGGACCGACACCGGGACGTCGCTGCCGAGTCCGGAAAATTTTTTCGCGCGCGCCTTTCTTCAGCCCTACGCCGTTGGCATTCGCTCCCGGTCCAGTGTGAGCCCGAGCGGACCGACGCGATATGTGTGTCCGTTCTGCAGGAGGAAACCGGGATTGGGCGTTCTGCGTCCGATGGGCGACGGCGGCCAGCGTTCGCTGGTGTGCTCGTTCTGCCTGGCGGAGTGGGAGTTCCGGCGGATCGTCTGTCCAGCCTGCGGGGAAGAGAACCACGCCAAGCTCCCAGTCTGCACCGCGGAGGAACTGAAGCACATCCGCGTGGAAGCTTGCGATACTTGCCGAAGTTACATCAAGACGGTGGATATGACGAAGAGCGGACGGGCCGAGCCCACCGTCGATGAGATCGCGTCGATACCACTCGACCTGTGGGCGCAGAAGCAGGGATACGAGAAGCTGCAATCCAATCTGATGCAGTTTTGACCGAGAGCAAAGGCAGTTTGCATCTGAAAAAAATTAGCGGGGATCCTATCGAGCGCCGGCCCTCATCTTTTCGTGTCCGCCGGAGGGCACGTCGCCGTCACCGGCAAAACTGGATTGTTTCCTGGTGTTCTCCAACCACTGAGTAGCTCTGCTTTCGGCATCGGCTAATTGTTGAGGAGACATGGTCAGGCGCACATGTTGTTTGCCCTCGGCAATCTTGCCGAGCATGGGGGTTGCCGTTCTTTCTGCAAGCAGGTACCAGGTATAGGCAGAAACCGGATCGGGGTGGCTCCCCAGACCGGCCTGGTCATGGTCATCGCCGCCTTTGTTCTCACCACTATTGGTTTGACAAAAGTGCTCCGCCAAACGAAGCTGCGCCCACGGATCGCCAGATTGGGCGGCTTCGATGGTAGCCGAGAACGGGTTGGACTCACCGTTCGGAATCGCGGGAGCACGAGCCGGCGAATTGTTCATGGTCAGGTAGAGCAGTTCGGTTCGGCTGGAGACGCCCAACTTGTCGAAAATGCGGAATAAATAATTCTTGACGGTGTGCGGGCTCAGTTTGAGAGCAAGCGCAATCTCGCGGTTGGTCATACCACTGGCCAGATGCTGAATCACCTGGCGTTCGCGGCCGGAAAGCAGGTCGATGCCCTTGTGATTGGTGGCCCGAACCAGGGGCGCGTTGGCGAGCGCTTCGAGCGCATGATCGAGATCTACGCTGCGTGCCCAGACTTGTCCCTCATGCACGTTGCGAATGCATTGGCACAGGGTTTCCAGCCGCTCCTGCTGGGAAAAAATTCCCCTGGCGCCAGCGCGAAAACACTCCAGAACATCCTGCGGCTTGGAGGAGTCGAGGAGGATGACGCCTTTGATCAGGGGCCGGAGGGTGCGCATCTCCCGCAATACCTGAGGGCCGCGGCCGGGCTGATCGTCCAAATTATGACTGATGACCGCGACATCGATGGGGACGCGGGTAATGGCGGCCAGCAGTTCCTCGGAATTCGAGGCCGCAGCTACCACCTGCAGGCCGCGATCATTGCGGAGGGCGTCGGCTAAGAGTTGGGTGTGGATGCGGGTGCCGTCGGCAACCACGATGCTGACAAAATCCGAGCCCAGTTCCGCGTGGCTTGGCATTGCGTCTCCTGATAGTGGATGGCGCGAAAGCAAAGGAAAAATTCGAAGAACACTCCCTGCTTAGAAACGTCTGCGAGCACTTTGCCCTTGGGGAGGGGGGAGCAAAAGGGACCGCAATCTTCAAAACACTACTAGAAATGTAACACTGAACGTGCGTATCGGCAAGCGAGCAAGTTGCGATGTATGCAAATAACTGCACTGATGACTACGCTGTCAGCTGCTGACGAATTACTTGCAGCAGTGAACCAAACTATGGTCATCGCAGGCACTCCGATGGCAGGAGAATTGCTGTCGGACGACATCGGTATAAAAGCTTATTTTACAATAACATAATACGTTTTATCAATGATAAGCCTCAAGCCTAATGCAAGGCTGGCAATCGAGTTATCGCCCGAAGGTGCTGGGTACTCGAGTGTTCGTATGGAGACACATAACTCTAGTCCGTTGCGGCCCATCATGGGATGAACAGCTCATACCTTGCTAGGGCTGGAATGTCCTAAGAAGTCCTGCCACTTGCACGTGATTGCAAGGCACGGGTATGTTGAATGCAACTAGTAACTCCCCGCTAGTGGTTCGTTGACGTCTCCCCCTGAACGGCTTTAGAGCAACGTTGAATCTTGAGGAATGTCCTGTGCGATTCCAGGCGGACCCGGTGCGATGGGACCCAGAGGGCGAAGCTATGAGCGGTTCGAGTCGCAGTTCGAATCGCAGTTCGAGTCGCAGTTCGAGTCGGGGTTCGAATATATGAACAGCGCCAATCAGGGTTTCGGAGAGAGCCGCGAGGTGGGAAGCGGGCTGAGCGTGTTCGCATCGCAGGCCGAGCCGAGTTGGTATGCGCTGCACACTCGAGCGCGGCACGAAAAGGCCATTGAGCGTCGATTGCGCGATCAAGGCATGGAAACCTTTGTGCCTACCACCGTGGAAGTGCATCGCTGGAGCGATCGCAAAAAAAAGGTTGAAGTGCCGCTGTTCAGTTGCTATGTATTTGTCCGGTGCGCATTGACCGCGGAGGACCGGACCCGTGTCCACCGGGTGGAAAGCGTTCATGGTTTTGTGGGTTCTCGCGGATCGAGCCTGCCGATTCCCGACGAACAGATCGAGAGCATCCAGAGAGTTCTGACCCAGGCGGCGCCCTGGCGTTCCTACCCCTTTCTCAAAGTGGGGCAGCGAGTGCGGGTCCGGGGTGGAGCGATGGATGGAGTGGAAGGCCTTTTCCTGACGGAGAACGGCGACCACAGCCTGGTCATTTCGGTCGATGCCATTCAACGTTCGATGGCGGTGCGCATTGATGGCTACGACGTAGAGCCAGTCTGACGTAGAGCGGATCGGATGGCAGTTTCCGGTTCCGACGGGGTTCAGCCAGCCGAATTGCTTTCCCGATTCGTTTCCCGACGATTGGGAATGTTTCTTAGAGATTCCAGCGGTCACTCTTGAACATGTATCAACCAGAAATCGAGCGCATCAGCGAAGAGCTGTATTTTGTTGCGGCCAGCCCGGCGACACGCCGGCTGCGGACGCAAGCGGAATTGCTCGCGCAGACCGACGTGCCGGTGCTGATTACCGGAGAAGCGGGGAGCGGCAAAACGACCGCGGCCCGGCTCATCCATTCGCTTTCGATTCGTTCCAGTTTTCCATTCACCCGGGTTAAGTGCGCGGCGCTGACCTCAGACCTGCTGGAGAATGAGCTGTTTGGCTACGAGCACGCTGCGGCCAACGGGCGGCCGGAATCGACGCTGGGGAAATTCGAGCAGGGGGTGAAAGGATCGATCCTGCTGGATGAATTCGATGTCGTGCCGGACGCGGTGCAACGGCGACTTCTGAAACTGCTGGAGACGGGGGAGTTCTTTCGCTGCGGCGGTCAGAAGCCGATCCGCGCCGACGTGCGTATTATCGCCGCCACCTGTGGCGACCTGGAGTTGGCGGTGGCGGAGAAAAAAGTTCAGGAAGAACTGTTCTACCGGCTGAGCGTGTTCGAATTGCGGGTGCCGCCGCTGCGGGAGCGGCACGAGGAAATTCCTCTGTTGCTGGGGCATCTGATGAATCGTCTGGCTCGGCGCTATGGCGTGCCGGCTCCCCGCCTTTCGAGCGTCTTGCTCGATGCCTGCCAGCAATATGCCTGGCCCGGGAATCTGCGAGAACTGGAAAACTTCGCCAAGCGCTTCCTCGCCCACGGGAGTGAGGAGGACGCCTTGCGCGATCTGCATTCCCGTCCGCGACCGGCTTCCGCCGACAAGCTTGAGAATGGGAATGGGAACGGGCACGCGAGAAGCGGGTCCGAGCCGGCCGCTCCGGCGCATCCTTCGGATGAGAGTTCGTCCCTGAAATTACTGGTAAGAAACGCCAAGGGAGAAGCGGAACGCGGCGCCATCGCGCACGCGCTGGAGCAGACTCACTGGAACCGCAAGGCGGCGGCGCGTTTGCTGAATATCAGCTACCGGGCCCTGCTCTACAAGATTCAGGAATACCACCTGGTGCCGCCCGCGGAATCGGCGCGCATTTTTGACGCCGACGATTTGCGGCAGGCGAAATAGCCGCCCCGGGAAGCGGCTCTACTGTGCGTGGGATTGAACTGTTCGGCGCGCAGCAGATAGGATTAAAGTACCGCACCGGAATCAGCTTCTTCCATACGGACGCAGATACCAGAACGACAGAATTTTATGATGGCTCATCGAATTTCGCTGGTGCTTTCCCTCTTGCTGCTGTTGTCGATCACGGCCTTCGCGCAATCAGATTCCGCGCCTCCAACCGCGCCGCCGGCAGCCGTTGCCGAGAAACCAGAGGCGGATAAACCACCCGCCGACAAGCCGGAGGCGGACAAGCCAGCCTCCGACAAAACAGCCTCCGATAAGCCGGCCTCCGACAAAGCAGCCCCGGAAAAGCCGGTGGCTGACAATTCCGTGGAGAAGACGGGCGAGAGTGCTCGCAGCGCGCGGTCCGACAATTCTTATCTGATCGGCGCCAACGATATTCTGGCTGTCAGCGTGTGGAAAGAGCCCGACATCTCGCGTTCGGTTCCGGTGCGTTCCGACGGTAAGATTTCGCTGCCCTTGGCTGGAGAGTTGCAGGCGGCCGGGCAGACGCCTCGACAACTGGAACAGGAGATTACCAAACGCCTGCAGAACTACATTTCGGAACCGGAAGTGACGGTCATGGTGACCGACAGCAAGAGTCAGAAGGTGAACATTTTGGGCATGGTGTCGCGGCCCGGCGCTTATCTGTTGACCGGTTCGACGACCGTGCTCGATGCCATCGCCATGGCCGGGGGCTTTAAGGACTTTGCCAAGCAGAAAGCGATTTATGTTCTGCGCACGGCGCCGGACGGATCCGAGAAACGAATGCCGTTCAACTATAAAGACGTGATCAAAGGCAAGAACGCCGATGAGAACATCCACCTGCTGGCGGGCGATACCGTGGTAGTCCCGTAATTCTGGCGATGAGCATTCTCTGGCTCTGGCGATGAGCAACATTCGAAGCGGTTGGATCCTCGCGTGGGTGGTGGCCGGGTTGCAGGTGTTGGCGGCCGGACAGGAGCAGCCTGCGCCAGTACAGCCAGTCGAGAATGCAAGCGACAGCGGCGAGCGGACGGCTCCGGCCGCCGCCGTCTCGAACCTGGCGGGACTGGACACCGGGATCGGTTACGAAGACAGCAGCAAGACCCTGCCCCAGATTCCCGGGGTGCTCGGGGGGCTCGGCATTTCTCCGGCATTCCTGGCGGAGCTGGAACGAAAGAACTATCTGCGCGCCGGGGTGAATGTGGGCGCGGCGTATGACGACAACCCTCTGCTGCTGTCGAGCGGTGCGGCGGGCAACACGAGCGTTTCCATCTTTCCGAATCTGAGCATCGAGGAATCGTCGTCCCGCCTGCGCTGGGCGCTCGGCTATGCTGGCGGCCTGACGGTGAACCAGCGGTTCACCAACCAGAACCAAGGTTCGCATAGCCTGATTTTCGATTCCCAGTACCGGCTGAGCCCGCATGTGAATCTGCGGGTGGCGGAAAATTTTTACCTGACTACGGGATTCTTTGACTCGGGCAATGTCGGGGGAGTCACGGGCTCCGGCGGACCGAATGGGAGTCTGCTGACGCCTCTGGCGACCGAAAGATCGAGCACGACCACGGTGGAGGCGAATTATCACGTTGCCTTGAACGATCTGGTCGGGGCCAGCGGCTCCTTTTACGATTTGCATTTCACCAATGTCCCGACGAGTACGCAATCGAGCACGCCGCTGACGGATTCCGAAACCTCATCCGGATCGGCCTTCTGGCTGCACCGGATCTTTCGCGACGACTGGGGCGGAGCCACCTACCGGGTAGCGCGGATCACCTTCAATGGCGGCGAATCCCGGGTGCATAGTTTCCTGGCGGTGAACACCCTCAACCTCTCGAACCGGTTTACTTTGACGGGTTTTGTCGGCCCGCAGTACTCCGAAAACCAGGGTCTGCTGGTGGCCGGAACCTCGCCCAACGTGTGGTCGCTGTCGGGCGGGGCCGAAGGCGGCTGGCGGGACCAGCGTACCAATGTTTTTGGTGGATATTCGCGGAGCGTCAGCGACGGCGGCGGTATTTTAGGCGCGGTGCGGTTGCAGAACGTGTATGCCAACCTGCGCCGCGAGCTGGTTCCGGGGTGGGCGGCGGCGGTTACTGCCAGTCACGGCAGCAACCACGCGCTGCTGCTGCTGTCGCCGAGCAGCGCCAGTTCGATTAATCTGACATCGTTCGGAGTTTCGCTGGAGCGCAACGTGGGCAAAAGCGTCGGGCTCCGGATGGGCTACTCGCACGATCTGGAACAGGAAGCGGGCCTGCCCGCGCCCAGCCCAACCTACGACGCGCACCGCAACCGATTTTTTGTTACCCTGTCATATCAGTGGGCTAAACCCTTAGGATTGTAAGCCATGGAAGAAGAACTGCAAGAATCAAGCGAACCACTAGATCTTACCGAGATTCAGGGCATTATCCGCCGGCGGCGGTATCATTTTCTGGTGCCGTTTTTCTGCGGCTGGCTGCTGGTGTGGGGCCTGAGTTGGCTGATCCCTCCGACCTACCGATCGGGCACGCTCATACTGGTGGAGTCGCCCTCGGTACCGGAGAAATACGTAGTCTCGAATATCGACACGGACATTCAGCATCAGCTTGACAGTATTACCGAGCAGATTCTGAGCCGGACCCGCTTGCTCCACATCATCGACCGCCTCGGCCTTTATGCGAAGGATCGGAAGCGCAAGAGCGATGAGGAGCTGGTGGAAAAGATGCGCAAGGACATCGAGATCGAGCTTTCGCGCGGCGACGATCGCAAGCTGTCGGCCTTCAATATCTATTACTCCAACGGCAACCCGAAGATGGCGCAGCAGGCGACCAACGAACTGGCGAATCTGTTCATCACGGAGAATCTCGAAGAACGGCAAAAGTCCGCCGAGAACACCACCAGCTTCCTGGCGGAACAGGTCGAACAGGCGCGCGCGAAACTGGCGGATCAGGAAGCGAAAATGCGCGCGTTCAAAGATCAGCATCTGGGCGAGTTGCCGACGCAGACGCAAAGCAACCTGCAGATCCTGGCGGGTCTGCAGACGTCGATGGCGTCGAACGAGGACGCGCTCAACCGGGCCAAACAGCAGAACACCTATTTGGAATCGCTGGTCAATCAATACCGTTCGATGGGCGGCGGTTCGAAAGCCGAGGGCGGGCAGACCGGTCTCGCCGAAATCGACAAGCAGCTCGATCAGCTGCGCGCGCAGCTGGCGGATCTGTCGGCGCATTACACCGACAAGTATCCCGACGTGCGCAAGACCAAAGAACAGATCGCGATCCTGCAAAACACGCGCAAGCGGGTGGTGGCGGACATGAACAACCACGCCAACAACCCCGCGCCGGAGGCGTCGTTCGACCCGAAGAACGGGCCCCTTTACGAGATGGAGAGCCAGCTCAAGGCCAACCGTCTCGAAATCGCCACTCGCGAAGCCGAAACCAAAGACGCACAAATGAAGATTAACGAGTACCAGTCGCGCTTGAACATGGCGCCGGTGATGGAGCAGCAGTTCGCCGAGATCACGCGCGACTACGATCAGTCGAAGACCGATTACGAAGCGCTGCTGGCCAAGAAGAACCAGTCGGAGATGTCAACCGACCTGGAGAAGACGCAGAAGGGTGAGCGCTTCCGCATGCTCGACCCTCCGAATCTTCCAGTGCGGCCATCCAAGCCGAACCGCCTTCTGTTGAGCGCCGCGGGCGTGGCCTTCGGGCTGGTCCTCGGTATCTGCTTCGCCTTTGCCACGGAGACGTTCAGCGCCAAGATCTACAGCGAACGCGAGATCAAGAAGCTGGTGCCGTTTGACGTGGTCGCGGAAATCCCGCCCATCGAGAGTCTGGATGAGCAGTTCATGAACCGGCGCAATGCCTGGATGGCGGGCGGAGCGGCGGTGGTCGCGCTGGCTTTCATTGCGTTAGGTTCGGCAGTTACCTATCTGTACGGCTAGGGAACCATGTACAAGAGCTTCTACAAGCTGCAGCGGAATCCGTTCGAAATCACGCCCGACCCGTCGTTCCTATTCCCGACGACGCGGCACAACGAAGCCCTCGCTTCTTTGTATTACGGGGTGACGGCGCACCGCGGATTTGTCGTTCTGACCGGCGAGGTAGGCACCGGGAAGACGCTCATTCTGCGCTCGCTGCTGGGATTGCTGCAGCGCCGCGAGGTGGCATTCGCTCTGATTTTCAATCCCTCGCTTTCGCCGCTGGAATTCATCCGCTATATCCTCGGCGACTTCGGCTTGCCGACCAAGGGCAAGGCCAAAGACGAGATGATTCACGAGCTCAATGAATTTCTGCTGCAGCGCCATCAGAAGCGCTTGACCACCATGCTGGTGGTGGACGAGGCGCACCACCTGTCGCCGGAAGTGCTGGAAGAGATACGGTTGTTGACCAACCTCGAAACTTCGCAGCAGAAGCTGCTGCAGATTGTGCTGGCGGGTCAGCCGGAATTCGACCAGAAGCTGGATTCTCACGAACTCCGTCAGCTCAAGCAACGGATTGCGCTGCGCTGCCATCTGGAAGCTTTCACTCTGGACGAGACCCGGCAGTATATGAACCGGCGGCTGCAGATTGCCGGGGCGGCGGCGGAGAACCAGATTTTTTCCGGGGCCACGATGGAGGCGGTTTTCCGCCACTCCCGAGGCATTCCCCGGCTCATCAACACCATCAGCGAGAATTCGCTGCTGGCGGGCTATGCGAAGCAGGCGGCGGCCATTACGCCGGAGATTGTCGACGGTGTGGCGCGCGATTTGCGGCTCACGGTCGCGGCCCCCGACCCGAAGAGCGTCGACCTGAAGAGCAATGGCGGATCGCATCCCTCGAAAATCAGCGAAAAAGTCAGCGAAAGAGAGCAGAAAGAGCAGAATGAACTGCTGCTGGCGGTCAAGACGCTACTCGAAGTGCATGACCGCATGCAGCGAAACGAGAGCAAGGGCCGGCTGCAGTAATATTAGGTGCAGTGTGCACTGGCGGGCCCAGTCTGAACCGCAACTCAGCCACCGAATCAGGGCAGACAGGTTTCTTCTCCATGATCGATGCAGCATGATCGATGCAGGATGAGCGATGCAGCATGAGCGATGCAGCATGAGCGATACAGCATGAGCGATACAGTATGAGCGATACACTATGAGCGCGACAGCATGAGCTATATATTTGAAGCGTTACAGCGTGCCGAGGCCGAGCGATCTGGCGGAAGCCCTCCGAATGCCGCCGACTCGGTGGTCGATCTTCTGCGCGGGGCCGAACCGGCGCGTCCGCAACTGGTTGCCGAACTGGCGGCGGCAGCCCCAGCGGAGCCCCCGGCGGCAAAGCCGTTTTCCCATGCGAAGGTCATCCTGGCGGCGCTTTCGCCGGACTCCCGGTTGGTTTGCATGACCGAACAGGGCGGACTGGCGGCGGAGAAATTTCGGGTGCTGGGTCTCAAGCTGCGACACATGCGCGAGCGCCGGAAGCTCAAGAAGATCGTGGTGACCGGTACGGCTCCGGAGGAAGGGAAGAGTCTGGTGGCCGCCAATCTGGCGCTCAATCAGTCGCGCAGCAAAGTCTTGAAGACGCTCCTGGTGGACGGAGACTTGCGGCGTCCGACCGTGGCCAGCCGCTTCGGTTTTGACCGGTCCACGCCCGGATTAAGCGAGTGTCTGCGCGGCGACCGGGAACTGTCCGAGGTGGTTTACAAACTGGGCGGCACCGGTCTCTGGGTGCTTCCCGCCGGAACCGCACCCGAGAACCCGCTGGAACTGATGCAGGGCGGACGGCTTCCGGAATTGCTCGACCGGCTGGGCGAATTCTTCGACTGGATCATCATCGACACCCCCCCGGTGGTTCCGGTGGCCGATACGACGTTCTGGATGAAAGAGGCGGACGGAGTTTTGCTGGTGATCCGCGAAGGGTTCAGCGAGAAGAAAATCGTGGAGCGCGCTCTGGATGCGTTCGATCGCGACACCTTGCTGGGAGTGGTGGTCAACAGTTGCAGCCGCAGCGATCACAACAGTTATTATTCGCGTTACGGTCAGGCCGTGATGCCCAGCCGGGAAGGCTTCGGTTCCCCGGAAAACGAGCAGGAGTAGTAGAGAAGAAAATATAGCTAACCAGAGTAGAATTAGGTTGTACAATGCAGGCTGAATCTTCCTAGTTTCCCCGGCTAGGCTGGTAACTCCTCCCCCAATGCACGACATTTTGCAGGCTGCGCCCATGGGATCGTCTCCCTGGCACAGCAAGGAGCTACACGTGGCAAGCCGTCCCACAGCATCGGTATCCCGTCCTCCGGAGCTCTCGCGATCGCAAGGCCCGTCCGGGCCCGGCGAAGTGCTGAGCGAAGAGACTTTTCATCGCATCATCGCCCGCGAGCGCAAGCGCAGTGAGCGGTCGCAACGTCCGTTCGTGCTCCTGCTTATCGATACCGGGCGCACTCAGCCCGGGGACCGGCAGGGCCGGCTTCTGCTGGACACGCTATCCGCCCTGCGTGGCGCGACCCGAGAAACCGATGTTACGGGCTGGTACCGCTCGGGCGCCGTGGTGGGCGTGATGTTCACCGAGATTGCCTTGGAAAGCAATGCCGTGCTGAGCACGATCCTGTCGCGAATCGGCTCCATTCTGCGGGACCAGTTGGACAGCGATGAGTTCAGCCGCATCAAGTTTTCCTTTCACGTGTTTCCAGATGACTGGGATTCGGAGGAGATGGATCGTCCCAGCAACCCGACGCTCTACCCGGATCTCGAAAAGCGGCAGCGGGCGAACTGGCTGGGCCGCGCCACCAAGCGCATGATCGACGTGCTGGGCAGTCTGGCGCTGCTGGCCATGTTGTCGCCGGTGTTCTTGATCATCGCGGCGGCGGTCAAACTGACTTCAAACGGGCCCGTCCTGTTCCGGCAAAAGCGGATTGGCGAGCATGGCACACCGTTTACGTTTCTGAAATTCCGTTCCATGTACATGAATAACGACGCCAGCGAGCACCAGGAATATGTTCGCCAGTTGATTGCCGGCCAGGCGAAAAAGAAGTCCGTCGACGGCAAGGGAGCGGGCGTTTTCAAACTGACCAACGATCCGCGGATCACGCCCGTGGGCAGGGTGTTGCGGCGCTCCAGCCTGGATGAACTGCCGCAACTGATCAACGTGCTGCGCGGCGAAATGTCGCTGGTCGGGCCCCGTCCCCCGGTGCCCTACGAAGTCGAAGCCTACGAAACCTGGCATCGCCGCCGCCTGCTGGAGGCGAAGCCGGGCATTACCGGACTGTGGCAGGTGCATGGCCGCAGCCGGGTGGAATTTGACGACATGGTGCGGCTGGATTTGCGTTATGCCCGCGATTGTTCTCCCCTGCTCGACCTGAAGATTCTGTTGCAGACTCCCAAAGCCGTGATGGGCGGAGACGGCGCGTGTTAGTTCCCGACCTTCACGATCCCTCGATTTCATGATCTCTTGATTTGACGTCCGTTCCTTGATCCTGTGCCCAATTCCCTGAAATCTTATCGGCGAACCTCAAAATGACAAATAATCTGGTTACAAAGAGCGCCACGATCGATCCGTCTCATAAAATCGAGCAGCCGCATAAATCCTCCGTGATTCGTTTTGGGGTAGTCGGCTATGGCTACTGGGGTCCTAACATTGTTCGCAATCTGCGCTCGCTCGAAGGCTGCGAGGTAGTCGGGATCTGCGACCAGACTCCCGCCGCCCGCAAGCGCATCCAGGCGGCGCATCCCGGGATTCCGGTCCACAGCGACTTCCACGAGCTGGTCAATTCCGCCGACATCGATGCCATCGCGGTGATCACTCCGGCGTGGACGCACTTCGAACTGGCCAAGGCCGCGCTCAAGAACGGTAAGCACGTGTTCGTGGAAAAGCCGTTCACCAGCAAAGCCGCGCAAGCCGAGGAGTTGATCAACCTGGCCGAGCAGAAGCATCTGCAGATCATGGTCGACCATACCTTCCTGTTTACGGGCGCGGTTCGAAAGATCAAGAAACTGCTCAAGGAGGGGACGCTGGGCAAGCTCTACTACTACGATTCGACCCGGGTCAACCTCGGGCTGTTTCAGCATGACTGCAACGTGATTTGGGATCTCGCGCCCCACGACCTCTCGATCATGAACGACCTGATCCATAAAGACGCAGAAGCCATTTCGGCCACCGGCCAGGCCCACGTCAACGAGTTTGAGGACATCGCGTTCATCACCGCTTACTACCCCGACAAGATGATCGCGCACGTCAATGTCAACTGGATTTCGCCGGTGAAAGTGCGAACCACGCTGATCGGCGGCGAAAAGAAGATGCTGGTCTGGAACGACCTGGAGGCCGACGAGAAGCTCAAGATTTACGACAAGGGCGTGGATGTCAAGAGCCAGGAGGGGGTCTACAACCTGCTGGTCAGCTACCGTTCGGGGGATATGTGGGCTCCGCAAGTGGAGCAAGTCGAGGCTCTGCGGCTGGAACTGAATTATTTCATCGAGTGCATTGCGAAGGGCCACAAAGCTTCGAATGACGGCGTCGCCGGCCTGCGCGTGGTCCAGATGTTAGAGGCGGCATCGGAATCCTTGCGGCATCGGGGAAAGCTGGTCTATCTCTGACCTGGTTGACACTGACCTGGTTCACCTTAAACTGGTTGACCCAAACGTTGAGAGGCGCGGTCCTGAACGCCGCGTCCGCCACCCGCAGAAGCCAAGAACCCTTCCGTGAAACCAACGGTATTGCTGGTAACGACGAAGAACTGGGTGCCCACGGCGCGCTTGGCGGTGGCCCTCGGGAATGCCGGATTTCGGGTGGAAGCGCTGTGTCCTCGCCAGCATCCGGTGCATACCACGGAGGCCGCCAGCCGGACCTACGCCTATCGCGGTCTGGCGCCGCTGGCCGCGCTGGCGCGCGCGATTGCCACCGCGAAGCCGGACCTCATTGTGTCCGGCGACGATCTGGCCACCGAGCAGCTGCACGAACTCCACCGCCGGCGAGAAGCGTATGCCGGCGGCTCGAAGGAACTCGGGAGTCTGCTTGGAAATGTGATTGAGCGCTCGCTGGGGGCGCCGGCGGCGTTCGCGGTCGCGCAGGCCCGCGGCGCTTTCATGAAACTCGCCCGTGAGGAAGGAATCCGAGTGCCGGAAACCGCACTCCTTGCGACCGGCGACGATCTGGGGCGCTGGGTTGAGCGGGCCGGGTTTCCGACCGTGCTGAAGGCGGATGGCACTTCGGGAGGCGAGGGGGTGCGGATTGTGCGCACCGCCGTGGAGGCGCAGTCTGCGTTTGGGCAACTTCATTCAGCTCCGCTTCTGGCCCGCGCCTTGAAGCGGGCGCTGCTGGATCAGGATCGGACTCTGCTTTGGCCGGCGCTGTCGCGGCGGAAGCCGGCGGTCAGCGCGCAGGATTTTATCGAGGGACACGAGGCGAACAGCACCGTGGCGTGCTGGAAGGGCGATGTTCTTGCGAGCCTCCATTTTGAAGTTCTTCGCAAGTCGAGTGCGGCGGGACACGCTACGGTGGTGCGCTCGATGGAAAACCCGGAAATGTCAGCCGCGGTTCAGACGATGGTCCGGCGCATGGGTCTTTCGGGCATATGCGGGTTCGATTTCATGCTGGAAGCAAACACCGGGAACGCCTACCTGATCGAAATCAATCCCCGAGCCACCCAGGTCGGGCACCTTGCGCTCGGCGCGGGACGCGACCTTCCGGCGGCGTTGTGGGCCGCGGTTACGGGACATCCGAGCGTGGCCGCCCGGGCCGTCACCGCCAACGACACGATTGCGCTGTTTCCGCAGGAGTGGGCGCGAGATCCGCAGAGCGAATTCCTGCGCTCCGCCTATCACGACGTTCCGTGGGGCACGCCCGAACTGGTTCACGCCTGCATGCGCCGGAGCCGGCAGCAGAGTGCGTGGTACGGGCGCGGGGAACGCGGCCGGGGAACGGCGCTGGCGCCGCCTTCGGTGAAAGCCGCGGCCGCACAAGTGGGGGGGGCGCAAACTCCGCCCGAAAGCGCCGCAAACAGGATTACGGCGCGATGACCAAGTCATTGCGACGGAGCCATTGCCGATGACCAAGCCATTGCAAGTGATGAAGTTCGGCGGCACCTCGGTGGGAGATGCCGTTTGCATCGGGAAGGTAGTCGAGATTATCCGGACGGCCGCGCGCGCCGCCAGGGTCGCCGTCGTGGTTTCCGCGATGAGCGGTGTCACCAATCGGCTGATCGAGGCGGCGCAACTGGCAAAAGCGGGGAACGAAAGCGCGGTTGCCGAAATTTTCGAGGGGTTGCGGAAGCAGCACGACGAAGTGATCAGGGTGCTGATCGGCTCGGTGTCCGAGCAGCAGCGTCTGCGGAGCGCGCTGCAAACCATCCTGGCGGAAGGGGAGCGTCAGTGTCATGGCACGGCGCTTTTGCGCGAGTTGACCGCGCGCACCCTGGACGCGGTTTCCGGACTTGGCGAGCGCCTGTGCGCCCCGCTGCTAGCGGCCGCGCTGGCCGAAGCGGGAGTCGCGAGCGAGGCCATCGACGCGACCGAACTGATTGTTACCGATTCCTATCATGGCGGAGCGGAGCCCTGGATCGATCTTACCCGGTCCCGCTGCCAGACGCGCGCCCTCACCCTGCTGCAGGAAGATATCGTGCCGGTGGTGACGGGTTTTATTGGCGCCACCGAGGACGGCGTGGTGACGACGCTCGGCCGCGGCGGGTCCGACTACTCGGCAACGATTCTGGGGGCGGCTCTGAACGCCGATGAAGTGGTGATCTGGAGCGACGTCTCCGGTCTGCTGACGGCCGATCCGCGGCTGGTGGCGAAGACCTCGACTATCCCGGAGATTTCCTATCGCGAGGCTGCGGAACTGGCCTACTTTGGCGCCAAGGTTCTGCATCCGAAGACGCTTCGTCCGGTGATGGACCGGGGCATTCCGGTCTGGATTCGCAATACGTTTGCGCCGGACGATGCCGGAACCAAGATTACATCGAGGCCGGCGCCGAGCCCGGGCGGAGTGAAAGCGATGGCGGCGATGCGGGATGCCGCGCTGATCACGGTCGCGGGTCCTGGAACCGAAGGCGTGCCCGACGCATTGGCGCGCACCGTGGTCACGGCGGCGGCGGTGCGGGCCGATGTGCTCCTGATCGCGCAGTCTTCCGCGCAGCAAGAAGTCTGCCTGGTGGTTCCCTCCGCCCTGGCCGAGCGCACGGTCGAGGCCCTGCGCCATGAATTTTCGCGGGACCTGATGCATGAAAGAGTGGAGCACACGGTGATGGCTTCGGCGGTTTCGGTCATTACCCTGGTGGGGCAGAATCTGCGGGCCGCCTCGCAAACCATGGCGCGAGCCTTGGCCGCGCTGGGGCAGGAAAACGTGAGCCTCTTCGCGACGGTGCAGGGGGCCTCGGATAGCAGCATCTCGTTTGTGCTGCCGCGGGCGGACATGAAAGCCGCTCTGGCCCGTCTCCATCGAGAGTTGGCACTGGGCGGCGTTTCGTCGCCGCAGCGGCCGGTTGCGGCCGCGGCCAGTCCAGCGGCGGGCCAGCCCTCATCCTAGCCATCGTTCCAGCCCGCGGATTGCAATTGCGATTGAGATTGGGGTCGAGGAAAAAAGGGGTTTTGGCGGTAAGTCTAAGCGGTGAGTTTTAGCAGTTAGTTCCCGGGGAGAGCGAACTTATGAGCAAGGTGGTGAACGAGGTTGCGGCGGCGGTGAATCCTTACCTGTCGATTGCCGCTGATGTGAAGCTGGGGAAGGATGTAAAGCTTTCGAAATTCATCAACTTATACGGCTGTGAAGTGGGCGACGAAAGTAAAATCGGCGCTTTTGTCGAGATTCAGAAGAACGCCACGGTGGGCAAACGCTGCAAGATCTCGAGCCACACCTTCATCTGTGAAGGCGTCACGATTGAAGACAACGTCTTCGTCGGCCATGGCGTAATGTTCATCAACGACCTGTATCCGCGCGCGACCACGGCGGCGGGGGGTCTGCAGACCGAAGCCGACTGGCAGGTGGCGAAAACCATCGTGAAAAAAGGAGCCTCGATCGGTTCGGGGGCGACCATCCTCGCCAATACCTGCATTGGCGAGAATGCCATCGTGGGAGCGGGCGCGGTGGTCACAAAAGATGTTCCGGCGAACACGATCGTGGCCGGTGTTCCAGCAAAAATTCTGCGTCAAATTGAAACGGAGGTAGCACAGTGAATCATTCGCAAAATATTCCCTTTCTTGATCTGGTCACCCCGCACGTCGAGCTGGAAGCGGAACTGACTGCGATTTTTCAGAAGGTAATCCGCGGCGCCGGATTTATCGGCGGCCCGCTGGTGGAAGGATTTGAAAAAGAATTTGCCGCGTTCTGCCACAGCAGTCGCGCGGTCGCGGTCAACAGCGGCACCGACGCCCTCCGCTTCGCGCTGATGGCGGCGGGAGTGAAGGCGGGCGACGTCGTGGTCACGGTGCCGCACACGTTCATTGCCACCACCGAGGCGATCTCCCAGGCGGGAGCGCAAATCGAGTTTGTGGACATCGACGAACGCACCTACAACATGGATCCGGCGAAACTGAAGAGCTTTCTGGAACTGGAATGCGAGCCGCGCTCCGGGTCGCTGGTGCACCGGAAAAGCGGCAAGCCGGTGAAGGCCGTAGTCCCGGTTCATCTCTATGGGCAGATGGCGGACATGGATCCCATCTGCGACCTGGTCAAGAAATACAACCTGATTCTGATCGAGGACGCCTGCCAGGCCCACGGGGCGGAATACTTTTCGCGCCGCGATAACTGCTGGAAGCGGGCCGGGTCGATCGGCCATGCGGCGGCCTTCAGCTTTTACCCGGGGAAGAATCTGGGCGCCTGCGGCGAGGCGGGAGCGATCACCACCAACGACGCTGAAATCGACCGGAAATGCCGCATGTTGCGCGACCATGGCCAGGCCAAGAAGTATTACCACGATGTCGAAGGCTACAACGGGCGTCTGGACGCCATGCAGTGCGGATTTCTCAGCGTGAAACTGAAGCACCTGCCCGAATGGAACGAGAAGCGGCGGCAGCACGCGGAACGCTATCGCCAGCTCATCGGGAATCGGGAAGGCGTCATCCTTCCTTACGAGCCCAGCTGGTCAAAAGCCGTGTACCATCTATTTGTCGTCCGGGTTGCGGACCGCGAGCAGTTGAAGCATCATCTGGAGGCGGCGGGGATCGGCGCGGGCATTCACTATCCCATCCCACTGCACTTGCAGAAAGCCTATGCCGGGGGCCAGTATAAGCAGGGGGATTTCCCGGTTACGGAGCGGGTCGCGGCCGAGATTCTTTCGCTCCCGATGTTTCCCGGACTGACGGAAGCGATGTTGGCGCGGGTCGTCGAGCAGACGGTGGAATGCGTTTCGCGCCTGGCTACCGTAGGGGACTAAATGCCGCCAACTCAGTCAGCCAGAAAGATCGAGCCGGAGCCAAGCGCCGCCACCGGCGGGGTTCGGGGCGGAGAGCGCCCGGGGAAACAATCGCGGCCGGACCGAAAGGTCTGGATCGACCTGGAAAACTCTCCGCACATACCTTTCTTCGCTCCCATCATCGACGAACTGGAAAAGCGGGGATGCGAGGTGGTGCTGACCGCCCGCGACTGTTTTCAGGTCTGCGAACTGGCGGATATGGCGGGGTTCAAGTACCGCAAGATCGGGCACCACTACGGCAAGCATCGCATCGCCAAGGTAGCGGGGCTGGGCATTCGGGTGCTGCAGATGGCGCCCTTTGTTTTGCGCGAAAAGCCCACCATTGGGGTCTCGCACGGCTCCCGGTCGTTACTGGCATTGTCCGCGATGCTGGGGATTCCGAGCATCACCATTGCGGACTACGAATACGCCGATCACCGACTGGGCAAGTTTCTGGGCTCGGCCGACAAGAAATGGGTGATGACGCCCGATGTGGTGCCGTCCGACATTTTCAAGAAGGACGGGATGGCGCCGGACCACATTCTGCAGTATCCCGGGATCAAGGAGGATGTTTACACTCCTTTTTTCCATCCCGATCCCTCGGTGAAAGACATTCTTGGCCTTCATTCGGCCGATGTCGTGGTCACCATCCGGCCGCCGGCCACCGAAGCCCACTACCACAACCCCGAGGCGGAAACGCTGTTGCTCGAAGTGTTCAAGATGCTGGGCGAACGTCCCGAGGTCAAGACGGTTCTGCTGCCGCGGACGCCCAAGCAGGAAGCGGAATTGCGCCAGGCGGTCCCGGATCTGTTCGCGGCGGGAAGAATAATCGTCCCCAAGCGCGCCGTCGATGGGTTAGACCTGATCTGGTATTCGGACGTGGTGATCAGC